>Ga0075365_10000639_pt1 | contig 13886 bp, 7 predicted proteins | sample EndMetdeltDD1765_FD_71387 | JGI IMG/M metagenome (GOLD analysis project Ga0075365, IMG submission 71387) | Populus endosphere microbial communities from Tennessee, USA - Endosphere MetaG P. deltoides DD176-5 | ecosystem: Host-associated > Plants > Roots > Endosphere | place: USA: Tennessee... | reverse complement strand
GCCGCGCGCGCGGCCTTGATCAGCGGGGTCTCCGAGGGCAGGGCCACCACGTCGAACACGATGTGCGCCTTGGCGATTGTCGCGTCGTCGAACGCCGCTTCGCTCTCTTCCGGTCCGCCAGACATCCCGATCGGTGTGACGTTGACGATGATCGGCGCCGTGCGCGTTCCGACGTCGGACGCGTAGTCGTAGTCGAGTCGGCCGGCCAGTGCGCGTCCCGCCTCGGGATTGCGCGCGACGACGACGCCCGAGTGAAAACCGCTGTCGCGGAAGGCCGCACCGACCGCGCTTGCCATGCCACCGCTGCCGCGGATCAGCACGGTGTCGCTCGGTTCCAGGGCATAGTCGTCGATAAGCCGTTGCACGGCAAGGTAATCGGTGTTCGACGCGGTCAAATGCCCGTCGTCGTTCACAATGGTGTTGACGGAGTGAATCGCCCGCGCGGACGGCTCGACCTTGTCGACGAGCGGGATGACGGCCTCCTTGAACGGCATCGACACCGAACACCCGCGAATACCCAGCGCCCGCACCCCACCGATGGCGGCGTCGATGTCGGTGGTGGTGAACGCCTTGTAGATGAAGTCAAGGCCCAGTTGGTCATACAGATAGTTGTGAAACTTGGTCCCGATATTGCTGGGCCTGCCCGCCAGCGAGATGCACAGGCGCGTGTCCTTGGAGAGCGGCGGGCGCATCAGCCGACCACCCGGACGACCTGGCGGGTCATATCGCGAATCTGTTTGGTCAACTCCGGCGTGAACGGGGGGTTGGGCGGCCGGGGCACGTCGATGACGGTGGTGACGACGCCGAGGTCGTCACGGTGCCAGTCGGCACCGAAGTGATCAAGGATCGCGCGCATCGCATAATTGTCGCTCAGCACGCGCGCCGTAAAGCGTTGAATACCATGGTAATCCGCTGCAATGGCGAGTGCGCCCATGAGAAATGTGCCGATGCCTCTGCCCTGGTACGCGTCGCCGACGATGAACGCCACTTCCGCGGCGCTCGGGTCAACCTCGTCGCGCACGAAGCGTGCGTCGGCGACCACCGGCCCGTCGAAGCCGTCGGTCATCACCCAGACGAAGTGGTGGAGGTAATCGACCTCGAACAGGTAGCGCATCAACGATGCGGTGGGGTTGCGCGGAGTCTGGAAGCGGCGGTACAGCGTTTCGTCGGAGAACTCGACGGGACCGTTCGTCGTGCGTTCGTTGTCACCCGGCAGCACGGGCCGCAGATGCAGTTGGGTGCCGTCGCGCATCTTCACCGGGATCGGCGTGAGGAACGCGGCGAGGCGCTGGCGCCCGATGCTCAGCAGCTTCTCGAGCATGCCAGGAAGCTCGAGCATCGTCGCGAACGCTTCCCGCCCCCCGACCCAGCCCGTCAGCGCTCCCTTTGCGATCACGGTCGCGGTGCGCGGCCCGTTCCGCAGCAAGGCGATCTCGCCGGCGATCATCCCCGGCGTCAACTCCGCGATGGTGTCGTGGCCGTCGACTCCGGTGTGCGTCACCTCGGCGCGTCCCGATCCGATGATCAAGAAGGACACCGCGAGCTCGCCCTGCTGCATGAGCACCTGGCCGGGTGCCGCGGTCAGCGGTCGAAGTTGTGCCGCCAACGGCACCAGAGACTCGGTGGGACAGCCGGCGAAGACCTTCAGCGCGGCGAGTTCGTCGGCGCGGACATCTGTCAGGCCGGACACGTCACGAGGCTACGGCGTGTGCGTCGCGACGAGCAAGGAAGCTAGCAGGTGGAGAAGCCCACAAACGGTATCGGTGTGCCGAACCCGACACACGGCGGGCCGGGCAGCGGCGGTGGCGCCGGCAGTGCCGGCAACCCGACTTCGGGAACGCTTGGCGCAGGCAGCCCGATCGGCGGCGGCGCGATCGATGGAACGGCGGACGCGGCGGCGGCGCCCGCGCCGAAAGACGGTGCGACGCTGAGCAGATTCACACCGACGCCTGGCAGACCCACGCCTGGCAGGGCGACGGTCGGATCGTCGACGCGGGCGAGCGCGAAGTCTTCCGGTGACGGCAGCGGACCGAACGCGTCTTCCCAGGCTGCCTTCAACGGCGCCTCGGAATTCTCGTTGTCCTTCGCTGCACATTGGCCGGAGTTGGGGTCGAGCGCCTGGTCATCGGGGCAATCCGCCAGGGCCAGCGGTGCCGTCGCAAGGCTGGTCGCAGTAATCGCCATCGCCGCCAACGCCATTGCGAAGGTGAGAGGCATGCCCTTGCGGTTAAAGGTCCAGGTCATCGCGGGCCTCCTCAGATTTGACGTTGACAACAATTAATTAGTTTGGCACAACTTCGGGCGACACACTGGAATCCGTCGTTTCTTACCTCAACGTCAAATATATGGCTACCCTTGCGTTGCTGGAGGCCAGGGCGCTCCGAACAGAAAGGTCATGCGATAGCCATGAGAGATTTCTCCGTTTCCGCATTGGTGCGTGAGCGTGCCAGCCTGCAGCCCAACGACATCGCCTTTACGTACATCGATTACGAGCAAGATTGGGATGGCGTTGCTGAAAGCGTGACGTGGGCGCAGTTGTATAGGCGCACTCTGAACGTTGCTCACCACTTGAGGTTTTGCGGAGCGACCGGCGACCGGGCGGTGATCCTGGCACCGCAGGGGCTCGATTACATCGTGGCGTTCCTCGGCGCGATGGAGGCCGGACGCATCGCGGTCCCGCTGTCACTGCCGATGGGCGGCGCCACCGATCTCCGGGTCACGTCGGTGCTGCAGGATTCCACGCCGACCGTCGTCCTGACGACGTCCTCGGTCGCGGGCATGCTCGCCGACTACATCACCCCGCAGCCCGGCACCCCCGCACCGGCGGTCGTCGAGGTCGACAAGCTGGACGCCGCAAGCGGACAGGGTCGGCGCGTCAACGGCAATGGCTATCCAAGCGTTGCGTATCTGCAGTACACCTCGGGGTCGACCCGGATGCCTGCGGGCGTGATGGTCTCCAACGAGAACATCCGGGTGAACTTCGAGCAGATCGCGTCCGCCTACTTCGACGAGTACGGAGGGGTTGCGCCGCCCGACACCACGTTCGTGTCGTGGCTGCCCTTCTATCACGACATGGGCCTGTTCGTGGGCATCCTGATCCCGATGCTGGCCGGACGTCCGGCTGTGCTGTTCAGCCCTGCTGGTTTCCTGCAGCACCCGGCCCGGTGGGTTCAGCTGATGGCGAGTCATCCTCATGCGTTTACCGCCGCACCGAATTTCGCGTTCGAGCTCGCGGTGCGACGCACCTCCGATGAGGACATGGCCGGGCTGGATCTCGGGAACGTGTTGACCATCCTGTCCGGTAGCGAGCGGGTACAACCCGCAACCGTGCGGCGTTTCACCGAGCGGTTCGCCCGTTTCAACTTGCGCAGCAGCATGATCCGGCCGTCATACGGGATGGCAGAGGCGGCCGTCTACCTGGCCACCCGCACCCCGGCACAGCCGCCTGAAGTCGTCCACTTCCAGGCCGACAAGTTATCGGCAGGCGAGGCGACGCGCTGCGAAATCACCGGTGGTACACCGCTTATCAGCTACGGCAAACGGCAGTTCCCGGTCCTGCGGATCGTCGATCCCGAGACCTGCCAAGAGTGTCCAGACGGGGCGGTCGGCGAGATCTGGACGCAGGGCGACAATGTGGCTGTCGGGTATTGGAACAGGCCCGACGAGACCGACCGCACTTTCGGTGGTCAGATCGTCGCGCCGTCGCCGGGGACGCCCGACGGCACGTGGTTGAGGACGGGCGACCTCGGCTTCATGTCGGACGGCGAGCTGTTCATCATCGGCCGCATCAAGGACCTGTTGATCGTGTACGGGCGCAACCACTCCCCCGACGACATCGAGGCGACCATCCACGAGATCACGCGGGGCCGGTGCGCCGCGATATCGGTGCCGGGCGATCGCTCGGAGCAGTTGGTCGCCATCATCGAGCTGAAGAACCGCGGCGACTCCTACGACGATGCGGTGGAAGCCCTCGGCATGGTCAAACGCGAAGTGACCTCGGCGATTTCGACGTCGCACGGTCTGAGCGTCGCCGATCTGGTTCTGGTGCCACCCGGTTCAATCCCAACCACCACAAGCGGCAAGGTCAGGCGGCATGCGTGTGTCGAGCAGTACCGGCACGGTCGGTTCGCGCGCTTGGACGCATAGCACTCTAGGTTTCTGTCGATGAGGTTCGCGCTGGCGATGCACGGCAGTCGCGGCGACGTCGAGCCGTGCGCCGCGGTCGGCGCTGAGCTGCAACGGCGAGGCCACGACGTGCGTATCGCGGTGCCGCCCAACCTTGTTGGCTTTGTCGAGTCCGCCGGGCTGTCGGCCGTCCGCTATGGGCCTGACTCACAGGAGCTGATCGACGACGATTTTGTGCGCAACTACTGGAAGATGCAGCCGCTCAATTTCGTGCGGGCGTTCAAGGAGTACGTCAGCCGGGGTTGGGCGGACATGGGCGCGACGCTGACATCGCTGGCCGACGGGGCTGACGTCGTGTTGACGGGCACGATCTACCAGGGCGTTGCCGCCAATGTCGCTGAGTACTACGACGTTCCGTTGGCCGCACTGCACTACTTCCCGTCCCGGGCCAACGGTCACCTGGTGCCGATCGTGCCAGCACCGGTGACGAGGTCAGCGATTTCGGCGGTGTGGTGGCTGTATTGGCGGATGACCAAGGACGCCGACGACAGACAACGCCGCGAACTGGACCTGCCGCAGGCGACCAACTCGTTGTCGCGCAGGCTCAGCGATCGCGGAACTCTGGAGATCCAGGCCTACGACGAACTGTGCTTTCCCGGTCTGGCTGCGGAATGGGGTGGCCGGTGGCCGTTCGTCGGCGCTCTGACATTGCAGTTGCCGACGCCGGTCGATGATGAGGTCGCGGCGTGGATATCCGCAGGCACACCACCGATCTACTTCGGCTTCGGCAGTATGCCGGTCCGATCCGCTGCCGATACCGTCGCGATGATCAGCGCGGTCTGCGCGGAACTCGGTGAGCGAGCGTTGATCTGCTCGGGGTGGGCGGATTTCGGCGGGCTTCCCACGTCCGACCGAGTGAAGGTGGTGCGCCAGGTCAACCACGCGGCGGTGTTTCCGCTGTGCCGTGCCGTCGTCCATCATGGCGGCGCGGGCACCACCGCCGCGGGTATGCGGGCCGGTGTCCCGGCGTTGATTCTGTGGATCACATCCGACCAGCCGATCTGGGCGGCCCAGATCAAGCAGCTGAAAGTCGGTGCGGGGCGCAGCTTTTCGCGGACCTCAGAGAGGACGCTGACGGCAGACCTTCGCCGCATCCTGGAACCGTCGTATGCCGTTCGAGCCGGGGAGATCGCCGCCCGAATGACGACGTCCGACGCAAGCGTGCGAGCGGCGGCCGATCTCCTGGAAGAAGCCCGGCTGAAGCGGACTAAGGCAGCGGGATAGCCAGCGCGTCGACAATGTCGTGCTGAAGGTCGGCAACCGAGCCAACGATGTTGCTGACGTGGTGCTGAATTTCACCCTGGATGGTCTGCTGAGCGAACTTCAACCCGCTGATGAATCCCTGTGCATCGGTCCTCAACAGGAACGTAAGCAGCAGGCTGGCACTGTCTTTGAGCGCAGCACCGATCCCCTTTGGCGTGTCGACTATCGCGTGGGTGATCGGGCCGACGTTGGCCGTCAGCGCAGTGGCCACAGCGACGGCGCGCTTGGCCGTGGTCGTCACCACATCGGTGATGGCGTGGGCCACTGGAGCGCCTGCGTTGCGCACGTCGTCGATGAGGCCGGTGACGATCGACGGGAAGTGCGTCGGATGCTGCACGGCGTCCAGCACCGCCCCGGGTAGGCCGGTCACCACGTCGACGACAGCGCCCGCAGAGCTCCTTAGCGCGGTGCCGACAAGCCCAATCGTGGCACTCAGGTTCTGCTGCAACTGCTTGAGGATCGCTCCTGGATCGAAGGTCGCATGCGGAACAAAGGTGTCAAAGGTGACGGAATAGCCGGTGTCAGAGCCCGGCGTGGTTATCGTGTGCTGTTGTGCCCCACCGTCGGACCATCGGCTGAACACCAATTGGTTGTCGCCGTCCGCTTGCGGCGACAATGCGCCAAGGACGTGCTTGACACCGACAACGCCCTGCTCGGAATACGACCCCTGGTAGGGGATGCCGTCGATCGTGAAGACCACGTTGGGGTTGTTGGCGCTGTAGGTGACGTTCACCAGATTCGGCCTGACCTCCACCGACTGCGTGGTGGCGAGGCCTTTACTGTCGGTGACGGTCAACGAGATCTCATACCAGGTGTTGCTCACTTGGCTCGAATCCGTTGGGATCTCGATGCTTCCGGTCTTTCCGACAATGTTGTCGGCGAACGGATGGATGTGGTCGGCGTGATGGAACACGACGGTCCAGCGGTACGCGCTGTCCGGCAGTGTGCCGTCTTCGCCATCCGTCGCGGTACCGCTGAATGAAATGGTGTTGCCGGCATTGTATTTCGACTCGTCCACCGGCGTCGTTATCTGAACCGACGGCGCGGTGTTGCCTACGAAGATCTGTTGCGACGCTTGCGCCGTCTTCTCGCCGTCACTGACGGTCAGAGTCGCAACATAGGTGCCGTTGGTGGCGTAGATGTGAGTCGGGTTGGGGTCCGTGGAGGTCGTGTTGTCGCCGAAGTTCCATGTGTAGCTGAGCTGCGAGCCCTCCGGGTCGCTGGAACCCTGCGACGAGAAGTTGACGGTCAACGGCGCTGGCTTGCCGTAGGCCGGAGTCGCTGTCAGTACGGCGGTCGGCGCCCGGTTGCCGCCCGACGGCGCGATGACCGAGAGCTCACCCGGGTAGATGTTGAGCTGGTAGATGTTGCCGTCCGGTCCTTCCATCAGTTTGATCGGGGTGCCGGCAGCGTCGTCAAAGGTGTGTTCGTCGATCAGGCTGGTGAAGTTCGAGTCAAAGGTCAGCACTCTGATGAAGTCTCGGGTGTAATCCGCAATGAAGACACGGTTCTGGTACTCGGGGCCCAGTTGCGTACCGGTGTAGAACATCACCGCCGTGATCGCCCCCGCCTTCTCCGGCAACGGCGTATGGGGATACGCGTAGATCGGGTTGGCGAAGCCGCAGTTGTTGCAGAAGCCCTCGGCCAGCGGCCAACCGTAGTTCGCGCCGCGCGTCACGACATTGAGCTCTTCCCATGCCGTTCCGCCCACGTCGCCCTCGAGCAGGGTGCCGTTGGGCGTAAAGACGAACCGGAACGGGTTGCGGAAGCCGAGCGCGTAGATCAGCGGGTTTGCGCCCTGGGTATTGACGAACGGGTTGTCGACAGGCGTGCTGATGGTGCCATCGGGATTGATGGTGAAGCGCAGGATCTTGCCCTGAATCGTCGAAAGATTCTGGGAATTAGACGAATTGGAGTTATCGCCCAAGGACCAATAGAACTTGCCATCCGGCCCGAAGGCCAGCCCGCCGCCCTGGTGGATATTGCCTGCCACCTGGTCGGATGCCAGCAGGATCTTCTCGGAGCCGGCGTCGATACTCAATGCGTCGATTCCCGGGCCACCCGTGTACCCCGTCACGGTCAGTCGAGACAACTTTTCGTGGTCGTCCATCCCCGTGTAGGCGACATAGATGTAGTGATTGGAGGTGAAGTTCGGATCCACCTCGACCGCGGTGACCCCCCGCTCTCCGCCCGTCTTGGTGGGTATCGTGATGAGCGGCTGATCCTGCAGCTGCCCATTCTTGAATACCCGGATAGCCCCGCCCTTTTCGGTGATCAGGATGGAACCGTCGGGCAGGAACCTCATGTCGGTGGGTTCGGTCAGGCCCGATGCGATGATCGTGCGTTCCAAGTCATCGGGTAGGCCGGTGTGCGCGTCGTCCAACGCGAGAGCCGTTTGGGCGACGTCGACGGTGGGGGTCTCATCGACGAACTGCGCGCTGAGTTGTCGGCGCACCCAACCCAATAGACCCCACAACAGCGGCGAGTCCGCAGGGGCATTCGGGTTCGGACCCACGATCGCCGCGAGCGCGGAGTTGATCAGATCGGAGGCGAGGCTGATGATTGCCCCCGGCAGCGACGTTATGTGACTCTGCTGCTGCACAACCGGCTGCTGCGCCGCCGCCGCGGTGAACGTGGTGGCAGTCGCCTGGGTGGTGAATTCTTGGGTAGAGGTCGTTGCCGGCGTCGGCTGTTCCGGTGCTGCGTCGTTCGTGGTGGAATCTTCGGCCGCGGTCGATTCGTTGGACACGCTGGTGGTGTCCGCAGCAGTGCGCTGGGCATCGGTTTCGGCCGCAGTTGTGCTCGCCGGGGACCGGTTGTCCTTCTTCCGGTGTGGCGCCTCGTCATTGGCTTCTTCGCTGCCATTGGGATCGTCGGAATCCGTCGTCGGCCCCTCGGTCGAAGGCAGTTCTTCGCTTTCGCCGGACTCGGCTGCTTCGCCGTTTGCATCCGTGCCCGTCGGTGTCTTGTCGTCGGTGGCCTGACTGCCGTCTTGTGATTTCTCGACGCCACCCGAGATGTGCACGACGGGGGCGTCATCGTCAGCAGGTGAATTCGTCTCGGACGCCGACACTGTCGAGTGCTCTGTCGTCGACGACGACGTCGTTGCCGAGTTCGATCCCGACGCCGTCGAGTCGGAGGAAGAGGTTGACGACGGCTCGTCGGCCATTGCGATGCCGGGGCTGGTCGCTATCGCGCCGCCAACCCCGAGTGCGACTGCGAGCGCACCGACGCGTCCGATGAACTTGGCGGCCGGAGTTTGCTGGAGATGGTCGGAGAACCGCTTTGTCGACGTCATTGGAACCCCCCAAGGTTCTGTTGCCATCGCTGCCACGACCGACTTTCGCAATCGGCAACGACAGTCAATAGCAAATTTACTGCATCGTCAGTTGACGTGTGGGGGTTTGCTCCAATTCGTGGGTTTCTCAGCCGCTCCCCATGCCGGTGAACACCAGGAACGTGCCGACGATCGCGACGCCGACAGCAAGGATCACTCGGCGACGAGCGGCCGTCCAGTCGTGCAACCGCAACATCACCGCGTGTGTTTTCGCGGGCGTTGCCAGACAGCTGACGAGTGGAATCTCGATGACCGCCAACGACACAACGGTGAATATCAGCGCAGCACTGACCTGGGTTCCGGCCGCTGCTCCCGAGCTGAGGATGACGGCGATCACCACCAGGTATTCGACGGGCGGGATGGCCGACACCACACCGGCGACGAAAGCCACCCAGAAGAACCTGTCCTCCAGTGCGTTTCGGCCACGGCTCGACAGCCGAGACAGCGCGGTGAGCGTATTCGGCTGACCCAATGTGGTCGACGCGCCCCCGACGGCGACCTCGACCCGGCCCCGCTGCCGCGCCGCGAGCCCGACCGCAATCACCGCCGCGATCGCCAACGCCGTCACACCACCGCCGAGTTGAATGTGCCGCACGATCGGGCTTTCCGCCGCAGCGGCCGCGTGCTCGGTAAGCACCGGTGCCACCGCACGCAGCACCAACAGCAGACCCACCGCCGCGGTGATTCCCGCGACCATGCCGCCCAGCCAGTACCCGAGCAGATTCAGCATGGGCCGTGGCCGGGAGATCAACAACAGCGCGATGCTCAGACGTACCGGATCACACGCTGCGATGAACGCCACGATCAGAACGGTGCCCCACACGACGGAATCCCTACCTTCCCACAACCGTTTTCAGCGCCGGCTTTCCACTGCTTCCTGCCCGTTCGAGCAGGTCGGCGGCGCTGACTGCCGCGGCGCCAGGTGACGTCATCCTGGTCGCCAGGGCGCGAGCGCGCGCGGCGCACCGCGGCGCGAGGATCGACCCGATATCCGAGACCAGCGATTCGCGGCTTGTCTTCGTAAGTCGTCTGGCGGTACCGACTTTCAGCCGTTTGACCGCGCCCGCCCACAGCGGCTGATCGGCCACGTCCCAGAGGATCAACGTCGGCAGTCCCGCACGCAGCCCCGCCGCCGTGGTGCCCGCGCCACCGTGATGGACGGCCGCGCGGCACAGCGGCAGGGTCGTCGAGAAGTTCAACGGGCCAACAAGCTTGACATGCTCTGAGGCAGACAATGCGTCGGATTCGCTTGCACCCGAATAGATCAGCGCCCGCTCACCGAGTTCGGAGCAGGCATCACTGATCATGGCCAGGGTCTCGGCTGCGGACTTGACCGGTGTGCTGCCGAAACCGAAGTAGATCGGCGGCGTCCCAGCGGCAATCCAGGACGCGACCTCATCCTCGGCGCCGCTTGTCAACTCCAACGTCAGCGGTCCGACAAAAGGCCGTCGGTCACCCCACTCTGCCGCGAGGCCCGGGAAGCACGCCAGGTCGTAGCCCTGGATCTCGAGCGAGCCGGCATCCACCATCCGCCGCAAGGCAGATGCCTCGACCGGGGGCAGCCCCAACGCACGGCGTTGCGCGGCCTCGGCATCCTTCGTGATGCGACCGTACATCCACCAGGCCGCCCGCATCGTCGAGCGGATCAACTGCGAAGGCGCAGGCACAGCCGGAAATCCCAACTGTCCGTTGACCTGCACCGGGAAGTGGTGCAGCCCAGCGACCGGAATACCGTGGTACTCGGCCACATTGGCCGCCACCCCATGGTAGGTCTGTCCCGTCAACATCAGATCCGCGCCCTGCGCCAGCGACGTCAGCGTCGTGCTCATCTCGGCCCAGCCCTCGATGAACAGCTCGATGCCGTCGCGCACCATGTTGATCGGATTCTGGATCTTGGACAGCCGGTGCAGGAAATCGGAGGCGGCGTCGATCTGCGGCCCGGAGTCCGGTCCATACGGCGTCGCCGCAAGCCCTACCGACTCGACGAAACCGACGAGGTTCGGCGGAACAGCCATCACCACTTCGTGCCCGCGGCGCTGCAGCTCGACACCCACAGTGGCGCATGGCTCGACGTCACCGCGAGTGCCGTGAACGGCCAGCGCGAATTTCATGTGAACCTCAGATCTGTTGGAATGACGTCGGTGATCTCGTCGTCGGGACTGCTTGTGGCCGTCGGGTGGTCGCGGCGATGACGGTGATGTCCGTTGTCCCCGACCGGAATACCGTCGTAAACGTCTTGAATGCTCGGGTCGCCGCTTCGCCGACGATGACGCGTGGCCGCCAGCTTCGACGCCCGTCGACTCGGCCACCAGCGGTACGGCCACCAGTTCGCCCGCCCGACGAGGGCGGCCATGGCGGGCACCGTGATGGTTCGGACCAGGAACGTATCGAGCAGAATGCCGACGCCGATGACGAAGCCGACCTGAATCATCGTGGTGATGCTGGCGACCATCAGTCCGAGCATCGAAGCGGCGAAGATCAGCCCCGCGGAGGTGATGACACCGCCGGTCGACGTGACCGTGCGTATCACTCCGATTCGGATGCCATGCGGCGACTCATCGCGGATCCGAGAAATCAGCAGCAGGTTGTAATCGGCACCGACCGCGACGAGCAAGATGAATGTGAGTCCGGGCACGCTCCAATGCAATTCCTGACCCAGACCCACTTGAAACACCAGGACACCCAGGCCAAGCGCGGACAGGTACGAGATGACGACCGATCCGATCAGATACAGCGGGGCGACTATCGCCCGAAGCAGCACGATCATGATCAGCAGGACGATGAGGATGGTCGCGAAGACGAAGAATTGAAAGTCGTTGTGGTAGTAGTCGCGGGTGTCCCGCAAACCGGCCGAGACGCCTCCCATCGAGATCTTCGCGTCGGCCAGCGCCGTATTCGGTTGAGCCCCACGGGCGGCATCAAGGATCGCGTTCACCTGGTCCATCGCCGCGGTGCTGAACGGATCCAGTTTGGTCTGAACCAGATACCGGACGGCGTGCCCGTCCGGCGAGACAAAGGCGGTGGCCGCCTTTTTGAACTCGTCGCGAGTCAACACCTGAGGCGGAATGTAGAAGCCCGCCATGGACGGCGCCGACGCATCGCTTTTCATGGCAAGCAGGAAGGCCGAGGCATCGGCGAGTCCCGCGCCCATCTGTCGGGTCTGGTCGACGAGGAGCTGCACCCCTTCGGCTAGCTTGCGGCTTCCGTCGGCGAGAGCGTCGGCGCCTTGTTGCAGTTCGGCGAGCTTGCTCTGCAGGCCGCCTGGCTGGTCCAGACCCATCGAGTGCACGGCGCCGGCCGCGGTGGTGAGTGCACCGCGCAGACGCGTCACGGTCGATTCGATGCTCTGCACGTCTTGCGTCGATTGCAGCTGTTTCCCCAGATCGGCGATCTTGTCGAAACTCCCGTCGCCGCGGGCGGTTACCAACCGTCGCAACTCGTCCCGCGAGGCCCGACACGCCGGATCGATGCTGCAGATCGGGCTGCCGTCAAGTGCCGTCAGTACCGGGTCGGCCCATTCGAAGCTCTCCACGAACTTCGCGACGTTCTGGCTGATGGCGCTGCCGAGCGCGCGCATGCCATCGATAAGCCTGGCCGTCTTGTCGATGTCCTTGAGCGGCGTCGCCCCACCGGCTTCGCCCTGCACTGACGTGAGCGCGTCAACCAGGACGGTCACGGTAGCGATGGCCGACGTGACCTGGCCTCTGACTTCCCCGAGGCTGTCGGCGAGAGTGTCGGCGCCGTTGGTCAACAACTTCAGGTCCCCGTCATGGTTGGTGATCTGCTGGGAGCCTTCGTTCAGCTTGCTGCCCACTTCGCCGGCCTGATAGGTCGCCTTGGTCTGTTCCAACGGTTCTCCGGTTGGCCGAGTGATGCCGCGGACCAGCCCGACGCCGGGCACTTGGCTGACCCGCTGGGCCATCTGCTCGAGATCGGCAAGACCCCGCGGTCCCCTCAGGTCGTGTGGCGACTGCACGAAGATGAACTGCGGGACAAGGGAATCCAGCGGGAAGTAGCGGACCATAGCGTTGTAGCCGACTGCGCTTTCGACGGCGGTCGGCAGCGTTTTGCGGTCGTCGTAGTTGTAGCGGACCTGAGTCGACAGCGCGGCGAGGATGATCAACAGGACCAGGCTGACCGCCAGATGCGCCTTGGGCCTGCGAACGATTCGTATTCCGGACCGGCGCCAGAATTTACTGGTGAGGTCGCGTCGCGGCTTGATCCAGCCGCGGGGGCCAGCGAGCGAGATGATGGCGGGCAACAGCGTCACGGCGGCAGTGCATGCCACGGCGATCGAAATCGCAATCGACGGGCCGACAGTCGAAAAGATCGGCATCTTCGCGAAGATCATTGCGACGAACGTGACCGCCACCGTCGCCGCCGATGCAGTGATCACCTTGCCGATCGACACCATCGCCCGCTTCACGGCTTCGTCAGAGTCCACGCCCTGGCGCACGTAGTCCTGATAGCGGCTGATCAGAAAGACGGCGTAATCCGTTCCGGCGCCGACCATTACCGCCGTCATCAACACCATCGCTTCTGGGGCGACGCGCAGGCCCAGTTCGGCGAGGCCCGCCAACACCCCCTGTGCGGTGGCCAGCGAGATGACGATCGTGACCAACGGCAGCAGCATCGTCACGACGTTTCGATAGACGATCAGCAGGATCAGCAGCACCAATGCGCCGGTCCCGATCTCGATCCAATGCAGATCTCGCTCGCCCACCTCGGCGATGTCGGCAACGGTGGCCGCGGGCCCAGTCACGTTGGCGGTCACCGTGGTTCCTGCGACCGTCTCCTCGACGATGTCCGTGACATGCTCGTAGGCCGCCCGCGACTGCGGCGAGCCCAGATCGCCGACCAGGTTGACCGGCACGTTCCACGCCTTGTTGTCCTTGCTCTGCAAGATCTCACGCAGAGGCGGCGCGGAAAGGAAGTCCTGCACCGATTTGACGTCGCCGGTGTCTTGGCGCAGCTTGTCGACCAACCTGCCGTAGGTCTGTTCGTCGGAAGGCCCGAGGCCGTCCTCGTTGGTCAGCACCACCAAAAGGACATTGTCGGAGCCGGTTTCGTGAAACGCCTCGGCCATCTCCCGAGTCGTGAC
>Ga0075365_10000638_pt1 | contig 13886 bp, 12 predicted proteins | sample EndMetdeltDD1765_FD_71387 | JGI IMG/M metagenome (GOLD analysis project Ga0075365, IMG submission 71387) | Populus endosphere microbial communities from Tennessee, USA - Endosphere MetaG P. deltoides DD176-5 | ecosystem: Host-associated > Plants > Roots > Endosphere | place: USA: Tennessee... | reverse complement strand
CGGGACCGCGAGCGGAATCGCGACGGGGACCGCGGGCGGAGATTCCTCCGTCGGTGACAGCGGCAACGAGGCGCCCGGCCTGGCCAGGTCCTCGAGGTGCGTCAGTCGCGCGATCTCGCGCTGGTCGAGCGCACGTGCGGCATCCGGACCATACGCCCGCGCGCGCAGGTCAGCGAGTTCGCGCTCGTTCTCAGGCGACAGCGGCGTCGCGGTCATGGCCTCATTGTCCTCCTGAGGCGAGTCACGCGGCAGGGGGTTCCGTGCGGCGCGACCGAAGCCGGATCCGGACACGCGGGAAACGAAAAACCCCCGCTCAGCGGGGGTTTTCGAATGGCTGGGGTACCTGGACTCGAACCAAGAACAAAGGTACCAGAAACCTCCGTGTTGCCAATTACACCATACCCCAAGGCGCTGAGCAGAAGCCCGTGCCAAGGGTCAAGTCTACGTGACGGAAGGCCCCCGGCCAAACCGAGCGACGCGCTACTCGGAGCGGAACGCCTCGAGCGCGGACAGACGGCGGATGGACTCGGCCTTGCCCAGCAGCTCCATCGACTCGAACAGCGGCGGCGAGATCCGCCGACCGCTGACCGCGACGCGCAGGGGTCCGTACGCGATGCGGGGTTTGAGCGCGAGCCCCTCGATCAACGCCGCGGCGAGGGCCTCCTGCACCGCGGCCGCGGTGAACTCGTCCTCGGGGATCAGCTCGAGCGCGCCGACGGATGCCGCGAGCACGACACCCGTGTTGTCGGGCAGCCCGGCCAGCGCGTCCTCCGTGTAGAAGATCTCATCGGTGAAGAGGAAACGGAGAAGGTTCGGAGCATCGCCGAGCAGCTGAAGCCGCTCCTGGATGAGCGGCGCGGCCTTGTTCAGCAGCTCCTGGTGCTCATCGCTCACGGGCACGGTCAGCACGCCCTCCGCTGCGAGGTAGGGGACGATGCGGGCGGCGAAGTCGTCGGGAGCCAGCATCCGGATGTGGTCGCCGTTGATCGACTCGGCCTTCTTCTGGTCGAAGCGGGCCGGGTTGGGGTTCACATCCACGATGTCGAACGCGGCGACGAGCTCATCGAGCGAGAACACGTCGCGGTCGTGCGAGAGCGACCAGCCCAGCAGTGAAAGGTAGTTCAGCAGGCCCTCGCGGATGAAGCCCTTCTCGCGCTGCAGGAAGAGATCGGCCTTCGGGTCGCGCTTGGAGAGCTTCTTGTTACCCTCGTCGCCCAGCACGAGCGGCATGTGCGCGAAGCGCGGGATGAAGGTCGTGACGCCGGCATCCACGAGCGCCCGGTACAGCGCGAGCTGGCGCGCGGTCGAGGGCATGAGGTCTTCCCCGCGGATCACGTGCGTGATGCCCATGAGCGCGTCGTCGACCGGGTTCACGAACGGGTAGAGCGGCACTCCCCCGGCGCGGACGATCACGAAGTCCGGGAAGGATCCCGCCGGGAAGGTCACCTCGCCCCGGATGAGATCGACATACGTGAGGTCCTCGTCCGGCACGCGCACGCGCCAGGCGGGCTCGCGGCCTTCGGCCCGGAACGCGGCCTTCTGCGCGTCGGTCAGGTTGCGGTCGAAGTTGTCGTACCCGAGCTGCTTGGCCCGGCCCGCCGCCTGGTTGCGGGCGTCGATCTCATCGGGGGTCGAGTAGCTCTCGTACACCGCACCCGCGGCCTTGAGCTTGTCGAGCACCTCGAAGTAGATGTCGTGACGCTGCGACTGGCGGTAGGGCGCGTGGGGTCCACCGACCTCGACGCCTTCGTCCCAGTCGATCTCGAGCCAGCGCAGCGCGTCGAGCAGCTGGTGATAGCTCTGCTCGCTGTCGCGCGCGGCATCGGTGTCCTCGATGCGGAACACGAGGGTGCCGCCGTTGTGGCGCGCGTAGGCCCAGTTGAACAGCACGGTGCGGATCAATCCCACGTGCGGGAGTCCGGTGGGCGAGGGGCAGAAGCGCACGCGCACGTCGGCGCCGGAGGCGGTCGTGGTGCGGGGATCGGGTGTAGACATCGTGTTCCAGCTTAGTTCGCGGCAGCCACGGCCCCGCGTGGTGCTAGGCGAGCACGCGGGTCAGCGCGTCCAGTGCGATGCGCACCGCGGGCACGCGCTCGGCACCGTGTGCGGTGACGAGGTGGAGCGTGCGCGCCTCGGCGTGCGGCAGCGGCCGCGTGATCACACCGGGCATGACCGGGAACGACTCGACCGCCATTCGGGGCAGCGTCGCGACACCGATGCCCTGCGCGACCAGGCCCTCGACGGCGACGAAGTTGTCGGTCTCGAAGCCGATCTTCGGCTCGAATCCCGCGCGTCCGCACAGCTCGAGCAGGTGCCCTCGGCAACGCGGGCAGCCGGCGATCCAGTTCTCGTCCGCCAGGTCGGCCACCCGAACCCGCTCTCGGCCGCCGGCCGGGTGGCCCTCGGGCAGCACGGCGAGCAGATCGTCAGCACCGACCGCTCGGACGGCGAGTCCGCTCGCACTCGAGCCGTGCGGGTCGTCTCGATCACCCGGATAGCTGAACGTCAGCGCGATGTCGGCGCGATCCTCGCGCACGGCTTCGACGGCTTCGGGCGGCTCGGCCTCGACGTAGGTGATCGTGATCCCCGGGTGGTGCTCGGCGAGATCCGTCAGCAGCCGCGGTACGACGGTCGGCGAGGCGGAGGGGAAGCCCACGAGACGCACGCGCCCCGCGCGCAGGCCGCGCAGTTCCGCGAGCTCGCCGGCGGCAGCATCCAGCGCCGTCGTCACCGCGGGTGCGTGTCGAGCCAGCACACGACCCGCTTCTGTCAGGCGCACGCTGCGGCCGACTCGTTCGATCACCGCAACCCCCAGCCGCTTCTCGAGACGCTTGATCTGCTGGCTGACCGCGGGCTGGCTGTAGCCGAGGGATGTCGCGGCCGCCGTGATCGACCCCTCATCGGCGATCGCCTTGATGACCCGCAGCGTCTGCACGTCGAACTCAGGGTCGTCCCCGAAGTTGTCGGTCATGATCAAAGCATAAGCGAGCGGCATGATTCGGATAGAACACCTGCCGTAGACGAATGCCCGGCGACCGAGGACCCTGGATTCATGGCCACGCTCACCCCACCCGACCTCCGAGCCGCCCGTGCAGAGTTCGCCGGCGGCCGCTCGTACCTGGCCGCCTGCACGGTCGGCCTGCCCAGCTACGCCACCCGCGCGGCCGTGATCGCGGATCTGGATGCCGCCGCCTCGGGGCGCGCGTCGGCCGTCGAGTACACCGCGGTCGTGGAGCGTACGCGCGGGCACTTCGCCCGTCTGGTCGGCGTGGATTCGTCGCGCATCGCGATCGGGTCGCAGGCTTCCGTGTTCGCGGGGCTCATAGCCGCGGCTGTCCCGGACGGGGCGGAAGTGCTGTGCGTCGAGGGAGACTTCGCCTCGATGGTGCTGCCGTTCGCACACGCGGGGCGCGGCATCCGTCTGCGCACCGCCCCGCTCGAAGGACTGGCCGGCGCGATCACGGCCGACACGTGGCTTGTCGCGTTCTCGCTCGTGCAGTCGGCCACCGGCGCGGTGGCGGATGCCGCGGCCATCCGCGCGGCGGCGGCGCGGCACGGGGCGCGCACCCTGTGCGACGCGACCCAGGCGATCGGCTGGCTTCCGGTGGATGCCGCGGAGTACGACGCCGTGATCTGCCACGCATACAAATGGCTGTGCGCGCCGCGAGGTGTCGCCTTCCTCGCCATCAGCGGGGAGTTCGCCCAACAGGTCCCGGCGATCTTCGCGGGATGGTACTCGGGAGCCGACCCGTGGACGTCGTGCTACGGGCACCTGGTCGAGCTCGCCCCCGACGCGACACGCTTCGACGTGTCCCCGGCCTGGCAGGCGTTCGTGGGTGCCGAGCCGGCGCTCGAGCTGTTCGCGTCCCTCGACCCGGCGGCGCTGTACGCGCACGCGACGGGCCTGGCGGAGGGATTCTCCGCACGCATGGGACTCGACCCGACGGCGCGGCCCAGTGCGATCGTGACATGGGACGACCCTGATGGCGGCGACCTGGCGCGGCTGACAGCGGCAGGGATCGCCGCATCCGGTCGCGCGGGTCGCGCCCGCGTCGCGTTCCACGTCTTCAACGACGAGGAGGACGTCGCGGCCGCCCTGGCTGCTCTCGGGCGATAGGCCGGCACCCCGCGCTAGGCGGGCAGGACGGTCGGGCGTCGGCCGAGCGGGGCGAGCGCGATGACCGCAACCACGGCGATGCCCACGAGCAGAGACAGTCCGCCGTAGCCGATCCAGCCGAGGATCACGCCTGCGAGGATCGCTCCGGTGGCGGCCACGATGCTCATGGTGAAGTCACTGAGGCCCTGCCGGCGGGTGCGCTGGGTCTCGGAGGATGCCTCGGTCAGCAGCGCCGACCCGGCGACGGTCGTGGCGCTCCAGCCGAGCCCGAGCAGGATCAGCCCGATGGTCACGGCGACCGGGGAGTCCTGACCGAATGACGCCGTGACGAGTGCCGAGATCAGGATCGCCTGCCCGAGCAGAATGGTCTGGATGCGACCGAGGCGGTCGGCGAGGATGCCGAAGACCGGCGACAGCGCGTACATGCCCGCGATGTGGAGGCTGATGGTCAGTCCGATGATCGACAGGGTCGCGCCCTGGTGAAGAAGGTGCACCGGCGTCATCGCCATGATCGCGACCATCACTCCGTGGGATGCCGCAATCGCAAAGATCGCATAACGGGCGACGCGAGGCTGATCGGGCTTCGCGATCGCGGGAGCGCCCGTGTTCACGGCGGCGGCATCGGATACGACGCGCTGGGCCAGAAGGAGCGGGTCGGGTCGCAACGCCGTGAAGTAGAGCACGATGGCCAGCAGCTGCCCGATGATCGTGAAGACGTACGGACCGGTGAGGGGCGGCATCCCGATCGCGTCGCCGACGAGCTCGCCCGGACCGGTCAGGTTCGGTCCGAGAACCGCGCCGATCGTCGTCGCCCACACGACGATCGACAGGTCACGACCACGCGAGGCGTCGGTCGCGAGGTCTGCCGCAGCGAAGCGCGACTGCAGATTGGCCGCCTGGCCGCCGCCGATGAGCAGAAATGCCGCGAGCAGCAGGGGGAACGAGCGCACCGAAACCGCGAAAACCACGAGGATCACCCCTGCCAGGGCGATCGCCATACCGGTCGCGAGCGACATGCGACGTCCGCGACGCCGCGCGAGGCGCGCGAGCGGGATCGCGATGAGCGCCGTGCCGAACGTGACCGCGGCCGCGGCCAGGCCAGAGAACGTCTCGTCGCCGGAGATGTCGGCCGCGAGGACGGCGCCGAGTGCGATCGTGGCGCCGAACGCGACGCCACCGAGTACTTGCGCGACCGACAGCACGCCGACCGTCCGGCGCTGGACGCGCGCGACGTCCTCCGCAGTGATCGGCGTCCTCGACGCGGCCGCGTCAGACATGCCGGATCACGCGATCCGCGCGCTCACGCGTCGCGGGCGCTGTTGCGCAACGTGCCGAGACCGGAGATCTCGACCTCGATCGTGTCGCCGGCGACGAACGGGCCGACCCCCGACGGCGTGCCGGTGAGGATCACATCTCCCGGCAGCAGGGTGAACGCCGCCGACGCGTACGCGATGATGTCAGCGACCGAGTGGATCATGTCGGTGAGCGGCGCACGCTGCACGACCTCGCCGTTCAGGCGCGTCTCGAGCGTGGCGGAAGCGACATCGAAGTCGGTCTCGATCGCAGGCCCGAGCGGGCAGAACGTGTCGAACCCCTTCGCGCGCGCCCACTGGCCATCGGTCTTCTGCAGGTCGCGGGCGGTGATGTCGTTCGCGATCGTGTAGCCGAAGATGACCTCGGATGCGCGCTCGGCCGCCACGTTCTTCGCGATCGAGCCGATCACGACAGCCAGCTCGCCCTCGAACGACGTGAACTGCGACTGCTTCGGGCGCACGATCGCATCGCCGGGGCCGATGACCGACGTGTTGGGCTTGAAGAACAGCATCGGCTCGGCGGGCACCTCGTTGCCGAACTCTTCTGCGTGGGCGCGGTAGTTGCGGCCGACCGCGACGATCTTCGAGCGCGGGATCACCGGTGCGAGCAGCGCGACATCGCCCAGCGGGACCCGCTCGCCCGTCGTGTCGAATCCCGCGAACATCGGGTCACCGTCGAGGACGACCAGATCGGTGTCGTCGACGATGCCGTAGCGGATGGCGTCCTGGTGGCTGAAGCGTGCGATCCTCACCCGTCGAGCTTACTCAGGCGCCGCTCCGGTCAGGAGTCCAGACGAAGCAGCCAGCCGTGCTTGTCCGGGATGCGACCGTACTGGATGTCGGTGAGCTCCTTGCGCAGCTCGAGCGCCAGAGTGCCGATCGGCTGCTCGTCGTAGAAGTCCTTGCCCTTGAGGGCTCCGATCGGGGTCACCACGGCGGCGGTGCCGCACGCGAACACCTCGACGATGTCGCCCGATGCCACGCCGGAGCGCCACTCGTCGAGCGAGACCGCGCGGCCCTCGACCTTGTGACCGCGGTCCATCGCGAGCTGCAGGATCGAGTCCCGCGTGATGCCCTCGAGGATCGACGGCGACTGCGGGGTCACGATCGTGCCGTCCTTGTAGACGAAGACCACGTTCATGCCGCCGAGCTCTTCGACGTTGCGGTCCTGGTCGAGGAACACGACCTGGTCGCACTCGTTCTCGTACGCCTCCGACTGCGGCAGCAGCGACGCGGCGTAGTTGCCGCCGGTCTTGGCCGCACCGGTGCCGCCCTTGCCGGCGCGCGCGTAGTCCTCCGAGAGCCAGATCGAGACCGGCTGCACGCCGCCCTTGAAGTAGGCACCCGCGGGCGAGGCGATCACGTAGTAGTTGACCTTGTGCGCGGGACGCACCCCCAGGAACGCCTCTTTCGCGAACATGAAGGGACGCAGGTACAGGCTCTGGTCCTCGCCCGACGGCACCCACGCGCCGTCGACCGCGATGATCTCGCGCAGCGACTGGATGAAGTAGGTCACCGGCAGCTCGGGCAGCGCGAGGCGCCGTGCGGACCGCTGCAGCCGGCGGCCGTTCTGGTCGGGCCGGAACGTGTGGATCGACCCGTCCGCGTGACGATACGCCTTGATGCCCTCGAAGATCTCCTGACCGTAGTGCAGCACCGCCGCGGCAGGGTCGAGCGTGATCGGGCCGTACGGCTGCACACGGGGACGGTGCCAGCCGCCGTTCACCGACCAGCAGATGTCGACCATGTGATCGGTGAAGTGCACGCCGAACCCGGGGTTGACGAGGATCTCGTCGCGCTGGGCGGCGTTCTTCGCGGTGAGGTTCTTGGTGACGGCGAACTCGAGGGGCTTGAGTCCGGTGTCGGGGTCGGTTCCGATGAGTGTCATGTCACGTCCAAAGCATTGATTCGCCCCCATCAGGGGCGTGATTCCAAGATTACGCCTGCAGTCGAGCGACGATCGCGTCGCCGATCCCGGCGGTGGTGCGGGGATCGCCGCCGCGCGCCGCGATGTCCTCCTCGACAGCGCGGGTGACACGCTGTGCCTCGCCGTGAAGCCCGAGATGATCGAGCAGGAGCGAGATCGAGAGGATCGCGGCGGTGGGGTCGGCCTTCTGCTGCCCCGCGATGTCGGGCGCCGAACCATGAACAGGCTCGAACATCGACGGGAACGCGCCATCCGGGTTGATGTTCCCGGACGCTGCGAGACCGATGCCACCGGTGACGGCGCCGGCCAGGTCTGTCAGGATGTCGCCGAAGAGGTTGTCGGTGACGATGACGTCGAAGCGAGACGGGTTTGTGACCAGGAAGATCGTCGCCGCGTCGACGTGGAGATAATCTACCGCGACTCCGGGGTGCTCTTTCGCCACCTCGTTGACGATCCGCTGCCACATGCCGCCGGCGTGCACGAGGACGTTGGTCTTGTGGACGAGCGTGAGCGTGTGCCGTCGCCGCTCGGCGAGGGCGAACGCGTAGCGCACGACGCGCTCGATGCCGTAGGCCGTGTTCACCGACGTCTCGTTCGCGACCTCGTGCGGCGTGCCTGTGCGGATCGATCCGCCGTTGCCCACGTAGGGTCCCTCGGTGCCCTCGCGCACGACGACGAAGTCGATCTCGCCCGGGTCCGACAGCGGGCCCGGTGCGCCGGGATACAGCTTCGAGGGCCGCAGGTTGACATAGTGATCGAGCTCGAATCGCAGCTTCAGAAGCAGGCCGCGCTCGATGTTCGCGTCCTTCAACCGCGGGTCGCCGGGCACTCCCCCGACCGCGCCGAGCAGGATCGCATCGTGGCCTTTGATCGCGGCCAGGTCGGCATCCGTCAGCGTGTCGCCCGTGTCGAGGAAACGCGCCGCCCCCAGCGAGAATCGCGTCTTCTCGAAGCGGACGCCGGAACCCGCCGTGGCGGCATCCAGAACCTTCTCCGCCTCGGCGATGACCTCCGGCCCGATGCCATCCCCCGGGATGACGGCCAGCCGGACGGTCTTTTCCTCCTGCGCGCGCGACATTGCTCTCCTTCTGTCCCTGCCAGCGTACCGGCGGGCGCACACGCACTCCGGCCGCGTGTCAGTGCTCGACGGGCACGCGCTTCTGGCGACCGCCGAGCGTCAGCGCGGCGATCACAGCGGCGACCACGATGAGTCCCGCCCCGATCAGCGCCGTGACCCCGACTCCTGCGTCGAACGCGTGGGCGGCGGCATCCCGCAGCGCTTGGCCGAGCGTCTCGTCGAGCGTGTGGGACCCTGCGACCGCCCCGGCGAGGGTCTCACGTGCGGCATCCGCGACGTCGTCGGGCAGCCCGGCGGGCAGCGCGAGGTTGGCGCGATAGAACGCCGCGAGCAAGCCGCCGATGATCGTCGTGCCGAGCACGGCGCCGAGTTCGTACGCCGTCTCGGAGACCGCGCTGGCCGCACCCGCCTTCGCCGGCGGGGCGCTCGCGAGGATCAGCTCGTTCGACACGGTCTCCGCCGCGCCGATACCGACACCGAGCGAGACGAAAGCGGCGATCAGCAGCGGCAGGGCGCCGGTGTTCGCGCTGACGGCGACGAGCAGGTACCCCAGGATCGAGAAGCCCAGAGCGACCGGAACGACGATCCGCGGAGCGACGCGCTTGGCGATCGGCACGACGCCGATGCCGGCGACGATCATCGCGAGCAGTCCGGGGACGAGCGCGAGCCCGGCCTCCAGCGGCGACAGGCCGACGATCAGCTGCAGATGCTGCGCGACGAAGTACAGGAAGCCGACGAGCCCGATCACACTGAGCAGGTTCACGAGCACCGAGCCCGAGAACGTCGGTCGGCGGAACAGAGCCATGTCGAGCATCGGCGTCTCGAGGCGGTTCTGGCGGCGCACGAACAGCACACCGACAACCGTGCCGGCAGCGACCAGGACGATCGGCAGGGGGCTCTCGGTGCCGTGCACCGCGAACTCCTTGATCGCGTAGACGATCGGGACCATTGTCAGCAGCGAGAGTGCGACGCTGAGCGGGTCGAACCGGCCGGGGTTCGGATCGCGGCTCTCGGGCACGAGGATCGGAACGAGGATCAGCAGAGGGACGAGCACCGGGACTGCCATCAGGAACACCGCGCCCCAGGCGAAGTGCTCGAGCAGGATGCCGCCCACCACGGGACCGAGGGCGGCACCGGCGGAGAACCCGGCGGCCCACACCGCGATTGCGAGGCGACGCTGGTCGCGGTTGGTGAAGATGCTGCGCAGGAGCGACAGAGTCGAGGGCATCAGCATGGCGCCGAAGACGCCCATGGCCGCGCGGGAGGCGATCAGCCACTCCGCGCTGGGCGCGAAAGCCGCGAGGGCCGAAACCAGGCCGAATCCGGTCGCACCGATGAGCAGCATCCGTCGCCGGCCGAATCGGTCGCCGAGCACGCCCATCGTCACGAGGAGACTCGCGAGCACGAGCGGGTACGCGTCGATGATCCAGAGCTGCTGGGTGGCGGTGGGTTCGAGGTCGAGCGCGATCTGCGGCAGGGCGAAGCTCAGCACGGTGTTGTCGACAGAGACGAGCAGCACCGGAAGCATGAGGACGACAAGGGCCGCCCAGCCGCGCCAGCCCACCCGGGGGGCCCGTGCGTCGGCGATGGCGATGTCCTGCGTCAAAGTTGTCATGATATATAAACCGTCCAGCCGGTATAGTATCAGATGTGACGAGGCACGCGCTGGATTCGCACTCGATACGATCGAGCGCATGAGCCGTCCTCCGCATGCACGAGAGAGCGTGCTCGACGCGTTCGAGGCGATTCTGATCGACGAGGGTGAGCGTGCGGCGACGATGGATGCCACGGCCAAAGCAGCCGGTGTCTCCAAGGGCGGCCTGCTCTACCACTTCGGCTCGAAAGACGCCCTCGAATCGGGAGTGATCGACCGTCTCGACGCCCTGGTCACCGACGACATCACTGCCATGTCGGCCGCTGCGGAAGGGCCGATCGCGTACTTTCTGCGGTCATCCATCATGCAGAACGACCCGCTCGACCGCGCGATCCTCGCGACTTCACGCCTCGCGCAAGGCGGCAACCACTCGGCGAGCACGGCGCTGCGCGATGTGCGCGAACGGTGGGGCGACGCCCTGCGGCCGCACACGAAGGATGCGGCCTCCCTCGATCTGGTGATGCTCGTGAGCGACGGGCTCTACTTCAACAACGCCCTGGCGGGGGGCAGCATCCCGGGTCCGGTCCCCCGCGGCGCGGAGATGGACGCGCTCATCGCGCTCGTGGAGCGCGCCGCCAAGCGCTGATCAGCCCGCGGCCGACGCGTATGCGAGCTGCGCCAGCCACACCCCGACCAGGATCGCGGGGACCGAGATGCCCAGCGCACGCGCCCAGTCGCCGACCGTGGCCGGTTCGGCGGCGCCGTCGGCGGCACCTCGACCGATGTTGAAGATCGGCGTCGGCCCCCGTCCGTCGCGGAAGGGCCGGTCGCGCGCGTTCGTCGTTCCGATCAGCAGGCGCGCCGCCCCGACCCGCAGGACGATCACGAGCGGCACGAGCCCCATGACGATGAAGAGGATCGCGATGATCAGGTAGGTGACTCCGCCGGGCACGAACGAGGCGAACAGGAAGTCCAGGCCGAGGCCGACGAACAGAATGGGCCACGCCCAGATCACGAGCGGTGTGCCGAATCCCCGGGCGAAGAACAAGCCGATCGCGGCAGCGATGAGCCCCCCGAAGATGCTCAGCGGCGCGAACAGGACGACAGCCTCGGGACACTCCGTCTCGATGACGTACGGCCCACCGGATGCGCAGAACCCGCCCAGCCCCATGACGACGGCCGACACCTGGTGCAGCAGCGTGAAGCAGAGAACGAACAGCAGCCACGACACGGCCGAGCCGAGCACCCGGGCGACGGGCCCGTTCATCAGACGCATGCGCTCACCGTAGCGAACGCTGCGGGCGGGCTAGGGCTCGGTGATCTCGATCTGACGGAACAGGTCGGCCTGCACCGCTTCGCGCAGCTCGGCGAGCATGTCGTCGGGGACGGCCGAGTCGACGGTCAGCACGGACAGTGCACGGCCGCTCGCGTCGGGGTGCGCCACCTGGAGTCCGGCGATGTTGATGCCCGCATCGCCGAGCTTCTTGCCGTAGATCGCGACGATGCCGGGGCGATCCGCGTACCGCATCACGAGGTGGTACTGCTCGAAGGGCACTTCGATCTCGTATCCGTTGATGCCGACGACCTTGGGAACCATGCGGGTGCCGGCCAGCGTGCCGGCGATCGTGAGCACGGTGCCATCCGAGAGAGTCCCGCGCAAGATCGTGAGATTGCGGTACAGCGGGCTCTCGGCCTCGACGATGAGCCGGGTCTCGATGCCGCGCTGCTCGGCGAAGAGCGGTGCATTCACGTACGAGACGTTCTCGCTGATGACGTTGGTGAGGATGCCCTTGAGGGCGGCGAGGCGGTACACGCTGACGTCGTACGCCGCGAGCTCTCCGCGCACCTCGATGTCCAGGCTCGTGACGGCGGCGTGCGCGAGGCCGGTGAAGAACTGACCGAGCTTCTCGACCAGGGCGATGCCCGGGCGCACGAACGGATCGATGATGCCGCCGGCCACGTTCACGGCATCCGGAACGAGGTCGCCCTCGAGCGCGAGCTTGACCGAGCGCGCGACCGAGACGCCGGCCTTCTCCTGCGCTTCGTCGGTGCTGGCACCGAGGTGCGGGGTGACGACGACATTCGGGAGGTCGAGCAAGCGTGAGGCGCTCGAGTCCGCGGCGGGCGGCTCGGAGGTGAACACGTCGAGGCCGGCGCCGGCGATCACACCGCCGGTGAGTGCGGCGTGCAGCGCCTCCTCGTCGATCAGGCCACCACGGGCGACGTTGATGACGTACGCGGACGGCTTCATGATCGCGAGCTGCTCGGCGCCGATCATCCCGGTGGTCTCCGGCGTCTTGGGCATGTGCACGGTCACGAAGTCGCTCTGGCGCAGCACCTCGTCGAAGGAGAGCAACTCGACCTGCAGCTGCTGAGCTCGCGTGGGCGTGACGTAGGGGTCGTAGCCGACGACGCGCACGCCGAACGCACGCAGGCGCTCCGCGATGAGGGCCCCGATGCGACCGAGACCGACGATGCCGACGGTCTTCTCGAAAAGCTCGGTGCCGGTATAGGCGCTGCGCTTCCACTGGCCCGCTGCCAGCGACGCATTCGCCTTCGGGATGTGCCGCGCCAGGCTCAGGATGTGCCCGATCGTCAACTCGGCAGCCGAGATGATGTTCGACGTCGGCGCATTGACCACCATCACGCCGGCGGTGGTGGCCGCCTTGATGTCGACGTTGTCCAGGCCGACACCTGCCCGCGCGATGACTTTGAGCTGCGGTGCGGCGGCGATCGCCTCGGCGTCGACCTTGGTGGCCGAGCGGACCAGAACCGCGTGCGCATCGGCGAGCGCCGCGAGCAGGACAGGTCGATCTGTGCCGTCGACCTGGCGGACATCGAAGTCCGGACCAAGCGCGTCGATCGTGGCGGGAGAGAGTTCTTCGGCGATGAGCACGACAGGCTTCGGCACGACTGCGGATCCTTTGGAGCGTGGGCGCGCGGGACGCGGCCGGAAAGACGAGTGGATGCTGCGCCGCACGCCATCGGGGCGCATTCAGGTCACACTCTATCGGCTCGGCCCGCGTGTTCCCGCCCGTGTGACAGCCGGGTCAGGCCAGGAGCGACGCGTAGTTGAGCTCGGTGTAGGCGACGACGTTGAGCCAGAACACCGCCGTGAGCGCGAGCCCCGTGAGCATCACGAGGATGAAATGGTGCGCCGGACGGCGATAGCCGATCGCGAACGCAGCGGCGAATGCGATGATCGGGAACGCCGTGGCGAAGATCCAGATGAACCAACCGAGCGCACTGAGCACGAAACCGTTCTCACCGGCGAACTGGATGCTCTGGATCAGATTGCCCAGCGCATTCCACACCGCGTACGCGTAGAAGAGCCCGAAGCCTCCGGCGATCGTCGCAACGAGCCAGGTGGGGTTCTTCCGCCGCTCCCCAGCGGCTGCGGTTACGGCGCTCACCGGCCCACCGTCCCGATCAGGATGAACGGCCACGGCAGCAGCAGTGCGACGCCGGCGATCAGCCACGCGAACCGCACCCACGGCTTGGACCGCATGGTGAGGAGGAATACCGTCGCGAACCACAGGATCGGTGCGAGTACCGCAAGCCAGAAACTGCCCTGGTACATCACGTCGGTGACGAGGTAGGCCGCCCGGCCCTGCAGGCGCAGGCCGCCGATGGCCCAGCCGATCGCGTAGATCAGATAGACCCCGCCGAGGATGCCGAGCGCGATGAGCGTCGCGTTGCCCATCGGCTCGCGCTCCCCCGGCATCGTGACCGAGCCGTCGGCGTGGAGGCGGCCGACCTCGTCGCTGCCCTTCCCGACGGCGGTGAAGCCGGCCGGGAGCGCCGTCGGATCGGCATCCGTCGCCGCACGTGCGTCCGGCGCGTCGTCGTCACCGTTC
>Ga0075365_10000637_pt1 | contig 13902 bp, 11 predicted proteins | sample EndMetdeltDD1765_FD_71387 | JGI IMG/M metagenome (GOLD analysis project Ga0075365, IMG submission 71387) | Populus endosphere microbial communities from Tennessee, USA - Endosphere MetaG P. deltoides DD176-5 | ecosystem: Host-associated > Plants > Roots > Endosphere | place: USA: Tennessee... | reverse complement strand
GGCGGCGTTCATGCTGCTGGTCGGCGTTCTCGCCGCGCTCGGTCCGGCGCGCCGCGGCCTCCGCATCGATCCCACCGAAGCGTTGCGCACCGAGTAGGAGGGACCGCCGGACCCTCGACTTGCAGATTGAGGGTCTGAGCCTATGATTACGGCATGAGGCTGCTGAAGAAGATCGTCCTGGGAGTCGTCGGCGGCATCCTCGCTGTCTACCTCCTCTTCGCGATCGGCCTCACGGTCCTCGAATGGATCGTGCGCGAGAACCCCAAGATCGAGCACAGCCTTCGCGCGCACTCCACCGAGCCGCACCTGCTCACGCACTACGACCAGGGCGCCGCCTCCTTCCAGCGCCGCCTGGAGCTCGTCGCGTCCGCGAAGAGATCGATTGCGCTCGAGTTCTTCATCTACGACGTGGATGACGCTTCCCGCCTCATCACGCAGGCGCTGATCAAGAAAGCCCGCGAGGGCGTGCAGGTGCGCATCCTGGTCGACTTCTCGGCTCCGGTGTTCAAGCTCAAGCCGGCCTACGCGCGGCTGCTCGGCGAGGCGGGCGTGAAGGTGCGCTACTACAACACCAGCGCTCTCTACCGGCTGGTCAGCATCCAGCACCGCTCGCACCGCAAGCTCCTGATCGTCGACGGCGAAACCGTGCTGACCGGCGGGCGCAATATCGCCGACGAGTATTTCGACCTCTCGGATCGCTACAACTTCCTCGACGCCGACCTCGAGATTTCCGGTCCGATCGTGAAGACGGTGCTGGAGAGCTTCGACGTCTATTGGCATTCGCACCTCGCCACCGAGCCCGTGCCCGACCCGAAACCGAACCCCGAGGCGGCGAAGTTCGTGTTGCCGGACGAGCGCGACGTCGCCCTGATCGGAAAGCTGCGCGCCGCGGGCGACGCCTACCGCCAGTCGCACAAGGCCTACGAATGCCGCGACTTCCGCTTCGTCACCGACTTCCCGAACCACGGGGAGGCGAGCCGCAACGTGTTCAATGCCATCGTCGAGGAGCTCCGCGGCGCGACACGGGAAGTGGTCGTGGAGTCGCCGTACTTCGTGATCAAGAGCGGCGGCTACGCCGTGCTCGAGGACCTGCACAAGCGGGGCGTGGCCGTGCGCGTGATCACCAACAGCCTCGCCTCCACTGATGCCTCTTACGCCGTGGGCGCGCTCTATCCCTGGCTCGGCTCACTGGCCAAGACCGGCCTCACGCTCTCCGCCTACGGCGGGAGCCCACTGCCCGCGCAGAGCACCGATCTCGGCGGCGGGAAGGCGCGTTGGGGCCTGCATGCCAAGCGCGGCGTCATCGACGGCGACACCACGCTGCTCGGCACCTACAATATCGATCCCCGCTCCGCCAACCTCAATTCCGAGCTCATGGTCGTGTGCCGCGGGCAAAAGGACCTCGCCGCCGAAGTGCTGGCGAGCATCGCCGCCCGCGAAGCCGCGTCTGTCAGGGTCATCGAGCGCGGCACGATCGTGCGGCGCTCAGGTCTCCTCGGCGACTCGCCGCTGAAACAGCGGTTCCGCTTTCTGCTGGAGATGCCGATCGCCAACCTGTTCGACTTCCTCCTGTAGGCACCTCGTCATCGATTCCGCGGCGCGATGACGCCTGAGTCGGGACTGGCAACCGGCATGCAAGAACCGACGGGAGCGTGAATCGCACGCCCGCGGCCACCATCCGGCTGCGACATTGGTTCTTTCGGACGAGGTGTATCGATGCCTGTCAGACCGTTTGAGATCCGGGTGACGCAGCAGGCGCTCGACGACGTACGCGGCCGGCTCGAGCGCACGCGATGGACGGACGAGGTCGAGGAGGACGGCTGGGATCGCGGGACGAGTCGCGCCTACCTGAGAGACCTGGTCGAGCACTGGCTGGCGAGCTTCGACTGGCGCCAGCAGGAACGGACCCTCAATCGCTTTTCTCACTTTCGCGCCGACGTCGACGGCCTTGGCGTGCACTTCATCCACGAGCGCGGCAAGGGCGATCGGCCGTTGCCGATCGTCCTGACGCATGGGTACCCGGATTCGTTCACGCGGTTCCTGAAGATCATCCCGATGTTGAGCGATCCGCAGGCGCACGGCGGCGACGCCGAGGATGCCTTCGACGTCGTGGTTCCCAGCCTTCCCGGCTATGGATTTTCGGACAAACCCGCCAAGCCGGGCTTCACATTCCGGATCGGCGACGTGTGGCACACGCTGATGACCAAGACGCTCGGCTACGAGCGCTTCGTGGCCCACGGCGGCGATTGGGGCGGCGTCGTCACCGAGCAACTCGCCCGCAGCCACGCCAAGTCGGTGGCTGGCATTCACATGACGGACGTGCCCTTCTGGCACCTGTTCCAGAAGCCCAAGGACGCGTCCCGTGAGGAACAGGCCTTCTTCGCCAGAAACGACAAATGGATACAGGAGGAGGGCGCCTACGCGTTGATGCAAGGCACGCGGCCGTACAGCCTGGCGCGCGGCCTCAACGATTCGCCGGCCGGTCTCGCGGCCTGGATCGTCGAGAAGTTTCAGCGGTGGAGCGACTGCGACGGCCGGATCGAGACGCGCTTCACCAAGGACGAATTGCTGACGAACGTCATGATCTACTGGGCCACCGAGACCATCGGCTCGTCGTTCCTGCCGTACTACGACTTCGCGAGCAGCGGGCCCTTGACGTGGATGCGCGAAGCCGTCAAGCAGTGGACCGGTTCGTCGGACGTGCCGACCGGGTTCGCGATCTTTCCGAAGGATATCTCGCACCCGCCGCGGGACTGGGCCGAACGCTTCTTCAATGTCCAGCGCTGGACGGCCATGCCGCGCGGCGGACATTTCGCCGCGATGGAGGAGCCGGAGCTGCTGGTCGACGATATCCGGGCGTTTTTCCGTCCGCTGCGATCGCGGCTCGCGCTCGGCGAGGCGTCCACGATGGAAACCGCGCATTGACCGAGGGCGAGGACGTGGAAAGCCACGGGCCCCGCCTCATTCGGTTCGCAGGACGATCAGAGGATCGACGCTCGTCGCCCGGCGCGCCGGCAGGTAGCACGCGAGCGCGGCGGTCGCCAGGAGCAGCACCGCGGCCGTCGCGAGCGTGAGCGGATCGCCCGGCCTCACGCCGAACAGGAGCGTCGTCATCAGGCGGGTGAGCCAGACGGCTCCCCCGAGGCCGATCGCCACGCCGATCGCCGCCTGCTTCATGCCGTCGGCGACCACCATCCGGCGCACTTCCGCGGGGCGCGCGCCAAGCGCCAGGCGGATGCCCATCTCGCGCGCACGCAGGTTCACGGTGTAGGACATCACGCCGAAAACGCCGACCGCCGACATCAGCATCGCGATCCCGGCGAAGAGCGTCAGCAGCAGCATCGACGCGCGCGCCGGCGCGACCGAGGTCCGCACGATGTCGGTCATCGCCTGCAGCGACGTAATCGCCAGCGCCGGGTCGGCCTCGCGGACGATCTGCCGCACGGCCGGCGCGAGTCCCGCCGGATCGGCCGACGTACGGACCGTATAGGTAAAGTTGCGCCAGAAGGGCATCAGCGTGTTGAGACCGTAGACGGCGTCGGTCAGCGAGCTGCCGAGCCCGGCGAGCTTCACGTCTTTCACGATCCCGACGATCGTCGCGCTCGCGAACAGCTTGTTGTCCGGCGCGCCCAGATAGATCTGACTTCCGATCGGATCCGCCGCCGTCCCGGCGTCGCCGCCCTGGCGGGACGGATCCTGAGAGGACGGCCAGAACCGGCGCGCCAGCGATTCGCTGATGACGACCGACGGCGTGCCGTCCAAACCGTCGCGCTCGCCGAGCCGCCGTCCGCGGACGAGCGGGATCTGCATCGCGTTGAAGTAGCCGCTGGTGACGACGCGATAGGGGATGGCGGGGGGCGTCGTCCCGGCCGGGAGCGGACGCGCGATGATGTTGAACCACGCCCCGCTGCCGCGCCCGACGACCGGCGCGTAGCTGCCGGCCGCCGCCTCGGTCGCGCCGGGCAGCGCCTTCAGGCGCTCGACGACTCGGTTGACGAAGGCGACACGGGCCGGGGCCTTGGCATAGGCCGGCCCCTCCATCCGCACCTGGAAGGTCAGCACGCGGTCCGTTCCGAACCCCGGATCCACGCGCTGCATCAGCACGAAACTGCGAATCAGCAGGCCGGCCCCTGCGAGCAGCACCAGCGCGACGGCGAGCTCGCCCACGACGAGGATCGCGCGGAGCGGCGCCCGCCCCGTGGACGTGCGCGCGTCGTTGCGCAGGACCGAGGCCGGTGCGCGCCGCGCGAGCTGGACGGCCGGAGCCAGGCCGAAGAAGACGCCGGTGACGATGGCGGCCGCCAAGGTGAAGAGCAGCACGCGTGCGTCGACCGACGCGTCTCCGATGCGCGGAATGCCGGCCGGGAGCCAGGCCACCAGCGCCTTGAGAAAGACCGTCCCGGCCAGCACGCCACCGGCGCCGCCGAGGAGCGCGAGCACCAGGCTCTCGACGAGCAGTTGGCGCACCACCCGCGCCCGGCTCGCCCCGATCGCCTGGCGGATCCCGATCTCCCGTCCGCGTCCCGTCGCCTTCGCCAGCAGCAGGTTCGCCAGATTGGCGCAGGCAATCAGCAGGACGCAGCCGACGCTGCCCATCATGAGCCAGAGCAGCTGGCTGACGTTGGCCACCAGCGCCTCGCCGAGCGGCTGCGCGTCCAGCGCGACGGTGCCGTTCGCTTCCGGAAACTCGCCGCGCAGGCGCGACATGATCGTGTCGAGCTCGGCCCGTGCGGCGCCCGGCGTCACACCGTCGCCGAGCCGCCCGATGATCAGCAGGTAGAACTCCGTCCGCGAGGCGCGGGCCGCCGCGGCCAGCTGCGCCGGCGCCCAGAAGTCCACCCGCGTGTCAGGGAAATTGAACCCTTGCGGCATGACGCCGACCACCGTGGACGGCACGCCTCCCAGCACCATCGTCTGACCGAGCGCATCCGGGCGTCCGCCGAAGAGGCGCTGCCAGATGTCGTAGTTGATGACGACGATCCTCGGCGCCTCGATCCGGTCGTCCGCTTCGGTGAGGATGCGGCCGAGCACCGGCGCGACGCCGACGACCTCGAGAACGCTGCCGACGCTCCCGATGCCCTGCAGCCGCTCGGGCTCGCCGCGGCCCGTCAGGGTGACCGTCGCCCCCGAGAACGCCGCCATCTGCCGGAACCCGCGCGCGGCGCGCTGGATATCGTAGAAATTGCCGGGCGTCGTGCTGCCCAACTGTGCCCGATTCGCCCGATCCGAGAGGAGCGCATGCTGGATCAGATACAGGCGGTCGGCTTCCGGAAAGGCGAGCGGCTTCAGCAGCACGCCGTTGACGATGCTGAAGATCGCGGTGTTGGCGCCGATGCCGAGCGTCAGCGTCAGCAGCGCGAGGAGCGTGACACCCGGCGTGCGGAGGAAGAGACGGACGCTGTAGCGGACGTCCTGCAGAACATGCTGAAGCATCGGCGTGGCCTTTCGATCGGGAGGTTCCATCCATGCGGCACGCGCGAGGGCGTGGAACTCGCTGAACCAGTAGTGCAGCCATATCCGCCGGCCGTCCTGACGCGCGTCGACGGCGAGGCGGCTCGCGGTGTCGGCCATGTCCTCGCCGTGCCTGCCGGAAACCTCGGGCAGGAGGAGGCGCGCGGCCAGGCGGTAGAGGCGGATCATGCCTTGCGGGGAAGGAGGCGTTTGTCGCGCGCCATGGCGACGGCGCGCGCGAGCCGCTCGGCTTCGCGCTGCGCGAGCTGGCGGCCCGCTTTGGTGATCCGGTAGCAGCGCCGCGGCGCGCCGCCGGTTGTCTCAGGGGCGTCGATTTCCTGCAGCAGGCCGCCGTCCAGGAGCCGCTTGATCGCGGCGTAGAGCGTGCTGGCGGTGAGCGTGACCTCGCCGTCGGTCCGCGCGCGGATGTCCTGGATGATGGCGTAGCCGTGCAGATCGCCGTCGGCGAGGGAGAGCAGGATCTGGAAGACGGGCGTCGTGAGCGGCGTGTGCATGGGCCAGTATACCGTTGGACGGTATACTGGCGTCGCGGGTTGCCCGCCTCCGCGAGAGGCGGGTCGGCGGAGCGGGCTCTATGCGCTGGCCGGGGCGCAGACGCGGTCGAACGCCTGGACGAGCTCCGAGGCGATCATCTCGGCCGAACGGGTCTCGATCTCGCGGCGTTCGAGCATGTAGACCAGCTTGCCGTCGCGCAGGATGCCGATCGACGGCGACGAGGGGGCGTAGCCGGTGAAATAGCCCCGCGCCCGATCGGTCGCCTCGACGTCACCGCCGGCGAAGACCGTCGCCAGGACGTCCGGCTTCACCGCGTGCCGCATCGCCATCGCGATACCCGGCCGCGCCTTGCCCGCCGCGCATCCGCACACCGAGTTCACCACGATCATCAGGGTGCCCTTGGTGTTCTTGACGGCCTCGTCCACGTCGGCCGCGCTCTTCAGCTCTTTGGCCCCCATCGCGGTCATCTCACCACGCATCGGAGCGATCAACATCTCTGGATATGGCACGTCAGTTACCTCTTGGATCGCGTTAGATCGCGCAGCGCACGTCGCACGTCGCGCCTCACTTCTTCAACATCGCGTCGCGCTTGGCCTTGAACTCGTTGCCGGGTTTCCACTCGGGCAGCTTGGCGGCGTTGGCGACGCGGTAGCCGACCGTCATCAGCAGCTGCGCGTCCTCGACGGCGCCGCTCAGGTCCCAGTCGGGTTTCACCTGGTCCGACGGCGCGTGGTAGTCCTTGTCCGTGTACTCGTCGCGCTTGGCCTTGCCCCACTCCTCGCTCTTGCCGACGTACTGGACGCCGCTGTCGGGGTCGAGCGCCGGCACGCCCTGCTTCGCGAAGTTGAAGTGATCGGACCGGTAGTAGAACCCCTTCTCCGGCTCGGGGTCGGGGGTGATCGTCCGCCCCTGTTCCTGTGCCGCCTGTGCCAGGTAGTCGTCCAGCTCCGACGCGCCGAGTCCGACGACCGAGATGTCCTTGGTCCGGCCCCACTGGTTGATGCCGTCGATGTTGATGTTCGCGGCGGTCTTCGCCAGCGGGTACAGCGGGTTGAGCGAGTAGTACTCCGAGCCGAGCAGCCCCTTCTCTTCCGCCGTGACCATCAGGAAGAGGAACGAGCGCTTCGCCGCCGGCTGCGCCTGTTTCAACGCCTTGGCGATCTCCAGCACGGTCGCCACGCCGGTCGCGTTGTCGAGCGCGCCGTTATAGATGTTGTCGCCGTTCACCGGCGCCCCGATGCCGAGATGATCCCAGTGCGCCGAGTAGACGACGTACTCGTCCTTGAGGACCGGGTCGCTCCCTTCGAGCTTCGCCACGACGTTGCGCGAGTCGATGGTGCGCAGCTTGTTGCGGAGGCCCATCGACGCCTTCAGCCCCAGCGGCACCGGCTTGAAGTCCTTGCTGAGCGCCTGCTTCTTCAGCGCGTCGAAGTCCTGGCCGGCCATCTGGAACAGCTTCTGCGCCGCGTTGAGCGTGATCCAGCCCTCGATGTTGGCCTTGCTCATGTTCTTGTCGGGCGCGACGAGATCGAACTTCTCGTTGAGATTGCCCTGGACCACCGAGAAGGGATAGCCGGCGGGGATCGTCTCGTGCACGATCAGCACGGCGGCCGCTCCCTTCTTCGCGCCCTGCTCGAATTTGTAGGTCCAGCGGCCGTAGTAGGTCATGGCGTTCCCGCCGAACACCTTCGGATCGAGCTTGGCCGGATCCGCCGGATCCGGTACCGGCGGATCGTTCACGAGGACCACGATCGTCTTGCCCTTGACGTCGACGTCCTTGAAGTCGTTCCAGCCGTACTCGGGCGCGTCGACGCCGTAGCCGGCGAAGATGATGTCGGACTTGTCGATCGACGCAGCGGCTGCCACGTGCTTCGACCAGGCCACCACCTCGTCCTTCCACTTGATCGTGCCGCTCTCGCCTTGCTTGGTGATCGTCAGCGGCTTGGCTTCCGAGCCGGTGATGCCGACCAGGGGGACTTTCTGGATGTAGGTGCCGTCCGGGTTGCCCGGCGCCAGGCCCAGCTCCTTGAAGCGCATCTCCAGGTAGCCGACCGTGATCTCTTCGCCGACCGTGCCGGGCGCGCGGCCCTGGAACTTGTCCAGCGCCAGCCGGGTCGTCGTGTCGAGAATCGCGGCCGAATCGATCTTCGGCATCGAGGCCAGCGGCACCGCCGCCGCGGGCAGCGCGCCCGACGTGGCCGCGGGCTGCGACGTCGACGGAGTGGCGGGCTGCGAGGGCTCGCCGCCGCCGCACGCGCCCGAGAGGGCCGCCGCCAGCACGGCCGCAGTCATTCCCAAATGATGAGGTCGCAGATTCGGCATGCCCTTATTGTAGTCCGCTAACCGCCGGCTTCCGGCTCTCGTCCTATACCGGCATGTGGACCGATTTCCGGCAGGACGCGCGGTACGCGATTCGGGGGCTGCGGCGCGCGCCGGGCTTCACGGCCGTCGCCGTCCTGACGCTGGCCCTCGGCATCGGCGCCAATACGGCCATCTTCAGCGCGATCAACACGGCCCTGCTGCGCCCGCTGCCCTACGCGGACGGCGATCGTCTCGTGTTCGTGTGGAACACGCACGAGGGAAGCACGGAGAACCTCGGTCCGGGCCGGATGCGCGATCTGAAGGATCAGGCGACGAGCTTCAGCGGCTTCGCCGGCCTCGCCCATCTGTCCTACACGCTGACCGGCTACGGCGACGCGGAGAAAATCGCGTCCTCGAGCGTTTCGTCCAGCTTCTTCGACGTGCTCGGCGTCCGCCCGCTGCTCGGCGAGCCGTTTCACACCGGCGCCGCCGATCCGTCGGCCGTCGTCCTCTCGCACGGCGTGTGGAAGCGCCGCTTCGCGGCCGATCCGTCGATCGTCGGCCGGACCATCGTCCTCAACAACCGGCCGCGTCTGGTGGTCGCGGTGATGCGGCCGGACTTCTTCTGGCCGTCGATCACGGCGCGCCCCGGCGCCACGGCCGGACCGGAGTTGTGGGTCCCGGGCGGGGCCGGCGACGTACCGCGTACCGCCATCGACGAGGATCGCGACATGACCGGCTTCCGCAACACCGGTTACCTTCGCGCCGTCGCACGGCTCCGGCCGGGCGTCACCCTGGACCAGGCGCGCGCGGAACTGAAAGCCGCCGGCGATCGGATCTCCCGCGCGCAGCCTGACGACGGGGGGCGGAGCGCGACGGTGCGTCCGATCCGCGAGCAGTTCTTCGGCCAGGCCGAGCGTCCGCTGTTCGTGCTCGCCGGCGTGGTGACGCTGGTGCTGGCGATCGCCTGCGCCAACGTGGCCGGGCTGCTGCTCGGGCGCGGCTCCGCGCGGCGGCGCGATCTCGCGCTCAGGCGCGCGCTTGGCGCCACACGCGTCCGCATCATCCGCCAGCTCCTGGCGGAATCGGCGGTGCTGGCGCTCGCCGGAGCGCTCGCGGGCCTCGCGTTGGCGTGGTGGGGGACCGCCACGCTCGGCGCACTGGCGCCGGCCGATTTCATCGGCGATCAGCCGCTGCGGCTCGACGCGCGGGTGCTCGTCTTCGCCCTCGGCATCGCCGTGCTGTGCGGTCTCGGCTTCGGCGCGGTGCCGGCGCTGCAGTTGTCGCGGGACGCGCTGGCCGGCGCCTTGAACGAGGGCGCGACGCGGACGTCGGGCGCCCGCCGCGCCGGCCGGACGCGTGATCTCCTCGTGGCCGCCGAAATCGCCGTCGCCGTGGTCCTGCTGGTCGGATCCGTCCTCTTCGTCCGCAGCTTTCTGCGCCTTACGCGCGTCGACGTCGGGCTCGACACCCACAACCTTCTCACTTTCGAAATCAACCTGACCGGGGATCGCGCCAAGTTCCAGGCGAAACAGGTGCAGTTCTACGAGGCGCTGCAGCAGCGCCTGGCGCAGGTCCCGGGCGTGCGCGCGGTCGGCGCCGCCGTCACGCTGCCGATCGGCGGCGACGATTTCGGCACCGGCTACCTGGCCGAAGGGGTGCCGGTTCCCGACCCGAACGACGCGCCGCATGCCGGCTATCAGGTCGTCACGCCTGGCTACTTCGCCGCCATGGGCATTCCGCTCAAGGCGGGCCGCGACGTGCGCCCGTCGGACACGCGCGACGCGCCGCCGGTGGTGCTGATCAACGAACAGCTGGCGCGCGAGGCCTGGCCCGGGCAGGACCCGATCGGCAAGGGAATCAAACTCGATCCGAACGATCGCGCCTGGATGCGCGTGGTCGGGGTGGTCGGCGACATCCGTCATCTCGGGCCCTGGACGCCGCCGCGTCCCGAGGTCTATCAACCGGGCTCGCAGCGCTCGTTCCCGTTCATGGCGTTCGTCGTCCGCACCGGGGCCGATCCGGGCGCGCTGGTGCCGTCGCTGCGGCGCGCGGTGGCCGAGCTCGATCCGGCGCTTCCGCTCGGCCGGTTGCAGACGATGGACCAGCATCTGGCGCGGTCGCTGTCGAAGCCGAAGTTCTTCTCGACGCTGGTGACCGTCTTCGGCGGACTCGCGGTCACGCTCGCGCTGATCGGCATCTACGCGATGATGGCGTGGTCGGTCAGCGAACGGCGGCAGGAGTTCGCGATCCGGCTGGCGCTCGGCGCCCGGAACGGCGTGCTGGTGGGAATGGTCGTCCGGCAGGCGCTGATCCTCGCGGCGGCCGGCATCGCCGCCGGCCTGCTCGGCGCGCGGGCGGCGACCGGCGTGCTGGCCGGGCTGCTCTTCGGGATCCAACCGACCGACCCGGCCGCGTTTGCGCTCACCGCCGCGATCGTCGGCGCGGTCGCGCTCGCCGCGTGCTACGTCCCGGTGCGCCGCGCCATTCGCGTGGACCCGGTGCGCCTGCTGCGATAGTCTTCAACGGTGCTCCGGGTCTTGTCAGTCGCCGCGTTCGCGGCGATGGTCGTGGGGATTGCCGGCTTGTTTCGCGCGAACGCGTTGTTCGCGCACCAGCCGTGGGTCATCGCCATCCAGGTGGCGATGTTTCTCCTGATGGTCGCCGCGCGCGTCACCTTCGGGCGGCGCAGCTTCCACGCCGCGGCCGATCCGACCGAGGGCGGCCTGGTCACCACCGGCCCGTACGCCTACCTCCGCCATCCGATCTACGCGGCGGCCATCCATTTCGTGTGGGCCGGCGCGCTCGACAACAGCTTCTCCTGGTCGGTGATCGGCTGGGCCGAGACCGTCACGGCCGGCGCCTTCACGCGCATGCACATCGAGGAGTACTTGCTCGTGCGGAAGTACCCCGAGTACCGGGAGTACAAGAAGCGCGCGAAAAAGCTGATCCCCTTCGTGTATTAGCGCGGCCTGCTACAGCCTGGTCGCACAAAAGACTTCGGTCTCGTAGACCAGGGTCACGACGCCGTCCCGATCGGCATACCGCTCGTGCAACGCGCGAAGCAGGCCGAGCAGTCGATCGCCACTCGCGCCGCTCTTGGGCACATACGATGCGCTCCTCGCTCGCCCGATGAGCCCGGCGAGATCGAGGCGCTGGAAGTTGGGAAAACGTGTTCGCTCGGGCGATGAAAAAAGCCCGCTGTCGCGAATCACGTTCGGATCGAACGTCCGCGTCTCGTCGGCAACCTCTCCGCCCACATCGACAATCGCCTGCCGGTAGCCGGCCGTAAACGGGTCGCTCCTGCTGCGGCGGTTCCAGCCGATCGCCAGACGCCCCCGCTCCTCGAGGATGCGGGCGAACTCAGCCAGCGCGTCGGCCGTTCGAAACCAGTGAAACGACTGGGCGCAGAGGACGAGGTCGACGGCCTGCGACGCGAGCCCGGTGGCTTCGGCTCGTCCCGCCACCCACACGACGTTCGGGTGGGGCGCGGCCGCGCGCCGCATGCCGTCCCCCGGTTCCACGGCGATGACGCGAACGCCTCGCTCGCCGAGCAGGCGCGCCGAGATGCCGGTTCCCGCTCCCACGTCCGCGGCGACGAGCCGCTCTGGCGGTCCGAGCCCATCGAGAACGGCGTCAATCGCTTCTGGAGGATAGGTTGGACGATATCGGACGTAGTCGGCGGCTCGATCGCTGAAGCGCTCAACGGTGTCGCGTTCGCTATCCTGTGCCATTCCACTACACCGCAGGCGCTACGCCTGCAGCAGGCAGATGAACTCGCCGAGGATCATCGCGGTCGCGCCCCACACCTGGTGGCCCATCAGGGCGAAATAGGGATACTCGATCGCCAGTCCTTCGCGCGTCCGCGTGCCTTGGCGGATCGACGAGGCATCCTGCAGGTCCTCCACCGAGACTTCGATCAGCTCCTCCACCTCGTTCGCGTCGAGGTTGAACGACGGCCGGTCGTTGGTGATGCCGACGATGGGGTGGAGCGTGAAGCCGCTGACGAGCACGTGGACCGGCGTCAGCTCGCCGAGAATCCGGACGTGGGCGGGATCGACCCCGATTTCCTCGTGCGCTTCGCGCAGCGCCGCCTGCGCGAGCGTCTCGCCGGGATCGGTCGCGCCGCCCGGCAGGCTGACCTGTCCGGCGTGACGCTTCAGGCCGCTGGCGCGCACCGTCAGCGGGATCGACGCCCCGCGGGCGCCGGGGTAGAGCAGCAGCAGACCTGCCGCGAGGCGGGCGTCGCTCGGAAACTCTCCGGGCTTCCATCCGGTGCGCGGCGGCGTCGGCATGAACCGCAGCTGGGCCTCGAGCCCTGGCAGCGTTCCGGCAAGGCGTTCGCGAAGGATGGATTCGAGCGCCGTGAGGTCGTGCGTCATCAGCGCTTGCGAACCGGCGCTTTCCGCGCCGGGGCCGCGGCCTTGGCCGGCGGGCCCGCCGCGCGATCGCCGAGGAGCCCCACGCTCAGTCCGTACGCATTCACGCAGTTGTAGCTGAGGAGCGCGTGGTAGTTCGGGTAGACCAGGAAGTGGCGCTTCACGCCCGACACCAGTGACGCGTCGAAGCCGGCCGTCGGCAGCGTCCCGCCCGTGGCGGTCGTCACGCCGAGCTTCTTCCACGCCGCGAGCGGCAGCGGCACGGTCATCTGCCGCCGGGCCAGGCAGCCGTCGGTCTGGAGCGGCGCCTGTTCCGACAGGCCGTCGAGCAGGGCGGGCGGCACGCGGACTTCGCGGCCCCAGGTCTGCTCCTTGTTCCAGCCGTGCGCCGCCAGGTAGTTGGCGATCGAGGCGAAGACGTCGGGCGTCGACTTCCAGATGTCGCGCTTGCCATCGCCGTCGAAATCCTGGGCGTAGAGAAGGAAGCTCGATGGCATGAACTGCGGCTGGCCGAGCGCGCCGGCCCACGAGCCGCGCATCGCCGCCGGCTCGACGTCGCCGCTGTCGAGGATCTTGAGCGCGTCGAACAGCTCGTTGCGGAACATCGTGGCGCGGCGCGGATCGTAGGCCAGCGTCGCCAGCGTGGCGATGGTCGGACGCACCCCGCTGAACCGGCCGAAGTTCGACTCCAGTCCCCAGATGGAGATGAGGATCGCCGGCGGCACGCCGTACTTCTCGCTGATCGCCTGCAGCACGGACGCGTGACTGTGCCGCATCGTCCGCGCCGTCTGCACGACCTTCTTCGAGATCCGCTGCGCGAGGTACTGATCCAGGGTCTGCACCAGTTCCGCCTGCGAGCGATCGCGCTGGATGACGGTGGGGACCGGTTCCAGGCCGGTGAGCGCGCCGTCGAGCGTGGCCTCGCTGATGCCGCGCGTCAGCGCTTCCGCTCGCACCGCGCTCAGCCACTCCTCGAACGGCGGCTGAGCCGGCGGCGGCACGGGCGCCGCCTGCTGTGCGAGCAGGAAAACAAGTCCAAGCGCCGTCGTGGCCATACGCATCGTCGGTACAATCTTACCCGAGGGGCTTCGCCCCTCGGACTCCTCAGCAGGCTCTCTCGCGCGCCGCTACGCCGGCGCGCTCCGTTCACCTGGGCTCACTCGCTGTGCTCGCTCGCGCAGCGCCGTGAGGGGCCTGGCGTGTCGGACTCCCCAATAGGCTCTCTCGCTGCGCTCGTTCGCGGCCGCGCCGTGAG
>Ga0075365_10000636_pt1 | contig 13907 bp, 10 predicted proteins | sample EndMetdeltDD1765_FD_71387 | JGI IMG/M metagenome (GOLD analysis project Ga0075365, IMG submission 71387) | Populus endosphere microbial communities from Tennessee, USA - Endosphere MetaG P. deltoides DD176-5 | ecosystem: Host-associated > Plants > Roots > Endosphere | place: USA: Tennessee... | reverse complement strand
CTCCTCGACGGTCACCAGGGAGGACGCCAGGACCGTCCCGCCCAGGATCAGGGTGGCACCGCCGAGCACGGCCGTGCCGGTGCGCGACGCGAGCGACACCGTGCGGGCCAGCGCCGCCGCAGCCCCGCCGAGCAGGAAGCCATCGGCTCGGGTCCACGTCGCGAGAGAGACGGGATACCACCCCTGGTCGGCCAGGTAGAGGACCCGTCCGACCACGCAGGCCGAGGCGGCAAACAGGAGCACCCCGGCCAGGATCCGGGGACGCCGGCCGAGGAGCACCACGAGCAACAGGATCACCACCGCCAGCTGGACCAGGACGCTGAAGATCCACAACGAGGTGAGGTCGCCCCGCGCACCGCCCGGATCGGTCCGGATCCAGGTGTTCAAGCGGAAAGACATCACCTGCAGCACCGAGCGCCAGGTCGACCCCCAGGTCGCCCCGTCGGTCTCGTCGACCCCGTCGACGACGACCGCCGCCGCACAGACCAGCGACACCGTCGCCACCACCGGGGCGATGACCTCGCCAGCGCGGCGCACCACGTGGACGACACCACGGGGGCGGACCTCGAGGAGGGCGTCGACCAGCAGGTGTCCCCAGAGAGCAAGCAGCACCGTGACCGCGACGTTGCCCGCGGTGAAGAACCCGTCGAGCGGACGCACCAGGTCCCAGGACTCGGTCGGCACCAACCGGCCCACCTGGGCGAGGAGGTAGAGGACGGCCGCGCAGCCGAGCAGCGCGACGACCGGTGCCGACCGTGACGGGCCCGGGGTGGTCACGCGCCCACCCCGCTCGCCGGCGTGGTCGCGGCTGCCGCGTCTCCGGCGGTGGGACGCGCCCGGAAGACAGGCCGGTTCGCCAGCATCCGTCGTACCGGCTTGTCCACGAAGCGCTCCATCACGACCACCACGACGACGAGGATCACCAGGGCCAGTAGGGACCTGGCCTGCCAGCGCCAGTCCGGGGTGTGTCGGGTGACGATCAGGATGATCGGCAGGTGCCACAGGAAGATGGCGAGCGAGGCTCTGCCAAGCCAGCGCAGCGGCGACCAGGACAGCAAGCGGGAGATCCGCGTGGGAGTTTCGAGGCGCCAGATCGCGAGCACCACGACGCCGGCGACCACCGTGAAGACCACCGACCAGGGACCGAGATAGGCGAACGTCGAGAGCTCGGGAAGCATCAGCTTCAGGACCACCAGGGCGAGGCCCGAGACCCAGAGCACGTGTCCCCACCCGCGGACCCGGGTGGCCGCCGGGAGGAGCAGGGCTGCCACGACGCCCCACAGCAGCCCGTCCGACCGGGTGGTCGTCATCGAGGAGGCGAACACCCAGCCGTCCTCGGAGAGCACCTCCTGGCGCCACCAGAAGACCAGCCCGCACAGGCCCACCAGGGCGACGACGAGAACCGCGCGGTAGCGGCGCACCAAGATCGGGGCCAGTAGCAGGGGAAGCACGAGATAGCACTGCTGCTGCACGCTGAGGTACCAGAGGTGGCCGAACTCGCTGCGCACCGAGAAGAAGTCCGTCGTCCCATACTCGTTGTAGGTGTAGGTGAGGACGTGCAGGACGTTGTTGGCCATCACCTCGCCCGAGGGAGGCACCGGGTCGAACTGCAGCGCCACGCCCACCGCAGCGCAGAGCAGCACCAGCTGCGCTCCGAGCCTCACCAGCCGTCGCAGGTAGAAGCGCCACGGGTCGAACGCCCCGCGCTCGAGCTCGCGGACCAGTCCGTAGGTGACGATGAAGGACCCGACGACGAAGAAGACGCTCACCGCACCGCCGCCCAGGAGGCCACGGACCACCGGGACGTCGTAGGCCCCGCCCCGTGGCCAGAGCACCCCGCCGGCGTGGTTGAGCACCACCGAGACGATCACCAGCCCCCGGAGACCGTCGAGGGCGGCCACCCGAGTCGCCCCGTGGGACGTTCGGGCAGCCACCTCCGACATGGCAGCAGGGTAGTCCTCAGGCAGAGGTCAGCTCGGACTTCCGCGAGGGCGGGGTCTGTCCGGTCGGCTGCTTGGTCCGCCCGAGCAGGAGCAGCGCCATGCCCACGAGCAGCAACGGGATCCCCACGGCGTACCCCACGAGCGGAAGGGTGCGGGTGGCGAGCTTGAGCAGGTCGGCGTCGTCGCCGATGTCGGCCACGTTGGCCGCGACCTGGTCGTCGGTGAACTCCAGACTCAGGTCCAGGAACGGCTGACCGCCCGCGGTCCGGATCTGCTCGGTCACCTGGTCGACGATCTGACCGGTGACCGGCTCGATCCAGAGCGTGGTGGTCTCCTCGTAGGTCCCGTCGACACCCTCCGCGATCTGGATGTCGACCGGGTCTGAGTCGACCTGGAAGACGTAGGTCTCCAGCCCCTGCACCTCCTCGGTCTTCTCGTAGACCGCTTCAGCCGTGTTCGGACCGATCCAGTAGGTGTAGTTCTTCTTCTCCGTGCCGAACGGCCACTTGTTGACCAGGCCCTCGTGCTCCTCGGCGTCCGCCGGAAGGTACTTCGGGTCGTTCACCGCCTCGGCGGTGGTCCGGTCGACGGCGAAGTCGTCGAAGCCTGCGCTGAGCAGGCGGCTCTGCGGGTCGTCGGCGGAGACGCAGTCGCCGACGTCGTTGATGTCCTTGACGAGGCAGGTCGAGGTCTTGAACACCACGACGTCCCCGTCGGACTTCTCCGAGTCGGCCTTCGTCGTGCTGGTGGCCTTCACCTGGAACGGTGAGATGCCGGCCGCGGTGTACTGCGTCGCACTCCCCGCCAAGCGGGTCACCGAGTCCACGTCGAGCGGCGTCTTCTTCAGCTGGCCGCCCGCCCAGGTCTGGGCGAGGACCGCGACGATCACGAGAAACATGCCGAAAAACGCACAGACGGCACCGATGGTTTTGCGCACGAAATCCCCTCCCAAAGCACGTGCAGGTCGGCTGACAGTAGCAGCCGTCACACTCGGCGGGTACGCAATGCGGAACTTGGTGTTCACATGTCGGGGACGTCCGCCGTCGACCTACAGTGCTGCCCATGACCATCGCGGTACCGGAGCGCTCGTCGCAGCGGATCTCCCTCTTCGACGGGCTGCGGGGCGTGGCCCTCGTCCTGGTCGTCCTCTCACACCTGTGGGTGATCTCGCCCTGGATCATCCTCCGCAAGAACGACGCCACCGACGGCACGGGAACGGGCCTCGAACGGCTGGCGGGCTACCTGCTCGGGGCCGGCAACTACGCCGTCTCCATCTTCTTCGTCGTCGGCACCTTCCTGGTCACCCGGGCGATGATCCGGCAGACCACCTCGCCCACCGGTCTCATGCCCGGCGTCAACCTGCTGCGTCGCTTCGTCCGCCTCAGCGGTCAGCTCTACTTCTTCCTCCTCGTCTTCTTCGTCTACGCCTCGATCGAGGACTCCTCCGTCGACGGCGACGCGATCGGCACCTCGGTGCTCACAGCCGCCACGTACACGTGGAACTGGTACGTCCACGACAACGTCGAGTCGGGACGCGCCGACATCGGACACCTCTGGTACCTGGCCGTGGACTTCCAGATGTTCCTCATCGTCCTGGCCCTGGTCTGGCTGCTGCGACGGCGTCCCGGTTGGCTGGTCGTCGCCCTGGTCGGCCTCTGGGTGGCCCTGGCGTTCTTCCGCGCCGAGACCTACGACTTCGATCCCTTCTGGGCCCTGCTGCGCACCTGGGCCCGCGGCGACGCGCCCGTCGCGGGCGCGATCGCCGCCGCAGCACTCCCCTACCTCGGACGCTGGCAGCACTGGGGACGGACCGGCACGGTGGTGGGTGTCGCGGCGCTCGTCCCGCTGCTGTTCTGGTGCAACGGCCTCGACGGCTACTTCGGGCCGGCCGGCCTCCTGCTGGACGCAGCACTCGTCACCATCGTCGTCGGCGCGACGCTCGCACCACCGCCGCGGTGGCTGGTCACCGTCGTGGGGTCACGCCCGTTGACGTTCCTCGGACGCCACTCGCTGAGCGTGTTCCTCTGGCACCTGCCGATGATCTACCTGGTTGCCCGCCACACGGACGACTGGCGCGAACCGGTGCGGATCGGGCTCGCGCTCCTCCTCACGGTCGCGGGCGCCACCGTCAGCGAGCTGCTCGTCGAGCGCCGCGTGCAGCGGTTCCTGGACTCCCCTCGATGGCGCGAGACCGACCACGGCCTCCTGCGCTTCGTCGTCGGCTGGCTGGACCGACGTCTGTCGCGGGACACCCCGTCGACGCCCGGGCCGGATCCCACTGACCGGGACGCCCGGTACCCGGGTCAGGACGCGCAGGTCTGAGGACCGACCCGGCGAGGTGCCACTAGCGTCGGCGGCGGAGGCCGTGGAGCCGGGCCAGCATCCGCTGGACCCGCTCGTCGGAGATGCCGAGCCGGCGCTTGGCCCGGTCGTACACGTCGAGGGCGGTGCGATCGGCGGCGATCGCCGCCTTGCGGGCGACGCTCTCGTCGGGACGCGCCTGATAGTTCGTCGAACGCCGGACGGCGTTCTCCTCCTCGGTGAAGTAGTAGAGCGCCATCGAGCGTCGCGCGACGTCCGGCGGGCAGGTGAGCCCGTCCGGGTGCCCGTGGAAGGTGTCGACATCCGTGGTGAAGACCAGCATCCGGTTGCCGGCAGGCGTCACCCTGGCCTGGCAGGCCGTCATGTCCCGGTCCCACAGCTCGAGCTTGCCGCCCCACTCGTCGTGCCACTCGTCGTTGAGGTAGAGCAGGATGTTGACCCGCCGGGCCCAGGTGTCGTGGTGGTGGTGGGTGGTGAAGTCGGCGTGCACGTTGAGGTGGCCGCCGCGCAGCGTCTGGTGCAGCCCGCCACCGTCCATCGACCAGTCGGGCATCAGATTCTCGATGCCGGTGAGTCGCTCGAGGTAGCCCACGAACTCGGGCGAGCAGAACTCGCGCGCCACGTCGTGCAGCGTCGGCCCCCACACGTCGGGCTCGGTGTGGGAGTACTTCGTCTCGTTGACGTGGATGTAGCCCTTCCAGAACGGGTCACCGATCCCGGGGAACTCCCCCACTGCCTTGTCGAAGGCCGCCGGGACCAGGACGTCGTCGAGCACCGTGTGCGGGAACGGCGACGCCGACCGGTAGTCGACGGCCTTCGCGTCGAGATCCGAGGTGAGCGTGGCGAAGTCGATCAGGGTCGGCTCGGGCATGCGCCGATGATGCCACCGAATGACCGCGGTCACAGAAACTTATGAGTAACATCCCATGAGGCACCTACGAGGGAGGCCCCACGTCGACGTCCGGTCGTCGAGGGGTTCGAGGGAGACACCACATGCTGCACGACTCGCGCGCCGTCGAGACCGCCAACCCGGGAACATCGGGGCCGAACACGGTCGTCGTCACTGACACCCCGCCCGAGACCGACCGTCCCCGGCTACGGGTCGGCGTCCTGGTCGTCGCCTACAACGCCGCCACCACGTTGGCCCAGACCCTCTCCCGGCTCCCGGCGTCCTTCGTCGAGACCGTCGATCACGTGCTGGTCTCCGACGACGCGAGCTCCGACGACACCTACCAGGTGGGCCTGCAGTTCAGGAGCGGTTCGACGCTGCCGCTGACGGTGGTCCGGCACGAGCGCAACCTCGGATACGGCGGCAACCAGAAGACCGGCTACGCCTGGGCCATCGCCCACGACCTCGACGTCGTGGTGCTGCTGCACGGCGACGGGCAGTACGCCCCGGAGTGCATCGGCGACCTCGTCGCGCCGCTCGCCCGAGGTGAGGCGGACGCGGTCTTCGGGTCACGGATGATGAAGCGCGGCGACGCCCGGGCCGGAGGGATGCCGCTCTACAAGTACGTCGGCAACCGCGTGCTGACCTCGGTCCAGAACCGGCTCACCGGCCTCGACCTGACCGAGTGGCACAGCGGGTATCGCGCCTACCGGGTCGACGCGCTCGCCGACCTCGATCTCGCCTCCTACTCCGACGACTTCGACTTCGACACCGAGATCATCCTGGGCCTACATGCGCAGGGCAAGAAGCTCGCCGAGGTGCCGATCCCCACCTACTACGGCGACGAGATCTGCTACGTCAACGGGGTCAAGTACGCCAAGGACGTGACCCTCGACGTGATGCGGTACCGGCTCGGCCGGATGGGTTTCGGCGACACCGTGGTGACCGGACCCGACACCGAGGCCTACGAGCTCAAGCCCAGCGAGCACTCCTCGCACGGCGTGCTGCTGGGCTGGCTGCACACCATCGCGCCTGGTCGGGTGCTCGATGTCGGCTGCTCCGACGGCCAGTTCGCCGCTCTCGCACGTCGGATGGGCCACCACGTGACCGGCGTCGACCTGGTCAAGCACGTCGGCATCGGCGACCGGGTCGACGCGTTCGTCGAGGCCGATCTCAACGCCGGTCTCCCCGCCGAGGCCGGACACGGCTACCGGGCAGTGGTCGCCGGTGACGTCCTCGAGCACGTCATCGACCCGGCCGCCCTGCTCCTCGACATCGCCGACCGCCTCGCCCCCGACGGCGAGGTGCTCGTCTCGGTGCCGAACTTCGCCCACTGGTACCCCCGCGCGCGCGTGGTCGCCGGACGGTTCGACTACGACCAGCGGGGCCTTCTCGACCACGGCCACGTCCGCTTCTTCACCCGCCGCAGCTTCGAGCGGCTCGTGAGCCAGTGCGGTCTGCGAATCGTCGAGGCGCAGACCGTCGGCTCGCCGTTCGACGTGGTCGAGCGCGGCGCCGGGAGGGACAGCCGGTTGGCCCGGGTCGCGGGTAGGGTCGCCGTCGCCGACCGGCTCGCGACGCGCACGTGGCCGACGCTGTTCGGCTACCAGTTCCTCTACCGGCTGGAGCGCGCTTGAGCGACCGTCGTCCCGACGGCCCCCGCACCCCTGATGCCCGCCGCCGCTCGCTTGCGACCGGCTGTGGGCTCGCTGTGGGCGCGGTCGCCTACGTCCTGACCCTCGTCGACTACAGCACTCGGTTCGGTCGGACGGCCAACGCGTTCGGCTACGCGTCGGGATTCTTCGACGCCCAGGGCCGCGCCTTCCTGGACGGGCACCTCGACGTGCCGCCCGGGACCCTCGGGATCGAGGGATTTCGCGAGGACGGTCGGGAGTACATGTACTTCGGGCCCTGGCCCGCGATCCTGCGACTGCCCATCCTGCAGACGACCTCCGCCTACGACGGCCGCCTGAGCGTGTTCTCGATGGCGCTCGCCTTCGTGCTGCTCGCCGTCGTCGTCGCCAGGCTCACCTGGCTGGTTCGCGACCTGATGCGGTCCGAGCAGGAGGTGTCCCGCTTCGAGGCCGTCTCGATGGGTGTCTTCATCGCTCTCGCGACCGGTGGCACCAGCCTGACCTACATCGCCGCACTGCCGTGGACCTACCACGAGGTCTATGCGTGGGCGGTGCCGTTCGCGCTGGGCGCGATGTACTGGATGCTGCGAGTGCTGCAGGCTCCCACCCCGTCCGCGATCGCATGGCTGGTCGTCTTCGACGTCGGCACCGCTCTCACCCGCACCACCGGAGGCTGGGCGGTCTGCCTGGCCACCGTCGGTGTCGGCGTGTGGCTGATCAGTGGCCGCGTTCGTCCCGGATCCCGCCGTACCGGGACGGCCGTCGTGGTCGGGGGTCTTGCGGCGCTGCTCGTCGGCATCATCGTCAACTGGGCGAAGTTCCGGCATCCGTACCTCTTCCCGCTGGAGGATCAGGTGTGGACCTCCCTGAACGCCCACCGGCGAGAGGCGCTCGAGGTCAACGGCGGCACCATCACCGGGCCCCAATTCTTCCCCAGCGCGTTCATGGCCTACTTCCGCATCGACGGAGTCCGCTTCGTCGACTACTTCCCGTTCGTCACGCTGCCGGCCCACCCGGCGCCGTCGTACGGGGGCGCCTTCATCGACCAGAGCTACCGCACGGGCAGCGTCACCGCGTTCATGCCGTGGCTGCTCGTGCTGACGCTCCTCGCCGTCCCCACCCTCTTCCGACCGGGTGTCGACGCCGGCCGACGGTGGCTCCGGGTGCCCCTGGCCACCGGCGTCCTGATCACCGGCGGCGTGATGGCCTACGGCTACTTCGCGCACCGCTACACCGCCGAGTTCGTACCGGCCCTGATCGTCGGCGGCGCGGTCGGCACGGTCGCGCTCACCCAGTGGCTGCAGCGCCGGAGCGTCGTGCTGGCACGCGCGACCCTGGTGCTCGCCGGCGTGCTCACGACGTACTCCGTCGCGGCCTCGATGCTCGTCGGCTACTCGGCCGCCGCCTTCACGGGAGGTGGTCCACGGCTCGCGTCCTACCTCGAGCTCCAGCACCGACTCACCCCTGGGGCGCAGGACGACCTGGTCACGCTGTCCGACGATCTGCCCTCGGGCGGGGACACCGACGACCTGTGGATTCGTGGCGACTGCGACGCGCTCTACGTGAACTCGGGCGACACCTACGACACCTGGCACCTGGTCGAGCGCCGCAGTCTCGTCGTCGACCTGCTCCTGAGCGAGGACCACGAGGCCGGTCGTCTGCAACTCGCCCGCGCGGTCACCGCGACCCCCCGATCGGTCTGGATCCAGCTCGACGGCCGGGGTCGGGCCAGGATCCAGCTCGTCAACGAGACCGGCACCTTCTCCGGCCAGTGGTTCGAGGTGCTGCGCCCTGCCGAGATCCGGGTCGGCGTCCGCGATCTCGCGGACATCGGGTACGCCGAGGTCAGCTCGACGCCCGGCGGTTTCACCGGTCTCATGCGGACCTTCGAGTGGGGTGAGGACTGGATCGCCTCCCCGACCGAGCTGGAGTTCGTCGACCCCGCGCAGGGTGAGCTCGACGCGATCGGGGTCGAGCTCAGCACCTCCCTCGGACCGGCTCCCCCGCTCTGTACCGACGTCCTCGACGCGGTCCAGGAAGACTGAGGACTCGGTGCGGGTCGTCTTTCTCACCTGGCGCGACCGTCGACATCCCGACGGCGGGGGCTCCGAGGTCTTCGTCGAGGAGGTCGCCCGCGTGCTCGCGCGGCGCGGTCACGACGTGACGATCCGCTGTGCGCGGGTGGCCGGCGCCCCGGCCGAGGAGGTCGGGGAAGGCGTCCGGCTCCTGCGCGTCGGCGGCCGGCTCACGGTCTACCCGCGGGCCCTGCTGTGGCTGCTGCGCCAGCGGCGGCGGGTCGACGTGGTCGTCGACGTCATCAACGGCCTCCCGTTCGGGACCCCGCTGGTGCGGCGTCGCGGCATCGTCGCGCTCGTGCACCACGTCCACCAGCGGCAGTGGCAGATCATCTATCCCGACCTCCGCGGGCGAGTCGGCTGGTGGACCGAGCGTCGCCTGATGCCGGCGCTCTACCGCAGGACCCCGGTGCTCACCGTCTCAGCCGCGAGCCGCGACGACCTCGTGGCGCTGGGCATCGACTCCTCGCACGTCACGGTCGCACGCAACGGAGTCGGCGGCACACGGATCGTGGCCCGACGCTCCCCCACCCCGAGGATCGCCGTCCTGGCCCGGCTGGTTCCCCACAAGCAGGTCGAGCACGCCTTCAGCGTGCTCGCGCAACTGCTGCCGCAGTTCCCCGACCTCCATCTCGACGTGATCGGCGACGGCTGGTGGCGCCACGAGCTCGACGCCTACCTCCGCCGGCAGGGCGTCTCCGGGCACGTGACCATGCACGGTCACGTGCCCGCCGATACCCGCGACCGTCTGCTCGCCGAGTCGTGGCTGACGCTCCTGCCCTCGGTCAAGGAGGGCTGGGGCCTGGCGATCCTCGAGGCAGCCATGCAGGGAACGCCGACCCTGGCCTACCGGGGAGCCGGCGGCGTGGCGGAGGCCGTGGTGGACGGTGTCACCGGTGAGCTCGCGAGCGATCTGGACGACCTGGTCGAGCGGACCCGCGATCTCTTGGTCGCGACCACGCGACGATCGGAGATGGGCGAGCGCGCCGCGAGCCGCGCCCGCGCGTTCACCTGGGAGGCGACTGCCGACGTCGTCGAGCAGGTCCTCGCCCGGACGGCGCGGACGGGCTCAGATCAGGACTGGTCGCCGTAGCTGATGATCTCCGTGCGCGCGGGGTTCTCGTCAGCGCCCGGGCTCGCGGTCTGAACCTGAATGGCACCGAAGGTCACTGCACCCGCTGCGACACCGCCGGCGATGACCGGCGCGAGCAGCTTGACGAAGATCAGCACGTGGTTCTCCCTCTCCCAATACTGTGCGAACCATAGCAGTCGGCGGGCTACCGCGGGGCCTCAACGCCGACGCCGCGCCGCCAGGACCACGGCGACCACGCCGACCAGGACCACCAGCAGTGCCAGCAGGTCGGCGACCAGCACCAGGGCTCTGCGTACGGCGGTGGGTCCGTCCGGCTCCCGGGTCGGCCCGTCGACCTCGTAGAGGGCGATGTCGTCGTCGGCGTACCGCTCGCTCAGACCGGTCAGGTCCAGGGAGTCGGCGTCGGGGTCGTCCCGGTAGACCAACGCCCAGCGGACCCCGCTCGCAGCGAGGGCCGACCCGACCGGGCCACCGTCCAGCGCCGCACCGAGCCGCCGGGCCCGCACTCCCTCGCCCCGCACCAGGACCGACCCGACCTGGAGATCGTCCGACACCACCACGGGCACGTCGAACCACCGCACGGCCGGATCGGAGGAGACCAGGCCCCGCCCCCAGGAGAAGCGCCGGTAGGACCGCCACGGAAGCGTGGCCAGATCGCCTCCCCCGCCGGCATCGACGACGGCCGCCGCCGCCGCCAGACCCGACGGGTAGGCGACCGGCTCGAGCGTCGGCCAGGTCTCGCGCGCGCCGTCGGGCAGCAGGACCAAGGGCGCCGAGACGGCGAGTACGACGACCGCCAGCACGACCTCGGTGCCGTGCCGAGCCACCGCCCGCACCAGCTGCTGCGCACAGGCACCCGCACACACCGCGACCAGGACGACGTAGGGCGCCAGGAACTTCTGGGCGTCGCGCAGCAGCCCGGCGCCGGGCACGTGGTCGACGAACACCCGCATCACGTCCTCCCCGCCCGGAAGGCTGGAGAAGAGGGCGAGGGCCAGACCTGTCCCGGCCAGCGGGACCAGCCGGAGCAGCTGCGGCTCTCGGGCCAGGAACCGACGGGCCCCGATCAGGCACGCCACTGCGACCACCGCCGTCAGTGGCCCCCAGAACAGGTCGCGGCTCGCGGGGACGCTGCCGGCGTCCCAGACTCCCCCGGTCCCGAGCAGCGCCAGGACCGTGCCGAGCAGGCCGGAAGGGCCCTCGGCGCCCGCGTCGAAGACAGCGACGCCGTCCGGGTCCGACGTCGCACCGGCCGTGCCGACGAGTGCTGGCAGCACCCAGGGCAGCTGGAGCGCTGCGCAGCAGGCGAGCAGCCACCAGGTCCGGACGGTACGTCCCGAACCGCTCACGAGCACCGCGGCGCTGCCGAGGATCCCGCCAGTCGGCGTCAGCGAGGCGAGGCCCAGCCAGCCCGCGGTGGCGCCGAGGTCGCGGGCCCGACCGCCCGCGCGGTAGCTGGACGCCGCGACCAGCAACCACGGCAGTGCGGCGTACCCGAGCAGCAGCGCCCACTGACCGAGCGCGGTCCGCTCGACGACGTACGGGTTCCACACCGCCACTCCCCCGGCCACCAGGCGGCCGAGCAGGCCGAGGTCACGGGCCAGCCGGTGCACTCCCCAGCCCGCCGCCGCCAGCCCCAGCGGCAGCACCAGGCGGGCGAGGATGCCGCCGTCGACCACCGCGGTGAGCACCGAGACCACCGCATCCAGCGGGACCGCCCGGGGCGCTGATGAGCCCAGACCGACGCTGGCGTCGGTCCAGGGTTGGCGGGGGACGAAGACCAGGTCCCGGGCCAGCGGGTGTCCGCGCTGCGTGAGCAGCGGCCAGCACAGGACGATCGCCAGCAGCAGGGGCCAGAGGTCCAGCACCAGCCGTGGCGCACGACGAGACGCCGACGACGTGCCGACCATGACTGCCCCTCCCTATGCTGCGCGTGTGCAGCCTAGGAGACCGTCGTTCGATCAGGCGTACGCTGCCGCGGACCCACTGCCCGGCTGGCTGACCGAGGACCAGGCACGGTGCCTGTACGCAGCCGCAACGGCCGTTGCGCCCCACGGGACGGCGATCGAGATCGGCAGCCACCACGGTCGCTCGGCGGTTGTCCTGGCCTCGGCCCTCCCGCCTGGGGCCCGGCTCGTGGCGATCGACCCATTCCCCGAGGACTGGCGCTACGGCGCCGCCGACACCGAGGCCGCCTTCCGCCGCAACGTCGCGGCCGCCGGCGTGGCTGGGTCGGTCGAGCTGCGGGTCGCGTCCAGCGCCGAGGTCCGGGCGGGCTGGACCGGGTCGGCGCACCTCGTCTACGTCGACGGCAAGCACGACCACTGGAGTTGTCGCGAGGACCTGCGGTGGTCGAGGCACGTCGTACCCGGCGGCCTCGTCCTGGTGCACGACGCGTTCTCGTCCCTGGGCGTGACCACCGCGCTGCTCCGCGAGCTCGCGACCACCCGCCACCTGCGCTACACGGGCCGGGTCGGCTCCCTTGCGCGCCTGGAGGTGGCGGCACCGTCGATCCTCGATCGACTGCGGGCGCTCCGAGAGGTCCCGTGGTGGCTGCGCAACCTGATCGTGAAGGTCTGCCTGCGACTGCGGCTCCCGTTCCTCGCCCGTCTCCTGCGTCACCACGACTCGGCGGATCCCTACTAGCCGTCGTGCCCGTTCCAGTACTCCTCATCCGCCCTGACCCGGGCCGTACGATGAGCCGGTGACGACGACCACCGACCGTCCTGCCGACCGGCGGGGCGGTCTTCGCGGCCTGCTCCGTGGGGGTGTCGGCATCGCCGTCGCGATGGCGGTCATGAACATCTCGACCTACAGCTACCAGCTCGTGGCCGCCCGGCGCCTGGGCCCGACCGAGTACGGCGCGGTCGCGAGCCTGATGGCCCTGCTGATGGTGCTCGCAGTCGCTCAGCTGGGGCTGCAGGCGACTGCGGCCCGGCGGATCTCAGCGACTCCCGAGCACGTGGGCCAGATCGAGCGCGTGATCATGGCGGTGGCCTACCGGGTCGCCCTCGGCGTCGGCGCGGTGATGCTCGTCGCCGCGCCCCTGGTGCACCGAGCCCTCCGGCTCGACAGCATCTGGCCAGCCCTGTTGATCGCCCTGGCAGCGGTGCCGCTCACCATCCAAGGCGGCCAGGCCGGCATCCTGCAGGGCGAGCGGCGTTGGCGGCCGCTCGGCCTGGTCTACCTCGGCGTCGGCGTCCCGCGCGTGGTCATCGGCTCGGTCTGCATCTGGATCGACCCGAGCGAGACCGCCGCCATGCTGGGTGTCCTGATCGCCCTGCTGGTCCCGGTGGCCATCGGCTGGGTTGCCCTGCATCGCCCCCGCGACCCCGGCGGCCACAGCCCCGAGCACGCGGGCCGCGCGGTCGGAGGAGAGACGTTCCACGCCTCGATGGCACTGCTCGCCTTCTACGTCCTCAGCAACATCGACATCCTGGTGGCCCGCAATGTGCTGGACTCCCATGACGCCGGCCTCTACGCCGGTGGGCTGATCCTGACCAAGGCCACCCTCTTCCTCCCTCAGTTCGTCGTCGTCGTCGCCTTCCCGGCCATGGCCACGGCCAGCGCCCTGCGCTCGACCCTGCTGCGCAGCCTCGCGCTGGTCCTGGCCCTGGGAGTGTGCACGGTCGCCGGGGTGCTCGCGCTCCCCGAGTTGGCCCTGCTCTTCGTCGGCGGTGACGACTACAGCGAGGTCAGGTCCCAGATGTGGCTCTTCTGCGCCCTCGGCACGGTGCTGTCGATGCTGCAACTGCTGGTCTACTCGGTGCTCGCCCGCCAGGGAACGCGCTCGGCGTACCTGATCTGGGTCGCGGTCGTCGTCCTGATCACGAGCGGAGCGCTCCTCGCGTCGCTGACGGGCCTGCTCTACGCGGTCGCGGTCATCGACACCGTGCTCCTCACCGGTCTGCTCGCGCTCAGTCTGTGGCGGATGAACCGGATGGCGCCCCC
>Ga0075365_10000635_pt1 | contig 13908 bp, 10 predicted proteins | sample EndMetdeltDD1765_FD_71387 | JGI IMG/M metagenome (GOLD analysis project Ga0075365, IMG submission 71387) | Populus endosphere microbial communities from Tennessee, USA - Endosphere MetaG P. deltoides DD176-5 | ecosystem: Host-associated > Plants > Roots > Endosphere | place: USA: Tennessee... | reverse complement strand
GGCGGCAACCGTCCGCATCCCCGGCGGCTACAGCCAACCCGTTTCCGGCGAGATCACCGGCTATCTGCAGAAGAACCAGGCGATCGACGCCGACGGGGCGAATCTCTACGACCTCGCCTCGCCGGAGCACCCCGTCTACGACACCCGCGCCCCCGGAGGAACCGACACCAGCAACGTGATGACCGTGGGTGACCAGACGTACACCGCCAGGATGGAGCAGGGCGTAACCGGCGGCCTCCACGTCGTGGTTCTCGAGAGCCTGTCGCTGCGGACCCTCAAGAACTCGGTGATCTCGACCAACGGCACCGACAACAACGACGACCGCGCGTTCCAAAAGCAGGCCGTCGATCAGCTCAAATCGGAGATCAACCTCCCCGGCGGTCCCCTCGTCCTGGTCCAGACGGTGGGCAAGCCGCAGGCCGCGGGACCGGAGTGGCAGGGCATCGTCAAGCAGCTCTCGCGAATCGGCGCCAACGCTCAGCTCGTCAACGCACTCGACGGAACGACCGAGTACTCCTTCGTCGGCCGCAACGGCTCCGACCAGCCGCCTGCCGAGGCGAGCACCGCATACGACCACGGGCCGTATCCGGCCCCGCACCCCCCGCCGGCGCGACTGAGGGGCGTTTTGACGCGGTCCCGCACGTCCACCTTTGAGCCCTCCGGCACCACCATTCCGACCCCGAAGAGCCCCGAGGGCGGAGTCAACCTGGACCTGATCAAGATCGCCTACCAGCCCCTTCAGGACTGGCCGGAGCTCGGGGGAAACGCCGTACCCGCGCAGGCCGCAGCCGCCGAGCACTACATCTGCGACTACCTCAAGTTCTGCCAGGAGAAGAACAGCTGCCCCGACATGAGAAGTTGCTACTGGCAGAAGCCCGGATCCGACTGGACGCAGAAGCACTCGGATCTGGCCGCCCGCGACTACCCCGGCGACGGTCACGGCTTCAGCAAGGGCGCCTACGACGCCGTCAGGGGTGAGCTCCTGAAGGAGATGTCGGCGGTGGCGAACGTGCAGTTCTACCTCTCGCGCATCACCGATCCGCTCGTCCGATCCGAGGGCAGGTCGTACGTCGACCTTCAGGCCATCGCCCAGAAGGTGTGGGAGTCGGTCCAACGCCCCACCGCGAGCTCGGATTCGTCGGGGCTCGCGATCGTCTCCAGCATCGCCGGCATCTTCGCCCTGCTGGAGGGGCCCATCGGCCAAGCGGGCGCCGGGCTTTCGGCAGCCCTCACCTTCGCCGGCTCCTTCTCCGACGACCACGGGGAGCCGATCCTGGGCGACGACATCAAGGCGAAGGCGTCGGACCTCGGCGAGGCCTTGTTCCATCGGGTTGATCTGGCGCGCCGGGAGACCGCCGGCTTGGGCCTGCTCCTCGTCAGCGACTACGGCAAGCTGATGGCCGCCGACGGGCACGTCGACACCGACTGGAGCCTCCCGGCCAGGACGGACGACTCGAAGACAGTCGACCAGCTGCGGGTTGCGTCCAAGCAGTGGTTCTACGAGGCGCTGGTACCCGTCGCCTACCCCTATCTGATCCGGGGCAACGCCACCAACGCCCGCGCGATGGACTGCAAGATCAACAGCGTCACCAGGACCGAGGCGTGGCCCAACCAGCCCGACGATGCGCAGATGGCGGCCACCACCGGCTACGACACCGCCGGCAACCCGATCAAGTCGATCTTCTTCTTCACCCGCGGGATCCTCGGCGCCAGCTCACCGCCGTCCGGCCTCGCCGACGACATCTTCCGGCCACGGACCGCCACCCCGCCCGGCCTCGGCGTGGAGAAGCTCTCGTTCTTCACGCCCGAGGTGTTCAACGGGCAGATCACGCACGCCGTCAAGGGCACCGATTGGTGCGACGTGGGCTGGCTGCCGAACTTGCCCTAGCGGCCCTCGCCGACGCGCCCCACCAACCGCGACATCACCACCTGCGAGCGGGTGCGGATCACCATGCCGTTCCGCTGCAGGTCCATGATCAGCCGCTCGAGCGCCGCGTTGTCGTCCGTGCGCACCCGGGCGATCGCGTCCGGCTCTCCGGTGACGCTCCACGCCTCCACCACCTCGGGGTGCTCGCGCAGGACCTGAGCCACCTCCTGGATCTGCGTACCCGGCCGGAAGAAGAGCTCCACCAGCGCCTCCGTGTTCCACCCCATCGCGCCGTGGTCCACCACGGCGGTGAACCCCTCGAGCGCCCCGCTGTCCCGCAGCCGGTCCACCCGCCGCTTGACCGACGGCGCCGAGAGGCTCACGCGCCGCCCGATGTCGTCGTAAGTGCGGCGCCCGTCCTCCACGAGGAGCGAAAGAATCTGCCGATCCAATTCGTCCATGCGGTGAATTATTGCGCGTAACCGCATTGGATCGGGGATTGACGCTGTCGAAGGGCGTCCCTACCCTCAAGGAGTGGCCATCGCGGAGAAAGGAGACGGAGTGAAGACGCTCGCCCAGCCCAAGGTCGCCCGCGTCCTCTTCGACGAGGCGCACTCGGAGGCTTGGACCATCCGCCCCGAGCTCGCCGAGCGGATGCAGCCCTCCCACCCCGCGGACTCCTCCTACGCGATCGCGGCTTCGAAGCTCGCCGCCCGCGACTTCGACGTCCGTTCGAACACGGATCAGCCTCTCACTCGCCAGACGCTCGCCTGCGCCGACGTCGTCGTGATCGCCCACCCGTCCGACCCCAAGTGGGAGGCGACGACCAACGATCGCGCTCCGCGCCTCCGCGACGACGAGGTCGATGCGCTCGACGAGTTCGTTCGCGGCGGCGGCGGGCTCATCGTCCTGGGCGAGACCGAGCAGGAGAAGTACGGCAACAACGTCAACGCGCTCCTCGCCCGGTTCGGCATCGAGGTCGAGAACAGCACCGTCCAGGACTACGAGCACAACCACAGCGCCCCGTCCTGGATCCTCGCCGACCTCGCCGAGGGGGCGACGGCCGCGAACGGATCGAACGGGGCCGGCGAGCCCTCCGCGGGCGGTCCGGCGAGCGTCGACCTCCTCGCCCGCGTCCACGAGGCCTGTTTCTACCGTTCCGGAACGCTCGCGCTCCACAACGGCGCGGTGGTCCTCGCGCGGACCTCTCCCACCGCCTCGCCGCCGGGCGCGCCGCTCGCGGCCGTCGCGCAGCACGGCACCGGGCGCGTGGTGGCCCTCGCCGACTCCGACCTCTTCGGCGACGACTGCATCGGCGAGCTCGACAACGAGGACCTGTGGCTGAACCTCGTCTACTGGGCCGCCCAGCCGGCGTTCGGCGGCCTGGAGACGGTCACCGACTCACCGGCGGCCACCGACCGCCACTGGACCGAGCTGAAGGAGGCCGTGGAGGAGCTCCGTGCGACGCAGGAATCAGACGGCTCGGTGGACCTCGCCAAGCACGACGGCTCCCGTCTCGCCGAGCTCGTCGAGACCATCTGCGGCGCCGTCGGCGGTCTGGCCCGCCACTTTCCGCACCAGCGCGAGTACATCGAGGCGCTTCGCGCCGACCTGCGCCACTGGGCCAACACGGGCTTCGGCAAGCCCGACTTCATGCGCTCTACCGAGGCATTCCATCCCGAGGCCGAGCGTCGCGACGGCATCGAGCACCTCGTCGTCTTCCCGATGTACAAGCAGAACGCGTCCAGCGACACCTGCTTCGAGGCGCTCATCGTCCGCGTCCCGTGGCCCGACTTCGTCGCCGACCTCGAGGCCTCGGGCTACGACAACCCGAAGTTCGTCCCCGTCAACTTCGTCGAATACACCTCGGGCTACGACTCCGAGTGCGCCGTCCTCTTCCCGGAGACGTTCTCCACCGCGGAGCGTCCGCCCAGCTACTTCGGCGGCATCTTCTGCGACCGGGAGGCCGAGCGGTTTCGCCGCGTCTGCGGAACGGCCGCCGACCTCCTCGACCTCAACCTTCCACCCGACGCCGCCTGCCTGCTCACGTCCCCCGAGCTCTCGATGGACGCATACATCGTCTGGGACCTGATCCACGACCGCACCCACATGCACGGCGACCTCCCCTTCGATCCGTTCATGATCAGGCAGAGGAGCCCCTACTGGATGTATTCGCTCGAGGAGCTCCGCTGCGACCTCACCGCGTTCGGCGAGGCGGTGAAGCTCGAGCGGGACGGGTTCCCCTTCGCCCGCTACGTCCAGTACGCGATCCTCTTCGACCGCATGTTCCGCTTTCCGGTCACCGGAGCCCGGAAGCGCAACTACGACGGCCTGGGCGGGCAGCTCCTCTTCGCCTTTCTCCACAAGGAGGGGTACCTGCACTGGACCGACAATCACCTGACGATCGAATGGGAGCGCGTCGCCGAGGGAGTGGGCGCCCTCCGCGAGAGGGTCCAGGATCTCTACCACTCGGGCATCGACCGCTCCAAGCTCGGTCAGTGGATCGCGGCGCACGATCTGGTCTCCACCTACGTTCCCCCCGCCGACGGCTCCCGGTGGGCGAAGGACAACCGCGACCTGCCGGAGGTGGAGGAGCCGAAGGAGCTCGTGGACCTGGTGAAGGACGACGAGTTCCCGCTGAGCCTCTTCTACGTCTCATTGCAGAAGAAGCTCGAGCCGGCCCTGGCGCGACCCAGCGACGCTCTCTGAGTCCGGGCGGCTCCCGCGGGTAGGCTTTCCGGCGTGGGTAGGGGACGCGTACTGACCATCGCGCTGGCGGGGATCCTGGCGGCAACGCTCGCGCTTGCCGCCACCGCATCCGCCCGCGACCCCGGACGGTGGATCCTCACCGGCGCGAGCTCGATACCGACCGACTACTGGCAGGGGCTCACGAGCGACCCGCAGGCGGACGACCTCTACTTCATCGGGCCGTCGCAGGGGCTCTGGCGGACGTCGCCCGAGCTCGTCCAGTCCGCCGGCGTCCCGAGGGAGATCCCGAGCTCCGTGAGACAGCAGGTCGGCTACAACCACATCGGCGACCCCACCTGGCTCGACGGCGAGGGCGGACGCGTCCTCCTGCCGATGGAGTGCTTCAACCCGGCGGCTGACCCTTCGAACACGTGCGGCAAGGGCGGGTTCGGGATCGCGGACCCCGGAACCCTCGCGTTCCGCTACTACGTCCAGCTCGATCCTGCCTTCATCCCGAAGGCGATGTGGGCCGAGACCTCGCCGAACGGGAACCTGATCTGGACGTCGAGCGGCGACGACCTCATCGCCTACGACGCAAGCCAGGTCTCGCAGGCCAACGCCGCACCGTCCGGTCCACAACTGGAACCGGTCCGAACGCTCCGCGGGGCGGTCCCGCCGACCGGCATCACCGGCGCCGTCTTCCGAAAGCACCACCTCCTCCTCGCGGGCGAGTCGGACCACGACTACGACGTCTGGTCCGTCGACACCAGGACCGGCGATCGCAAGCTCAAGATCGAGCGGAGCTTCTGCGGCGAGGCGGAGGGCCTCGGCCTGTTCTCCACTCTCGGCGGCCGCCTCCACTGGCTGATCGCGCCGTCCGACGATTCCGGCTGCGAGCTCACCTTCGGCTCCACCAGCGCGCTGCTCCATTTCCGGCGCAGCCCGGGCCATGAGCGCTTCCAGGTCGACCCCTACAGCATCAGTGTCGGAGGAAACAGCGAATCCAGCGAGTTGCGTGTCCAGGTGAAGGCTCACGTGACCAGGATCGCCAACGGCAACGACGTGCACGGGGCCAACGTGCGCTTCGTGGGCGCGCACTCTCGTACCGACCGCCGAGGGCGGGCAACCGTGTCGACCACGCTCGAGACCCCGGGAAGGTTCGGGGTCTTCGCCCGCAAGGGCAAGCGCTATGGGATGTCGAGCCTCATCGACCTGAACGTCGGCGAGTCAAAGCGCACCCGTTCACTGCCCGATCGCGGCTAGAGCCGCCTCCAGGTCCGCCCACAGATCGTCGACGTGCTCGCACCCGACGCTGACCCGGATCACGCCCTCCGGCAGGTGCTCTTCGCCCGGTGCCGCGGCCCGGTTCTCGATCAGGGTCTCGACGCCGCCCAGGCTGGTGGCGTTGGTGATCAGCTCGACCGCGCCGCACACGGCATCGGCTCGCTCGGCTCCGCCATCGACCCGGAAGGCGAGCATGGTCCCGAAGCCGGCCATCTGCCTCGCGGCGAGCTCGTGGCCCGGGTGATCCGCGAGACCGGGGTAATGGACCCGCTCGACCGCCGGATGCTGGCCCAGTCGCTGCGCCAGCTCTAGCGCCGTCGACTGCATCCGCTCCAGGCGCACCGGCAGCGTCCTCAGTCCCCGAAGCGCGAGCCACGTCTCCAGCCCGCCGGGCGTCGCGCCGGTGTCGTGGCGCACGCCGCGCAGCCGTTGCGCCCACTCCTTCTCCGCGGCCACGGCAACGCCGAGCAGCAGGTCCGAATGACCCCCGATGAGCTTGGTCGCGCTGTGGACGACCAAGTCGCACCCGAGCTCCAGCGGGCGTTGAAGAAGCGGCGTTGCGAAGGTGTTGTCGACGACCGAGGTGATGCCTCGATCGCTCGCCTCCGCCGCGAGCCGCTCGAGGTCCGCGATCCCGACGAGCGGATTGGTGGGCGTCTCGATCCACAGCAGGTCGGCACTGTCCAGAGCGGCGACGCTGGCATCGGTGTCGGTGATATCGACGCCGGTGACCTCGAGCCGCCCCGAGCCGGCGTGGCCGTCCAGGAGCCGCCGCACCCCGAGATACGAGACGGTGGGGTAGACGACGCGGGCGCCGATGGGCAGCGTTTCGAGCACCGCGGCCGCGGTCGCCATCCCGGTCGCGAACCCAATCGCCTCGCCGCCCTCCAGCTCGCCGACCGCCTCCTCGAATGCCCGCCACGTGGGGGTCCCGTCGGTGCGGGCGTACTCGTGCTCCGCGCCGGCACGAAACGTCGAGGCCATCACCAGTGGTGGCCCCAGCGCCTCACCGGGTCGCCCTGCGCCGCGCCCCGCCTTCACCGCCAATGTCTCCGGTCTCAGTCGCCGATCTGCGCCCACGGTCCCAGACTAGTCACGGATAAGCTCCTGCGCGAGATGGCTGAGCTCGACGGACGCGTGATCGCCATCGCCGGCGCGGCCGGCGGCCTCGGCCCGACGGTGGCGCGGCGCTTGGCGGATGACGGCGCGACGATCGCCGCCACCGACGTACATCAGGATCGGCTGGATCAGCTGGGCAACGACCTGGCGCTTCCGGAGGACCGCTTCGACGGCCGCGTGGTCGACCTGCTCTCCGAGGACGCCACCCGAGAGTGGGCCTCGGCGCTCGGCGAGCGCTTCGGCAGCGTCGACGGGCTTCTGCACCTGGTCGGCGGCTGGAAGGGTGGCGACCCGATCGCGACGACCCCGCTCGAGGACTACGAGTGGCTCCACGACCTGCTCGTCCACACCGTGCAGCACACGACGCGCGCCTTCTACGAGCAGCTCGCCGCGAGCGATCACGGCCGCTTCGTCCTCGTCTCCTCCTCGCAGGCGCAGCATCCGAATGGAACGAACGCCTCCTACGCGGCGACCAAGGCCGCGGCCGAGAGCTGGACGCTGGCGCTCGCGGACTCCCTCGAGGACACCAACGCCACGGCCAACATCATCGTCGTCAACGCGATCCTCACCCCGCGCATGCGCGAGGAGAGCCCGGAGAAGAAGTTCCCCACCTTCACCTCCGCCGAGGACCTCGCCGACGCGATCCGCTTCGTCGTCGGCGATTCCGCCGCGAAGATGAACGGCAAGCGCCTGGAACTCCATCCGTGAGCGGCCACCCCCGCGGCTTCGCGTCCGACAACAATTCGGGCGTGCACCCGGCGGTCCTCGAGGCCATCGCGGCCGTCAACGAGGGCCACGTCGTCGCCTACGGGGACGACGATTACACGGCCGCCGCCGCGAACCGCCTCCGCCGGCACTTCGGCGACGACGCGGCGGCGTTCTTCGTCTTCAACGGGACCGGCGCGAACGTCACCGCGATCGACGCACTGACCGCGCCGTACGAGGCGGTCATCTGCACCGACGTCGCCCACATGCACGTCGACGAGTGCGGGGCCCCCGAGCGCGTCGCCGGGATCAAGCTGCTCACCGTCGCGAGCTCGAACGGCAAGCTCACGCCCGACGACGTTAGGCGCTGGGAGGAGAGCCGGGGCGACGAGCACCAGGTGCAGCCACGGGTCGTATCCATCACCCAGGCGACCGAGCTCGGGACCGTCTACACGGTGGAGGAGACGCGGGCGATCGCGGACGCCGCGCACGCGCTCGACATGTACGTCCACGTCGACGGCGCGCGGCTGGCCAACGCGGCGGTCGCGCTGGATGCGGAGCTTCGCGAGATCACCACCGACGCGGGGGTCGACGTGATCTCCTTCGGGGGTACGAAGAACGGCCTGCTCCTCGGCGAGGCGGTCGTCTTCCTGCGGCGCGGGCTGGCGGACTCGTTCCTGTTCACCCGCAAGCAGCTCGCCCAGCTCGCCTCCAAGATGCGCTTCGTCGCCGCGCAGTTCGACGCGCTCTTGGAGGAAGACCTCTGGCGCCGGAACGCCGCACACGCGAACTCCATGGCCCGGCGCCTCGCGGACGCGGTCGCGGCGATCGAAGGGGTTGAGCTCGCGCATCCCGTCGAGGCGAACGGCGTCTTCGCCAACCTCCCCGCCGCGGCGATCGACCGCCTCCGGGACGCGCTGCCGGCGGCGATGCCCTTCTACGTCTGGGACCACGACGCGGGGACGGTGCGGCTGATGTGCTCCTGGGACACGACGTCCGAGGACATCGACGACCTGGCGGAGAAGCTGCGGACGGCGATTGGCGATGTCGGCTGAGAACGTCGAGGTGGTCCGCCGAGGCTACGAGCGCTTCGCCGAGACGGGGGAGTTGACCGGGGAAATCATGGCCCCGGATCACGTTTGGGACATGTCGACGTTCCGGGGCTGGCCCGAGCGCAAGAAGTACGAGGGCCTCGAGGGGGCGCGGGAGTTCATCAACGACTGGGCGAGCGCATGGGACGACTGGCGCCTGGAGGTGGTGGAGCTCGTCGACGCAGGTGAGGAGGTTGTCGCGATCTTGCATCAGACCGGCACGTCGAAGACAACCGGCCTCGAGGTCGAGATGGACTTTGCGCAGGTCTGGACCGTCAAGGACGGGAGGCAGACCTACATGCGGATGTACGCGGATCCGGACGAGGCGCTCGCGGCCGCCGGTGACTAGGGTCGCGGCACGGCCGTGAAGCCGCGAAGCGGGGCCGCCGCCGGTCGCTCCCTCCGGCGCCCGCGGGTGGGTCGATAGAGCCGAAGCGACTCGAAGACGATCACGTAGAGAAGGCCGCACCACATCAGGACGGCCAGTCCCGCGAGTGCGACCAGCACGATCATCGGGCAGCGGTTCCGCCGATGAGCAGATCGGCGAGCCACCGGGTTCCGCGTCCATGACGAGTCGAGGCTTCCATGCTCCCCTCGTGTCATCTGCTACCCGGTTCGGTTGAGTTGAACCCCCGGCCCTAAACTGCGTCGTCCGCCCGGATAGCTCAGCTGGTAGAGCACATCCATGGTAAGGATGGGGTCGTCGGTTCGAGTCCGACTCCGGGCTTCGCCGCGGGCCGCTGCGCCACAATGGAGCAGGCCAACGGAAGGATCCAGGTGGGCATCGCAGGAAGCATCGGAGCTCGGGCAGCGCTCGTGGGGGCGGCCCTTCTCCTCGCCGCCGTCGTAGCCGCCGGCGCCACTCGCGGCCCGGTGCCCGAGGCGCAGGCCCGGGGGACGCTCAGCGCCGTCCAGCTGGGCACCTTCAGCCGGCCCATGTATCCCGCGCAGCCTCCGGGCGAGCCGAAACTGCTCCTCGTCGTTCAGCAGGCCGGGCGCATCGCGGTGATCGACAACGGCACGACGCTCACCCATCCGTTCCTGGACATCCGCGATCGGGTGCTCGCGCCCGGCGAGGGCGGGACGAACGGCGAGCGCGGGCTGCTGTCGATGGCGTTCGCACCCGACTACCAGACGTCGCGTCGCTTCTACGTCTACTTCACGAACAACGCCGGCAACATCGAGATCGACGAGTTCAGGCGCTCCTCCACCGACGCCACCCGGGCCAACCCGACCAGCCGGCGCCAGGTGATCGTCGTGCCTCATCCCACGTATGAGAATCACAACGGCGGAACGATCCAGTTCGGCCCTGGCGGCCTGCTCTACTTCGCGACCGGGGACGGCGGCGGCGTGACCCAGGAGAAGGGCAGGTTCGCGCGCGATCTGCACAGCCTGCTCGGGAAGGTGATCCGCATCGATCCCCGCCCGCACGGCGCCAAGCCATACGGAATCCCGCCCGCCAACCCCTACGTGGACAGGCCGGGGCGCGACGAGATCTTCGCCTACGGGCTGCGAAACCCCTTCCGCTTCTCGTTCGACGGCGGCCGCATCGCGATCGCCGACGTGGGTCACCACAACTGGGAGGAGGTCAACTTCCTCACGCTGAGCGACGCCCGCGGCGCCAACTTCGGCTGGCCGTACTGGGAGGGCAACCACCGCTCGTTCGTCGGTCAGATGGGCCCCGATCCGGCCACCTTCCCGATCCTCGAGTATCCGCACGATCCCGCATGCGCCGTGATCGGCGGGTTCGTGGTCCGTAATCGGGACCTGCCCAGCCTCGACCACCGCTACCTGTACGCGGACCGATGCGTCGCCGACCTGCGGAGCTTCATCCCGCGGGCGCTGACGCAGCAGGCACTCGACGACTCATCGACGGGGATCACGCCCACCGCGATCACCGGCTTCGGGGAGGGTCTGGGCGGCGAGGTCTACTTCACCGCCGGGTCCGGCGTCTACCGCGTGACCGAGTAGCGCTGGCGGGCTGCCGTGCCGGGGAACCGGCGCCGTCGGGGCGCCGAGGCCGAATAATCGGTGCATGGGGGCGAGGAGAGGATTCGCGGGCCTGGCGATCGCCGTCGGTCTGGTCCTGAGCATCGCCGGGACCGCCCGCGCGGCCAACCCGCTCGGCCTCGGCGATTGCGGCCGGGCCCAGGGCACCTATCAGTGCTCCGGCCTTGCGAAGACCTGGGATGGCGTGCCCCTGGACACGACCGTGACCCTGCCGTCCGAACACGCGCGGCACCTTCCGCTGGTGGTCGAGATCCACGGCTTCGGCAACAGCAAGTGGGAGTACCTCGATCCCGAGTCGACCGCGTACACGGACAACGCCTTCCACTGGGCGCGCGACGGCTACGCGGTGCTCACCTACACGGCCCGCGGTCTGTGGGGTTCGTGTGGAACCCCCGAATCGCGGCTCGCGAGCCCCGTCGACTGCGCCGATGGCTACATCCACCTCGCGGACGTGCGCTACGAGGTCCGCGACACCCAGACCCTGATCGGGCGGCTGGTCGACCAGGGCGTCGCCGACCGCCACTCCATCGGCGTGACCGGCGACTCCTACGGCGGCGGGCAGTCGTTCATGCTGGCGGCGCTCCGCGACCGGGTGATGCTCCCGGGGGGCAAGCTGGTGCCGTGGCGAAGCCCGAGGGGAACGCCCTTGCGGATCGCAGCCGCGGCTCCGGTGATCCCCTGGACCGACCTGATCGCCGCCGCGGCGCCGAATGGCAGCACCCGCGCCAACCGGATCACGCCTCGCAACGCGAGCGTCACGCCGGTCGGCGTCGAAAAGGCGTCGTTCGTCAACGCGATCTTCGCCGCCGCGCAGACCGCCACCGGACCCGGACAGCCGGTCGGCGAGCCGTTCATCCCGGGCCGGCCGATGGGATTCCTGTCGCCGCCGGGCACGGACCCCGAGGCCGACGTCACCTCGTGGGTGAAGCGGACCGACGAGGGGGAGCCGTATCAGGGGAAGGAGGTCGAGTTCATCCTCGACCAGCTCCGCAGCTACCACTCGGCCTACTACATCGACGCCGGCGAGCGGCCCGCCCCACTCTTCGTCGGCAGCGGGTTCACCGACGACCTCTTCCCCGTGGACGAGGCGCTGCGCTTCGCCAACCGCACCAGAAAGCGGTACCCCGGCGCACCGATCTCCCTGCTCTTCGGCGACCTCGGACACCAGCGGGCGTCGAACAAGTCGCGCGAGCGAGATCGCCTCGTGAGCTCCATCCACGGATGGTTCGACCACTACCTGCGTGGCCGCCGCGGCCATCCGCGAAACGGCGCCACGGCATACGTCGACACGTGTCCGCGCAGCACACCGTCGCTGGGCCCGTTCCACGCGCGCACCTTCGCCGGCCTCTCCGGCCGGGCCCTTCGGTTCAGGTCGCCCGAGCCGCAACGGATCCTGTCCACCGGCGGTGACCCCCAAGTGGGCGCGGCGCTCGATCCGGCGGCCGGAGGCGGCAACGCGTGCGTGAGCGTCTCCTCCCGCCCCGAGCCCGGCACCGCCGCCTACGACCTGCCGAAGCGCCACCGCGGGGCGACCCTGATCGGCGCACCGTCGATCAAGGCGCAGCTTTCGGTGGGCGGTGCGAACCCCGCCAACGCCCAGATCGCAGCGCGCCTGTGGGACGTCTCCCGCGACGGCTCGGGGCAGCGGCTTGTCGCGCGCGGGACGTACCGGCCGCACGAGGGCCGCAACCGTTGGCAGCTGCACCCAACTGCTTGGCGATTCAAGAAGGGCCACACGCCGCGCCTGCAGCTGCTGGGCTCCGACGCCCCTTACGCGCGCCCCTCCAACGGGCAGTTCCAGGTGGACGTGAAGAGCCTGAGGCTGCGGCTGCCGATCCACCGCTGAGCTCAGGCGGCGCTCCGCGCCTAGACTCCCGCGCCGTGGACTTCGCCCTCACCCACGAACAGCAGGACTTCGTCGCCGCGATCCGCGACTTCTGCAAGCGCGAGTGCGGCACCCAGGAGCAGCGCGAGCAGCTCACCAACGGCTACACCGAGGCGCACAGCGACGGTCTCTACCGGAAGATGGGCGAGCTCGGGTGGCTGGGCGTCACGATCCCGGAGGAATACGGCGGCTCAGGTGGAGGGATGCTCGATGCCTGCCTGTTCATGGAGGAGACCTCGCGGGGCCTGGCCCCGGTCGGCGGCTACGCCACCACGCTGATCGTCGCCGGCGCGACGCAGCGCTTCGGGACGGATGAGCAGAAGGCCGACGTGCTCGGCGGCATCGCCAAGGGCGACGTCGAGGCCATCGCGATGACCGAGCCGGAGGCCGGCTCGGACGTCGGCTCGCTCACCACGTCCGCCGAGCGGGTGAACGGCGGCTTCGTCCTGCGCGGCCAGAAGGTCTTCTGCTCGAACGCCCGCATCGCCCGCCACATCCTCATCGTCTGCCGTACGACCAAGCTGGAAGACAAGCATCAGGGGCTGTCGATGATCTGGATCCCAACCGACGCCAAGGGGCTGCAGATCGACCCCATCGACACGATGGGAGGCCGCGAGACCGCCCACCTCTACCTCGACGAGGTCGAGGCGCCGGAGTCGGCGGTGCTCGGAGAGGTGGACCAGGGGTGGACCCAGCTCATGGCCGGCCTCAACGTCGAGCGACTCATCCTCGCGGCGACGATGCTCGGGATCGGGCAGCGGGCGTTCGACGATGCCCTCGCCTACGTCAAGGAACGGCGGCAGTTCGGCCGCCCGATCGGCTCGTTCCAGGCCCTGCAGCACCGGCTCGCCGACCTCGCGACGGAGCTCGAGGCGGCCCGCCTGATGACTCACTGGGTCGCCTCGAAGGTCGACGAGGACCCGGATCGCATGCTGCCGCGGGAGGCTTCGATGGTGAAGCTGTTCGTCACCGAGGTCGCCCAGAAGGCGTCGCTCGAGGGGATGCAGATGATGGGCGGCTACGGCTACTCGTCGGAGTACGACATGGAGCGCCTGGTGCGCCAGACCCTGGTCTCGACGATCTACGGCGGCACGTCGGAGATCCAGCGCAACATCATCGCCAAGACGCTGGGGCTGTAGCGGCGCTCAGACCCTGCGGGCGCGGTCGTCGCCGACGCCCATGGCCTCCGCCAGGGCGATCAGGATCACCGCGGCGATGACGCCGACGATCGTGCCGATGAAGTTGAGCTCGAAGATGTC
>Ga0075365_10000634_pt1 | contig 13912 bp, 17 predicted proteins | sample EndMetdeltDD1765_FD_71387 | JGI IMG/M metagenome (GOLD analysis project Ga0075365, IMG submission 71387) | Populus endosphere microbial communities from Tennessee, USA - Endosphere MetaG P. deltoides DD176-5 | ecosystem: Host-associated > Plants > Roots > Endosphere | place: USA: Tennessee... | reverse complement strand
ATCGCGACGTTCCAGCGCGAGCTGTCGGCGATGGGCTACGCGTTCCAGTTCATCACCCTGGCCGGGTTCCACGCCCTCAACCACTCGATGTTCGAGCTCGCGACGGGCTACCGCGACCGCCAGATGAGCGCCTACGTCGAACTGCAGGAGGCCGAGTTCGCCTCGGAGAAGTACGGCTACACCGCGACCAAGCACCAGCGCGAGGTCGGCACCGGCTACTTCGACAAGATCGCGACCGCGCTCAACCCCTCCTCGGCGACCCTCGCCCTCGTGGGGTCGACCGAGTCCGAGCAGTTCCACTGACCCACTCCCGAGGTGTCACGAACTGCCGTGCGGGCGCGCCCGCATCCGGCAGTTTGTGACACCTCACCCTTCACGACACGAAGAGAGAAGACGCACATGGACATCCGCATCGAGATCACCGGCCCGACGGGCCCGCGGTACGACGACATCCTGACGCCGGAGGCGCTCGAGTTCCTCACGAAGCTGCACGACCTGTTCCTCGGCCGCCGGCAGGAGCGTCTCGCGGGACGCATGCTGTTCCGGCAGGCGATCGATAACGGCCGCAACCTCCGGTTCCTCGACGACGACGACGACATCCGCCGCAACCGGTCGTGGCGGGTCGCGGGCCCCGGCCCCGGTCTGGAGGACCGTCGGGTCGAGATCACCGGGCCGACCGACCGCAAGATGACGGTCAACGCGCTCAACTCGGGCGCTAAGGTCTGGTTGGCCGACTTCGAGGATGCGACGAGCCCGACCTGGGCGAACATCATCGAAGGGCAGATCAACCTGTTCGACGCGATCCGCCGGCAGGTCGACTTCACCTCCGCGGAAGGCAAGGAGTACCGGCTCGGGGCGGAGACGCCGACGATCGTGGCCCGGCCGCGCGGCTGGCACCTCGTCGAGAAGCACCTGCGGTACACCGACCAGGCGGGGATCGCGCAGCCGGGGTCGGCATCCCTCGTGGATTTCGGCCTGTACTTCCTCCACAACGCGGTCGAGCTGATCGGCCGCGGCACCGGCCCGTACTTCTACCTGCCGAAGCTCGAGAACCATCTCGAGGCCCGGCTGTGGAACGACGTGTTCACGTTCGCGGAGGCCCACCTCGGCATCCCGCACGGCACGATCCGCGCGACGGTGCTCATCGAGACGATCACCGCGGCGTTCGAGATGGAGGAGATCCTCTACGAACTGCGCGACCACGCCGCCGGGCTCAACGCTGGCCGCTGGGACTACGTGTTCTCGATCATCAAGAACTTCCGCGGGCGCGGGGCCGGCTTCGTGCTGCCCGACCGCAAGAAGATCACGATGACGACACCCTTCATGCGGGCGTACACCGAGCTGCTCGTGGCCACCTGCCACCAGCGCGGCGCGCACGCGATCGGCGGGATGAGCGCGTTCATCCCGAACCGCCGCGACCCCGAGGCGACCGAGGCCGCGCTCGCGCAGGTGGCCGCCGACAAGCGGCGTGAGGCGAGCGACGGGTTCGACGGCTCGTGGGTGGCGCACCCTGACCTCGTGCCGGTCGCGCTGGCCGAATTCGACGCCGTGCTCGGCTCCCGCCCGAACCAGGTCGACCGCCTGCGCGACGACGTGCAGGTCGCCGCCGCGGATCTGGTGAACCTCACGATCGACGGGGAGGTGACGGATGCCGGCGTGCGCGCCAACGTGTCCATCGCCCTCCGCTACCTCGAGGCCTGGCTGCGCGGATCGGGCGCCGTCGCCCTCGACGGGCTCATGGAGGATGCCGCCACCGCCGAGATCTCGCGGTCGCAGCTCTGGCAGTGGGCGGCGCAACGGGTCGTCACGCGCGAGGGCACGCGGGTGACCCGGGACTGGATCGAGCGGATCCTCATCGAGGAACTCGACCGCTTCGGAGGAGACGAGGGCGACCGTTTCGAGGACGCCGCCGCGATCTTCCGCGACGTGACCCTCGAGGACGACTTCCCGCCGTTCCTCACGATCCCCGCGTACACGCGGTACCTGGTCGACACGCCGACCCTGGCGGCGGTGGCCCGGTGATCCGGATCGTGCTGGCCGGTTCCACGCCGGAGACCCGCGAACGCGTCGCGGGTCTCCTGGCCGAGCGGCTGGAACTGTCGGCGGGCGACGGGTTCGTCCTCGCCGCCCCTCCGGCCGATCCGGTCGGGTTCGACGCGCAGCTCGCGCGACGCGGTGAGGAGGTGGATGCCCTCGTGCACCTGGGCGGAGCACCCGACGCGCTGCTCGACCACTACGGTCGCGCGGTGATCGAGGCGGCTCCCGACGTCGATCTCATCCTGGACGCCCTGCGGGAGGCGCTCGCCACGGCCGCCCGCTGAGTCAGACCCGCCGCACCGGCTGACGCAGGATGGTGCGGAATCTCGCCGGATCGACCCGGCGGGTGTCGCTGAAGTAGATCTCGTGGTGGCGGCCCGTCATCTGCAGGCCCTCCCCCGGGATGAACTCGTCGTGCATCCGGGCGAGCGTGGGGCCCTCGTCGTCGAACGGGCCGAGGTGCAGCGTCTGCACGCACCAGCCTTCGGCGAGGGTCTCGACCCGGACGCCTTCGGTCAGCGCCGCGTCGAGCATCCCGCCGTCGACCCACTCGGGCACCAGGCTGAGCAGCGTCCAGTCCCACTCGGACTTGTCGCGCCGCGACGTGAACGACGTCGGGTCGGGGGCCGACCACAGCGCCTCGAGCGGCGGCACGACGTAGTCGCGACCGGCCCTTCTGCTCGCGGACTTCAGGGCGTACGCGACCGGGTACAGCGTCGCGATCGCGTGCGCGTAGGGCGGGGTGTTCGGGTCGCCGTGTCCGTCGATCGCGAGATACCGCTGGGTCGGCAGCTCGACGATCCGGAACTCCCCGGCGCGTGCCCGGTATCCGTCGACGGTCTTCTTCAGGTCGACCTTGTCGGCCATCAGAGCTCGACGCCGACCAGGACGGGCTCGGGCTGCAGGTTCACCCCGAACTCCGCGAGGACGCGGGTCTGGATGTAGCCCGCGAGCTGGACGACGTCGCCGGCGGTCGCGCCTCCGCGGTTCACGATCGCGAGGGTGTGCTTGCTCGAAATGGCGGCCCGCGAGCCGGGGATCGCGAACCCGCGGGTGACCCCCGCATGCTCGATGAGCCAGGCGGCGGAGAGCTTCACGAGGTACTCGCCGCGCACGATGTGCGGGATCTCGCTGCCGAGCGGCAGCACGCGGGCGGCCTCCTCGGGCGCGGTCGGCCAGCGCGGTGCATCGGCCGGAAGGCCCCGGGCGAAGCCTTCGGTGACGACGGGGTTGGTGAAGAACGAGCCGGCGCTCGCGGAGTCGGGATCGGCGGGGTCCCAGAGCATCCCCTTGGATCCGCGCAGTTCGAGCACGGCCGCGCGCAGGTGCCCGACCGGCACCCGGTCGCCGATGCGCACGTTCAGCGCGGAGGCGAGCTGCGCGTAGGCGATCGGCTGGCTCAGTCCGGCATCGTCGGCGAGCGCGAGCTGGAGCGAGACGACCAGCCCGAGACGCCCGCGCTTGAGCGCGCTCGTGCGGTACCCGAGACCGAGTTCGGGTGCGGGGATCGTCACGACCCGACCACTGTCGAAGTCGAGGAAGTCGATCGAGACCAGACTCGACGCCAGCTCCTGACCGTAGGCACCGATGTTCTGCACGGGCGCCGCCCCCGCCGAACCCGGGATGCCGGAGAGCGCCTCGACGCCGGACCAGCCGTTGGCGACGGTGTGGGCGACCACGTCGTCCCAGGGCTCCCCCGCCTCGACCGTGAGCCGCACCGGTCGGGCCGACCCGTCGACACGGGTCGCCGACAACCCGCGGGTCACGACCCTGATCACGTCGCCGTCGAAGCCCTCGTCGGCGATCACGACGTTCGAGCCGCCGCCGAGCAGCAGCCAGTCCTCGGGCGAGCCCCAGGTGGCGAGCGTCTGCTCGATCAGCTCGTCACGCGTCGCGGGCTGCATGAGACGCGCGGCGGGACCGCCGATCCCGAGCGTCGTGTAGTCGGCGAGCGCCGGCTCCCCGGGCGAGGTCATCCGGCGGGCGGGGCGACGCGCACCTGCGCCTTGCCGAGCACCGTCTGCTCGCCGGAGGTCACCGTGAGGTCGAGGCGCAGGGCTTCGTCGTCGATCGCGCCGACCTTCGCCACGACGGTGACGACGGCGCCGAGCTCGGGGTCGACCAGCACCGGCCGGGTGAACTTCACCTGGTAGTCGAGCACCTTGCCCGGGTCGCCGAGCCAGTCGACCACGGGCTGCACGGCGAGGCCCATCGTGAGCATCCCGTGCGCGAGCACGCCGGGCAGCCCGACGGACTGCGCGACGTCGTCGCGGTAGTGGATCGGGTTGAAGTCGCCCGACGCGCCCGCGTAGCGCACGAGCGAGTCCCGGGTGAGCGGGTAGCTCGCCTCGGCGACGACATCCCCCACCGCGAGGCTCATTCGTCGCCCCGCACGACGAGGGTGGAGGTCGCGGTCACCACGTGGGCGCCGGTCGCGTCGGCGATCGCCGACTCCGAGGTCACCATGCTGTGGCCGCCGATCGACTTGACGCTCGTGATCGTCATCGTCGCGGTGAGCTCGTCGCCGGCGACGATCGGACGCGAGTACGAGAATCGCTGGTCGCCGTGCACGACCCGGGTGAAGTCGACGCCGGCGTCGGGGTCGGCCAGCAGCTGCTCGAGCGTCGCCGCGGTCACCACGATCGGGAAGGTCGTCGGGGCGACGACATCCGCGTACCCGGCGGCGCGCGCGGCCTCCGGGTCGGTGTGGACGGGGTGGCCGGCGAAGACGGCGCGGGCGAACTCGCGCACCTTCTCCCGGCCGACGAGGTACGGGTCGGTCGGCGGGTAGACCCGCCCTTCGACGCTTGCGTTCACCGGCACGGGTCGAGCCTACCGACCGAGCTCCGCCGACCCGGGCGTTAAATGCTCGACGCCTCGGCGACGGAAGTCTGCCGAGGCGTCGAAGTCTCTGGTACCGGTTACTGGCAGCTCTCGCACTGCAGGTCGTCCATCGGATCGACCGGAACCGAGTAGCCACCCACGGTGTCGACGTCGTTCATGGGGTCCTCCTCAACGTTTGTTTGTCCCCCGCGGGGAGATGTCCGCCGCGTGAATCACCACTATATAACCGGAATCACACGGATGTCATTCCCCTACATGTAGTGATTTCGGCGTGTCGTGCTGTATTTCGAGGGTAGCCGGAGCCTCTGACGTCGAGCAGGTCGGAAACACAGCCCGTTCTCAGCCGACACGGGCAATCTCGCCCCCATGAACGGTCCCGACGAGGAGCAGCAGATCGCCAGCGTGGTCGAGCAGCTCGAGCAGAGGTTCCCCGCGTTCTCCACCCAGGAGATCGAGGTCATCGTCGCCGAACAGGTCGCCCTGCTCGACGGCAACCCCATCCGCGACTACGTGCCCAGGCTCGTCGAGCACGGAGCCCGCAGCAAGCTGCGCGAAGCCGCCGGCTCCTGACGGTCACTCGCTCCGACGAGCGAGGAACGCCGTCACCCGGGCGATCAGGTCGTCGGGCTGATCCTGCGCGTACGGGAACTTGAGCGTGTCCTTGGCGTCCCGGTAGGGCGCGAGTTCGGCCTCGATCGGGTCGTCCGAGCGGTAGACCGGATAGAACCCGATGTGGGTCTTCCAGGCCGCGAAGTACACGTGGTGGCGTCCGCGGATCGTGACGGCCGGCATCCCGTACTTGATCGACTCGTCGGCGTCGGGCAGCACCGAGCGGATGGCGGCTCGGACCCGGTCGAGTCGCGCGCGCACCTCGCCCTCGTACCCGGCGAGGTACTCGTCGATCGAACCGGCGGCCATGGGACTAGCGCGGGATGCTGCTCTGCATCAGGTCGGACATGCCGGCGACCATCATCACCATGATCGCGACCAGCACGCCGATCGACACCAGGATCGCGGCGACCTCGGCCCAGATCGGCTGGTGGCCGCTGCCGGTGCGGCGGTGCACGACGACCGAACGGCCGATCGTGTAGACGATCGGGCTGAGGAACGCGAACGCCCAGTGGAACGGCTTCGGCACGCCCCGCGCCGTGAGCTCCGTCACGTCGCGGAAGGCGAAGAACACGCACAGCCCGTAGAAGATCCACCCGAGGACCACCGCTCCCCAGTAGAAGGGCGAGAGGAACAGGGCGAACGAGTTCGCCATCCCGTCATAGGGGTTCGTGGCGCGCACGTCGATGTCGAACATCGAGCCCCACGGCACGAACAGCAGCAGCAGTTGCGGAACGACCGGCAGCGCCACGATGAGCCAGACCCACGGCGTGTTCCAGTCGGTGCCCGCGGGGGCCTTGAGCTCCGGACCGGCGGGGAAGGGCGTGCCCGGCTGATGACGCAGCTCGGTCCACGCGGCCCCGTCCCAGAACCGGCCCTGCGCCGGGTTCTGCGGATCGGGGTACCAGCCGGCGGGTGTGGTGGGCGTGCCCGATGCGCTCATGAAGCGAGCTTACGGTCGGAGGTCGGCGAGCTATCCTCGCCGCATGTGCCGCAACATCCGCGTGCTCCACAACTTCCAGCCGCCGACGACCGACGACGAGGTGCGCGAGGCCGCCCTGCAGTTCGTGCGGAAGGTGAGCGGATCGACCCGCCCCTCCCGGGCGAACGCCGAGGCGTTCGACCGCGCGATCGACGAGATCGCCGAGGCGACCCGGCGGCTGCTCGACGGGCTCGTGACGAACGCGCCGCCGAAGTCCCGCGAGGCGGAGGCGGTGAAGGGTCGCGCGCGCCACGAGAAGCGGATGGAGCGCGAAGTGCGCATCCGCACCGCATCCGCGTGAGGGACTAGATCCAGTAGTCCCAGAAGATCGCGACGATGCACAGCGTCGGCGCGATCAGGAAGAGCAGCACGCCGGCCCGGCTGAGTCCGGTGATCAGCCGCGCCGACCTGCGCGGCAGCGTCGCGACACCGAGTAGGGCGAGGGCGATCCCGCCGAGGATGGCGCCCGCCCAGAACAGCGGCTCGACCCGGTTGTCGAGCACGCCACCGCCCCACTTCGCGACCGTGATCCCGGCGACCACGACCCCGGCGACGAGCGCGCAGCCGATGAACAGGGTGACCGCCTTGCGCTCCGCCCGCCCGACCTCCCAGAGGGTGCCGGGCTCGACCTCAGTCATCGGACTCGGGGGTCCGCGGTTCCGGGGCCCCGCCCGATGCGGTGTCGTCGTCGCTCATCGGGTCGTGATCCTCTTGCCGTTCGTCCGGCTTCGCGTCGTCCATACCGGCGACGGTAGGCCCGGCCCCGTCGTCCCGCGCGGGGTTGACAGCCCGATCCGTAAGCTCGGCCCATGGCGATCGGCGCGCGCGAGGGGGACTTCTCCGCGAGGTCGCGCAAGTCCGATGTCGTGTCGGATGCCCTCACCCTCGCCACCGCCGCCGTGCGCAGCGCGGTGAAGAACCTGCTCATCGTGCGGGCGCTGCGCGACAACGCCGACTACGAGCAATCCTGGTGGCTCGACGCCGTCGCCAAGGAGTTCGAGATCATCGCGGCCGAGAACGATGCGAACATCGCGCGGCTCGAGGCCGAGCGGGTGCGGGCGAAGAAGAAGCAGGGGCGCGCGCTGCATCCCGCCGACTTCCGCTCCCGCGACGCCCCGGTGCTGAAGAAGCGCATCCGGGTGCTCGCGAAGATCGCCGCGAAGCTGCGCGAGATCGCGACCGACGAGGATGCCGTGCTCGCCCTCGTCGCCGAGGCGCGCGCCGCCGCGCTCGACGAGATCACCAGCGCGCGACACGACCCGAGCGTGCGGGCGGCGAGCGACCCCGAGGAGCGCGCCGCGGGACTCGCCGGACTCGCCGACGACCTCGCGGCCCTCGCCGAGGAGCGTCGAGGCGCCTAGAAGACGATCACCGGCTTCACGGTCACGCCGTGGTGCATGTCGTCGGCCGCCTGCTGGATGTCGCTGAGCGCGTAGGTCCTCTCGAGCTTCTCGAGGGGCAGCTTGCCCTCCGCGTGCAGCCGGATGAGCCGTGGGATGAGCTCCTTCGGCTCGGTGTCGCCCATCGTGACGCCCCGCAGGATCTTGCCGGTGAGGATGCCCTGGATGTCGACGGGGATCTCGGTGCCGGGCGGCGGGGCGCCGCAGACGAGCACCGTGCCGCCGACCGCGGCGGCGTCGAGCGCCCCGCGCGCCACTCCTGGGTTGGCTGTCGTGTCGAACGAGAGCCGCACCCCCGCTCCGCCGGTGATCTCGGCGAGCCGAGCGCCGACATCCTCGGTCGTGCCGTTGATGGTGTGGGTCGCCCCGAGTGCACGGGCGAGCTCGAGGCGCTCGTCGACGAGATCGATCGCGATGAGGAGGGCGGGCGTCCGCAGCGAGGCGGCGATGACGGCCGAGAGCCCGACAGCGCCCGCGCCGTAGACGGCGACGCTGTCGGCGGGCTGCGGGTCGAGCACGTTCTCCATCGAGCCGAAACCGGTGAGCACCCCGCAACCGAGCGGCGCGAGCACCGTGAGGTCGGCGCCGGGGTCCACCACGACGAGTCCCCGCGCGTCGGCGATCGCGTACTGCGCGAAGGCCGACTGCCCGAAGAAGTGCGCACCGAGCGGCTCGCCGTCGCGCAGCACCCGGCCCGAGTCCTCGGCCCGCATCGCGCCGAGGAGGTTCCGCGGCAGCCATGTCGCGCAGTAGGCCGGGTGACCGCCGAGGCACGCGGGGCAGGCGCCGCACGAGGTGAAGCTCATGAGCACCTTGTCGCCGACCGAGATCCCGTCGACGCCGGGGCCGACGGCTTCGACGACACCCGCTCCCTCGTGCCCCGCGATCCCGGGCAACGGCAGCGGGATCGCTCCCGCCAGCACGCCGAGGTCGGTGTGGCAGAGCCCGGCCGCGGCCAGCTTCACGAGCACCTCCCCCGTGCCGGGCTCCTCGAATTCGACCTGCGCGAGGCCGAACGGTCCGCCCCCGGCGGGGGTCACGGCCGCGGTGCCGACGACGCTCACTGCGCCGCCGCCTCGGGCTGCGCGAGGTTGAAGACGATCGAGTGCGCCCGCTGGTAGGACTCGAGCGCCTCCGGGCCGCCCTCGCGGCCCCACCCCGAGGCCTTGACGCCGCCGAACGGCACGGCGGGATCCATGAGCGCCCAGCCGTTGACCCAGGTGATCCCCGCCTCGAGCCGCGCGGCGACGCGGTGGGCCTTCGCGAGATCGCCGGTCTGGATGCCCGAGGCGAGGCCGTACGACGTGCCGTTGGCGAGGGCGATGGCCTCCTCCTCGGTGTCGAACGGCTGCACGGTGAGCACGGGGCCGAAGATCTCGTCGGCCACGGCTTCCGCGTCGGAGCCGAGGTCGGCGATCACCGTCGGGCGGTAGTAGAAGCCGCCGTCGAGGTCAACCTTCTCACCGCCGGTGATGATGCGGCCGCCGGCCGCCTTCGCCCGCTCGACCATGCCGGCGACCTTGTCGAGCTGGGTCGGCGACGCCAGCGGCCCGATGACCGTCTCGGGCTGCGTGGGATCGCCGAACGGCACGTGCGGCACGGCTTCCGCGAGGATGCCGAGCACCGTCTCGTAGATCGGCCGCTCGACGAGCAGGCGCGGACCGGCCATGCAGAACTGGCCCGAGTTGAAGACGAACGCGCTGATCGTCGTGAAGATCGCGGCGTTCAGGTCGGCGTCGGCGAAGAGGATGTTGGCGGCGTTGCCGCCGAGTTCGGCCGTGAACGGCTTCAGGGCCCGGCCGGCGAGCTCGGCGGCGCGCGACCCGATCTCGGTCGAGCCGGTGAACGCGACCTTGTTCACGTCCGGGTGTCCGACGAGGTGGTCGCCGAGCGTCGTGCCCGATCCCGTGACGACGTTGAAGACGCCGTCGGGCACCCCCGCCTCCTGCAGGATCTCGGCGATGATCAGCGCCGAGAGCGGGGTGTCGCTCGCCGGCTTGTGCACGATCGAGTTGCCGGCGATGAGCGCGGGTGCGATCTTCGTCGCCGACAGGATGAGCGGGAAGTTGAACGGCGTGATCGCCGCGACGACCCCGAGCGGTTCCTTGCGGATGTACGCATGGATGTCGGCGGGCGTCTCGCGCACCGAACCGTCCATCGAGTGGCCGAGCGCCGTGTAGTACTCGTAGAGCTCGGTCGCGTTGACGACATCCACGACGCGGGCGAAGGTGATCGGCTTGCCGACGTTCTGGTGCTCGGCCTGCGCGAGGTCCTCGGCGCGGTCGCGCATGAGCTGCAGCGCCCTCTGCATCACCCGGGCGCGCTCGCGGCCGGAGAGCCGCGACCAGACCCCCGAGTCGAACGCGGCCCGTGCCGCGGCGACCGCGTCGTCGACATCCGCCGTGGTGGCGCTCGCGACCGTCGTGATGACCTGCCCGGTCGCCGGGTTGAGGATGTCGCGCCGGGCGCCGTCGGAGGCGTCGCGCCAGGTGCCGCCGATGAACAGCTGTCCGGGTCGGATCGTCGCGCCGGGGGCGGGCGCGGAGGTCTCGGGGATCGTCATGGGGTTCCTCTCCATCGAGTCGACGTACCGGTCAGGATCCGCCTCGGCACCCCGGCCGACAACGCGCGTTCGCTTTCCGGCTACTCCGGCGGACGCGCCGCCTCGAGGGCGCTGCGCATCGCGGTGAGCGCGCCGCGGATCTCGGTGCGCGCCGTCGCCGAGAAGTCCGCGAGCATCCGCTCCTCGAGCTCCGTGACCGGGGGGACCAGACGCCCGAGGATGCCGGAGCCGCGCTCGGTCAGCGCCACGGTGCGGCTGCGACGCCCGTTCGCCTCGCCCCGCGCGAGGAGTCCCGACTCCTCCAGCGACGCCACCATCTGCGTCATCGTCTGCGGGCGCACGAACGAGACGCGGGCGAGTTCGGTGACGGTGATCCCCGGATGCCGCTGCACCGCGGTCATCGCCGTGTACTGGCCGGCCGTGACGCCTTCGACGCCCACGACGTCGTCGAGGTGCGCCCGGATGGCGGACTCGACCTGCTTCACGAGGTAGAGCGTGGCGGGACTCACGAACCCATCCTCTCGAAATCGGCACCCTGCATTTCTGACAGTAAACCTGTTAGAGTCCCCGCCATGTCAGCGACGACATCCCCTCTGCCGCACTCCCTCCGTCTCGAGGGCCGCTCGATCGACGAGGCCCAGGCGATCGGCAGCGCGGTCTTCCACCCCCATCAGGTCTGCCCGCTCGCGCCCGGCGCCGCGTTCCGCCTGGGCATCGAAGCGGTGAGCGCGGGGGCCGTGACGGTCGGCACGATCGAGTACACGCGGGCGGCTCGCATCCAGACCGGCGCCTACGACGACTCGTATCACGTCAACATCGCGATGGAGGGCGAGTTCCGCACGATCATCGGCACCGACCGGGTCGTCGCCCGTTCCACCCACGCCGCGGTGTACCGCCGCGACGTGCCGACGATCATCGAGGGGTTCGAGCGCGGAGCCCGCGTGCTGGCGGTGAAGATCGACCGCGCGGCGCTCGACGCCCGCCTTCGGCTGCTCGGCGGCAGCCCGGGCGCGAGCGGGATCGCCTTCGGCAGCAGCCTGGACCTCTCCACCGGATGGGGTCGCGAATGGCGCTGGTACGTCGACCTGTTCGCGCGGCAACTCGCCGACCCCGGCCTCCTCGTCGCGCATCCGCTGCTCGCCGGAGCGGTGCAGGATGCCGTGCTCGACGGCCTGCTGCGGAGCGCGGCCTTCCCGGGCGCCCCCGCCGACACGCGTCCGCCCGCGACCCCGACGACCGTGTCGCGGATCGCCGAGCTCATGTCGTCCTCCCCCGAACTGCACTACGGCAGCGAGCTGCTCGCCGAACTCAGCGGCACGACGCCCCGGGCGGTGCAACAGGGATTCCGGCGCGAGTTCGGTGTCACCCCGCACGACTTCCTGCGCATCGTGCGGCTCGAGCGGGTGCGCTCCGACTTGTGCGATCCGGCGACGTCCGGGTCCATCGCGAACACCGCGCGGCGCTGGGGGTTCGCGCACGTCGGACGGTTCTCGGCGGACTATGCGGCGCGGTTCGGCGAGCTGCCGTCCGAGACCGTGAGGCAGACGGTCGGTTCGCCCGCCCGGGATGTCCGGAACGCGAAGCCTCGTTGATCTGATCCGACGTCACGCGGAGAGTTCGAAGGTCGGTACCCACCGAACGACCCGACTCGAAGGAGAGTAGTGATGTCGATGGCAACCACCCGCCCGTCCGAACATGTGAGGGTTCTGCCCCCCGACGTCTCGGCCGAGACGTTCGACGCGGCGATCACCGCGATCGCGAAGGCGCTCGGCGACGAATGGGTGCACGTGCTCCCCGAGCAGGTCGCCCTCTACGACGACGAGTTCCCGATCGTCGACGACCACTCGTTCACGGCGAGCGCGGTCGTCTTCCCGAGCACGACCGAGGAGGTGCAGGCGATCGTCAAGATCGCGAACGCCTACCTCATCCCGCTGCACGCGATCTCGACCGGCAAGAACCTCGGCTACGGCGGAGCCTCCCCGCGCGTCGCCGGCAGCATCGTGCTGCACCTCGGCAAGCGGATGCACCAGGTGCTCGAGATCAACGGCAAGTACGGGTACGCGCTCCTGGAGCCGGGCGTCACGTTCTTCGAGCTCTACGACGCCATCCAGAAGTCGGGCCACCCGCTGTGGATCGACGCGCCCGATCTCAGTTGGGGCAGCGTCGTCGGCAACATCCTCGACCGCGGCGTCGGGTACACCCCGTACGGCAACCACTCGCTGTGGAAGTCGGGCATGGAGATCGTGCTGCCCGACGGCGAGATCCTGCGCACCGGCATGGGCGGCATGCCCGGCAGCACCACCTGGCAACTGTTCGCGCCGAGCTTCGGCCCGCAGCCCGACAACCTGTTCGAGCAGTCGAACTTCGGCATCGTCACCAAGATGGGCGTGCAGCTCATGGGCGCGCCGCCGGCCGCGGAGACGTTCCAGATCACGTTCGAGAATGCCGACGACCTCGCGGCGATCATCGACATCATGCTGCCGCTGCGCATCAACATGGCGCCGCTGCAGAACGTGCCGGTGCTGCGCAACATCCTGCTCGACGCCGCCCAGGTCTCCGAGCGCACCGACTGGTTCGACGGCGACGGGCCGATCCCCGACGACGTCGTCGAGCGGATGAAGGCGGAGCTGAATCTCGGCTACTGGAACTTCTACGGCACCGTCTACGGTCCGCCGCCGGTCGTCGACCAGTACCTCCAGATGATCGAGGGGGCGTTCACCCAGATCCCCGGGTCGAAGTTCTACACGACGCAGACCCGCCCCCGCACCGCGGAGGACCGGGGCGCCCACACCCTGCACGACCGCCACAAGATCAACACCGGGGTGCCGACGGTCGAGGAGGCGAACCTGTTGAACTGGGTTCCGGACGGCGCCCACCTCGGCTTCTCCCCGATCTCGGCGCCCGACGGCGAGGACGCGCTGCGTCAGTTCCGGATGGTGAAGGAGCGCGCCGACCGGTTCCACAAGGACTACGCGGCGCAATTCATCATCGGCCTGCGGGAGATGCATCACATCTGCCTGATCCTCTACACGAAGACCGACTCCCGGCAGCGCGCCGAGACCCTGCAGCTCACCCGTGAACTGATCGACGAGGCCGCGTCGCACGGGTATGGCGAGTACCGCGCCCACCACGCGGTCGCCGACCAGGTCGCGCAGAGCTACTCGTGGAACGACAACGCCCAGCTGCGGTTCAACGAGCGCCTGAAGGACGCGCTCGACCCGAACGGCATCCTCAACCCGGGCAAGGCCGGGATCTGGCCGAAGCGTCTGCGGGGACGCGGGCTGTAACGCCCGGCTTCTCGTCGGGACACGAACCCATCGGGCGGGGCGGGAGGACATTCCCCGCCCCGCCCGATGCTCGTCGGCCCTTGGCACGAAAACCAGGCACTGACAACCCCTGCCGGGGCGACGCGCGCGATCGCCATGCCGGCGTCGATCGAACGCGGCAGGTCGCGGGGGAGGGCGCGCAGGAGGGGAC
>Ga0075365_10000633_pt1 | contig 13914 bp, 12 predicted proteins | sample EndMetdeltDD1765_FD_71387 | JGI IMG/M metagenome (GOLD analysis project Ga0075365, IMG submission 71387) | Populus endosphere microbial communities from Tennessee, USA - Endosphere MetaG P. deltoides DD176-5 | ecosystem: Host-associated > Plants > Roots > Endosphere | place: USA: Tennessee... | reverse complement strand
CATCTGGTGATGCTGGTCGAGACCGGCATTCTCGACATCGAACTGGCGGCTAAGATCGCCGGCGCGCTCGAGGCAATCGACAAGGAGATCGACCCCACCAAGCTCGAATATACCGGCGAGGTGGAAGACTTCTTCTTCCTGATCGAGAAGGAACTGAAGGCCCGGATCGGAGTCGATATCGCCGGTCGCCTGCACACCGCCCGCTCCCGCAACGACATCGACCATACGCTCTTCAAGCTCGGCTTGAAGGAGAAGATCGATGGACTGATGGAGAAGGCGCGGAAGCTGCTCGCTGCGATGATCGACGCCGCGGACCGTAACAAATCGACGCTGATCGTCGCCTATACGCATGGTCAGCCGGCCCAGCCGACGACGTTCGGGCATTATCTCTCGGCAGCGATCGAGATTTTCACCCGCGACATGGAGCGGTTCGCCGAAGCCCGCAAGATCGTCGATCTTTCGCCGATGGGGGCCGCCGCGATCACCACGTCCGGCTTCCCGATCGACCGGGCGCGCGTCGCGCACCTGCTCGGCTTCTCGGCGCCGCTGCGCAATTCCTATAACTGCATCGCCTCGGTCGATTACACGACCTCGACCTATTCGGCGATCGAGCTGATGTTCCTGCATCTCGGCCGCCTCATCCAGGACTTCCAGTTCTGGACGAGCTTCGAAGTGGGCCAGATCTACGTGCCGAACGCACTGGTGCAGATCTCCTCGATCATGCCACAGAAGCGCAATCCGGTGCCGATCGAGCACCTGCGCCACCTCGCCAGCCAGACGATGGGCCGGGCGCGCACCGTGCTCGACGTGATGCACAACACGCCGTTTACCGACATGAACGACAGCGAGGGCGAAACGCAGGGCATGGGCTATGAGGCCTTCGCCTCGGCTTCCCGAGTGCTCGATCTGCTGACCGCTCTCATCGGCCAGATCAGCATCGATCCGGAACGGGTGGACCAGAATATCCGCCGCTCCTGCATCACCATTACCGAACTGGCCGACTCGCTGGTGCGGATCGAAGGCCTGTCCTTCCGCGAAGCCCATGAGATCGCGGCTGCCACGGCGAAAAGCGTAGTGGCCGCCAAAGGCAGCCTGACGGATGATGGTTACGAGCCCTTCCTGAAGGCCTTCGAGCATCTAACCGGCCGCAAACCGTCCGTCGATCTCGCGAAGTTCAAGGACATCGTCTCGCCGGAACATTTCGTCTCCGTCCGCGCCCGCTTCGGCGGTCCGGCACCCGAGCCGATGAATGCGGCGCTGACGAGCTACCGCGAAAAGCTCGCCGCCTTTGACGCGACCGCAAAGACAGCCGCCGATACGGAAGCTGTTGCTGCCGCCGAACTGAATGAAAAGTTCACCGCCCTGATGGGAGCCCGCTGATGGCGACGATCGAACTCCAGAAACTGGTCAAGCGTTACGGCAAGGTCGAAGCCGTCAAGGGCATCGACCTGCAGATTGCTGACGGCGAATTTGTCGTCTTCGTCGGCCCTTCGGGCTGTGGCAAATCGACGACGCTGCGGATGATCGCCGGCCTCGAGGAAATCTCCGGCGGCACGCTGAAGATCGGCCCTGAGGTCGTCAACGAGCGCGAACCGAAGCAGCGCAACATCGCCATGGTCTTCCAGAACTATGCGATCTATCCACACCTGACCGTTCGCCAGAATATCGGTTTCGGCCTCTACACCTCCAAGCTCAGCAAGGAAGAGAAGGACAAGCGAATCGAGGAAGCGGGCAAGATCCTCGGCCTCACCGCCCTGCTCGACCGCCGGCCTGCCGCGCTTTCCGGCGGCCAGCGCCAGCGCGTCGCGATCGGCCGCGCCATGGTGCGCGATCCGTCCGCCTTCCTGTTCGACGAACCTCTATCCAACCTCGACGCGCAGCTTCGCGCCCAGATGCGTATCGAGATCAAGCGCCTGCATCAGCGGCTGAAGACCACCACCGTCTACGTGACCCATGACCAGATCGAAGCCATGACCATGGCCGACCGGATCGTCGTCATGAAGGACGGGCATATCCTGCAGGTCGGCACGCCGTCAGAGCTTTACGAAAGCCCGGTCGACGTCTTCACCGCCCGCTTCATCGGCAGCCCGTCGATGAACCTGGTGCGCGGCAAGCTCATCGATACAGGCGTTGAACTGGGCAAGGACGGGAATGTCCTGATCGGCGTCCGGCCACACGACCTGATCGCCGGTGCGACCCAAGGCGGGTTCAGCGTGACCGGCACCGTCACCGCCGTCGAGCCGCTCGGACCGGAAACGCTGGTGCATCTCGACATCGCCGAGGGTTCGGTGATAGCGACCGCGCGAGACAAAACCGTGCCGGCCGTCGGAAGCCAGCTGACCTGCGCTGCCGCCCCGGGCAGCCTTTACCTCTTCGACGCCAGCACAGAGAAATTTCTGGGCCGTTCATGATGACGCATGCAGCAGACAGATCCGCGGTGCTCAGCATCGGACGGGTCTATTGCGACCTGATTTTTACCGGACTCGGCCATCTGCCGGTGCTCGGGCGTGAAATCTTTGCCGACGGCATGGAGATCGCGGCCGGCGGCGGAGCCTTCATCGCGGCCGCGCATCTGGCACATGCAAGCCGCAAGGTCGCGCTCGTCGCCCGTCTCGGCAAGGATTCGCTGTCGACCAGCGTCGAGGAACAGGTGCGCGAAAGCGGCGTCGATCTTCGCTTCGTCGAACATGCGGACGATGCCGGCCCGCAGGTGACGGTTGCCGCCGTCGTCGGCCAGGACCGCGCCTTCCTCACCCGCCGTGCCGGCCCTGCCCTGCCCGCGACACTGGAAGCGGCCTTCGACTGGGATGAGGCCCGGCACCTGCATATCGCCGAATATGCGACGCTGCATGAAATCCCCGATCTCGTGTCGCGCGCCAAGCAAAAGGGCCTCACCGTCTCGCTCGATCCGAGTTGGGACCCGACGCTGATCTACGAACGCGGCCTTTTGCGCGCCTGCGCCGGTGTCGATCTGTTCCTGCCGAACCTTGAAGAGGCCGAGGCGATTACTGGCTCCTCCGAGCCTGAAGTTGCGATCCGCAAGCTCTCCCTCGCTTTCCCGGCCGTTGCGTTGAAGGGTGGCGCGGAAGGTGCCTGGCTGATGTCGAAAGGCCGGATCATCCATGCACCGGCAGAAACCGTGCCTGTCATCGATACGACGGGCGCGGGAGATGCTTTCAATGCCGGGTTTATCGATGCATGGCTGGATGGAGCGACGGAAGACGCCTGTCTCAAGGCCGGTATTCGGTTTGGGAGTTTGGCGGTTCAGGCGGCCGGGGGGGCGAAGTTGCTGACGGCTGAAAATTAGGTCCTTTTCAGCAAGGGCCGGAGCCAAATGCTTTAGGCCGCGTTACCTAGATAGACGGCGCCATACGGATTGAATTTGAAATCGTCCTCTTCGTAGCCATCGCAGGGACGCAGCGTCGCTTTATGGCGCGCCAGGACCGGGCCTACCCCTTCGGCAGACATTTCATTAGCTATCCGGTCGATGAGCCAGCTCAACACAAGTTCATTGTCTGAATGACTTCTGGACACGAAAACCTCTGGCAAGCCGACGAGATGAAAGCCGATGCTGAAGAGGAAATCTTCATGACTCAGTGGCCGCTTGCTAAAAGCAAAGCGGCAAATGCGGGCCAGTTCGCCGCGTTCAGTGGCGTTCTCCGCCTCGATGGCAAGCTGCGTCCATCGTTTGACGCCATGAGCGACGCCGGCACTTTCGCCTTTTGCGGCAACGGCGCCATTCGCTAGGGCATGTGCCACGACACGAAGGGCGATTGCAGATGTGTCAACAGCGTCTTCGGCCCTCATATGCGGGCCTAGCACATAGATCACGCCACCATGTTCCAGGACAGCTCTCTCGTCATACTCGGTCCAAGCTTCGTCATGTACCCGATCCCAGCAGACGTCGAAGGACTTGGGCATATGGTCGTCGGGCATTTCCTGTGAATACTGCCTGTCGATCTCGAATTCCGGTGCAAAGCTGTCTATCGCCGACTGAAGGGAGCGGAACAGGGCTGGAAACTCATCCCGGCCTGCCAGAAAGCAGATCACGTGGCGGGGCCGGAATTCGGAAAAACTCATGGATGCACAGCAACCGCCTGATCATTCGCGTCAAACCGATGCAACCGCGCCCTATCCGGCGAGGCAAACACCACATCGTCCGGCTTGTACGCATGTTCGCCGAACAGGCGCACCGTCAGCAACCCGGTCGCTTCCGTTTCCAGATAGACGATCGTGTCGGCGCCGAGATGCTCCACGTGAATCACCTTGCCCTTCCAGTCACCGCTGTCACGGGAGAGCGCGATGTGCTCGGGGCGGATGCCGAGGGTTTTGGCGGATGTATCACCAAGTTTCTCAGCCGGAATGAAATTCATCTGCGGCGAGCCGATGAAGCCGGCGACAAAGACGTTAGCCGGCTTGTTGTAAAGCTCCATCGGGGAACCGACCTGTTCGATCGCGCCGGCATTCAGCACGACGATCTTGTCGGCCAGCGTCATCGCTTCGACCTGATCGTGGGTGACGTAGATCATCGTCGCCTTCAGGCGCCGGTGCAGGGCGGCAATTTCGAGGCGGGTCTGGACGCGCAGCGCCGCATCGAGGTTCGAGAGCGGTTCGTCGAACAGGAACAGCTTCGGTTCGCGCACGATGGCGCGGCCGATGGCGACGCGCTGGCGCTGGCCGCCGGACAGTTCGGCAGGGCGGCGGGCGAGATAGGGATCGAGCGACAGCATGGTCGATGCCTTGCCGACGCGCGAGTCGATCTCGGCCTTTTCCGTGCCGGCCTGCTTGAGGCCGAGACCCATATTGTCCTTGACCTTCAGGTGCGGATAAAGCGCATAGGACTGGAAGACCATGGCGATGCCGCGTTTGGCGGGCGGGATGCCGGCCACTTCCTGGCCGTCGATGCGGATAGAGCCGGACGAGACATCCTCCAGGCCGGCAATGGTGCGCAGCAGCGTGGACTTGCCGCAGCCGGAGGGGCCGACGAAGATGACGAATTCGCCATCCTGCACGTCGAGGTCTATGCCTTTCAGCACGTCATGGGTGCCGAAGGCCTTGCGGATGGATTTCAGTTGAAGGGAACCCAAGGGCCTATTCCTTACATCTTTGTTCTACGCAATTCCGGATGCAAAACCGCTGCGCGCTCTTGCGGGAACCGCTTTTAAAGTCTGACAGGCTTGCCGCTGCGAACGCTTTCATCGGCCGCAAGGCAGATGCGTAGCGACTGCACGGCGTCGTCCATGTGGCGGGTGAGGTCGATATCCTCACGGATCGCTTTCAACACATAGGCCTGTTCGAGATCGCAGAGTTTCTGGTGGTCCGGCTCGCCGGTCATTGCAAGGTCACGGTCGGCTCGGATGAAATGTCCGTCCCGATCGGTCTCGCCGGAATGGACGCGGATCACCGAGGTCTTGGTGTGTGTGTCGATATCGTCGGACTTCGCCTTGTTGTCGACCAGGATCGAGACCGAACCCTTGGGCGACATGACGTCCTTCACGAAAAACGCCATTTCCGACATCATCGGCCCCCAGCCCGCCTCATACCAGCCAACCGAGCCATCCTCGAACAGGACCTGCATGTGGCCGTAATTGTACATGTCGGGCGCGACTTCGTCGGTCATGCGCAGGCCCATGCCGCGCACTTCGACGGCCTTGGCATCGGTGATCTGGCACCAGACATCGACATAATGCACGCCGCAATCGACGATCGGTGAGGTGGTCTGCATCAGCGCTTTGTGGACATCCCATTTGGCGCCGGAGGACTGCTGGTTGAGGTTCATGCGGAAAACGTAAGGCGGGCCAAGCTTGCGGGCCTCGGCGATCAGCGTCATCCAGGATGGGTGGTGGCGGAGGATATAACCGACGATGAGTTTGCGGCCGTGCTTATTCGCCGCCGCGACGACGCGCTCGGCATCCGCAACGGTGGTTGCCAGCGGCTTTTCGACGAAGACATCGCAGCCGGCTTCGAAGGCCATGACGGCGTAGTCGGCATGGGTGTCGGAATAGGTGTTGATCGAGCAGAGGTCGGGCTTGGTTTCTCTTAGTGCGTCTTCAAAATCGGTGAAGAGCGGATAGGCGTCGAGCTCGGCCGGCAGGTCGCGCTTGGAGCGATTGACGAGGCCGACGATCTCGTAGCCCGGATCGTTGTGATAGGCGATCGCGTGGCTGCGGCCCATATTGCCAAGGCCGGCGACGAGGACGCGGATGGGTGCGGTCATGGGTTTATTCCTTGAATGGCGTGCCGTGTGGCCCCCTCATCCGACCCTTCGGGCCACCTTCTCCCCGCTGGGGAGAAGGGGAGATGCGGCGAGGCTGCTATTCCCTCCTCTCCCCTCGGGGAGAGGGTGGCCGAGCGGAGCGGAGGCCGGGTGAGGGGGCCGCACGGCATAACAGACAATACCGCCATCACTTCACCGCCCCCGACGTAATCCCGCGAATGAGCTGCCGAGAGAAGATCACATACAGAACCATGACCGGCAGGATCGCCAGTGACAGCGCCGACAGCACCGCATTCCAATTGGTTACGAACTGGCCGATGAACATCTGGGCGCCCAAGGTCACCGTCTTTGTCTCTTCGCCTGGCGCGAGAATCAGCGGAAACCAGAGGTCGTTCCAGATCGGGATCATGGTGAAGACCGCGACCGTCGCCATGGCGGGCCTCACAAGCGGCAGGACGAGGCGGAAGAAGATCGAATATTCCGACAGCCCGTCGATACGGCCGGCATTCTTCAGATCGTCGGAAACGGTGCGCATGAATTCCGACAGGATGAAGATGGCGAGCGGCAGGCCTTGCGCGGTGTAGACGAGGATGAGCGAGGTCAACGTGTTGACGAGGCCGGCGGCCACCATGCCCTGCAGGATCGCCACGGTGCCCAGTCGGATCGGGATCATGATGCCGAGCGCGAGGTAAAGGCCGAGCAACGTATTGCCGCGGAAACGGTATTCGGAGAGCGCGAAGGCGGCCATGGCGCCGAACAGCAGAACGAGCGCGATCGAGACGACAGTGACGATCAGGCTGTTCTGGAAATAACCGAGGAAATCGCCTTGGGCGAGCACCGTCTCGTAACCGATCAGGCTGAACGTGGATGGGCCCGGCAGCGACATAGGCTCGCGGAAGATGGCGTTACGGTTCTTGAACGAGTTGACCAGCGTCAGGAAGACCGGGAAGAGCGCGATCAGCGTGTAGGTGATCAGCGCCAGATGGATCAGTCCGGTGCGCAGGTATGAGGTGCGGGCTTTCGACATGGTTCGCTCCTCAGAATTGGTAGCGGCGCATGCGCCGCTGGATGACGAAGAGATACAGCGATACGCCGGCGAGGATGATGATGAACATCACGGCAGCGATGGTGGCGCCCATGGAGCGGTCGCCCATCTGGTTCTGGAAACCGAAGAAGGTGCGGTAAAGCAGCGTGCCGAGAATATCGGTCGAGCCGTTCGGGCCGGCGAGCGCTCCCTGAACCGAATAGATCAGGTCGAAGGCGTTGAAATTGCCGACGAAGGTGAGCACCGAAACGATGCCGATCGACGGCAGGATGAGCGGCAGCTTGACTTTCCAGAACTGGCTCCAGCCAGTAATACCGTCGCATTCGGCGGCTTCCAGCACTTCTTCCGGGATGTTGAGCAGCGCCGCGTATATTAGCATCATCGGAATGCCGATATATTGCCAGACCGAGATCAGCGACACCGTGAGAAGTGCCGTTTCCGGCTTTCCAAGCCAGGGTGCAAAAGCCCATTTCAAACCGACCCAGTCCATCATCGTCGGCGCGATGCCCCAGATCGGTGACAGGATGAGTTTCCAGATGAAGCCGACGATGACGAAGGAGAGCAGCGTCGGCACGAAGATCGCCGAGCGATAAAATGCGGCGAAGCGCAGGCCGGAAATGGAGAGCATGGCGGCAATCGCGATGCCCACCGGGTTCTGCACCAGCATGTGGATGATGAAGAAGATGACGTTGTTCTTCAGCGCATTCCAGAAATCGGCGGACAGGCGCGGATCGGAGAAGAGGCGAACGAAATTGTCGAAACCGACGAAAGCGAGCTGGCCTTCAACCATGTTGAAGAGCGAGAGGCGCAGCGTCTCGATCAGCGGCAGGATCATCACGGCCGTGTAGACGAGGAAAGCCGGTGCCAGGAAAACGAGGATATGCCAGCGGGCGGGGCGCTTCACCGGAGCGATCTCGGGATCTAAGATGTGGGTATCGCTCATGGTGGTGATTCCAATTATTTGGCGGGTATTGAGGTGAGGTTACGGAGATTGCCCCTCATCCGGCTGCCGCCACCTTCTCCCCGTCTCGACGGGGAGAAGGGATATGCCGCGCCCTCTCCGTGCCCTCAAAGGCATCGTGGGGCAAGTCCCCTCTCCCCGCAAGCGGGGAGAGGGTTAGGGTGAGGGGCAGATGCGGCGTGAGGCGCTTACTTCGCCGGCTTGTACCAGCTATCCAGACCCTTCTGGGTCTCGGCGCCGGCCTGATCAGCCGTTTCCGTTCCGTTGATGACATTGGCCGAGACGCGCCACATTTCGAGGTCGAGGTTCGGCTTGCCGCGGCCGACGATGGCCGCGCTCGGGCGGATGGTCGGCTTGCAGTTCTGGCGCCAGGAGACGAACTCCTGGGCGAGAGCGTCGTTCATCTTCACGGCCGTCGAGTTCAGGCTGAAGAAGCCCGGCAGTGCGTTAGCATAAAGCTCGGCGAATTCAGGCGAAGCGACCCAGGCCAGGAATTTCTTGGCGGCTTCCGGGTTCTTGGCCTTGGCGTTCAGGCCGATGCCGATGTCGTTATGGTCGGAAATGTAGCAGGTGTCGCCGGCCTTCTTCACCGGCGGCGGGAAGGCGCCCATTTCGAAATCGGCCTGCGCCTTGAACGGTGCGATTTCCCACGAACCGGCCGGATAGATGGCGGCGCGGCCGAGCGTGAACAGGTTCTGGCTGTCCGGATAGGTCTGGGCTTCGAAACCGTCGCCGAGATAGGGCTTCCACTTGGCGAGCGTCTTGTAGGGCTCGACCCAGGCGGCATCGGTCAGCTTCTGGGAGCCGGAGATCAGCGCCTTGCGGCCTTCCTCACCCTTCCAGTAGTTCGGGCCGATATTGTAATAGCCCATGGTGGCCGATTCCCACTGGTCCTTGGTGCCCATGGCGAGCGGGATATAGGTACCGCCCTTCTTGAACTTTTCCAGAACCGCGAAGAACTCGTCCTCGGTCTTAGGAACCTGAACGCCGGCTTCCTGGAAAGCCTTCTTGTTGTAGATGAAGCCGTGGATGACGGATGCCATCGGCACGCAGAACGTCGTCTTGCCGTCGTCGGTGGTCCAGGCGGACTTTGCCGTGTCGGAGAAGTTCGACATGCCCGGCAGGTCGGAGAGCGAGGCGAGCTGGCCCTTCTGGAACATGGCAAGCGACAGGTCGAACGGACGGCAGGTGATGAGGTCGCCGGCGGTGCCCGCTTCGAGCTTGGCGTTGACGGCCGAATTGTATTCGGTCGGCGCCATCGGCGCGAAGGTTACCTTGATGTCCTTGTTCTTGGCCTGGAAGGCCGGAATGATCTTTTCCTGCCAGATGGACAGGTCGTCGTTACGCCAGCTCTCGATGGTGAGATTGGCGGACTGAGCCATTGCCATACCCGGCGCGAGCACGGTCGTGGCAAAAAGCAGGCCCTTCAACATGCGGTTCATGACGTTCTCCCTCATTTTGCGCCTTCAGGCGCGCTTCATTGAGCTCTTGTTTGAACTTTGGGTGCTCTGCAGCTCTTCGAGTGCCGGCCGCAGCATATCACCGGAACGCGACAGCAATGCCCGCGCCTCGTCGGCGTCGGCCGCACCGGATGCCAGCAGCACCGCCACCTTGACCGAACCGTCGGCTGCCGCGAACCAGGCGCGCGCCATGTCGAACTCGATGCCGGCAATATCGGCTACCATGCAGGCGGCGCGGATGCGCAGCTTTTCGTTGTCGGCGCGCAGGCCGACCATATGCCCGTCATGCACATGGCCGAGCTTCACGGCCATCAGCGTCGAGAACATGTTGAAGGCGATCTTCTGCGCGGTACCGGCGCCCATGCGGGTGGAACCCGCGATGACTTCCGGCGGCGTTTCGAGCAGAATCTTGGCATCGGCGCCGTCGAAGAGTTTTGCGCCGGCATTGTTGGCGATCGCCACCAGCTTTGCGCCGCGCGCCTTGGCGACCTCGGCGACCGCGACCGTATAGGGCGTCGAACCGCTGGCGGAGACGCAGACAACGCAATCCTTGTCGGTAATGATGTTGGCATCGCGGTTGCCGAGCGCCGGGTTGTCTTCCGGGCCGCCTGGCAGATCGGTGACCGAAGAAAGGCCGCCGGCAAACAGGACGGCCAGACTGTCCGGCGCGATGCCGTAGGTACCGGGGAGTTCGACCGCATCGGTCATGGCGATGAGACCGGCGCTGCCGGCACCGGCATAAATCAGCCTGCCGCCGGATTTCAGCGCATGGGCCGCAAGGTCCGCGGCTTTGGCGATATCGGATATGGCATGATCGACGACGTTTGCCGCCTGCTGCTGGCCTGCCGCCAAAACGCCAAGGATATCCACCGGCGCGAGCTGATCCAGCCCCGCGGCGCTCCCATGTCTTGCTTCGGTGGCAGTTTTGCTCATCCGACTTCTCCCTTTACCAAAATGATGCCAAAAAAATACCAATTGTCCAGAAGTAAAATTAACTTTTATGGCCAAACTGTTAAATTTCGCAGTATCGGAATGAAATATTCCTGATTTTTCAGCTATTTGGTAAATCACGCCATAAAAGGCTGAAAACGGCCTTGGTGAATGGTACTTTTTTGGTATTATCAATTTCGGAGGTATTCAATGCCGGAATATTTTATCGGGATAGACGGCGGCGGCACAAGTTGCCGTGCGGCACTGGCTGACGGAAATGGCACGATCATCGGTCGTGGCAAGAGCGGCGCCTCCAATATCCTGACCGATCCCGACAACGCATTGCGGCATATCGCTGAGGCTGCCAACCTCGCTTTTCAGGATGCGGGCCTCTCATCCGATCTTGCCTCTGCCTCAGCAATTCTCGGCCTTGCCGGCGATAATGTCGGCGATGCGGTAAATTATGTCCGGGCGCGCCTTCCCTTCCGCCAATCGAGCATCGTTTCGGATGGAGTGATCGCGCTGCAGGGCGCAATCGGCGACGAAGACGGGGCGATCGGCATTGCTGGCACCGGCACAGTTTATATCGCTCGCCATGAAGGTAAACTGCATTCGGTAGCCGGCTGGGGTTTTCAGGTGAGCGACCTCGGTTCGGGCGCCCGGCTTGGCCAATTGGCGCTGCAGGAAGGCCTGCTCGCCTATGACGATATCCATCCGATGACCGAGTTCACAAAAGCCGTGCTGGCGGAATTCGGCGGCAATCCGGAAGCGGTTGTCGATTTCGCCCGTCTCGCCAAGCCCGGCGATTTCGGCCGGCATACACCGAAGGTTTTCGAGTTCGCCGCCCGCGGCGACGAAACGGCTGTCCGCATCCTGAAGATTGGTGCCGCCGGCATCGACGAGGCGCTCGATGCGGTGAACCGCATCACCAAAGGCAAGGGACGTTTGTGCCTGCTCGGCGGGCTTGGGCCTCTTTATCCGCCCTATCTTGCCGAGCGTCATCGCGCCCGGCTTTCCGAGCCATTGGCGGATGCGCTGACCGGCGCTGTCGCACTGGCCGTCCAGGCCTATGGCAAGATCGAGAATTCAAGGGCGGGTATCGGCGCATGAACCAGACGCTCGCCGCCATCCTGCCGCTCGAAGGCCTGCAATCCGCCGGCAGCGGCCCGCTTTACGTCAAGCTGCGCCAGAGCCTGGAAGATGCGATCCGCTCTGGAAAGCTGGAACATGGCGACGCGCTGCCCGCCGAACGCGATCTGGCCGATTACGCCAATGTCAGCCGCGTCACAGTGCGCAAGGCAGTGGACGATCTGGTCCGCGACGGGCTGCTCAGCCGCAAGCACGGGTCCGGCACCTTCGTCGTCAAGCCGATGAGCCGGGTCGAGCAGCCTTTGACCAAGCTCACCTCGTTTACCGAGGACATGGCGCGGCGCGGGCTGACGACGAAATCTGAATGGCTGGAGCGCGGGCTGTTTCACCCGACACCGGAAGAGATGATGATGCTCGGCCTCGCGCCCGGCACAAAGGTCGCGCGGCTCGGCCGCCTGCGCATGGGCAACGACATGCCGCTTGCCATCGAACATGCCAGCATTTCGGTGGAATTCCTGCCCGACCCGGAAGCGATCAGCGGTTCGCTTTATACGGAACTGGAAAAAAGGGACGCCCGACCGGTGCGTGCCATACAGCGGATATCGGCGAGCAATATGAAAGAGCCGGATGCCGGTCTGCTTGGCGTGCCGGTGGGCTCGGCGGGCTTGTCCATCGAGCGCGTTTCCTATCTGGCCTCCGGTCGGGTGGTGGAAGTGACCCGTTCGCTCTATCGCGGCGATGCCTATGATTTCGTGGCCGAGCTTTCGCTTGGCGGAAACTGACCATTCGAGGACGATGCACATGCTGACCAACATGACCCATATGCGCAAGGAGATCGACGAGGCTCCGGAGGCAGCCGCCCGCCTGCTGGAGGGTTCGGCAAGCGAGATTGCCGCTGCCGGCCGCGCCCTGCGAGAAAAGGATCCGGCCTTCCTGATCACCATTGCGCGCGGCTCTTCCGACCATGCCGCGACCTTCATCAAATATGCCGTTGAGCTCACCGCCGGCCGGCCGGTCGCTTCGCTCGGGCCATCGCTCGCCTCGATCTATGGCGCCAACCTGCAGCTCGCCGGCGGCGCCGCAATCGCCATTTCGCAGTCCGGCAAAAGCCCGGACATCGTTGCCATGGCGGATGCGGCCACCAAGGCCGGTGCGGTGACGATCGCGCTGACCAACACGCTGCCCTCGCCGATTGCGACCGCCTCGACCTATGCCGTCAATCTGAATGCCGGCCCGGAACTTGCCGTCGCCGCGACGAAATCCTTCGTCAACTCGATCGTCGCCGGTCTTGCCGTATTGTCCGAGTGGACGGGCGACGAAAGCCTCAAGGCTGCCGTTCGTGGACTGCCGGAGCATTTCGAAAAGGCCGTAAAGCTCGACTGGAGCGAGCTTGCGCATGAACTCGGCGATGCGGAATCGCTCTACATGCTCGGCCGCGGCCCGGCACTGGCGATCGCCAGCGAGGCGGCGCTGAAGTTCAAAGAAACCTCCAACATACATGCGGAAGCCTATTCTTCCGCCGAAGTGCTGCATGGGCCGGTGGCGCTGGTCGAGCGGCGGTTCCCGGTTGTGACGTTTGCGGCACGCGATGCGGCCGAAGCCTCGGTCGTCGAGATCGTCGATGGCCTCGCAGCCAAGGGCGCGCTGGCTTTCGCGACCTCGGACAAGGTGAAGGAAGCCCGCAGGCTGCCGTTCATCGCAACCGGTCATCCGATTACCGATGCGCTGGCGCTGATCCTGCCCTTTTACGGTTTCGTCGAAGCCTGGTCGCGCTCCAAGGGTTTTGACCCGGATGCACCGGTGGCGCTGAAGAAGGTGACCGAAACCCTATGAGCGGGCAGACGACCACCAAGAGGGCGATCATCGGTGCCCGGATTTTCGACGGCACCTTCTGGCATGATGATTCCGCGCTAGTCACCGAGGGTGGCAAGATCGAAGCGATCCAGTCTGCCGCCAGACTGCCGGAAGGCATCGAGACGGTCGATGCCGGCGGCGGGATGATCGTGCCGGGTTTCATCGACCTGCAGGTCAATGGCGGCGGCGGCGTGCTGCTGAATGAAGACCCGAGCCTTTCGGGTCTCCGCCAGATCTGCGCGGCACATGCCAAATTCGGCACGACCGGCCTGTTGCCGACGCTGATCACCGACACATACGAGATCACCTCGAAGACCGTCGAGGCCGGCCGCCAAGCCAAGGCGGAAGGCGTGCCGGG
>Ga0075365_10000632_pt1 | contig 13919 bp, 11 predicted proteins | sample EndMetdeltDD1765_FD_71387 | JGI IMG/M metagenome (GOLD analysis project Ga0075365, IMG submission 71387) | Populus endosphere microbial communities from Tennessee, USA - Endosphere MetaG P. deltoides DD176-5 | ecosystem: Host-associated > Plants > Roots > Endosphere | place: USA: Tennessee... | reverse complement strand
TCGTCCGGGTGCATGTTCGGGCCATAGGTGTTGAAGATGCGCGCCACCTTGATCTCGGTGCGGGCCTCGCGCCAGTAGTCGAAGAACAGCGTTTCAGCGCACCGCTTGCCTTCATTGTAGCAACTGCGCGTGCCGATCGGGTTTACCCGCCCCCAATAGGTTTCCGGCTGTGGATGCACTTCCGGGTCGCCATAGATCTCCGAAGTGGAGGCCTGCAGAATCCTCGCGCCTCGAGATCTGGCGAGATCGAGCATATTGATGGCGCCGAGTACGTTGGTCCTCGTCGTCCGGATCGGGTCGTTCTGATAGTGGATGGGCGCTGCCGGTGAAGCAAGATGGTAGATGCCGTCGACGTCCAGGTCGAGCGGCAGCGTCACGTCATGCTCGATCAGCTCGAAAGCCGGAACTGCCAGAAGCTGACGGATATTGTCCCTGGATCCGGTGCTGAAATTGTCGGCGCAGACCACTTGATGTCCAAGCTCGACAAGCCTGCCGCACAGATGCGATCCGAGAAAGCCGGCGCCGCCGGTGACGAGAAGTCTGGCCATGGGATTTCCGTTTTCGCGGCCGGTCCGTTGCTGTTTAGCACCGGATTGCGATTTGCCAACCGACAAACCTCGCGCCGCCGGTCTGATTGTCGTGGCGCGCGCGACCGGGTGTCCACGGGCCGGGTCGGTCGGAGGAATGGCAGCCTGGCGCCGACGGCCATCGAGATTGACAAGCCATCGTGCGAAACCTTAGCACGGTGGTGCCGAAGGGGGTTCGGCGAGGCAAGGAGGATCTGTTGAAGGGAATTATCCTTGCGGGAGGCAACGGGGTCCGTCTCTATCCGCTGACGCTGGCCGTGTCCAAGCAGATACTCCCGATATACAACAAGCCGATGATCTACTATCCGCTGAGCGTGCTGATGCTCGCGGGAATCCGCCAGGTCCTCATCATCTCAACCCCGCGTGACCTGCCGGCATTCCAGCAGTTGCTGGGCGATGGCTCGGAGTTCGGGCTCGACGTTTCCTATGCCCAGCAGCCCCACCCCAATGGACTTGCCGAAGCCTTCATCATCGGTCGCGACTTCATCGGCAAGGACAACGTGTCGATGATTCTTGGCGACAACCTCTACTTCGGCGAAGGCCTGTCGCAGCTCTGCCGCATGGCGGCGAAGCGCGAACGTGGCGCCTCGGTGTTCGCCTACCGTGTCGAGGATCCGGAGCGCTATGGCGTGGTCTCGTTCGACAAGGCCAGCGGCAAGGCTCTGACGATCGAGGAAAAGCCGCAACTGCCCAAGTCCAGTTGGGCCATTACCGGCCTCTATTTCTACGACAACGACGTCGTCGACATCGCGTCGACCATCCGTCCGTCGAAGCGCGGCGAACTCGAGATCACGGCGGTCAACAATGTCTATCTCGAACGCGGCCAGTTGCAGGTGCATCAGCTCGGCCGCGGCTATGCCTGGCTCGATACCGGCACGCATGACAGCCTGCATGAGGCGGCGTCCTTCGTGCGCACCATCGAGCATCGCCAGGGCATCAAGGTGGCTTGCCCGGAGGAGATCGCCTTCGAGCAGGGTTGGCTGACGGCCGACAAGGTTCTTGAACGCGCCGCCCGCCTTGGCCAGAACGAATACGCCGCCTATTTGCGCAGGCGCGTCAGCGAGTTGTCGGAGAACTAGGGTGCTGGAGATCATCCCACTCGGCCTCGACGGCGTGCTGGAGATCGTCCCGAAGCGTTTTCACGACGCTCGCGGCTATTTCGTCGAGGACTGGAACGCCAAGCGCTTCGCCGAGGCCGGCATCGATCTCCGTTTCGTGCAGGACAACCGCTCCTATTCCGCCGCCGCCGGTGTGATGCGGGGGCTTCACTACCAGCTGCCGCCGCGCGCCCAGGAGAAGCTGGTGCGCGTCGGCAGAGGCAGGATCCTCGACGTCACCGTCGACATCCGCCGCGGCTCGAAGAGCTTTGGCAAATGGGCCGCCGTCGAACTGTCGAGCGAGAAAGGCAATCAAGTCCTGGTGCCGAAAGGTTTCGCGCATGGGTTCGTCACGCTCGTGCCGGATACCGAGGTTCTGTATAAGGTGACCGACATTTATTCGCCTGCCGATCAGCGGTCGATCCGGTTCGACGACCCCGCCATCGGCATCGAATGGCCGGCAATGGCGGGCGGGTTCCAGCTTTCGGACAAGGACCTCGAGGCGCCGGTGCTTGCCGCCGCGGAGGTGTTTGCGTGAGGAGAGGAGCGGCATGAATTTCCTGGTGACCGGCGGCGCCGGTTTCATCGGTTCGGCCGTGTGCAGGCACCTGTGCGCCAATCCGGCCTATCGCGTAACCAATCTCGACAAGCTCACCTACGCCGGAAATCTTGAGTCACTGCGGTCGGTCGAGAACGCGCGCAATTACAAATTCGCTCACGCCGATATTTGCGACGAGAGGGCGGTGCTGGAGATCTTGCACCGCGACGCCATCGACATCGTCATGAATCTCGCCGCCGAGAGCCATGTCGACCGCTCGATCGACGGACCCGACACCTTCATCGAGACCAACATCGTCGGCACGTACCGCATGCTGAGTGCGGCCCTGGAATACTGGCGCGACCTGCCGCAAGGGCGCAAAGGCCGCTTCCGTTTCCATCAGATCTCGACCGACGAGGTGTTCGGCGCTCTGCCCTTCGACGGCGGCATGTTCGTCGAGGAGACGCCCTATGCGCCATCCTCGCCCTACTCCGCCTCGAAGGCCGCCTCCGATCATCTGGTGCGGGCCTGGCACGAGACCTATGGCCTGCCGGTGGTGCTTTCCAACTGCTCGAACAATTATGGGCCCTATCATTTCCCCGAAAAGCTCATCCCACTGGTCATCCTCAACGCGCTCGACGAGAAACCGCTGCCGGTCTATGGCGCCGGCGCCAATGTGCGCGACTGGCTCTATGTGGAAGACCATGCCAGGGCGCTGGAGCTTGTCGCCACGAAGGGGCGGCCGGGCGAAAGCTACAATGTCGGCGGCAATTCGGAACGCAGCAATCTCGGCGTCGTCGAGACGATCTGCGATCTTCTTGACCGTCGACGGCCGCGCGCCAGCGGCGGCAGCTATCGCGACCTGATCGCTTTCGTCACCGATCGCCCGGGTCATGATCGCCGCTACGCGATCGATGCCTCCAAGATCGGCCGCGATCTCGGCTGGTCGCCGAGGGAGGACTTCGACAGCGGCCTGGCAACGACCGTCGACTGGTACCTCGACAACGAATGGTGGTGGGGGCCGATCCGTGACCAGCGCTATTCCGGCGAGCGGCTAGGCCGGGCCGCGGGCGGGAAGGGCGCGGCGTGAGGCTTGTCGTGACCGGGCGCGCGGGCCAGGTGGTTGCCAGCCTGCTTGAGGCCGGGCAAGGGCTGGAGGGGGTGCGGGTCGTCGCCGTTGGCCGACCGGAACTTGACCTGGCTCGGCCCGATACGGTGTTCGACGCACTGGCGGCATCAAGGCCGGATATCGTCGTCTCCTCTGCCGCCTACACCGCTGTCGACCAGGCCGAGGACGAGAAGGATATGGCCTTTGCGGTCAACGCCGCCGGCGCCGGCGCCGTCGCCCAGGCAGCGGCGCGGCTCGGCGTTCCCGTCATCCATCTTTCGACCGACTACGTCTTTGACGGCACCAAGGACGGGGCCTATGTCGAAACCGACGCCACCGCGCCGCTCAACGTCTATGGCGCCTCGAAGCTTGCCGGCGAACAGGCCGTGGCGACGGCCAATCCGCGTCATCTGATCCTACGCACCGCCTGGCTCTACAGCGCTTTCGGCAGGAACTTCGTCGAGACCATGCTGAGGTTGGCCCGCGACCGCGACGAGATCGCGGTGGTGGCCGATCAATGGGGAAACCCTACCTCCGCATTCGATGTCGCCGCCGCTATCCTGCAGGTGGCGGCGAGGCTCGATGGCGACGGCGATTTCGATGCCTTTGGCATCTACCATCTGGCGGGAAGCGGCGAGGTCAACTGGAGCGGTTTTGCCCGCCAGGTCCTGGAGATGAGCCGTGCACATGGCGGTCCGCATGCGCGGGTTCGCGATATCGCCACCAGCGACTATCCGACCAGGGCTAGACGCCCCGGCAATTCGCGCCTGTCGACGGCGAGGTTCGGGAGCACGTTCGCCTGGCAGGCGCCGGACTGGCGGCTGTCCGCGCAAAGGGTGGTGTCTCGTTTGCTGGGAAAGGGAAAAGGCGATGCGGGCGGATCCTTCGCCGGCTCGGATCGGCTGTAGCGATCTCCAATGTTGCACCCCAACTGTCCAGTCCGGCGCAGTCCGCGCAAGCAGATCAATTTGCAGACGAGAAGTATGCAGGCCTTCAATCCTGCGTGCTTCCAAAAAAATATATGGCGATGATCTCAACTCCACGCTATGCGATAACGGGGTGAAGGGGCTGGGGAATGGCGCTCTGGATCGGTGCAAGGATGATGATCTGTCCGGCGCCAGTCTAGCGGCAATGTCTTCGTGCCTGGAGTTCAGTACTACCCAATGACATCCTATGTAGAAGCCGTGTCCGGACTTCGACCGAAGATGCGGCGTGCTATCATCATGCTTCAGGACATCGTCATGGTCCTGATCGCGGTGGCGCTCAGCCTGGTTTTGTCGCAGTCGAGGCTGTCGTTCGACGCGTTCTCTTATGGCGGCCTGGCCTGCTGGGCGGTCATCGTGCTGATTGCCCATCTGCTGTTCAGATATTGCGGCCTTTACAACACCGTTTGGCGATTCGCCTCGACGCCCGATTTCTTCAACATCCTCAAGGGCTGCGGGATCCTGACACTAGCCCTCTATTTGTCCTCGCTCGCCTTCCGTTTCTTCCAGCCCGTCACCGGCCTCAACGAGCGCCAGTTCATCGTCTTTTTCCTCGTCTCCTTCACCATCATTTCCGCGCCTAGGCTCTACTACCGGTTCCTGCGCGACGGTGCGAGCTGGCGCATTCTCGGCCGCGGGAAGGACGCAGGCGACGCGCGGACCAAGCAGGCGCTGTTCATCGGCAGGTTGAGCGAGGCCGACGTGATCATCCGTTTTACGCGCACCGCGCAGCCCGCCGAGTATGCCATCGCCGGCATCATGGCGATCGAGGGCGGGGCGCCGCTGGGCACGCAGATCCAGGGCGTTCCGGTGGTGGCCGCCCGCCCGCGGCTGGTCGAAGTGCTCGAGGAATACGCCAGGGGCACGGAAAATATCGACCTGCTTATCTTTGGCAATGGCGCCGAACGCGAGATCGAGGAGTATTCGGAGCTGGTTCGCGTCGCCCGCCACAGCGGCATCGCCGTCGTCCAGTTCTCGGGCTTCTCGGAACTTGGGCAAGGCGGCAAGCTTGTGCTCGACGCCGTCGAGATGGAAACCATCCTGCGCCGCTCGACCGTGCCGTCCGACATCGAACGCATCGGCGCCTTCGTCCGCGGCAAGCGCGTACTGGTCACCGGGGGCGCCGGGTCCATCGGCCGCATCCTGGTCAAGCGCTCGCTGGAACTCGGCGCGGAGGCCGTTCTGGTCGCCGACATTTCGGAATTCGGCATCTTCCAGCTCGACCAGTCCATCGGCGAAAAGGACCACGATCGCCTCAAGAGCCGTATCGTCGACGTCACCGACCGGCGCCAGATGACCCGCGTCGTCGGCGAATTCAAGCCGTGCATCATCTTCCACGCGGCGGCGCTGAAACACGTGCCGTTGCTCGAGGAGAACTGGGAATCGGCGATCCAGACCAATATCTTCGGTACGCTCGCCTGCGCCGAGGTTGCCGCCAAATGCGGGGTTCCGCAGTTCCTTTTGATATCGAGCGACAAGGCGGTCGACCCGACCTCGGTGCTCGGCATCACCAAGAGGGCGGCCGAGCAGATCGTGAGCTCGCTCCACGAAACGCAGGCCGTCGGGCAGGGCGGACGCCGTTCCGGCACCAAGTTCATCGCCGTGCGCTTCGGCAACGTGTTCGGCTCCAACGGTTCGGTGGCCACCATCTTCCAGGCGCAGATCGAGGCCGGCGGCCCCGTCACCATCACCGACCGGCGCATGACCCGCTATTTCATGACGGTGGCGGAGGCCGTCGATCTCGTCATCATGTCGGCCGCCGATGCCGAGCAGCGTGAGGGCATGGACGACTACGCCATCTATATGCTGGACATGGGCAAGCCCGTGCCGATCCTCGAAGTCGCCGAAACCATGATCCGTATGGCGGGTAAGAGCCCCTATACCGACATTCCGATCCGCTTCACCGGCATCAGGCCGGGCGAGAAGCTGCATGAGACGCTTCAGGGCGAGAATGAAGAGGTCGTCGCGCTGGATATCGCCAAGATTTTCGGCCTGCGGGCCGATGTGGTGGAGTGGCCGAGGATTCAGGTCGCGCTGACGGCGCTGCAGGCGGCGATGCGGGACCAGGACAAGGCGGCCGCCCTTTCCGTCCTGGCGGGCCTGCACGAGGCCGAAAAGATTCCGACCGGGGCACTGCGGGCAGCCAGCCCGAAAGCGGTTGGACAGGCAGGTTAGGCCTGTCCCGCGCGACGATGATTGGCTATTGAAGCCAACCCGGTAACCTCGCGGACTGGCATTCGGTTGCGCCGGACCTGGATCGTCGACGGCGGAGCAACATTGGATGACCCCGAAAGGGCCGAAGCGAACCTTCGATCTTGTGGCGGCGGCGGCGATGCTGGTGGTGGCGTCGCCCGTGCTGCTTGTTGCCATGCTGGCCATCAGGGTGTCGTCACCCGGGCCAGTTCTGTTTTCCCAGGCCAGGGTCGGGCAGGGCGGTGTGCCGTTTCGCTGCCACAAGCTGCGGACCATGTACCGGGGAACGCCGTCGCTACCCACGCATGAGGCGCCCTCGCACGCCGTTACCGCCGTCGGCAAGGCGTTGCGCGGGACCAAGATCGACGAGTTGCCGCAGCTTTGGAACGTTCTGAAGGGTGAGATGAGCCTGGTCGGCCCGCGCCCATGCCTGCCCACGCAGACGGAGCTGATCGAGCGGCGGCGGGAACTGGGCGTGCTGTCGGCGCTTCCCGGCATCACCGGCCTCGCGCAGATCCGGGGTATCGACATGTCGGACCCGAGGCTTTGCGCCGAAACCGATGCCGCCTATCTGCAGACTGCCTCGCTCGGCCTCGATCTGAGGATACTGCTGGGAACCATCTATCGCGCTTGAGCGGCGCGCGAACGGCTCCGCCGCGCCAGTTCAGCGAGCTGTTCCAGCGTATCGGTTTCCGGCGCCCAGCCCTCCGAGGCGAGCAGCGACGGATCGCAAATCTGCGTTGCCGTCAGGGCTTGCCATGCACGGCCCTTGCCGAACAACGTTGCCGCCATCCGCATCGGGGCGGCCGGCACGGCAACCCGTCGCGGCGGCCGTCCAAAACCGCGCCGGAAGGCGGCGATGATCTCGGAGATTGCGGCAGGCCGCCGGTCGCCGGCGAGATAAATGGGCCGGAGCGGCGTCGGTTTGGTCAACAACCGCAGCACCGCGGCGGCCACGGCGCTGGCCGAAATCAGCGAGCGGGTTCCGGTCAGGGCCGCTGTCGGCAGCGGCAGGGCGCTGTCGGCAAGCCGCATCAGCGTTGCCAGGTTCCCTTTCATGCCCTCACCATGAACAGGCGGCAGGCGCAGCACTGCGGCGTCGGAACGGCCCGCCGATCGATAGGCGTCGAGTGTCCTGATCTCGCCATCGCGCTTCGAGCGGCCATAGGCGTCTTGCGGGGCAGGAACCGTTGCCTCGTCGATCGCGCCGCTGAAATCCGAGCCGACGACCGCCCGGATCGACGACAGATAGAGGAAGCGCCCGCTTGCCCGCGCCGCCGCCGCATGCGCGAGCCGGCCGGTCAGCACTCCGTTCACCGCCATATAGTCCGCCTCGCTTGCGCCGTGGTCGTTGTTCAACGCCGCGCAGTGGACGACGTGTGTCACGCCGTCCATCATTGCCAGGAAGGCGTCGGCAGGGGCGTCGATGCCGGGCAGCTGGACCACATCGTCCGCCCGCTCAGGCCGTACCGGGCGGCGCGAGGCGATCCGCACCTCGAACGCGGCATCGTTGAGGTGGCTCACGATCTGGCGTCCGATGAATCCCGTCGCGCCTGTGACCAGCACTTTCATGGCGTTGTCCCGGCTTTGCGCATGGCCTTGGTCAGGCAGCCGGCGCTGTGGCCGTCGCCGGCTCCTGCGGCAGCCTCTGCTGGCGTCCCGACGCAAGGTAGGTCCCGGATACCATGAAGACCATGAAGGTCGAATCGAGGATATCGTGGCCGAGCAGGATGCCGGTCAGTCCGCCGATCAGGTAGACGATCACCGTGACGACGACCATCGTCGCGCCGAAGCGCTCGAGCGGATCGGCGCTGAGGCGCAGAACCTTTGCGGCGTTCAGCGCGGCGACCACGAAGATCGCCGCGAGCGTGATGGCCCCGGGCAACCCGGCCTGCACCAGCGCGGTCAGAAAGCCGTTGTGGAAATGGCTGAAGCCCATGGTCATGCCGAACTGGTCATGGAAGCCTTGCTTCATCAGCGCCTGACTGGCGGCGATGCCATGTCCGAAGATGGGAGCGTCCCGGAATGCACCCAGCCCGATCTGCCACAGCGCCACGCGCAACCCAGTCGCGGTCGCGTGGTCGCCCTTGGCAAGCGCGTCCCAGTCGCTGAACAGGAAATCCGCGCGTTCCGATACAATTTGGAACCCGACGATGGCGATCACCAGCGACATTGCGACGGCGATCAGCAGCAGGCGTGCTAGACTTGCCTGCTGCAGTCGGCGCCGGTTGATCAAGAGCACGGCGATGCCCGACACAGGTATGGCTAGCCAGATGATGCGGGTGCCCGAATAGAGGATGGCGATGATGCCTGCCACCACCGCCGGGATCAGAAGGCCTTTGGCCCTTTCAATGCCCGACAGCGCCCCGGCCACGCACATCATGACGCCGAGACAGGTGACCGTGGCGAACGGAATGGCGTTTCCGGCCCCGCCTTCGGCCCGCATGCCGAGCCAGTAATATTGCACCACGGCCAGCACAAGGGCGCCAAAACATGCCGCCATGCTGGCGACCACGACGATGCGGGCAAGGGTTGCCTTCGCGGTGATGCTCCAGGTCGAATAGGAGATCGGGAATAGCAGGAAGGTGACCAGCGCCAGGAGATGCGGCGCATCGGCCCCGAGCGCGTTGTTGACGGCCGACGCCAGCACGTATGCCGCGCAATAGGCATAGATCGCCACGGTCATGGCGAGCATCGGCGGGTCGAAATTGAAGCGTCGCCGCTTCAGGGCGAGCAGCACCACCGACCAAAGGCCGCCGCCGTTGAACACGAAGCTCACGGCCGAACCCAGAACCGGCGGACAAAAGAAGCAAAGGACGGAGAAGTAGATGTTGATCTGCGCCGGCGTGAGGTGCCGTTTGATGGATAAAAGCCGGTTCAATGCTCTGTTTCGCAATGTCTGGGGTCTGTGGGGCGCCGGCGGCGGGCCCGCTCACCTTTGAAAGTCATTTTGATGCCGTGACGCGCCGGGTGGCATTGGTGGCGGTATAGCGGCTGGGTCCGATTCCCGATAGTGCGGCCGCTCGAGCGCTCATCACAAATCGGCAGCCTGGCTCGCATCCGCGTGACCGCAAGCCCCAGCGGCAGGCTGGTCGCCGTCACCCCGAAAGGCAATAGTTTCTCCGTCCTTTCGGATGCATCTGGCGGCTGGGCAGGATTTTCCCATATATGCGCCGATCGTGGAAAATTCATTCCTGATTGGCCGTTTGGCGGGCGCGTCTGGCATTGTTCCCGGCAATCGCGATCTGCTAGAACGCCGGCACGAATGTCCAGAAGCAAAGCTTGAACCGGGCTGTTTTTTAGGAACAGGTGCCTGATCCGTTGATGCAAGGTCTGGATGGCACGAGAGAACGCTCACAGTCCATGAATATCGCGCTTACGCACCTGCAGCGGCTTGAGGCCGAATCCATCCACATCTTCCGCGAGGTTGCGGCCTCCTTCTCCAAGCCTGTCATGCTCTACTCGGTCGGCAAGGATTCTTCCGTGCTGATGCATCTGGCGATGAAGGCCTTCTATCCGGCCAAGCCGCCCTTTCCCTTCCTGCATGTCGACACCACCTGGAAGTTCCGCGAGATGATCGCCTTCCGCGATCAGATGGCGCAGAAGCTCGGCTTCGACCTCCTGGTTCATGTCAACGAAGATGGCGTGCGCGACAACATCAACCCGTTCGACCATGGCTCGAACACCCATACCCATGTGATGAAGACGGTGGCGTTGCGCCAGGCGCTCGACAAATACGGCTTCGACGCCGCCTTCGGCGGCGCCCGTCGCGACGAGGAGAAGTCGCGCGCCAAGGAGCGTATCTTTTCCTTCCGCAACGCCCAGCACGCCTGGGACCCGAAGAACCAGCGGCCGGAAATGTGGAAGATATTCAACACCCGCATCGCCACCGGTGAGTCGATCCGCGTCTTTCCGCTGTCCAACTGGACCGAGCTCGATATCTGGCAGTACATCCTACAGGAAGACATCCCGATCGTGCCGCTCTACTTCGCCAAGGAACGGCCGGTCGTCGAACGCGACGGCATGCTGATCCTCAAGGACGACGATCGCATGCAATTGCGTCCGGGCGAGGCGATCGAGAACCGGATGGTGCGCTTCCGCACGCTTGGCTGCTATCCGCTGACCGGCGCCATCGAGTCCGATGCCGACTCGCTGGAGGCCATCGTCGGCGAGATGCTGACGGCGCGCACCTCGGAGCGCCAGGGCCGCCTCATCGACCGCGACGAGGCCGGCTCCATGGAAAAGAAGAAGCGCGAGGGGTATTTCTGAGCATGCGCCACATCTTGGCCAAGAGCCTCGCCCCCACCGACGGTATCCGCGAATACATGGCCGCGCAGGAGAAGAAGTCGCTTCTGCGCTTCCTCACCTGCGGCTCGGTCGACGACGGCAAGTCGACGCTGATCGGCCGCCTCCTGTCGGACACCAAGCAGATCTTCGAGGACCAGCTCGCCGCGCTGGAGCGCGATTCGCGCAAGCACGGCACGACCGGCGACGACATCGATTTCGCGCTTTTGGTCGACGGCCTCGAGGCCGAGCGTGAGCAGGGCATCACCATCGACGTCGCCTACCGCTTCTTCGCCACGCCGAAGCGTAAGTTCATCGTCGCCGACACGCCCGGCCATGAACAGTACACGCGCAACATGGCGACCGGCGCCTCGACCGCCGATCTCGCCATCGTGCTGATCGACGCGCGCCAGGGCGTGCTGCGCCAGACGAGGCGCCATTCGATCATCGCCTCGCTGCTCGGCATCCGCCACATCGTGCTGGCCGTCAACAAGATCGACCTCGTCGGTTTCGACCAGGCGGTGTTCGACAGGATCGTCGAGGACTACAGCCAGTTTTCGCAAAGCCTCGGCTTCCAGACGATCGTGCCGATCCCGATGTCGGCCCGCTACGGCGACAATGTCTCCAGCCGCTCCGGCAACATGCCGTGGTATTCGGGGCCGACGCTGATCGAGCATCTGGAAAGCGTATCGGTCGACGAGGCGGCGGTCGAATTGCCGTTCCGCTTCCCGGTGCAGTATGTGAATCGCCCCAATCTCGATTTCCGCGGCTTCGCCGGCACCATCGCATCCGGGTCGGTTTCGCAGGGCGACGAGGTCGTCGTCGCCAAGTCCGGCAAGTCGTCCCGCGTCAAGCGCATCGTCGCCCACGGCGGCGACCTCAGCCAGGCGGTCGCCGGCCAGGCGATCACGCTCGTCCTCGACGACGAGGTCGAGGTCTCGCGCGGCAACATGCTGGTCGCGCCGTCGGCCCGACCGCAGGTCGCCGACCAGTTCGCCGCCAACATCGTCTGGTTCGACGAGCATGCGCTGCTGCCCGGCCGCTCGTACATCCTGCGCACCGAAACCGACCAGGTCAGCGCTACCGTCACCGAGCTGAAGTACCGCGTCAACGTCAACGATTTCGCGCATGAGGCGGCGAAGTCGCTGGAGATGAACGAAGTCGGCATCTGCAACTTGTCGACGCGTTCGCCGATCGCCTTCGACAATTTCGCCGAAAACCGCACCACTGGCGCCTTCATCCTGATCGACCGGATCAGCAATGCGACCGTCGGCGCCGGCATGATCCTGCATTCGCTGCGCCGCGCCGAAAACATCCACTGGCAGTCGCTCGATGTCGGCAAGCGCGGCCGTTCCGACCTGAAGAACCAGCGCCCGGCCGTGTTCTGGTTCACCGGGCTCTCCGGCTCCGGCAAGTCGACCATCGCCAATCTGTTCGAGAAGAAGCTGTTCGCCTCCGGGCGCCACACCTACATCCTCGACGGCGACAATGTCCGCCACGGCCTCAACCGCGACCTCGGCTTCACCGATGCCGATCGCGTCGAGAACATCCGCCGTGTCGCCGAAGTCGCCCGCCTGATGGCCGACGCCGGGCTGATCGTCATCGTCTCCTTCATCTCGCCCTTCGCCGCCGAGCGGCGCGTGGCGCGCGAGCTGATGGCGGATGGCGAGTTCGTCGAGGTGTTCGTCGACACGCCGTTCGAGGAATGCGCCAGGCGCGACCCGAAGGGCCTCTATGCGCGCGCGCTGAGCGGCGAGATCAAGAATTTCACCGGCGTCGATTCACCCTATGAAGCTCCGGAGAACCCCGAAATCCATCTCAAGACGCTCGGCAAGACGGCCGAGGAGATGGTAGAGGCCCTGGAACTCTGGCTGAACGAGCGCGACATTGCCGAAGACCAATACGACAGCGGCGGCGGCATCTGACGACGAGGCCATGCTCGGCGTGTTCGAGCGCCTGGCGCTGGATGCCGGGCGCGAGGTGATGCGCGTCTTCCACGAAGGCTGCGCCGTCGACAGCAAGTCCGACAACTCGCCGGTGACGGAAGCCGACCGCGAGAGCGAGAAGATCATCCTCGCCGGTCTGCGCGCCGCCTATCCTGACATCCCTTGCGTGGCCGAGGAAGAGGTCGCGGCGGGCATTGCGACGCCCGATCTCGATGGCGCCTTCTTCCTGATCGATCCGCTCGACGGCACCAAGGAATTCGTCAACCGCCGCACCGATTTCACCGTCAACATCGCGCTCGTCCGCCACGGCGTGCCGGCGGTCGGCGTCGTCTTCGCGCCTTGCACCGGGCGTTTCTTTTCGGGCCGGCCGGGCAGGGCGGAAGCGCTCGAGGTCGACGGCGACTTTCGCATCACCGGACGCCGTCCGATCGCCGTACGGACAGGGGGCACGCCGCTCGCCGTGGTCGCCAGCCGCTCGCACAACACGCCGGAAACCGACGCCTTCATCCGCGACCTTGGCGCTGCCGAGATCGTCTCGGTCGGCTCGTCGCTGAAATTCTGCCTCGTCGCAGCCGCCGAGGCCGATGTCTATCCGCGCTTCGGCCGCACCATGGAATGGGATACGGCGGCAGGCGACGCCGTGCTCAGGGCCGCCGGCGGCATGACACGCACGCTGAACGGCCAGCCGCTCGCCTACGGCAAGCGCAACCAGGCTGATGACGCGGATTTCGCCAATCCGCATTTCATTGCGACGGGCAAGAGCGCCAGCGCCGCTTGAAAGGCCTCAGGCCGCCGCGACGTGCGCCGAGTTCGAGCCGATGTAGTTGCGGATCGTCTCGATGATGCGGTCCTGGTCGGCTTGGCTGAGATAGGGGTGCATCGGCAGGCAGAGGATCCGCTTCGGCAGCTCTTCCGAGACGGCAAGGCCGGTCGGCGTGCGCGGATAGTCGCGATAGGCAAGCTGCACGTGCAGCGGCTTCACGTAGTAGATGACCGAAGGAATGCCCTTTTCCGTGAGATGCGCCTTCAGCCCGTCGCGCTTCGGCGTCTCGATGGCGTATTGCGCCCAGGCCGAGCGGCTGCCGTCGAGATTGCGGGCGGCGGTGACGATGTCGCCGAGGCCTTCGGCGTAGCGCCGCGCCACCACCTGCCGGGCAACCATCTCGTCTTCCAGGATGGCGAG
>Ga0075365_10000631_pt1 | contig 13921 bp, 12 predicted proteins | sample EndMetdeltDD1765_FD_71387 | JGI IMG/M metagenome (GOLD analysis project Ga0075365, IMG submission 71387) | Populus endosphere microbial communities from Tennessee, USA - Endosphere MetaG P. deltoides DD176-5 | ecosystem: Host-associated > Plants > Roots > Endosphere | place: USA: Tennessee... | reverse complement strand
TCGCGAGGCAACGGCCAGGACTACACGTACAAGTGGGAGACGTTCCTGACGAACGAACTGCCCGCGTATCTGGAAGCCAACAAGGGTGTTTCGCAGCTCGGCAACGCAGTGGTCGGCATCTCGATGGCCGGCGCGACGGCGCTGACGTACTCGATCTATCACCCGCAGAAGTTCATCTACGCCTCATCGCTGTCGGGTTTCCTGAACCCGTCCGAGGGTTGGTGGCCGATGCTGATCGGTCTGGCGATGAACGACGCCGGCGGCTACAACGCCGAGAGCATGTGGGGTCCGTCCTCGGATCCGGCGTGGAAGCGCAACGACCCGATGGTCAACATCAATCAATTGGTGGCGAACAACACTCGCGTGTGGATCTACTGCGGTTCCGGTACACCGTCTGATCTGGACACCACCGGTGGCGGCGGCAACATGATGGCCGCGCAGTTCCTCGAGGGACTGACGCTGCGCACCAACATCTCCTTCAAGGACAACTATGTCGCGGCTGGTGGCACCAACGGTGTCTTCAACTTCCCCCAAGCGGGAACGCACAGCTGGGGCTACTGGGGTCAGCAGCTGGAGATGATGAAGCCCGATATCCAGCGGGTCCTGGGGGCGCAAGCCACCGCCTGAGTTCCACCCACAACAGGGAGCCTGCCGTAACCCCCGAACGGCAGGCTCCCTGCCATTTGCGTGGTGACATGCAACCGGTCGGTCAGAGCGCGGGCCTCGTGGGCTGCAGCACGGTCTCGGCCACCGCTTCGGCCCGCAGGTGTTCGAACCTCTGGTAGTCGGGATCGTTGACCATGTCGACGAAATGCCTACGGCTGGGATAGCGCACCAGGACCACCATGTCCCAGTCGTCTCCCCCGGCAGCGACCAACGGCACGTCGCCCGCGCCGCCGTAGACGATCGTGACGCCGTAGCGCTCTTTGACGCCGGACGCGACGAACTGCTCCATGTACTCCGCATACCTGTCGGCGCCGTCGGCGGCGAAGCGCAGCAGGTTGAGCATCACCACGGGACCGTCTGGGTCCGCGGCGACAAAGCGCTGAAGCGATGAGGGATCGAAGGCAGACATCTGTTCACTCCTTGAGTTGGTAACTTACTTGCTATACGTCACGTAAGTTACTTCCAGCCTCCGACAAGTCTGCGGATGAGACCATGGCGGTCATGGATCAGCGGCGCACGCAGGTGCAACGACGAGCTGAGACTCAGCGTCGGGTACTCGATGCCGCCACCGAGCTCGTCGCCGCGCGCGGATCGCGCGCCGTCTCGCTGGCAGCCGTCGGGGCCGCCGCAGGGTACAGCCGCGGCATCGTCAATCACCACTTCGGCACCAAGGCGCGCCTGCTCGAGGAACTCATCCGGCACACCCAACAGTTCGATTTTCCCGACGATGCGCCGACCGGACTGGGGCGGTTGAGCTCCTTCGTCGCGGCCTATCTGGGCGGGATGTGGGATCGGTCGCCACGCTCGGAGGCGTTCCTCAAGCTGTGGGCCGAGGCCGCGGGAGCAGAACCGGCACTGGCGCCGCTGTTCATCGAGCGGGACGCGGCGTTCAAAGCATCTCTTGCGCAATATATTCGCGACGGTCAGGCCGACGGCTCCATCCGCGGCGATGCTCGGCCTGAAACGGCCGCCCTGGCGATCATCGGCCAATTGCGCGGAGCCGCGATGCTTGCCTTCTCCACAGCGCGTGACGTGCCCATCGCCGACCTCACCACGGAGGTCCTACGGCTGGTCGAACAAGGTCTGGCCGCGCGCTGAACTAGCCCTGAACGGTCGGACGGATGGTGATCTCCCCGATCTCGACGTCGTGGGGCTGCTCGATTGCGAACGCGATGGCCCGGGCGACAGCTTCGGGTGCTAGGCCGAATGCGTCCATGCTGGAACGTATCTGGGCCCGGATCGCCGGGTCGTCAATCGTGCTGTCGAGTTCGGTCGACACGAATCCCGGGTTGATCGATGTGGTTCGGACGACGCCATCGGTGGACTCCGCACGAAGCGCCTCCATCACCGTGCGAACCGCATTCTTGGTTGCCGCGTATACCCCCATGGTCGGCGTGATCTTCAGTCCCGCCGTCGACACCGTCGTCACGACATGACCCCTGCCCTGCCGTTTGAAAACCGGCATCGCTGCGGCGATGCCGTACAGCACACCGTTCAGGTTGACGTCGATCATGGCCGCCCACCCTTCGACGTCGCCGTCGGCCAGTGGACCAAGTTGGCTGATGCCTGCGTTGTTCACCAGCACGTCGAGCCGGCCGAAGCTGTCGACGGCGGTACGCACCAACCGGTCGAGGTCGTCGCGCCGAGTTATGTCGGTCGTGACCGTGACGACGTCGACTCCTTCGAGATCGCCGGCGATCCGATCGAGGCGGTCCGTGCGGCGCGCGCCGAGAACCAATGCAGCACCAGCAGATCCCAGCAAGCGGGCGGTGGCCTCTCCGATACCGCTGCTTGCGCCGGTGATCGCGATGACCTTTCGCGAGCTCGGGTTCGTCATACCCAGCTACGACCGTGCCTCGCGATGCACTATTCCCTGGGCGAACCTCGGCCGGCGCGACGAGGGAACAAACCAGCCCCTCCCAGGGTTGAGTCGATCTGACTGAACTTTGGAGGAATAATGGCTGAAGCCAAATCAGTGCCGGTGTTGTTCCTGAACGAATCGATCGTGCTGCCGGGCATGGTGGTGCCGATCGAGCTGGACGACGCGGCACGTGCCGCCGTCGATGCAGCGCGGGCCACCGAATCCGGTGAGCTGCTCATCGCTCCCCGACTGGAAGACCGGTACGCGTCGTACGGCGTGCTCGCGACGATCGTGCAGGTCGGCCGTATCGCTGGCGGTAACGGAGCCGCCGCGGTCGTGCGCGGTACCAAACGAGCCCACATCGGCGCCGGCGCCAACGGCCCGGGCGCCGCGCTGTGGGTCGAGGTGACCGAAGTGGAAGAGCCAGAGGCGACCGAAGAGATCCGCGCGCTGGCAGCCGAGTACAAGAAGCTGCTGCTGGCGATGCTGCAACGCCGTGAGGCCTGGCAGATCATCGACTTCGTCAACCAGCTGACGGACCCTTCGGCGCTGGCCGACACGGCCGGTTACGCGTCGTACCTGACGCAGGTGCAGAAGCGCCAGCTGCTCGAAACTCCCGAGGTCGGAGAACGGCTGAAGGCGCTCATCGAGTGGACCGGCGATCACCTCGCCGAAGTCGAGGTCACCGACAAGATCGCCGATGACGTGCGCGAGGGCATGGAGAAGACGCAGAAGGAGTTCCTGCTGCGTCAGCAGCTCGCGGCCATCCGCAAGGAGCTGGGCGAAGGTGAGCCCGACGGCTCGGACGACTACCGCGGCCGCATCGAGGCGGCCGATCTACCCGAGAAGGTCCGCGAAGCGGCGCTGCGTGAGGTCGGCAAGCTGGAACGCTCCAGCGAGCAGAGCCCTGAGGGCGGCTGGATCCGGACCTGGCTGGACACCGTGCTGGATCTGCCGTGGAACGTCACGACCGAGGATTCGACCGACTTGAAGTCGGCCAGGGAGATCCTCGACGCCGACCACCACGGCCTGGACGACGTGAAGGATCGCATCGTCGAGTACCTGGCGGTTCGTGCCCGGCGTGCCGAGCGCGGCATGGCTGTCGTCGGTGGTCGCGGGTCCGGCGCCGTCATGGTGCTGGCCGGTCCCCCCGGCGTGGGTAAAACATCGCTCGGTGAGAGCGTCGCGCGGGCGCTGGGCCGCAAGTTCGTTCGCGTCGCCCTCGGCGGCGTGCGCGACGAGGCCGAGATCCGTGGTCACCGTCGTACCTACGTGGGCGCGCTGCCCGGTCGTATCGTGCGCGCGATCGGCGAGGCCGGCTCGATGAACCCCGTCGTGCTGCTCGACGAGATCGACAAGGTCGGCTCCGACTATCGGGGTGACCCGAGTGCGGCACTGCTCGAGGTGCTCGATCCGGCGCAGAACCACACGTTCCGCGACCACTACCTCGAGCTGGATCTGGACCTGTCCGATGTCGTGTTCCTGGCGACGGCCAACGTGATCGAGAACATCCCGTCGGCGCTGCTGGACCGCATGGAGTTGATCCAGATCGACGGCTACACCTCCGACGACAAGGTCGCCATCGCGCGGGACTTCCTGCTGCCGAGGCAGCGCGAGCGCGCGGCGGTCACCGAGGACGAGGTCACGGTGACCGAGGATGCGTTGCGCAAGATCGCGGCCGACTACACCCGCGAGCCCGGTGTGCGCCAGTTCGAACGTCTGCTGGCGAAGGCATTGCGCAAGGCCACGACCAAGCTGGCGGAAACCGATGAGCGCTTGATCATCGACGAGCCGGGTCTCGTTGACTACCTGGGCCGTCCGCGGTTCCTGCCGGAGTCGGCGGAACGCACGGCGGTGCCGGGTGTCGCGACAGGGCTCGCGGTCACCGGCCTCGGCGGCGATGTGCTCTACATCGAGGCCGGCGCCACTTCATCGTCCTCGGGCGAGGCGTCCTTGCAGCTGACCGGTCAGTTGGGCGACGTCATGAAGGAGTCGGCGCAGATCGCGCTGTCCTATGTGCGGGCCCACGCCGAGGAGCTGGGCGTCGACCCGAAGTCACTGGATCGACGGATCCACGTGCACGTGCCCGCGGGCGCGGTGCCCAAGGACGGTCCATCTGCCGGTGTGACGATGGTGACGGCGCTGGTGTCGATGGCGACCGGACGGCAGGTCCGCTCCGACGTCGGCATGACCGGTGAGGTGACACTCAACGGCCGCGTGCTGCCGATCGGCGGGGTCAAGCAGAAGTTGCTGGCGGCCCAACGAGCCGGACTGTCAACGGTTTTCATTCCCCAGCGCAACGAGGCCGACCTGGACGACGTCCCAGCCGACGTGCTCGAGTCGCTGGAGGTCAAGCCGATGGTCGACGTCGCCGACATCATCGCCCAGGCGCTGGTGCCGGCGGAGGAGGCGGCTTCGGCCGCGGCCTAGCTCGAAAATGTACTCAGGGTCGTGATCGTTCACCGGTCACGACCCTGAGTGCTATATCGACGCTAAGTTGACCACATGGCGTACGACGAAGATCTGGCCAATCGCGTCCGCGAGCTCGTGCAACGCGGTGTCGAGGAGAAGCGAATGTTCGGCGGGCTGGCTTTTCTCGTCGATGGCAACATGGCGGTGTGCGTCAGCGGGCAGGGCGGCCTGATGGTCCGTGTCCCGCCGGATGACACCGAGAAGCTGCTGGCACGGGAGCACGTCGAACCGATGATCATGGCGGGCCGCGAGACCCGCGGATGGCTGCGCGTCTCGGTTGACGGCGTGAAAACCAAACGCCAGCTGCAATCCTGGGTGAGCCGTGGCGTCGGCTACGCGCAGAGTTTCCCCGCCAAATAGCCGGGTACGCAGCCGATGTGCCCAGTGCCGCCGACAGAAAGCTGGTACGCGGTCTGCTCGAGCAGGCCGGTACCACCTATGCGGAACAAGCCGGCATCCGGTTGCAGGACAAGCCAATGCCGTTGTTCCAGCTGCTCGCGCTCTGCATGCTCGCGAGCAAGCCCATCGATGCGGCCATCGCGACGCGGGCCGCGCGCGAGTTGTTCAGAAGCGGCCTGCGAACCCCTGAGTCCGTTCTGGATGCCGACCGGTCGACGATGATCTCAGCCTTCGGCCGCGCTCACTACGTGCGATACGACGAAAGCTCGGCGACCCGCCTGACCGACATCGCATCGGCAGTCCACGAAAAGTACGGCGACGATCTGCGAGTGCTCGCCGAGCGGAGCCACGGCGACGCCGCTGCGGCTCGACGACTGTTGAAGCAGTTCAAGGGGATTGGCGATACGGGCGCCGACATCTTTCTGCGCGAAGCGCAAGATCACTGGACGTGGGTCAGACCCTTCTTCGACGAACGCACCGTGGCCGCCGCCAGGGCACTCGGTCTCCCGGATCGCACTGACGAACTCGGTGCTCTCGCGCCGCGCTCGACGGCGAAGCTCGCCGCCGCACTGGTACGGGTGTCGCTCGATGCCGATCTCCGGGACAACGTGCTGCGCGTTGGCCGGGACCAGTGATCCGCATCGGGACCTCCGGCTGGTCGTACGACCACTGGGCCGGCGTCCTGTATCCACCCAAGCTCCCGGTGGCCAAGCGGTTGGCGACCTACGTCGAGGAGTTCGACACAGTCGAGCTGAACGCGAGCTTCTACCGGTGGCCGAAGGACACCACCTTCGAGGGGTGGCGGCAGCGACTCCCCGACGGATTCACCATGTCGGTCAAAGCTCAGCGTGGACTCACGCACTATCGCAGGCTGCGTTCACCCGAACCCTGGGTGGAGCGGTTCGAGCGCAGCTGGACCGCACTCGGTGACCGACGCGAGGCGCTGCTCGTCCAGCTCCATCCCGACCTGGAACGCGACGACGACCTGCTCGCCCACTTCCTGACCGTGATGCCCGACTGGATTCCGGTCGCCATGGAGTTTCGTCACCCTTCCTGGGACGACGACGCCGTCTTTGCGCTCCTCGAACGACACGACGCCGCGTACGTGGTGATGAGCGGCCCTGGTCTGCCATGTGTCCCGCGGGCGACCAGCCGTCTGGTGTACATCCGCATGCACGGGCCTCCGCAGGACTCGATCTATGCCGGTTCCTACACCGACGACGAGCTGCGCGAATGGGCCGACAGGATCGCCAGTTGGCATCAGGAGGAACGTCGGGTGCTGATCTATTTCAACAACGACCTGGGCGGACACGCGATCCACAACGCACGCAAGCTCAAAGATCTGTTGAGCTGATCCGCCCCACGTCGTCGCGAGTAAGCTCAGATGACATGACAACGTCGTCAACATTCGCCATCGTAGGCGGCGGCCTGGCCGGAGCGAAGGCCGCAGAAGCATTGCGTGACAAGGATTTCGACGGACGCGTGGTGCTGTTTGCCGCCGAGGAACACCTGCCCTACGAGCGTCCCCCGCTGTCGAAGGAATTTCTCCTCGGCAAGAAGCAGCTCGGAGATTTCACCACCGCGCCGTCGGCCTGGTACCGCGACCATCACGTCGACGTGCAGCTCGGCACCGAGGTGTCCGGGATCGACCCCGATGCCCACTCGTTATCTCTGCCCGACGGCACCACAGTGGGCTACGACAAGCTGCTGTTGGCCACCGGGTCCACTCCCCGTCGGCCACCGATTCCCGGCGCCGAGGCCGACGGCGTGCACTATTTGCGCACGATCGACGACGCCCAAGCTCTGAACTTGCTTCTGACAGAAGGGGCTTCGCTGGCCATCGTCGGCGCGGGATGGATCGGGCTGGAAGTCGCGGCGGGTGCTCGTGAACGCGGCGCGGCCGTCACCGTCGTCGAAACCGCGGCGGTGCCGTTGATGGGCGCGCTCGGCCGCGAGGCCGGTGAGGTTTTCGCCGCGATGCACCGCGACCATGGCGTGGATCTTCGGCTCGGTGCCACCGTCGCCGAGATCACGACGGCAGGCGGTAAAGCGACCGGGCTCAAGCTGGGCGACGGATCGACCGTCGCCGCCGACGCGGTGCTGGTCGCGGTCGGTGCCGCCGCCAACATCGGGCTCGCCGAACGGGCGGGCCTGGCCACCGGAAACGGTGGCGTGCTCGTGGATGCGGCGTTGCGCACCAGCAATCCCGACATCTTCGCCGTCGGCGACATCGCCGCGGCGCAGCATCCGGTGTTCGGCACCCGAATCCGCACCGAACACTGGGCGAACGCACTCAAGCAACCCGCCGTCGCGGCCGCAGGGATGCTCGGCAAGCCGCAGGAGTACACCGAGCTGCCGTATTTCTTCACCGATCAGTACGACCTCGGTATGGAGTACGTCGGGCACGCCCCCGAATATGACCGGGTACTGTTCCGCGGCGACGTGTCCGGCCGCGAGTTCACGGCATTCTGGCTCGACGACGCGAACCGGGTACTGGCCGGGATGAACGTCAACATCTGGGAAGGGCTCGATGACATCAAGGCGCTGGTCCGCTCGCGGGAGCCGGTCGATCCGGACCAACTCGTCGGCGCATAGGTGAACGTGCGCACACTGACCATGGCACTGGCCGCGGTGGCTGTACTGGCCGGCGGTTGCTCGGGAGGAACCGTCGTCAACACCGACGAAACGCCGGGAGCGGCTCCCGCCGACTCTGTACCGTCGTCGGCCGCGCCGCGGAGCAATGAGCACTTGGTGAACGCGTTCGACTACGTCGCCTACCCGCCGGCCGGGACAAGCTACTACTTCACCTCCCCCAGCGGAACCTGGACGTGCGCGATCTTTCCGCGGGTGAAGGTGGGGTGCCAGTCCGCCGAGAACTGGCCGTCGGCCATGGGCATCACGGGCGAACCGGACTCGGTGACCGGCGCCGACGGCGAGACCACGACACCCAACGCTCTCGTCATTCCGCGCGAGGGCACCGCGGAGTTCGTCGCGCTCGAAGAACCGGAGTTCGCGCTGGATCCGGGACCCGCGGAAGTGCTGCCGTTCAACAGGATCCTGGCCGCGGCCGGATTCCGCTGCAACGTCCAGGAAGCGACGGGTGTCTCCTGTATGAGCGAGGTCAGCAACCAAGGCTTCACCTTCTCCACCGAGGGTTTGGTACAGCAGTACACCGATGTGCCCGTGGAGGCCCCGTAGCCATGAAGATCGAGGCGGGCCAGGTCGCCGTGGTGACCGGCGGCACCAGCGGCATCGGTCTGGCGCTGGCCGCCGTTCTGGTGCGCCGCGGTGTCAACGTGATGATCGCCGATGTCCGCGAAGAGGCGATCCCCGCCGCAGTCGACGCGCTGTCACGGCATCCCGGCCGGGTTGCCGGTGTTCACGCCGACGTCAGCGTCGACGCCGATGTGGACGCACTGGCCGATGAGACGATCGAACGGTTCGGTCGGGTCGACCTGGTGTGCAACAACGCCGGCGTGGTCGGCGAACTCGCGCCGATGTGGGAGCAACGACTCGAGACGTGGCGCTGGCTCGTCGATGTGAAGCTGATGGGCGTCGTCCATGGAGTGCGAACCTTCGCGCCGCTGTTCATCGCCCAAGATTCCGGACATTTTCTCAACACGGCATCCGTTGGCGGGTTGATCGCGTTGCCCAACCTCGCCCCGTACAACGCGACCATGCATGCCGTCGTCGGACTGACGGAGACCCTGAACGCCGAATTGAAATCTGTCTCAGCCCGATTGGGCGCCACCGTACTGTGCCCGGGGATGGTGGACACTCCGCTGGGACAGAACTCGGCCTCGCTCGTACCGCAGGGCGCGGCCGCCATGCCCGTCAGCGGCGACAGCGAGGCGATGCGCGGCGCGATGAGCCCTGTCCTCGTGGCCGAAGCGGCGATCGACGCCGTCGAAGCGGGCCGCACGCACGCCATCGTCGGGTCAGGCGCCGACGTCGTGGCCAGGGGGCGTGTCGAAGCGCTGCTGGCCGAACTCGACTAGCTCACAGCAGCGTCGCGGTTGGCGCTGCGCCCGGCTATCGATGCCGCGCGCACAGATGCTCGTCCGTCACCGGCTGTCACGGGCCGCGATAGTTCTCGTGAATCAGGTGTCGTAGAAACCCCGCAAACGGCGGTGTGCGGCCGCACTCACGCCGTCGATATCCGTTGTGGCACTTGATAACCAACGTGGATCGCACAAATGTTGCGTACAGGTAAATCGGCGACCTAACTTTTTCCAGGATGGCCTGACCATCCAGGAGGTTTCAATGACGACGCAGGCCGACGCGCCCACAGAAGCCAGTTCGCGCTGGTATGAGAGCTCGGCACCGCCCAGACAGAAAGTGCTCATCATCGTCGTCGAGACGATCGTGAGCCTCGTCGCGCTGGGTATCGTTGCGGCGCTCACGGTGGTGACCCGTGAGCCGTGGCTGATTCCGCCGTTGGCGGCCAGCATGGCGTTGGTCATCGGCGGCGCCCATTTCCCGCTGTCGCAACCACGCAGCGTCATCGGTGGTCACCTGGTCTCCGCGAGCGTAGGAGTCCTGTTGGGCGCGACGGGAATTGACGCACTGTGGGGCGGCGTGCTTGCCGGTGCTCTGGCGCTCGGCGTCATGAAGCTGATGCGGATGACGCACGCGCCGGCCGCGGCCACCGCGATGATCGCCGTCGCGCCTGTGATTCCACCCTGGGAGTTCGTCGTGCTTATCGGTGCCGCTGCGGCGATTTTGGTCGCCGTCGGGCTGGTCGGCAACCGAATCAATCGCGCGAAGTACCCGCACTACTGGTGGTGACTCGATCTCCACCAGCTCACAGCAGCGTCGCGGTGCCGTCCGGATTGACCTGAACCTTGGCCCCCGCGATGTCCTCTCGGACGGTCACGTCGACATCCTCGGGCATCACCGCCAGCGACCGGGCATCCTCGGGTGTGCGGACGGCGAGGAACGCCTTCTCCGGCGCGCCCTCCCGGTCGAACGGGGTCGTCCACGATTCGACGGTGCCCACCCCCGACCATTCGACGGCCGCCTCGCGGGTGGGTTCCCGGTCGACGGCCTCCTGTACGTCTTCCCAACGGAATTCGTGTCTCGGCGGCTCGGTCCCGTACACGCCGAAGCTGTGCTTGGTGAGGTAGCCGCCGTTGGCGGTGATCAGGCCGCGCTGGCCCGGATTGGCGACGAGGCGTTCGGCCATGGTCGCGATCGAGTGCGTCACATAGTTGTTCCACGGACCGCCCGCGAAGGTGAGCCCGCCCGTCACGGTCAGCGGCCGGGACGGATCACCGCTCGGCAGCCCTAGCTCGTTGGCCGCCACCTGCACGGCGGACGGGAAGCACGAGTAGAGGTCGATCAACGCCATGTCGTCGATCCCTGCACCGGCGAGCTCCAGCGCACGGTGACCCGCGATGCGGATCGCCGGCGAGGTGTGGAACTCCGCGCGATCGGCGATCGCGTAGGTGTCGTGCGCGTCGGTACCCGCGTACGGGAAAACCCAACGATCGCGCGGGATCCCGAGATAGGTGGCCTTCTCGACGGACGTCAGCACCAGCGCCGCACCCTGATCCACCATGTTGTTCGAGTTCATCAGCTTCGTGTACGGCCAGCTGACCATCCGGTTGCCCGGGCTGGGCTCAGCGATCTCGCTGCCCGACAACGCCTCTCGGCTCCACGCGTGCGGATTGGTCGCGGCGACCTCGCTGAACTGCGACCAGAGTTCCCCGATACGGCGACGGTGCTCGTCGGACGATTCATGCGCCGCGATCCGCAGAGCCTGCTCGAACATCGGATACACGTAGGCGGGCCGGTCCAGTTTGATGCGGAGGTCTGACGGTCCGGCAAGCTCGATGCCCTCGTCGGATCCGTCGGCGATCGGGACGGAGTCTTCCTGGATCGTCCAGTTGAGTTTGGCTCCGGTCTTGCGCACTCGTGAACGGGTGCGCCAGGTTTCGGCTCCCGCGATGAGCACGACCTCCGCCCGGCCTCCCTGGATGTCCAGGCAGGCTTTGTTGACCAGCGTCTGCGGCACGTTTCCGCCGATTCCGGTGTACCGCGTCGCGGCCCCGTCGGCCCGAATACGCTGCGCGAGCAGCCGTCCCGGGTCACGATAACGCCACGAAAGCAGGTTCACCACGCGCACCGCGTCGACGGCCTCCAGCACGCGTGGGTCGGCAGCGGCGCGGGCTGCGGCCTCCATCAGGTCGACCGGCTCCACGTCCGGGTTTTCGTCGTGCTGGTTGACCTGGCCGTAGCCGATCAACACCGGCGTACGCGGATCCATCATGGGCTCCCTTGTTGTGTGAAAAGCACACCGTCGGCGATGAGCCGTTCGGTGTCCTCGGCGCTCATTCCGAGCACCTCCTGGCAGATCTGGCGGGTCTGCTCCCCCGGCATCGGCGCGGGGCGAAGTTCTGCGGCGGGTATGCCGGTGTACGGCGCGGGACCCGTCTCGCTGAGCATCGGGGCGTCGAACAACGGATGCGCCATCTCGGCGTAGACGTCGCGGAACACCACCTGCGGGTCCGTCGGCAAGTCCACCGCCCGATACATCGGTGCCGCGGGAATGCCTGCTGCCTGCAGGATTTCGGTGACCTCGTATTTGTCCTTGCCGTGCGTCCACTCCGACACCGCAGCGAGGAACGACGCCCGCTCCTCGGGCAGGTCAGCGCCGATGACCGTGGCGAGCGCCGCACGGTCGTTGTCCGACCGTACGGAGATGACGCACCATTCGTCGTCTCCCGCGCACGGATAGACGCCGTGGATCGCCTCGTCCTCGGTCACCGGAACCCCGGCTGCGCGTGCGGCTTCGGCCACATAGACCGCGGTGAGCTGGTTGACGGCCGCCTCGGCCTGCGGAATATGCACGTGCGCACCGGTTTCGGTGTGCTCGCGGCGAATCATGGCCGCCAGTGCCGCGACCGCCGTGAGCCTGGCGGCGACGTGGTCGGGAAAGACAGTCGTCGCGTCGTAAAAGCTGTCCGGTTCGGCATCCGTGGAAGTCCAGAGCCAGGTCACACCGGTCGCCGCACGCACCAGCGGGCCGTAACCCATGCGGTCGCTCCACGGGCCGGTCGCCCCGTACGCGCTGCTTTCCGCGAGCACGATGTGCGGATTGATGACTCGCAGCTGTTCGTACGAGAAGCCCAGCGAGTCAAGTGTTCCCGGTTTGAAATTGGCGAACACTGCATCCGACTCCGCAACCAGCCGACGGAACAGTTCGGCCCCTTCGGGATGGCGCAGATCGAGACCGAGGCTCTGCTCGTTGCGGTGCGTCAGCGCCCACGATCTGCTCATCGTCATACCGGGCGCTGTTTGACGAAGGCCGTCGGGATAGGCGGCACTTTCGACTTTGATCACCTCGGCGCCGAGGTCGGCGAACAGTCGGCCCAGTTCACCGCCTGCGACGATCACGCCGAGGTCGAGGATCCGCAGCCCGTCGAACGGCCGTTGGATGTCGGCGTCGCATCGTTCGGCGGGGAATGCGGCTGCGATCCAATCGGGCTCATCGGCTCCCACCTTCGGCGCGGGGCGCTGCAACCCCGCGTGGCGGCCGTCGACGACGACAGGCCCCGCGGGGACAGGCACGGTCACGTCCTCGGCGATTGTCAGGTCCTTCAGCGCACCGACAGCGCGAAAGTGGTCTGACGCCAGGGTTTCCGCCGCGGTGAGGACCGCGGCCACCGGCACGCCGCGCGCTTGCCCGCTCGCGACCAGCGCGTCCATCGTCTGCGTGGCGAACAGCTCGGCGATCGCGGCGTTGAGTTCGCGTGAGGCGGCGTAGCGGGCCGCAATGGTGTCGAACTTGGGGTCGGCGAATTGCTCCGGTTCGCCGAGCCAGCCACGCATTCCGCGCCACTGGCGCGCCGACAGCAGGCAGATCCGGACGTGGCCGTCTTTGCACGGGAAGATCGGATAGATGTGCTGATTGCGCGGCCGCCCCCGCCACAGCTCCCCCGCCGACTTGAGGCCGACGGCGGCCTGGCCCTCCGATCCGAACGGAGGATCGAGCGATTGCAGGACCCCCTCGAACCGCGAGAAGTCGATGTAATCGCCTCGGCCGTCGCGCAATCGGCGATAGAAGGCGGCCAACGCCGCCCACGCGGCCTGGACCGCCGCCGTCCCCGATGCCACCCCTTCGGGCGGCAGCACCGGCCTACCCGTAGTGGGGCCGGTGCGTGACAGAGCGGTCGACATCGCGTACAGCACAGCGTCGGTCGCCTGCCGCGAGCTGTATGGACCCGCGGTACCGAAGTCGGTCACCGACAACGCGACCAAGTGACCGAACTGTTCGGCAAGGGCGGCGCAGGACGTTCCGAACGCCGCTGCCATTCCCGGGTTCCCACTGTCCACCACGATGTCGGCGGCACCGGCCAACTCGATCAGCCGGCGGCGATCGTCGGCATTCTCGGGATCGAGTACCGCGCTACGTTTGTTGGCGTTGTGCACCGCGAACGCGATGCTCTGGCCCGCGATGCCGGGCAGCGCGCGACGGGCCGCGCTGCCGTCGCGGGGCTCGACCTTCAACACGTCGGCGCC
>Ga0075365_10000630_pt1 | contig 13923 bp, 11 predicted proteins | sample EndMetdeltDD1765_FD_71387 | JGI IMG/M metagenome (GOLD analysis project Ga0075365, IMG submission 71387) | Populus endosphere microbial communities from Tennessee, USA - Endosphere MetaG P. deltoides DD176-5 | ecosystem: Host-associated > Plants > Roots > Endosphere | place: USA: Tennessee... | reverse complement strand
ACATCAGCGCCATCCCGCCGTTCCTGCTCGGCCTGTTCGTCGGCCTGCTAGCGGCCATCATGGGCGTCGGCGGCGGCTTCATCATGGTGCCGGCCATGATCTACCTGCTGCGCGTGCCGACCAACGTGGTGATCGGAACTTCGCTGTTCCAGATCGTATTTTTGACAGCGGCGACCACCATACTGCACGCGCGGCTCAATCATACGGTGGATGTGGTGCTGGCAGTGCTGCTGATGGTCGGAGGGGTGATCGGTGCGCAGTTCGGGGCGGTGGCAGGCGAGCGCCTGAAGGGCGAGCAGCTGCGCTTCCTGCTGGCCGGTCTCGTGCTGCTGGTCGGGCTGCGGTTCGCCTGGCAGCTGATTGCCCAACCGCGCGATCTCTACTCACTGAGCGCGGGGGGCGCCTGATGCGTCTCTCTGTGCGTCCCTGGATGCGTTTCTGGTGCCGTCGCGGCTCGATGATCGTCCGCATCGCCATGTTGGCGGCGGCGAGCGCGCTGATCCTGACCGCGCCCGACAGCCAGGCCCAGCAGCAGCCGCGTAAAAAAGGACCGGCGCCCGTCGCCAAGGAAGCCACGCAGGGCTCGCCGCAGGACATCCGCCGCGAGCAGCAGCCGGGCGCGCGCGAGTCCGTGCAGGCCGACGTCTCGGCCCGCACCGTGTCGGTGACGTCGAGCTTCAACGGCACGGAGATCGTCATCTTCGGCGCCGTCGACAACAGCCAGCAGCCAAGCGCGGAGTCCGGCTACTACGACGTCGTGATCGTGGTCGAAGGCGTGCCGGGACGCGTCGTGGCGCGGCGCAAGAACAACGTGGCCGGCCTGTGGCTCAACACGTCGTCGGCTGCCTTCGACGCGGTGCCGAGCTACTACGCCGTCGCCTCGACGCGGCCGCTCGAGGAGATCGCCTCGGAGGAGTTCCGAGCCTCGCACGGCATCGGCTTCCAGCACCTGCGCATGATGCCGGCCTTCGGCCAGGCGCAAGCGCTGTCGAGCGAAGACCTGAAGGAGTTCCGCGAGGCCGTCATCCGCTTGAAGCAGAAGGACGGACTCTACGTACAGGACCCCTACAGCGTGGCCTTCATCGGTCGCAGCCTGTTCCGCTCCGCCATCGAGCTGCCGGCCAACGTGACGGTCGGACCGTTCACCACGCGCGTCCTCCTGTTCCGCCAGGAGCAGCTGCTCAGCCAATACTCCGTGCGCCTGTCGCTGGAGCGTGAGGGGCTGGAGCGGCACCTGCATGCATTCGCCTTCAGTTTCCCGACGCTGTACGGCTTCGCGACGGTGGCCATCGCCGTTGCCGCCGGCCTGCTGGCCTCCACGGTGTTCCGCAAGTCGGCGCACTGAAGCCGGCGCACTGGTGCCGATGCCCTGGGGTCACGGCTGTAGCAACCTGTCGGGGTTATTTATCGGTGTGCCAAGCTGGTGCAGCCGCGACCATTTTGCGCGCAAAACAATCAGACCCCGCGACGATTGCTTAAGAACTGTCGCTTTAGGCTGATGGTCCGGGTACCCCTCGCACGTCGGGCGCTCCTCTTTCGACACTTCATACCAACCTCCGGCGCACACAGGTGTCGCGCCGGAAGCTGCACTAGGGCCCGCGGTAAAGCGATATGAACGACGCACGGCGGCAGCAGCCAATTCGGCGCCGATCTCCGTTTCTGATGCGTGCGGTACGCGGGTTATCAGGCCAGCTCTCCGCGCCCGCCGTCGCCGTCGCGATCACATTGTGCTCTGCGTTGTTGTCGGCGCTTGCCATTTGGCTGCTGGGTCTGGTCGGCTCCAGGCCTCACCAGCTCGTCCAGATCCTCATCATGGTCGCCATTCCGCTCATCCTGGCGGCCGTGTGGCTGCGGTCGGGCGCATCGAGCCGGCGGGACGTGGACGGCGAAGCCTCGACCGAAAGCATCGAGCGAGAGCGCGACCAGCTGCATGCCGCCGTGAACAATCTGCCGATCGGCCTCGTGATGTTCGACGCGGACAAGCGGGTGCTGATCGTCAACGACAGCTATCGGCAGATGTATGACCTCTCACGCGCGGTGACGGCGCGCGGCAGGCACCTGCGCGACATGCTGGAAGAGCGCCTCGCGACGGATAACATCGAGGGCGCCGATCGCGCGGGCTATATCGAGCGCATCCTGAAGCTGGTGGAGCAGAAGGACAGCAGCACCAGGCTGGTGGAGCTCAGCGACGGACGCACCTTCAACATCCTGCATCATCCCGTCGCGGGTGGCGGATGGATCGGCACGCACGAGGACGTCACCGAGCGCGAGAAACTGAACTCGCAGCTCGCCTCCCAGAACGAGCTGCTGAGGGAGCGCGAGCTGCAGCTGGAAGCGCAGAACCTGAAATTCAATGCGGCACTCAAGAACATGTCGCAAGGGCTGTGCATGTTCGACCCCGAGCATCGCCTGGTGCTGTGCAACGAGCAGTATCTCGACATGTATCGGCTGGCCCCGCAGGATGCGACCCCCGGCATGCCTCTGCAGGAGCTGCTGCGGCGGCGGATGGCGCGCGGCACATATCCGAAGGGGCCCTTGCCCGATGATTATATGGCCGAGCTGGTACGGTCGCTGAATGAAAAGTCGGAATGGAAGAAGGTAACCGAGCTGCCGGACGGTCGTTTCATCGCTCTGCAAAACCGCCTCATGTCAGACGGCGGGTGGCTGGCAACGCACGAGGACGTCACGGAGCTGCGTCGCGCCGAGCTGGAGCTGGTCGCGGCGCGCGCTGCCGCCGAGACGGCGGCGCAGGACGCCCAGACGGCGCACGGCACGCTTCTCGAAGCCTTCGAGGTGGTCCCCGAAGGTCTGGTGGTGTTCGATGAGCACGATCGCTACAAGCTCTGGAACCGCCGCTACCTCGAGCTGTATGCCGATCGGGCCGATCTGATCACCGCCAACTGCCGGTTCGAGGATTTCCTGCGCGCCGGCCTTGCAAGCTCGCAATACCCCGAGGCCAAGGGCCGTGAGGAGAAATGGCTGGCGGATCGTCTGGCCCGGCATGCGCTAGCGGAGAATTCCCACGATCAACGGTCGCCGAACGGCCGCTGGATCCGCATCCAGGAGCGCCGGACCGCCAGCGGCGGCTCGATCGGCGTGCGCTTCGACATCACGCACCTGAAGCAGCGCGAAGAGGCTTTGCGGGCGCAGAACATGCGCTTCGATATGGCCCTCAACAACATGTCGCACGGGCTGTGCATGTTCGACCGTGAGCAGCGGCTGGTGGTCTGCAACGAGCAGTACGCGCAGCTCTACGACTTGCCGGCCGAGCTCACGCAGCCCGGCACGACCCTGCAGGCGATCGTCAAGCACCGGGTCGCCAGCGGTCTCTACCGGAACGCCGAACAGGTCGAGGACGTGTTCTCGGCCGTTGCCAACAACTCTGCGGCGATCCGCATCTGCGAGCTCAGCGACGGTCGCGCCATCCTCGTCAAGCACCAGCCCATGCCGGATGGCGGCTACGTCGCCACGCACGAGGACATCACCGAGCAGCGCAACATCGAGGCGCGCATCCAGCACATGGCGCACCACGACGCCCTGACCGACCTGCCGAACCGGCTGCTGCTGCACGAACGACTGGAGCAGGCCCTCGACGAGCGCGCGCTGCATGGCCCGATCGCCGTGATCTGGCTGGATCTCGATCGCTTCAAGGACGTCAACGACACGCTCGGCCACTCGACCGGTGACGCGCTTCTCAAATCGGTGGCGGAACGCCTGCAGAGCTGCGTGCGCGGCGAAGACACGGTCGCGCGACTGGGCGGCGACGAGTTCGCCATCATCCAGATCGGCACCAGCCAGCCCGTGGGAGCCACCGCGCTCGCTACGCGCCTGATCGAGGCAATCGGCGCGCCGTTCCAGATCAACGGCCATCAGATCATCGTCGGCGCCAGCGTCGGCATCTCCATCGCACCCGAGGACTCCGAGAATGCCGGCCAGCTGCTGAAGAATGCCGACCTCGCGCTCTATCGCGCCAAGAGCGACGGCCGCGGCACCTACCGCTTCTTCGAGCCGGCGATGGACGCGCTCATGCACACGCGTCGTCAGCAGGAGATCGATCTGCGCGAGGCGGTCGGCAAAGGCGCCTTCGAGCTGCACTATCAACCCATCGTGGATGTGGAGAGCAACAAGATCACCGGCCTCGAGGCCCTGCTCCGCTGGAACCATCCCGTGCGCGGCCAGATCGCTCCGGCCGACTTCATCCCGCTGGCGGAGGAGACCGGGCTGATCGCGGCGATCGGCGAGTGGGTGCTGCGCACGGCTTGTGCGCAGGTGGCGAGCATGCCGCGACCGGTGAAGGTCGCAGTCAACCTCTCCGCCCTGCAGTTCGCCCAAGGCGACCTGGTGCAGCTGGTGGTGCAAACGCTGGCAGCCACCGGCCTCGACGCCGGACGACTGGAATTGGAAGTCACCGAGTCTCTCCTGCTGGAGAACACCGACAAGGTTCTGAGCACGCTCGCCCGCCTGCGCGCGCTGGGCGTGCGCATCGCCATGGACGACTTCGGCACCGGCTATTCGAGCTTGAGCAGCCTGCGCAGCTTCCCCTTCGACAAGATCAAGATCGACAAGTCCTTCGCGCAGGGACTGGGGGCGAGCGACCATGCCTTCGCCATCATCGAGGCGGTGGCAGGGATCGCCGCGCGGCTCGAGATTGCAACCACGGCGGAAGGCGTGGAGACCGAGGATCAGCTCGCCTGGGTGCGGGCGCTGGGTGTCACCGAGGTGCAAGGCTTCTTCACTGGCCGGCCCCTCCCGTTCGCCGAAACCATCGCCTTGCTCGCCGCGGATAGCGGAAAGCAGGCGGCCGCGTGACAGGTGCCACCGACCCGCGGAATGTGGCGGCCGACCATTGCGCCGATTGGACACCCATGTCTGTTCCCAGGTAACGCGGACGTGAGTGATCCATCACCGACCATGACTATCGAATAAGGCTGCCGCGATAACCATGCGCGCCAGCCCGTTTTTCACCTTCTCAAATAGCTCGCCCAACCTGCCAGCCCGGTCTCGCGACCCGACGGGATCGGTTGCCTGGCGCGTTCGCATCGTCGAGCCGGCGGTTCACGCGCCGGCCCTACGTGCGGCACTCACGTTCAGGACGTCGAGCGCCGAGGCTAGGCGATCATTGTTCAACCAGGGGAAGGCAACACACATGAGAAAGATACACGTCGCCGCTTCAGCGCTGGCGATTGCCGTCGCTTTGGCGCCGCTCTCGCTGCAGGCGGCAAACCTGAGCAACACCGTCGCGACCCTGCGAGCCGATGGCGGAACGCAGATCGTCATGGCCAAGCACCACCACAGGCATATGAGCAGAGGCCCGGGCCGCTGCGGCGAGAACATGTTCTGGAGCGGCAAAGAAGGCCACTGCCTCGACGCCCGCGACAAGGCCGCATGAGATTGGCTCAGCGCTGGCCTCCTCCGGCGCTGACGCCGTGAGCAAGGCGGGACCTCCCGTCCGCCTTGCTCACTTCGCTCGGATGCGATGCCCCGCCCTAGTCGCGAGGGATGGTGACGGGAAGCGCTTCGATGGCCCTGAGGCCGGGGCGCTGTCGCCAGCGGATGGAGCCTGCCGGCACGGCCAGCTCGAGCTGCGGCCAGCGCTTGAAGAGAGCCTCCAGCGCACATTTGCCTTCGATGCGGGCGAGCTGGTGACCCAGGCAGAAATGGATGCCCGTGCCGAACGACAGGTGGCGGTTGGGTTTGCGGCCGAGGTCGAGCCTGTCCGCGTGCGGGTTGGCATCGGGGTCCATGTTGGCGGCCGCCAGCATGGCCATGATCCGGTCGCCCTTCTTCAGCCGAACGCCGCCGAGGTCGATATCCTTCCTGATGAAGCGGGGCTTGGTGAACTGGACGGGCGAAACGAAGCGCAGGAATTCCTCGACCGCCAGGTTGGCGCGGCTCCAATCCTCCTTGAGCCAGTCGCGCAGCCGCGGGTCCTTGGTAAGCTCATAGACCGACCCGCTGATCAGATGCGTGGTGGTCTCCGATCCTGCGCCGAGCAGCAGGAAGACCATCGCCACCATCTCCTGGCCGGTGATGCGCCCGCCTTCCTTCTCGACGCGGACCAGCTCGGCGATCAAACCTTCGCCGCCGGTCTCGCGCGCGGCCTGCAGGCGCCCCTCCAGGTAGCGCCGCATCGGCCCGATGCCGGCAAGCATGCGCAGCAAGCTGACCATGCCGGTCAGGCGGGTCAGATTGTTGGCCCAGGCAATGAAGCGCGGCCTATCGGCACGAGGCAGGCCGAGCAGCTCGCAGATGACCGACAGCGGCAGCCGGCGCGCATAGCGCACGACCAGGTCCGCCGGATCGCCGTCGGCGAAAAGATCGGCCGCCAGCTCATCGGCGATGGCGAAGATTCGCGGTTCCATGTCGAGGACGGCGCGGCGGCGAAAGGCCTCGTCGACGATGCTGCGCAGGCGCGTGTGGTCCGGCTCGTCCATGGTGAGCATGCTGACCGCGAGCGTGCGGATCCACGCCGGCATCCACCAGCGCAGGCCGGCAACGCGGCCGTCCTTGCGCATCGTGAAGGTCTCGCTGTCTTTCAGGACGCGGCCGGCCAGCTCGTAGGTGGTCGTGATCCACGTCCTGCCGACAATCGGAAACCTGACCTCCACGACAGGTCCGGCCGCGCGCAGGCGTTCAAGCGTTGCAGCGGGGTCGCGCAGATAGCTTTGGCTGGTGAACTCGAAACGCCACATGACCGATGCGTCCTGGTTGCGTAGCCGATCGCTCGCGAGATGCGCATCCGCGCATAGGAATTCCATGTGGGATGCCGAGCCCCATTTATAAAAGGCAGCCCGGCGCGGCGGTGATTTTCTATATGCCTCGTTTATGTCGTCGTGCCTCGGCTCGTCTCGAATCTATATGCACCGACGCGTACGTTGATGACATCGAATCCCTCGCAGGAGATGGTGTCATGTCACTGCACCTCGTTGCCGGTATCGATTTTCCCAGCCAGCTGCCGACCGCAACCGCGCCCTACTTCCTGCTTGGCCTCAACTCAACAGGGCAGTGGGTCATTCGCGAGACCACCGGTCGAAGGGCCGGCCTGTTCCGCACTCGCGAAGCTGCCATCAAGTATGCGCGCGAGGAAAGCCCGAGCGGCGATTTCACGATCCTGCATCAACCCGAAGGCCTGGAACTCGATGGGCCGCTTCTCACTCGCGCGGCCTGACCTTACTGGTCGCTTACTGTCGTGAGGCGCCAATGCCGAAACAGCGAGATGATATATCCGTGCACGATCCCGCCTCTTGGCCGGGACCGGTCGGCTGGTGGTACGTGCCGCTGATCTGGACGATCATCGCCCTCGCCGCTGCACTCTACTGGACGCTCTAGTCCTGGCTGAGCAGGCGGGTGGCGACCGGAAACAAGCCCTCCTGGCCCAGCATCCACACGGCCATGCCGCCGTCGCCGAACAGCGGGTGGAAGGCTTCGTCCAGCACGTTGAGACCGCCGGCGAAAGCGCCGAAGGCAGGCATCACCAGGCGGCGGCCGTTGGCAACGAAGCAGGGCCGGCGGATGACATAACCGTGCATGGAGATGCGTGCCGCGGGGTGCATGTGGCCGGCGATTTCGTGCGTGACGCAGCCGGGCGAGGGCTGATGGCGCAGCCGGATGCCGCCGACCTTGAGCTCCGAGCACACCCGCCCGCCGAACACGTCGGCGATCCTGGGGTCGTGGTTGCCGGTCAGCCAGATCCATTCGCGATCCTCCTGCAGCATGCGCAGGATCTCGAGATCGGTCTTGGAGATGCGCTCGCCGGCGCGGTCGTCGTGGAAGCTGTCGCCCAGCGCGATGACACGGTCGGGCTCGTAGCGGTCGAGCACGGCGGCCAGGCGCGTCAAGGTCTCGCGCGTATCGTAGGGAGGCAGCATGGTGCCGCGCGCCGCATAGGCCGAGCCCTTCTCCAGGTGCAGGTCGGCAACCAGCAGCGTCTTCTGGGCCGGCCAGAACACCGCGCCCGAGCTGTCGCCGACCAGCGGCGTGCCGCAGAGCGTGAGCGGATGCGACAGCGCATCCTCCAATAGACTATAGCGTTCCGGCCTGAGCATCAGTCACCCCCGCAGGCAATTGCTCGATCCAAGATCACCCTTGCATGGCATCGCGTATCAGATCGTCGGCCGCTTCCCTGAGAAGAGCATCGCCGACATTGCCGCCGTAAACAAGCTCACGACCGATCTCCAACAGCACGGGAACCGCGAGCGGCGACACGCGGTCCAATCGCTTGTAGCGGATGCGGCCTCTGATTCGCCGCAAGAACTCGCCGAGTCGGGCGAGATCGAGCAACCCTGTGGCAGCATCGGCCCAGGCGGCCTCGAGCAGGATGTGCCGGGGATCATGTTTGCGAAGTACGTCGTAAATGAGATCGGACGAGATGGTGACCTGGCGGCCCGACTTGACGTTGCGCGCCGCCTGGCCGGGGTGGCGCCGCTCGATCAGGCCCGAGATGACCGCGCAGACGCGGAAGGTGCGCTTCATCAGGGCCGACTCGGCAAGCCATGCTTCCAGGTCGTCGCCCAGCATGTCCTCGCCGAACAGATTGCCGAGGTCGAGCCGGCCCGCCTCCACCAGGGCCGCCACGTCGCCGATGCCCCACACCGCCAGAGCGTAGTCGTTGGCGACGAAGCCGATCGGAGAGGCGCTGGCGCGGTGCAGCCGGCGCGTCAGCAGCATGCCGAGCGTCTGGTGGGCGAGGCGGCCCTCGAAGGGGTAGACGACCAGGAAGTGCCGGTTGCCGCGCGGAAAGGTCTCGACCAGCACCTCGCCGGCGGCGGGAATCACGGAGCGCTCGGCCTGCAAGCCCAGCCACTCGCCGACCGGGGTCGGCAGCGCCGCCCAATGCCGCTCGTCGGCCAGCATGCGGCGCACGCGCTCGGCCAGGTGCGTGGAGAGGGGAAACTTGCCGCCGGCATAGGCCGGGATGGCCGGATCGGGATCATTGGTGCGCGAGACCAGCGCCTCGGTCTCCTGCAGGCCCTCGAAGCGCACCACCTCGCCGGCGAAGGCGAAGGTGTCGCCGACGGTCAGCTGCTCGATGAAGGATTCCTCCAACTCGCCCAGCACGCGACCGCCGAACAAGGGGCGCGGCGTGCCGGCCTTGTGGCGGGAGCGCCGGCCGACCAGCCGGATCTTGATCATCGGCGACTCGACGATGGTGCCGACGTTGAGCCGGTACTGCTGCGCGAGGCGGGGATGGCTCAGCCGCAGCATGCCGTCCGGCGCCGGCTTGAGGCGGGCGTAGCGCTCGTAGACGCGCAGCGCGTAGCCGCCGGTCGAGACGAAATCGACGATGCGGTCGAACTGCTCGCGCGTCAGGCCGGCGTAGGCCGAGGCCGAGCGTACCTCGCGGTACAGGTCATCGGGATGGAACGGACCCGCGCAGGCGGTCCCCCACACGTGCTGGGCCAGCACGTCGAGGGCGCCGGTGCGGTTCAGCACGGCATCCTGGGCGCCGGCCGTGGCGGCCTCGATGGCGGCGCGGCACTCCAGTACCTCGAAGCGGTTGCCGGGCACCAGCACGGCGCGCGAGGGCTCGTCGAGGCGATGGTTGGCGCGGCCGACGCGCTGGATCAGCCGGCTCGCCCCCTTCGGCGCGCCGACGTTGATGACGAGGTCGACGTCGCCCCAGTCGATGCCGAGGTCGAGCGTGGAGGTGGCGACGACGGCCTTGAGTGTGCCGGCGGCCATGGCGGCTTCCACCTTGCGGCGCCGGGCGGCATCGAGCGAGCCGTGGTGCAGGGCGATCGGCAGGTTGTCGTCGTTGATGCGCCACAGCTCCTGGAACAGCAGCTCGGCCTGGCTGCGCGTGTTGACGAACACCAGCGACAGGTGGTGCGCCTTGATGGCCGCAAATATCTCGGGCAGCGCATAGCGGGAGGTGTGTCCGGCCCAGGGCAACGGCGCCTCGGTTTCCATCATGGAGATTTCGGGGCGGGCGCCGCCTTCGACGTGCACCAGGTCGGCGAGTTGCATCGCGGCGGTAGCCGGTTGCGGCATCAGGTAGGCGCGCAGCTCGCTTGGGCGCGCCACGGTGGCGGACAGGCCGATGCGCACGTGGCCAGGCGCAATGGTCTGCAGGCGGGCCAGGTCGAGGGCCAGCAGGTCGCCGCGCTTGGTGGGGCTCAGCGCATGCAGCTCGTCCAGGATGACGGTGTCGAGGCCGGCCAGGAAGCGCGGCGCATCGGCGTGCGAGAGCAACAGGGCGATCTGCTCGGGCGTGGTGAGCAGGATGTCCGGGGGACGGGCCCGCTGGCGCTGCTTGCGCGAGGCCGACGTATCCCCCGTGCGGGTCTCGACACGGATCGGCAGTTGCATCTGCTCCAGCGGGGTGAGCAGGTTGCGCGCCACGTCGACGGCGAGCGCCTTGAGCGGCGACACGTACAGCGTGTGCACGCTGTGCTCGCCCCGCTGGCGTTTGCGCGCCGCCAGCGCCACCAGGCTCGGCAGGAAGCCGGCCAACGTCTTGCCGGAGCCGGTCGGGGCGATCAGCAGGGTCGAGAGGCGCGCGGCGGTCTTGTCCAGCAGGGCGATCTGGTGCTGGCGCGGCCGCCAGCCACGGCTGTCGAACCAGGCCTGGAAGGCCGGCGGCAGCACGGGCACGGCCTCGGCGACCACCCGCTCGTCACGGGACTGCCGCAGCAAACCGTGTGTCGCTGGCTTGCCGCGGGCCGCCATCCGTCGTCACTCCAGCTCAGGCTCGGGCTGTTACGTGAAGGAGCCCTATGCTAATGCCAATTCCGGCGCCGATGCGCCGACGGGAGAAGGAGCGACATCATGGACCGACGCCAGTTTTTCGGCGAGAGCATTGCCGGCACCATCATCCGGCTGGTTCTCCTGTCGATCGTGGTCGGCGTGGTGTTCTCCGCGCTCGGCATCACGCCGTTCAACCTGGTGGAGCGCCTGCAGCAGATCATCCGCAACATCGCCAACCTGGGCTTCGACACGCTCCACTGGGCCGTGCAGTATTTCCTGCTGGGCGCCGTGGTGGTCATCCCCATCTGGTTCGTGGTGCGCCTGCTGAGCCGGCCCAAGGAGCCGAGGGTTTAACCAAATTCCCTCTCCCCATCTTTCATGGGGAGAGGGTTAGGGTGAGGGGCAGACGCTTGCTCCGGCGCCTGTTGCTGCCCCTCACCCCGACCCTCTCGTCATGGCGAAGCCATGCTCCGCATGGACGTGAGAACGGGGAGAGGGAGATTTTTCACAGCGTGAAGCCGCCGTCGGGGATGATCGAGGAGCCCGTCATGTAGTCGGACTCGTCGGAGGCGAGATAGACGGCGACATGGGCCATCTCCTCGGCGCGCCCGAGCCGGCCCATCGGCTGGCGGTCGATGAACATCTTGCGCGCCTTCTCCTCGCCGCCGACCTGCTGGCCCAGCGCCTTGACGCGCTCCTTGAGCGAGGGCGTCTCGATGGTGCCCGGGCAGATGCAGTTGCAGCGGATGCCCTTGCCGATGAAGTCCATGGCCACGGCCTTGGTGAGGCCGACGACGGCGGCCTTGGTGGTCGCGTAGACGTAGCGGTTGGGGGCGGCCTTGCTGGCGCCGACGGTGGAGGCGATGTTGATGATCGAGCCCTTGCCCTTGGCCAGCATGCCCGGCAGGAACGCACTGATGGTGCGGTGCATGGACTTGACGTTGAGGTCGAAGGAGAAGTCCCAGTCCTTCTCGCTGCAGTCGAGCACCGTGCCGTGGTGCACGAAGCCGGCGGCGTTGAACAGCACGTCGACGGGCCCGTATTTCTTGGCCATGGCCTGGATGGCGGCGGTGTCGCGCGCATCGAGCGCGGCGCACTCGGCGACGCCCTCTTCCTTCAGGCCGGCGAGCAGGGCTTCGTTGAGGTCGGTGGCGATGACCTTGGCGCCTTCGCGGGCGAGCGCAATCGCCGTGGCGCGGCCGATGCCGGCGCCCGCCGCCGTGCAGAACGCAACCTTCCCCTCGACTCGCTTAGGCATGCGTCTCTCTCCCCAACGTCCGATGTTGTCGTGCGCGCGATGGATGGCACCGCTCGGCCCCAATTGAACGTGTCAGGCGGATGGGGTCAAGCCGATCTGATGCAGGGCCTGTCGGTCATTCCCGCCAGCAGGGCTGCCTCAGGCGGGTGCGGGCGGATCCGCGGGGCCGTGGGCGTCCGGCTTGACGTCCTGGGAGGTGAGATAGACGGCAAGGCCCATCGCCAGTGCCAGGGCCAGGGCGGCGAAGATCCATTGATAGGCAAGCAGGGAATACTCGTGGTCCGTCACCGGAAACAGCGGCGGGATGAACCCGGTCAGCATCGGCAGCAGAGTGGCGCCGGCCAGCTGCGCCATGTTGCCGGTGGTGGCACCGCGGCCGGCCAGGTGATCGGGGAAATGGCTGCGGATGTGGGCCAGCAGGACGGCCGTGTAGGCAGAGGCGGCGCTCAACACCATCAAGGTGACGAGCGCTCCGGTGAACGACAGCTCCACGGTTGCCAGCAGCACGAGCATCGCCAGCGCGACCGACGCCGTCGCCACCACCACCCACTTGCGCGTATTGAATATGCGGTCGAGCGGACCCACCAACAGGCCGCCGGCCGTCTGGCATACGCCCATCGCCAGCAGTACGTAACCGCGCTCGACAGGTCCAAGGTCGTGCACATCGTGCAGGTAGGGGCCGGCCCACAACACCAGCACGGTGGCGAACGCCGCATAGGCGACAGCGAACAGGGCGAATACGCGCAGCAACCCCGGCGTGCTCAGCACCAGCCGCAGCCCTTCCAAGGCTCCCACCGGCGCAACCGAACTGGCGAGCGGCGCAGCCCCCGGCGGAGTGTCGCGCACGATGAGGAAGAACATCAGGCCGACCAGGGCCGCAACCGCACCCATGCCGACGAATGTGACACGCCAACCAACCGTCTCGGCGGCCACCGCTAGCGGCAGCCCGGCCAGCAGCAGGCCGACCTGGCTCAGCGCGAACAGCCAGCTCAACACGGTTGACCACGACTGCCGCGGATGCCAGCGCGAGATCAGCACGACGCCGGCCATGAAGCTGCCGGCGCAGCCGAGACCGACCACGAAGCGGGCAAGCGCAAGACCGGCGCCCGACGCGGCGGTGGCATGCAGGAGCGCGCCGATCGTCATCAGCACCGACAGGATGGCGACCGTGATGCGCGGGCCGACCCGGTCGAAGGCGACGCCGACCGGGATCTGGGCCAGCATGAGCGCGGCAAAGAAGCTCCCGTTGGCGAAGCCCAAGCCTTCCGGCGACAGCGAGAGGTCGCGTATGAGCTCAGGTCCGATGACGGAATTGGAGGAGCGGAAGAACTGCGAGAGAATTGTGGTCGCGGCCAGCATCGCCAAGAGGGCGACCACCTCCCTGCGTCCCGGCCCCCCAGCCGGACGCACGGACGAAATTGCATCGTTCACAATTGCATGTCCCCGCAAAATGCCTTGTCGGCAATTATTCGCCGCCGGCTGCATAGCACAGTCTTTCTCAGCACACAGCGCTTCCCGTGTACTTTGCTGGTGGACGGGCGATCGCAGATTGTCGCAGGTCAGGCGAAGCTTTAGCACTGCAGTGCGCCCAAGCAACCAACGTCGTCTTGCCTCGCAATCTTGGGGCATCTCTTAACTTCGTCTTGAGCTTGACCAAGCGGTCTTGGCGCCACAGGTCGCTATTGCACAGCAGCTCCCGCGCGGTGGCCCCTGCGACTTCCGCTGCGAGCGCTACCGGCCGTGACCGGCCATCCGCGGCAGACCGGAGCGGTGCGGCCCAGCCTGCCGCTCAGGCATCGATGCCGGGCAGACCAGGGTTTCTTCCGATAGGTCATCATGGCGTGTGCCCGTAGCATTCGCGGGCCTTGCCGCGGCGGCCGACCAGGGCGCCGGACGGCTGAACACGGGCGAAAAGACCAACGATGGCGCGGATCGAGATCAAGCACAGCACCGAGTACACCTATCGGTCTGCGGTCCAC
>Ga0075365_10000629_pt1 | contig 13925 bp, 11 predicted proteins | sample EndMetdeltDD1765_FD_71387 | JGI IMG/M metagenome (GOLD analysis project Ga0075365, IMG submission 71387) | Populus endosphere microbial communities from Tennessee, USA - Endosphere MetaG P. deltoides DD176-5 | ecosystem: Host-associated > Plants > Roots > Endosphere | place: USA: Tennessee... | reverse complement strand
CGGCCGGGTCGTCTTCGCCGACGCCGAATTGATCGGCAAGCGCCCCGACGAGATCGCCGAGCTCGGGATCGCCCGCACCTTCCAGAACATCGAGCTGTTCTCCAACCTGACAGTGTTGGACAACCTCATGCTCGGCCGCCACCACCACAACACCTACGGCGTGCTTTCGTCGTTCGCCTGGCTGGGCAAGGCCCGCCGGTGCGAGCTGCTCAACCGCGAAGCCGTCGAGGACATCATCGACTTCCTCGAACTGGAGCAGTGGCGGCGCTTACCCGTCGGCCAACTCCCCTACGGCGTGCAGAAGCGCGTCGAGCTCGGCCGCGCGCTGGCCATGCAACCGAGGCTGCTGCTGCTCGACGAACCGGTCGCCGGGATGAACCTCGAGGAGACCGAGGACATGGCCCGCTTCATCCTCGACGTCTGCGACGAGCTGCGCATCCCGATCGTCATGGTCGAACACGACATGGGATTGGTGATGGATCTGGCCGACCGCGTGCTGGTCGTCGACTTCGGCAAGCCGATCTGCGTCGGAACCCCGCAAGAGGTGTCGACCAATCCAGACGTGATCAGGGCCTATCTGGGACAGGAACACCGCACCGGCGGAGGTGCAGCATGACCGCTGTCGCGCAACAGGTAAGCACCAAGGTCACCACCGTCGCGAGCCGGGTGCGTGACCGTGGACGCGATATGCCCGATCAGATTGCACTGCGCGAGAAGGACTTTGGCATCTGGCAGGAGGTCAGCTGGGCCGACTACTGGAACTACGCCGAACTGGTCGGGCACGCCCTGCTGGCGCTGGGCATCGAGCCGGGCGACCGGGTTGCCGTGCACTCGGAGAACCGTCGCGAGTGGCTGTACTCCGACATCGGCGCAGTCGCGGTGCGCGCCACCACCGTCGGCCTCTATCCGACCAATCCGCCGCCTGAAGTCGCCTACCTGCTCTCGCATTCCGGTGCTCGCGTGCTGATCGCCGAGGACCAGGAGCAAGTGGACAAGGCCCTTGAGGTGCTCGACGAGCTACCCGATCTGGAGAAGATCATCTATCTCGAGCCGCGCGGCATCCGCTATCGCTACACCGACCCGAAGCTGATGTCCTGGACGGACTTCCTCGCTCTCGGTGCCCGACACCGCGATGCGGACCCCGACGCGGTGAACCGGCGGATGGCCGAGGCCACCGAGGACGACGTGATGACGATGGTCTACACCTCAGGCACCACCGGTCCGCCCAAGGGCGCGATGCTCGCGGTGTCGAACGTCGAGTACTGCATCAAGGTGCTCGTTGAAGGCGGTGGATTCACCTCTCCCCCACCATCACCCGCCGACGTGACGCTGTCCTACCTACCGTTGTGTCACATCGCCGAGCGGATCTTCACCACCTGGTTCTCCGCATGCGCGGGAATCCAGGTGCATTTCGCCGAGTCGATCGAGACGGTGCAGGCCAACCTGCGCGAAGTGCAGCCGACCATCATCTTCGGCGTGCCGCGTATCTGGGAGAAAGTCCTTGCAGGCGTGCGGATCCGGATCGACCAGGCCACCTGGCTGAAGCGCGTCTTCAGCCGGTTCTGGTTGCGGGTGGCCGACGACATCGCCGAGACCCTTGTGCAGACCGGCGGGCGGCACACCGTCGGCACGCGGTTGCGCTACGCGATCGGTTGGGTCCTCTACTACCGCGCACTGCAGGACCGCATCGGTGTGCGGAAAGTCCGTTACGCGTCATCGGGGGCCGCCCCGATCGCGCCCGAAGTGTTGCGGTTCTTCATGGGCATCGGCGTCCCGATGCATGAGGTCTACGGAATGACCGAAAACACCGCCATCGCAACGGCGAACCGACCCGGCCGGGTGAAGTTGGGCACCGTCGGCGAACCACACCCCGGCATCGAACTGCGCATCGACGACACCACCGGGGAGATTCTCACCAGGCATCCGGGAACCTTCGCCGGGTACTGGAAGAACCCGGACGCCACCGCCAAAACCGTCGACGCCGACGGCTGGCTGCACACCGGCGACGTCGGCGAGTGGGTGGACGACACGTATCTGAAGATCACCGACCGGATGAAGGACCTCATCATCACCGCGGGCGGCAAGAACATCGCGCCGTCGGAGATCGAGAACGCGCTCAAGGCGTCGCCGTACATCAAGGAGGCCGTCGTAATCGGCGACAAGCGGCCATATCTCACCGCCCTGATTGGCATCGAGCTCGACACCGTTGGTCATTGGGCGCAAACGCGCAAGCTGCCGTACACCACCTACCGCGACCTCGGCGAGAAGAAGGAGGTGCTCGCGCTTGTCCAGTCAATCCTCGACGACGTCAACGCGCGGTTCGCACGCGTCGAACAGGTCAAGAAGTACTCCATGCTCACCAAGGAGTTGGACCACGAGGACGGTGAACTCACGGCGACACAGAAGGTGAAGCGCAAGGCGATCGCCGAGATGTTCTCCGATCAAGTCGAGGGCATGTATCGATGACCGAATTGGTGCAGTGTCTGGTGCGAGGCCTGGGCGACGGCTCGGTGTACGCGCTACTCGCGTTCGGGTTCGTGATCATCTACAAGTCGATGGGCGTAATCAGCTTCGCCCAGCCGGCATTGATGCTGTCGGGCGCGGTGCTGGTGACCTACCTCGTCGCGACCGTGAACTTCTACGTCGCAGTGATTTTGGCCGCGGTTGCGGTGGCGTTGCTCGCGATGGGCGTCGAACGAACGGTGTTACGGCCGATGATCGGCAAGCCGGTGTTCGTCATCTCGATCATCACGCTGGGCGTCGACATCGTGATCCGGGTGATCGTCAACGCGTACATCGGACTCGATGTGCGGCCGATCGGGGCGCCGTGGGGCCTGTCCACAACGCAGCTGCTCGGGATCGAGGTGCAGCAGCGGCACGTGATCATGTTCGTCACGACGATGGTCCTGGTGGCGATACTCTTCGCGTTCTTCCGCTACTCGCGCATGGGGCTGGCGATGCGCGCTGTCGCATTCGATCAGGAAGTGGCTCTGGCCCAGGGGGTTTCGGTCGGTCAGGTGTTCATGCTGTCGTGGGCGATCGCCGGTGCGCTGGCGACGATCGCCGGGGTGTTCGTGTCCACGGGCGCTGGCGTCGACCAACAGTTGTGGATCATCGCGCTGAAAGCACTGCCTGTGATCATCCTCGGCGGGTTGGACTCGCTTGGCGGTGCGGTGATCGCAGGCCTGATGATCGGCGTGGTGGAGTCGCTGGTCGCCACCTACGGCTCCGCCGTCGCGCCCTGGCTGGGCGGCGAGTTCGCCCTCGTCACACCGTATTTGGTGATGATGGTGGTGCTGCTGGTGCGGCCGTACGGACTCTTCGGCACCCGTGAGGTGATCCGGATATGACGTCATCGATGCGCGTCAGGTTCGGCCGACCCGACTTGTACACGTCCTACAGCCAGGACATGGCCCTGCTGAACACCACGGGCAAGAAGCTGTTCGTCGGAGTGACGCTGGTTGTCGCGCTGGCCATGACGTTCTCTGTCGATGATGACGTGTTGCAACTGTTGGCGACGGGATGCGCGGTCGCGATCGGGGCAATCGGGCTGAACATCGTCACCGGCTACGCGGGCCAGGTGTCGCTGGGCCACGCGTTCTTCGTGGCGATCGGGGCGTACACCGCGGCCGTGCTGTCGGGGGATCCGGATGGCCGGTTGCTGGGGTTCGGCGTTACCGAGGTACCGATCTGGCTGCTGGCCGCCGGTGGGTTGTCAGCGCTGGCGGGTGCCCTGGTTGCGCCGCTGGCCGTGCGGCTGCGTGGACTGTACTTGGCGATCGTAACGCTGGGGCTGGTGTTCATCGGGCAGTACGTGTTCCGGGAATGGACCGAGATGGCGGGCCCGCCCGACATCGGCAGGCCCGCGCCCGTCGCAACGCTTTTCGGCGCTCGTCTTGACGTCGATTCACCGTCGATGACCCGGGTTCAACAGTTGTACCTGCTGATGCTGGCGCTCCTGGTGGTCTTCGCCTTGCTCGCCCGCAACCTGGTGCGGTCACGCACTGGCAGGGCTTTCGCCGCAATCCGCGACCGCGACATCGCAGCAGCGGTCATCGGGGTGAACCTCACCCGGTACAAGGTCATCGCGTTCGCGGTGTCCTCGTTCTACGCCGGCGTCGCAGGCGCACTGCTGTATCTCATCCCGCAGACGTTCACCGCGGGCAACTTCAACCTCCTGATGTCTGTGCAATTCATCGCGATGATTCTGATCGGCGGTGTGGCAACGATTTCCGGTTCGATCATGGGTGCGTTCTTCATCACGCTGCTGCCCCGGATCACCGCTGAACTGCCGGCCGTGCTGCCGTTCATCAGTACCAGCGCGACCGGTGGGGGCATCACCGTCGTTCAGGTCGAGGCGATCTTGTACGGGCTGCTGATCATCGGATTCCTGTTGTTCGAACCGAAGGGCTTGTTCGGGATTTGGATTCGTGTCCGCAATTACTGGAAAGCATGGCCGTTCTCATATTGAGAGCGACCGGAAAGTGGGGGGTCCCATGACCATTCGACGAAGTGTGGTCGCAGCTTTGGCGGTGTCGCTGGCGGTCCCGTTGGCGGCCTCGGGTTGCAGGTCGCAGGAATCCACCGCGGCACAGACCGGCAAGGAGGGTACGAAGGTCGACTTCGGCGTCACCAACGAACCCTGCCCGCAGGCGATCGACACCAGTAAGGGCTGCATCTACCTCGGCACGATCTCCGACCTCACCGAAGGTCCATTCAAGGCGCTCGCCGTGCCAATCACCGACGCGCAGAAGGCGTTCTGGCGCCGAGTCAACGAGCAGGGCGGCATCGGCGGCTACGAGGTCGACGTGACCACGTACGTCAAGGACAACAAGTACAACCCCCAGGTGCACAACCAGGTGTACCAGGAGATCAAGCCCAAGATCCTGGCTCTGGCGCAGACCCTTGGGTCGCCGACCACCGCCGCAATCCTGCCGGATCTGAAGGCCAACAACATCGTTGCGGCGCCCGCCTCGTGGACGTCGTTGTGGGCGTTCGAGGATGTAGTGGTCGAGTCCGGCACGGACTATTGCCTGGAGTCGATGAACTCGGTGGACTACGCCGCGGACAAGCTAGGCGCGAAGAGCATCATGGCGGTACACCTGGCAGGCGACTACGGCGACGACGCCGCCGCCGGGGCAAGGATCGCCGCGGAGAAGCGGGGACTGAAGTTCACCGATGTGAAAACTGCGTCGGGACAAGACAATCAGGCTGGCGCGATCGAGGCGATCGTCAGCGGCAATCCGGACGTCGTCATCCTGACCAATGGGCCGACCGACGCGGCCGTGATCATCGGGCAGGCAGCTGCTCGCGGATACAAGGGCAGGTTCATCGGCACCAGCCCGACGTGGAACCCCGGGCTGTTGGACGGGCCGGCCGCGTCCGCCATCACGGCGCAGTACCTGCAGTCGGGGCCGCTTCAGCCGTATGGCGCGGACACGCCGGGCCACCGTGCGATGCGGGCAGCGCTGGGCGACATTCCGGAGCCCAACGAGGGACACACCGCGGGATGGGTGTTCTCCTATCCGTTGAAGGCGGCGTTGACGAAGGCGGCGGAGAACAAGGACCTGACCCGCGCCGGTCTGCTGTCGGCGGTGAATTCACTGACGTCGGTGGACTATGAGGGCATGCTGCCGGCGGGCGCGGGCAACTACAGCGGCACGCCGAACGAAATAGTGGTCAGGCAGAGCCGCATCGCAAAGCCCGACAACTCCGCGCCGTCCGGGGTCAGCGAGATCGAGCCCTTCTTCGTAGGCCCGACCGCGAAGGATTACAAGCTCGAAAAGCCTTGCTACCAATAGGAGCGTTATGACGACTACTGGCCATTATGTGATTCGCGGCGGGTTGGCGGGCCGAGAGCGGCTGCGGGTACTGGCGCGTGTGACGTGGCCGACCACGAGCGCGCTGCTCGAACGGGTAAGGATTTCGGCATCGGCTCGATGTCTCGACATCGGGTGCGGTGGAGGTGACGTGACGGTGGCGTTGGCGCGCTTGGCAACGGATGGCTTCGTGGTCGGCGCAGATATGGATGGGCCGCAGCTCGACATCGCCCGGAAGGAGGCAGCGGACGCCGGGCTGACCAATGTCGAGTACCGAGTGCTCGATGTGATGGAACCGCCAACGGGCGACGAACAGTTCGATCTGATTTATGTGCGATTCCTACTGACGCACCTTCCCGATCCGACATTGGCGTTGGCGCACTTGTGCGCTCGGCTGGCACCGGGTGGGGCGCTCGTGGTCGAGGACATCGACTTCACGGGCAGCTTTTGCTACCCCGACAACGCTGCGTTCTGGCGTTACGTGCAGCTGTACAGCGACGCGGTGATCGGAAGGGGCGGCGATCCGAACATCGGCATCCGGCTGCCATCGTTGGTGCGAGCCACGGGATTGGCCGATGTACGGATGAACGTGGTCCACCCCGCAGGGTTCAACGGCGAGGTGAAGTTGATCGCGCCGATCACGCTGGAGGCCATCGCCGACGCCGTCCTGGCGGCGAACCTGTGCGGAGCCGATGAGCTGAATCAGACGGTTGACGACCTCTATGCCTTCGCCGCCGATGAGGGCAGTGTTCTGAGCACGCCGCGCGTCGTGCAGGTGTGGGGCCGAAAGGGCTCGCGCGGCTAAACCTTGGTCAGGTCGGTGCGCATCAGACGTACCTCGTAGTCGTTCCAGGTCGACATGTTCCAGTAGAGGTACTTCCGATCAGCATCAGGGACATTGGTGGTGCCAGACCAGGGGTGAATCATGGGCGCGTACAGGCCGGGCATCCGCGTCGATGTCACCAAAGTTTTTGGCGCTGACCATGTTCCCTGCGGCGTACTCGAGGTCCGCATCACGACGTTGTTGTTCTTGTCGGCATAGAGCATGACGTACTTGTTCAGGTACGGGTTGTACTGCACCGACATCTCGCTGACGCTCGGGTACGTCGTGGTCGCGCCGAAGCCGAAGAAGCCGCTGGTCTGCGTCGCCGGCAGGATCGGCTTGGCGGCTGCGGGGTTGTTGGTGACCCAGCTCGAGCCGTTCCAGTACTGATACTTCGTCTGGTCGAGTATCTGATACTGGTTGACCCGTGACAGATAGACCGTGCCGCCGCGCCCCGCGGGGGTGCCATACGAATAGACCCAGCCGGCGGCGGCCTGCGGCGAGCCCGGCGGCGGCTTGACGAACGCGCCCTGCTGGAAGTTCTGGTTGCCGGAGACATACGGCACGGTGGCCCGCCCCGGGGCGGCGGTGCGGATCGACGACGCCGGCACCAGCTCGGCCCGCCAATTCTGGCCGTTGTCATCGGAATACGCGATACCCGAGTAGTTGGTCGTCCACCGGCCTGGGGAGTCCCAGGACCTCACGGCCATGAAGTTCATGTATTGCCGCGTGCCGCCGTTCGGCCCCGCGCCGGGGACTGAGATCGCCGCGGTCGGGATGATCGTCACTTCGGGCCCGATGCCGTACGAAGGATGGCCCAGGATTTCTCTCGAGAAGTTGGGGTCACTCATCGGCGAGCCGCTGTACTTGCCGGGGTCATGCGGGATGCCGGCCGGCACATACAACCCGTTGGACAGCGTGGTATCCGAACTGCGGAACAGCGTGTTCATCCGCCAAATCCCCGACCGCACGGGGAAGCTGTTGCTGAACGTGTCTCCGAAGGCGATCAGCACCTGATGTTCGTTGACAGCCGTGGTCGGGTCGTCCGCAATTCCGTTGTCCCACATGATTCCGAGGTCGGTACCGCCGATACCGAAGCGCCTCTGCGTGTCGTTCAGATTGCCCGGTCCGGTCACGAATTCAATGAATTGCGTGTTGGTGCTCACGGATACCGGCGTTCTCGTCGTTCCCGGTTCTGATGCCAGCGCCGCGGCTGTCGGCGTTAGCGCCAATGCGGAGACGGGGGCACCGGCGGTAGAGAACGTCTGCTCGGTCTCGCGGCGCGCTCCCAATGCCAGCAGCGCCAGCCCAAGCGGCGACCAGCTGGGCACGCCGGGGAGGTTGGAGGCCAGTGCGCCGAGTCCGAAGGCGGACAACAGATTTGTGACCAAGCGCGGAAGAGTCACCTGCGCAGTCGAGGGCTGACGAGCCACCACGGTGCGTGGGGCTGCCAGCGTCATCGCGGTCGGCGAGGCAGCGGTTGTCGGCACGAGAGCAACGGCAATGGGTTGAACGGCGGCCGCGGGCTTTTCAGTAGTGACGTTGTCAGCGACGCTGTCGGCGGTGCTCGAGTCGACTGTCGACGTGGTGGCAGACAAGCGGCTCGTCGACACGTCGGCCGCCTTGTTCACCAGCCCGTCGGACGCCTTCTTCTCGACGCGGGTTGCGTTGGTGGGCGACCGCTTCTTCGGGCGGTGCGCCGACGGGGCAGCCGCTTCGGAGTCCGCAGCGGTGGACTCGGCTTCGGGATCGTCGGCCGGCTCACTCGCCGTTTCGGCCGGCGGTTCGCCGGTGCTGGTTTCCGACGACGTCGATGATGTCGAGGTCGTAGACGACGGTTCAGACGCGGACGACTTGGTGGCCGTTGCCCCGGACGCCGCGGTCGAATCAGAACTGGCGTCGGCGGACGTCGATGACTCCGATTTGGCCGGATCCGACTCGGTCGGACTAGCCCAAGCAACGCCCTGACCGGTAGCTATTGCAGCCCCGATCCCCAGTGCCACCGCTAGACCGCCGACACGACCGATATATGCCGATGCACCCATTTACTTTCCCCACCACGCTGATGCATCCCCGACTTGGGACAACTCTCTCACTCTTGACCGAACTCATGTACGAAACGGCAAAACAATATTCACGCCAGCTGGCGTGCTGTCCGATTTGCGAAACACCGGTTAGCAACCGATCGATCGACGCCTTCCAAGAATCCGCCAAGCGGCCGTTCCCACACTGTGCGTCATGAGCAACGCGGTTCTGTACAGCTATCTGATCGGCTGGGTCGTCACGACGATCGGTCTGGCGCTGACCACTCGGCAACAGTGGCGTCCGACGTCCGTCGCCGTGGTGGCGGGCGCGGCCTGGCCGCTGTTGCTGCTCGGGGCGGCCCAGTTTGCAGCCGTCGCGCTAGTCGCCAAAGCGGTGCGTGTTCGCGAGTCCGGCCCAAAGTCCATCGACGATGAACTCGCGGAGCTGCTCACCGAGTGGGCTATCAGCGACGCGGATGCACACGATCGCCGGTTGCCCGTCGCAACGGGCAGCGATAACGCTCATTGATCGACAGTGCGCTCGTACCGGCAAACCCTAGCCGCCCGTATCGACATCCGTTGCGCCGCTTGATAACTAGCGTGAATCACTCAAATGTTGCGTCCAGGTAAACCCTCGACCTAACTTTCTCCGGGATGGCTTGACCATTCGGGAGGTTCAGTGACGCAGGCCGAGGCACCCGCCCCGACCAGGCCGCGCTGGTACGTGAGTTCAGCGCCGCCCAGGCAGAGACTCCTGGTTATCGTCGTCGAGACGATTGTGAGTCTCGTGGCGCTCGGCATAGTGGCCGCGCTGACGGCGCTGACCCGCGAGCCCTGGCTGATTCCCCCGTTGGCGGCCAGCATGGCGTTGGTTATCGGCGGTGCTCACTTCCCGCTGTCGCAGCCGCGCAATGTCATCGGCGGTCACATCATGTCCGCGATTGTTGGGGTTCTCGTCGGCGCCATGGGCATGGATGCCTTGTGGGGTGGTGCGCTTGCTGGGGCGTTAGCCCTTGGCGCCATGAAGCTGATGCGGATGTCGCACTCACCGGCGGCCGCGACCGCGATGATCGCTGTTGCACCCGCCATTCCGCGCTGGGAGTTCGTCGTCCTAATCGGTTCTGCCGCAGCCATTCTGGTTGCGGTGGGCCTGGTGGGAAACAAGATCAACCGCGCGAAGTATCCCCACTACTGGTGGTAGGTTGCCTCGTCTTCAATCCGTTTCATCGGGTGGCACCAGCCTCAACTTCAGGGCGGCGGCGGTGAGAGGGCCAACGACGCCGTCGACCTTCAAGCCGCGGGTGCGTCGCTGAAACTCTCTGACCGCGGCCTCGGTTTGCGGCCCGTAAACTCCGTCGACCACGAGATGCCCGGCGTACGCCTCGTAGCCGTACTTCAACTGGCGCTGCAGCTGGGCAACTTGCGGCCCCTCGGCACCGCGAAAGAGCAGGACGTGCGCGTACTCGCCGACGGGCACCGGCGGTCTCGGTGTCGGCGCCGGATTGGGAATGGTGCCGATCTGGGCTTGAACGTCGCTGCGCAGTATGTCCATGTTGATCGCGCCCGGATCCCATTTGCCTTGTGAGTGGCCGGCATACTCCTTGTGCCCGATCGTCCGGCTGGAGTTCTGCGCCAAGCGGCGGTTGATCGCGGCGCAGCAACGAACCAACGCGTCATACTGCGCGTCGGGCCAATTCGTGCGGTGCGGTGCAGTCGGGCTGGTTCCGCTGTTGGCGCACTCGATACCGATCATGTGCCAGTTGCCCATGTTGGTCGGCAGCCACGGATACATGCCGACGCCGGCGTGCCATGCGACGCCGACCGCGACAACGGTCACCGTGCCGTCCCGCGCGAGGTGCAGCTGCGACAGCGGCCCAGCCAGGTCCGGCCTGCCGTTGGCGATCGAGGCCGCGCTGGCGTTGTCCGATCCGGTGTGGTGCACCATGACACCGCGGATGTCCTTGAAGTCACCGTGGCCACGGTCGCGCCAACCCGGATACTCGACGAGCCGGACACCCTCGGCGCGCAGCACGTCCGCGAGCCAGACTGGGTCGCCGGTCCACGGTCCTGTCTGCGACACGGAGCTTCCTGCCGCCGATGCCGGGTGTGCTACGCGAATCACCTTCTCCCTGGCTGCGGCGCGTGCCCTTATGCGCTGTCCCACGCGACTGCCGATGCCCGAAATTGACTGCCTAGGAACGACATTACACACATGTAGACGCTGCTTCTCGTGTGCTCGGCTCACCCGGCGCATCCAATCGGCGGACCGAATCTCGGAGTTCAAGATCAGGAACATCAAGGGCGGCAAACAGATTGCGCTACTTCGCTAACCCCCGAACTCGACCTATTCACGTCACGGCCAAAAGCAGCACAATCACCAAGCATCACGAATCCGAGCCCGCCGCCCAATGCCGGTCGCGTAGAGCCGAAATCCCTGATGTCTCGCGGATTTTCGGGATAGGATTTCCACTACTCGGACCCGGCATCCATGTAGAAGGGGTGATCGCGAGCGTGCCGAGTTTGAGTGCCGCGACATCGCTTTAGGACTCTTCGCGACAGTACCGCTACGGGCGTAACACCGGACCGCCGTTGATCACTCGTGACTCGGCGAGGCGTACAACAGAGGGAGTGAACGAATGGTCAGAACACATACGGTTGTCGCGGGGGAAACGCTGTGGCAATTGGCGTTGCGCTTCTATGGCGACGCGGAACTGTATCGGCTGATCGCCACCGCCAGCGGTATCGCCGATCCCGGCAACATCGACGTCGGACAGCGGCTCATCTTGCCCGACTTCACCAGATACACGGTTGCCGCGGGGGACACACTGTCGGCGTTGGCGTTGCGCTTCTACGGCGACGCGGAACTGTATCCGCTGATCGCCGGGGCCAGCGGGATCACCAACCCCAGCGACATCGATGTGGGCCAACAGCTGATCGTCCCGGATGCCACGAGGTACACGGTCGTCGCAGGCGACACATTGTCGAAGTTGGCGTTGCGCTTCTACGGCGACACCGCGCTTTATCCGTTGATCGCCACCGTCAACAACATCGCCGATGCCGACGCCATCGACGTCGGGCAGGTACTGGCCATCTTCCTTGGGCGCAGCGACGGATTCGGGTTGCGCATCGTCGACCGCAACGAGAACGACCCCCGTATGTGGTACTACCGGTTCCAGACCGACGCGATCGGCTGGAACCCCGGCGTCAACGTCCTGCTTCCTGATGGCTACCGCACCAGCGGGCTCACCTATCCCGTCCTGTACATGTTGCACGGCGGCGCCGCGGACTTCCGCCAGTTCGACTTTTTGGGCATCCGTAGCCTGACCGCCGGAAAGCCGATCATCGTCGTGATGCCTGACGGCGGGCAGGCGGGCTGGTACTCCAACCCGGTCGGCTCGTTCGTCGGCCCGCGGAACTGGGAGACGTTCCACATGGCCCAGCTGATCCCGTGGATCGAGGCGAACTTCCGAACGTACGCCGAGTACGACGGCCGTGCGGTCTCCGGGTTTTCGATGGGTGGGTTCGGTGCGCTGAAATACACAGCCAAGTACTACGGTCACTTCGCCTCGGTGAGTAGCCACTCCGGCCCGGCGAGTCTGCGCCGCGACGGCGGCCTTGTCGTGCATTGGGCGAACTTGAGCTCGGCCGTCGTGGAACTGGGCGGCGCCACGGTCTACGGCGTGCCGTGGGACGAGGCCAGGGTCAGCGCCGACAACCCGGTCGAGCGAATCGAGAGCTACCGGAACAAACGGATCTTCTTGGTCGCGGGAACCAGTCCCGATCCGGTCAACTGGTTCGACAGCGTGCAGGAGAACCAGGTGCTCGCCGGCCAGCGGGAGTTCCGCGGACGTCTCAGCGACGCCGGCATTCCACATGAAGCGCATGAGGAGCCCGGCGGCCACATCTTCCGGCCCAACATGTTCGTGCTCGACCTCGACGGCATCATCGCTCGGCTGCGACCTGCGGGGTAGCACCCGAGTTGCGTTGAGCCCCCGGCCGTCTGGCCGAACCGGCAAAAGCGTCCTGCTGGTCGACTAGGTTCGCAGTGTGGAACCACCCCACAACTACGTGCACGAGACATCTTCCTCGGTGGTGCACCACCAGAACTACCTCAACCAGCGCAATGACCAAGCGCTGTGTGGGTTAGCGCTCGAGAAGCCGGCCCCGCTAGACCCGACATTCCGTCCAGCTGGCGTCTGCCCCGACTGTGAGGCGAAGCTGGTCGAGTACCACCTCAAGTGGTGGCGCGAGAAAGCCGAGGCGGCCACGGCGGAGATCGAAGAGCTGCGTGTCAGGTACCGCGAGCTATCGGAGAACGACGATGACCAGGATCGCCTAGTCGATGAGAGCCGCCGCGAGACTGAGCCAGAGGCCAGCCCGGCCGCTGAACAAGGCGAAACGACGCCGACACCCCTCCTTGACCGGGCCCGAAAAGAACTCGTAGAGCTCTGTCGGCGATTCGATGAGGGTGTTCCGTACTTTCGCCTGAAGAACTGTATGGACGCGTTCAGCGACAGGCTGACGTCAGAGGAGCGGGTTCTTCTTGCAGAGGAGATCGGCGCTGAGGGGTCGTTAATACGGTGGTGCACCAGAGAAATTGAAGGTCTCGGACGGCAGGTGACGAATAGCCCTGTGCACAGCGACGCCGACACGATGATGGACGCCTGGACTGAGGACTACTACCAAACGCCAAAGAAGACAAAGTGGCGGCTGGGCCGGCCTCGGTCACACGAAGCCAGTTGAGGGTTATCCCCCGCCAAGCGCCGCGACGGCCAGGTCATAGATCGGTTTGGGCGCCTTCGACGGGGCACCGGCGTCGAAGGGCGGATGAGGATCGTATTCAATGGCGAGCTGAATCGTCTGCGCGACTTCGGGTCCGGCGATATCCGCGGCCAGGGTGAGGGCAAGGTCGATGCCGGCGGAGACGCCGGCGCCGGTCCTGATGCGCCCGGCAGTGACGACGCGTTGTTCGGTTGGTTTGGCACCGTAGGAGGCGAGCTCGTCGTACGCACTCCAGTGGGTAGTGGCGGGCAGGCCGTCAAGCAGTCCGGCGGCGCCGAGCAGTAGTGCGCCGGTGCATACCGACGTCGTCCACGAAGTGTGCGGGTGGGCCTGACGGATCCAGTCCACGATCGGGTGTCCGTCTGCGGCGTATTGACCGGCAATCGGCCCGCCGGGCACAAGCAGCACGTCCGGGCGGGGCACATCGGCAAAGGTCGAGTCGACGCGCAGGTGCACCAGGTCGTTATGGTCGTCGAC
>Ga0075365_10000628_pt1 | contig 13925 bp, 14 predicted proteins | sample EndMetdeltDD1765_FD_71387 | JGI IMG/M metagenome (GOLD analysis project Ga0075365, IMG submission 71387) | Populus endosphere microbial communities from Tennessee, USA - Endosphere MetaG P. deltoides DD176-5 | ecosystem: Host-associated > Plants > Roots > Endosphere | place: USA: Tennessee... | reverse complement strand
GGGCGCAGCGGTCTGACGTTCCGACCGTGATGCATTGACCAGTCCACGACTGGCGAAAGCGACACGGATGAAGGCCCCCGACGGGCTCACCTGGGCAGTGGCCACTCCGCAGGATCGCCGGGCAGCGGCGGCAGCGGCGGTGTTCCCGCGGCCAGCGCCTCGGCCAGCCAGAGGTCGTACATCCATCCCTGCGGCTGGTTGGTCGTCACCGTTCGGTGCACGACGATCCCGAACGAACCGGCATGGCACTCCATGTCGTTCCACACGTGGGCTCGCGACTGGCGGGCGATCACGGTCGGTGCGGCGTGGGCGACGAGCCGTCCGTCGCTGGCCGCGATGGCGTACGACGGCGAATCGGACCCGACCCACACCAGCATCTGCAATCGGCCGTGGCCGAGGTCGATCTGGCGGATCTGCACCCATCGACCGTGACGCTCGCCGTGAAAGGTGCTCGTCGGGTCGCCGCGGCCACCGACGCGGAGGCCGCGCAGGCCGAGCGCCGACATCGCCCCACCACCGGGATCGGGAACCGGCACTGCGAGTGCCTCCCATACGACCTGCCACGGCTGGACTCCTGCATCGTCGAGCTCAGCAGACCGACCGTGCCACTCCTTCGCACTGTCGCGCTTGCCACCGAAGAGTGCCACGGCGCCAGTCTGCCCCGCCCGAGACGCGACTGCGGCGCATCCGCCACCTCCCCGCAGGTGCCGGGGGCGGATGCGCCACGACGCGCAGACCGACGCGCGCAGATCGACGAGCAGACCAACAGGAGTGGTCAGGCGGACTCGAGCACGGGCAGCATGTCGAACTCGTCGCCGCGCTCGGCATCCACGATCTCGACTTCGACCTCGGCGTCGGCCCGTGCCGGCAGGAAGCGGTAGGCGAGGTACACACCCACCAGCACGACGGCGGCCGCCGCCCATGATCCGATGCGGAAGCCATCCATGAAGGCGTTGTCGACGGCGTGCTTCACGGCCGCGCCTGCCGCAGGACCGGCCTGCTGGCCGGCCGCAGCAGCGACCTGCACGGCCGCGCCGACGCTCTCCTTGGCGGCACCGAGGGCGGCTGCGGGGATCGGCAAGCCGCGGGTGCCATCGACGAGCGACGATGCGTAGACCGACGAGAACAGGCTGCCGACAACGGCGACCCCGAGCGTGCCGCCGAGCTCACGAGTCGTGTCGTTGACTGCCGAACCGACGCCCGCCTTCTCCGGCGGCAACGAGCCCATGATCGCTTCCGTCGCCGGAGCGTTGACGAGGCCGAGCCCGCCACCCATGAAGAACATCGCCACCACGACGTAGGCGTACGGCGCCTCCGCCGACAGGGCGCCGGCGCAGAAGAAGCCGATCGCCATCATCAGCAAGCCGGTCGAGACGACGCGCTTGGTACCGAAGCGCTCGGCCAGCTTGGCGGCCGAGGGGGCGGCGATGCCGGCGAAGACTGCGAACGGAACCGTGTGCACGCCGGCTGACAACGTGCCGTAGTTGCGCACGAACTGGAAGTACTGGGTGACCATGAAGGTGAACCCGAACAGCGCGAAGAACGCAATCGTGACCGATGCGCTTCCGGCGCTGAAGCGGGCGTTGGTGAACACCCGCACGTCGAGCATCGGGTGCGTGCTGCGCCGCTCGGTCTGGATGAACGCGACCAGCAACAGACCGGCAGCAGCAAAAGCACCGAGCGTCGTCGGCGAGAGCCAACCGTTGGTCGGTCCTTCGATGACCGCCCACACGAGGATCGACACGCCGAGGATGGACAGGATCATGCCGGCCGGGTCGAAGCGTGAGATCGTCTCGTCCTTCGACGTCGGCACGACGTAGGCGATCGCGACGATCGCGACGATCACGATCGGCACGTTCACCATCAGCACCGAGCCCCACCAGAAGTGCTCGAGCAGGAAGCCACCGGTCACCGGTCCGAGGGCAACGGACAGGCCGCTCGTCGCGGCCCAGATGCCGATCGCCTTGGGACGTTCGGCCGGGTTGCGAAAGACGTTCACGAGGATGGCCAGTGTGGCCGGGAAGATCAGCGCGGCACCGATGCCCATTGCGCCGCGAGCGGCGATCAGCTGACCGGGACTGGTCGACAACGCGCCCAGACCTGAGAACAACCCGAACAGCGCCATTCCCGCCATCAGGAAGCCCTTGCGCCCGAACCGGTCGCCCAGGCTGCCGGCGGCGAGCAGCAAGCCTGCGAAGACCAGCGTGTAGGCATCGACGATCCATTGCAGCTCGCTGGTGGTGGCGTGGAGCTCGGTGACGAGCGTCGGCAGGGCGACGTTCACGATCGTGCCGTCGATGACGATCACGAAGACCGACAGGCAGAGGACGCCGAGTATGAGCCACCGACGGCGTTGGATGTCGGCGTCGACGACGGTGAGGTCGGCGCCCGGTGCGATGTCTCGATGTGGTGGAGCGGTGGTCTCGTTCATGGCAGATCCCTCGATTTCGGCAATTTCTGGAACGTTGTGATAACGATGTTATAGATCGTCCTGTATGCTTGTCCACGTGACATCGGCCACCACTCCCGAGAAGAGCCGCAGCGGGGTGCGGCACCGCCCGAGCGACGAGTCGTCGGCGGCCATCCTCGACGCCGCCCGCGACCTCCTCGCCCGCGAGGGGCAGGGCGCGCTCACCGTCCGACGCATCGCCGCCGCGGCCGGGGGCAGCACGATGAACGTGTACTCGCGCTTCGGTGGCAAGGACGGCGTGATCGACGCACTGCTGATCGAGGGCTTCGAGAAGCTCACCGAAGTCATCCGCGACGCCCATGCGAGCCCCGATGCGATCGACGACCTGATGACGTGCGCCCGCGGCTACCGCACCTTCGCGCTGACGCACAGCACCTACTACGAGCTGATGTTCGACCGCTCGATCCCCGGCTACGAGATGTCGGCGCAGGCGATCAGCGCTGCGGCCGCCGGCCTCGGATCTCTCGCCGAGCGAGTGCAGCGGGCGATGGACGAAGGGGTCATCCGCGACGGCGACGCGATCCAGACCGCCACCGTCTTCTGGTCGGCATGCCACGGCCCGGTCAGCCTCGAGCTCAAGATGACCGGCAAGGCCGACACCGATTGGAACGAGGTCCATCGACAGCTGATCGAGGGCCTGATCCGAGGGCTGGCCCCCGACCGCGCGGCCAAGCGGGAGAAGGGTTAGAGCGCTCTACTCGTCACCTCGCGATGCGCTACCATCGCACCGTGACCACCACCGCGTTCTCCATGCTTCGGGTCCGTCCGGAAGACGTCGCCGACCGGCTCGGCGAGCTCGTCGCCGAGCTGCTCACCGGTGCCGGCGCGATCTTCATCGAGCAAGCGTTCACGCCGGAGGACGTCGCCGAGGCCAATCGGATCATCGTGCACCACTCGACGGTCGACGACGCGAAGGTCACCCACTTCCATGGCGCCCACGAAGACCAGATCAACCTTCAACGCCGGGTGTGGAACCTGCTCAACAAGGGCGAGATCTTCGAACGGATGGTGCAGCACCCGGAAGTCATGCGCGTCGTCGGCGCGTTCCTCGGCGACGCGTTCATCATGGGCTCCGTCGCGGCCAACCGGATCCTGGCGGGTGGTCCGGGCCAGGAGCCGCACATCGACTACCCGTACTGGGACCTGTACAAGCGCGGCAGCTTCCCGACGAACATCAACAGCACCTTCCCGCTCAACTGCCAGGCCACCGTGCTGCTGCACGACTTCACCGAGCTCAACGGCGCAACCGCGTTTGTCCCGTGTTCCGCTGGCGACCTGCGCTACCCCGACGACGAGTCCGACTTCGCCGCGCAGGCGCAGCGGATGACCGGCCGTGCCGGCGATGTCGTGATCTTCAACGGGATGACGTGGCACTGCGCGATGCCGAACAACAGCGACGCCGAGCGCACCGCGCTGTTGATCCAGTACCTCCCCAAGTTCGTCAAGCCGATGGAGGACCAAGTCCGCGGCGTGCGCGCCGAGGTCGTCGAACGGGCGACCCCGCAGCTGCGTCAACTGATGGGCCTCGACTACCCCTACCCGCAGATCCTCGACGACGCCGAAGCGATCAACGCCGAAGGCATGCGCTAGGCGGTGTCGGCGTGGTGCTCTGGGTCGTCGGGGTGACGGTTCCAGGGCAACGTCGACAGGTACATCGATGCCGCCGGGTGCGGATCCATCGGCCGCTCGACCCCGCCGGACGGCGTCGGCGCCGGCCGCGCGTCGAGTCGGGCCTGGCAACCGGGACACCAGTAGAGCAGACGGTTCATCTCGCCGACCCGCTTGACCTGCACGGTGTCGCCGCAGCGCACGCAGCGTTGTCCGTTGCGACCGTACACCCCGAGTGCGGTGGACATCCCCGGAACGATCGGACGCCGGGAGTCGTTGAAGTTGGCGCGCAGCACGCGCGCCGCGGCCGCGACCAACTGCTGGACGTCGATGACTTCGAGTGATCCGATCGCGGCGAACGGGCTGAGCTGCACAGCCCACAGCACCTCGCTGCGATCGACGTTGCCGATGCCGCAGACGACGTGCTGATCGAGGAGCACCTCGGAGACGGGCATCGTCGGGTCGTAGTAGTCGAGCACCCGGTTCACGCACTCGGAGAGGTCGACGGTCTCCTGGCACAGGTCGGGGCCGAGCCGACCGAAACCGGGATGACGGTAGCGATCGAACTGGCGGTAGGTCTCGACCACCGGTGCGTTGAAGCAGACGGCGACCCAGTCGTCGACTTCGATCGCGACCCGCATCTGGTCGGTGCGCTTCCGCCACCGCTCCTCGACGTGATAGAGGTGCCACGAACCGCTGAGGCGGAGGTGAGTGTGCAACGTGAGCCCGTCGTCCCAGATCATCTCGAGATGCTTGCCATGTGTCGTGACGGTCTCGATCGTGCGCCCGATCAGCGGGGTCGGCCCGGACAGGCGAGGCGCGGTGAAGCTCGACATCGGCTTCCCCACGAGTGCGGTGCGAATCGCCGTCGCGGTGCGGTGGAACGTATCCCCCTCTGGCACGACCCACAGTGTACTTTCACGCGGTGGGCGCGGAACGCGATACCCCTGGCGACAGTGCAAGCGACACCGTATTGGGACGGGCGCGAGACGATCAAGTTCGACGGCCGATTCACGGCACGATGCCTGGCGCACCACGTCGCGCGCGACGAGCAGAGGAGCACAGATGTTGGTCGGCATGATCACGGGGCCGGAACGGATCGAGCTGATCGAGATGCCAGAGCCGGAACCACACGACGGCCACGCCGTCGTCGCGATCGAACGCTGCGGCATCTGCGGCACCGACGTCGCGGCGTATCGCAGCGGCAAGCCGTACACACCGTTCCTCCACGGGCACGAGTGGTGTGGAACGGTCACCGCCATCGGCCGCGGGGTCGGCGGCGTCTCTCCTGGCGATCGTGTCGTGTGCGGCTCGCCGCGCGCGTGCGGCAGGTGCGCAGAGTGCCTGGCCGGGCTCGGTCAACGATGCGCACGCATCATGGACCTGCGCGGCCCGCATGGCGCGGCGCCGCCGGCCCACGGCGGATATGCGACCGCGATCTCACTCGATGCGCGGCGGCTGGTGCCCGTTCCCCACGACATGGACAGCGACGTCGCCGCGCAGCTCGAACCGGCGGCCGTTGCCATGCACGGCATCCGCCGGTCCCCCATCCAGCTCGGAGACTGCGTGGTTGTCCAGGGCTGCGGTCCAATCGGCCTGATCGCTCTCCAGCTCGCCCGCGTCGCCGGTGCGGGTCTGGTGATCGCCATCGAGCCCGATCCGGTTCGCCGTGCCCTCGCTGCCGAGCTGGGCGCCGACATCGTCGCCGCGCCGGGAGACTCGGCGACCGACATCGTGCGGACGTCGACCAACGGGCTCGGCGCCGCGGTCGTCGTCGAGTGCGCCGGAACCGGCAGCGCCCTTGATGCCGCGGTCACACTCGCGCGCCCCGGCGGATGGGTGACGATGATCGGCGTGTCGTCGGCGCCCGTCACGATCGAACCGGGGCGGTGGCTGATCCGCGAGGTCACCGTCACCACCTCATTGGCGCACACCTGGGCCGACTTCGAGCGGGCGATCGGCGTCATCGGCGACGGTCGTCTGCAACTGACGCCGATCCACAGCGCGACCGTTGGCCTCGACGGCCTCGCCGACGCGTTCGCCGGACTCGCTGCGGCGGACCGCGGGTGGCACAAGGTGCTCGTCGACCCGGGGCTCGGGTGACCCCCGAGCAAGCCGGCGCGCAGCCGTTAGGGTGACGCCGTGGACCCGAAGGCCGACCACGAGCCCGAAGACGAGTACGAAGACGACGATGCTGCGGACGTCGACGCGCGCGAAGCCGTCGGCGAGCTCGACGGCGACGAGGCAGAGGTTCGGTACGAAGAGGCAGAGGTTCGGTACGACGAGGAGCCGGCCGAGCTCGACCTCGACAGCGGCGATGTCGTCGCCAACGCCCGGCGTCGCTATGGCGGCGGTGGTGCGCTGCTGGCCGCCGGCATGCTCGGGCTCGACAAGCTGCTCACCGACAAGAAGAAGCCCGACTCCGTGCAGGTGCAGGAGGCGGCCAGTGAGCCGGTCGACGTCGACAAGGCCGGCATCCAGGTGATGATCGACGAGCTCACATCCGTGGAGGCGCCGCCGCTCGAACGTCGCGAGCCGCTCAGCTTGAAGAAGAAGCGCTCCCGGCGCCGCTGAGCGCGACCTGCCGGGTCAGGGCAGCTCGCCGACGTGTGCCAGCGCGAACCGGATCAGCCGGTCGTGGCCGCCCGTCATCTGGCGCCGCACCGTGTCGCTGACGGCCTCCTCCGGCGTGAACCAGGCGAGGTCGAGCGCTTCCTGCGTCGGCGTGCAGTCGCCCTCCACCGGCACGACGTAGGCAAGGCTGACCGCGTGATGGCGGGGGTCGTGGAAGCCGCTCTGATCAGGATCCGGGAAGTACTCGACGACGGTGAACGGTGCGGGGCTGGTCGGCACCTTCGGGAGCGCGACGGGACCCAGGTCTTTTTCCAGGTGGCGGATCAACGCGTCGCGGATGCGCTCGCCGAACAGCACCCGGCCCGACACCAGCATCCGGCTGATCGTTCCGTCGGCGGCCACCTTCAGCAACAGACCGATGTGAGTCACCCTGCCGAGCGAGTTGACCCGCACAGGCACCGCGTCGACGTACACGAGCGGCACGTTGGCGCGGATGTTCTCCATCTGGTCCGGGCTCAGCCAGCCGGTCTTGGTATCGAGTTGATCGCTCACGATGCGCTCACAATTGGTCGGGGTCAATGCCATGATTCCAGACGCGGACGCTCCGCGATGGTTTCCGCTTACGCTGTCGATCCATGGGCACAGGCACATCGGGGGCGCGGCATCGTCGCGGCTGCACGCGGCGCGTCGCGGTGGGAACGGGCCTGGCCCTCGCCGTCGCCCTGTTGACGGCGTGCACCAGTGATTCGAAGCCGGCGTCGACCTCCCCCCAGGTTGCGGGGCCGGCAACGACTGCGAGCGCGGCAGGATCCGCAGAGCCCACGACGGCAACCGACCTCGACGCCGGGTCGGAGACCACGACGACCGTGCCGACCAGCGACGACCGTTCCCACGTTCCGCCGTCGACGGGTGCGATCGATCCGGGGATGACTCGGTCGGGGGAGTCCGTGGTCACGGCCCTCCCCCGCGACAGCACCGAAACAACCGAGCCAAGCGGCACATCCGAGACAACCAGCACAGCGGAATCGACGGAAGCGTCGACGACGTCACTCGCGCCGGCGATCCCGCCGTACACCAGTGCGATCTACAGCGACCCGTCCCACTGGGTCTGCCGTGGCGACATGGACGACGTGTGCGACGAGTCGTACCCACTCTCGAAGGTCGCGACCGACGGTGCCGCGACCGCTGTGCCGTACGTCGTCGCCAACGATCCGCCGATCGACTGCTTCTACGTCTACCCGACCAGCAGTGCCGACGCGACCTTCAACAGTGATCTCACGGCAGACAGCGAGATCGGTGTCACCACCCTCCAGGCCGCGCGCTTCAACCAGGTCTGCCGGATGTACGCGCCCACATACCGATCCGTCACCATCGCCGGCCTGTTCGGGAACACCGCCGGCAACTTCGCCGATGGTTGGGCACTCGCCTACAGCGACGTGCTCGACGCGTGGAAGTCCTACCTCGCGAACGACAACGACGGACGGCCCGTCGTGTTGATCAGCCACTCGCAGGGCAGCTTCCATCTCACTCGGCTGCTGCGCGAGGAGATCGATCCGAATCCGGCCGAGCGGGACCTCGTCGTGTCAGCGATCCTGGCCGGCACGTCGTTCCAGGTGGCGAAAGGCAGCGACGTCGGCGGCGACACCCAGCACATGCCGCTGTGCCGGAGCAACGACCAGTTCGGATGCGTCGTGACGTTCCAGTCGTACCGCGACTCAGATCCGCCAGAGCCCGGTGCACTGTTCGGCAAGCCGGGCGCGACGACCGCGTCGGCATGCACCAACCCGGCGGCGCTCGCCGGCGGACCCGGCACACTCGACAACTCCTTCCCCAACGGCGAGTGGGTTCTCGATGATCCCGCCAAGCGAGCGGCCGTCACCACCGGGCTGGTCGACCTCCCGGGTCTGGTGACCTCCGAGTGCAAGGTCACCGCCGAGGGCTACAACTACCTCGCGATCACGGTCAACGCCGACCCCGCCGACCCACGCGCCGACGACATCCCCGGCGACGGCACACCGAACTGGGGCCTGCACACGGTCGACATGAACGTCACCCAAGAGACCCTGATCGACATCGTGCGGCACCAGTCCGCGGCGTTCCTCGCCGCGCACGGGTAGTCGCACGCCACATCAGGAGGCGGGTCTCGGCGGGGTTCCATCGAGTCGACGCCGGTACCCTCACCGGGTGCAACCGGCCTGGGTCACCGACGCGAGAGTGGTCGTCGTGGCCGGCAAAGGTGGGGTCGGGTCGAGCACCGTCAGCGCCGCGCTCGCCCTGGTGGCCGCGCGCGACGGAGCCGACGTGTTGCTGATCTCAGTCGACGGCCGGCCCGGCATCGGCCCGCTTCTCGGTGGCGCACCGCTCGATCGCGAAGACCGGGTCCTGCGGATCGTGCCGGCCGGCAAGGGCTCGGGGCGGATCCGCGGCCGCACGATCCCGCCGCAGCAGGCGTTCGCCGACTACCTCGAGTTGAAGGGCGTCGGCGGCGTGTTGCGCAAGGCCGCGGCCGCGGCGTCGCTCGATTCGATCGCCGCCGCGACCCCGGGGCTCGAGCACCTGCTCGTGCTGGGCAAGATCAAGGAGTTGGAGCGCGAGCGAGCGGCCGACCTCATCGTCGTCGACGCGCCTCCCGCGGGCCACGCCGCGTCGTTCCTGCGGTCGGCGTCGGCCCTGCAGGCCGTCGTGGCCAACGGACCGGTGCGCGTGCAGGCGGACGAAGTCGCGGCGATGCTCGCCGATCGAAACCGGTGCCAGGCGTTGTTGGTCACGCTGGCGGAGGAGACCCCGGTCAACGAAGTCATCGAGCTCGCCTACGACATCGAGGAGGCACTCGGACTGTCGCTCGCGCCGCTGGTCGTCAACTCGTGCTGGCCGGACCGCGACGGGTTGCTCTCCACCGTCACAGCGGCCTCCAAGTCGCAGGGCGTGAAGCTGTCCGCCGCCAACAAGGCCGCGCTCGACGCGTCGGCCGACTTCGGCCGCAGCCGCCTCGAGGGACAACGACGCCAGCTCGCACGCCTGGCCGACGAGCTCGCGCTGCCGCGCATCGTGCTGCCCCGCCTGCCGACAGCCGACTTCGGTGCGGCCGAGCTGGAGATCATGGCCGACGCCCTGGCCGTGCCGGTGACGGTGCAGCGATGACCGCCACAACTGGAACGACTCCGGCCGCTGAGGCGACACCGCCGTCGACGACCCTGGCCGACATCCTGGCCGGCTCGCGGGTGCTCGTGACGTGCGGGCCGGGAGGCGTCGGCAAGACGACGTGCGCGGCTGCGCTCGGCATCGCTGCCGCAGAGACCGGACGCCGCGTCGTCGTGATGACGGTCGATCCCGCGCGCCGACTCGCCGACGCGTTGGGCATCGACGTCGACGCCAAGATGTACGAGCCGCACGAGGTCGTCGGGATCGGCTCGCGCGGCGGTGCGTTGTTCGCACTGATGCTCGATGCCGAGACGACGTTCGACCGGATGATCGTCGAACGCGCCGGTGATGCGGCCAAGGCGGACAAGATCCTGGCCAACCCCGTCTATCGCAGCATCGCCGGTTCCCTCGCCGGGGCGCAGGACTACATGGCGATCGAGCGGCTGCACCAGTTGCACGACAGCGGCGAGTACGACCTCCTCATCATCGACACGCCTCCGTCGCGGGACGCGATCGATCTCCTCGAGGCTCCCGATCGCCTGGTGCGCTTTCTCGGTCATCCGATCTATCGGGCGCTGACGATGCCGTCACGTTCGTTCGCGCGCGTCGCCAACGCGGGCACGTCGGCGTTCGTGTGGGTGGTTCGCCGCCTGGCCGGTCCGCGTCTCGTGGAGGACACGATCGAGTTCTTTCGCTCGCTGTCCGGGATGGAGCAGGGCTTGCGTCAACGCGCGGCCGAGGTCGCCGAGCTGTTACGCGCCGACTCGTCGGTGTTCGTGATGGTGTCGAGCCCGCGTGCCGAAGCGGTGCACGAGTCCGTGCACCTGGCCAACGCCGTGATCGACGGCGGATTCGGGCTGGACAGCGTCGTCATCAACCTCGTCCACCCGCTGCCGCCGCCCCTGATCGACATGCCGCCGATCGCCGACGGGCCGCTTGCCGATCACATCGCCTATCACCGCGACCTGACTGCGCTGGCAACGTCCGAGCGCGAGCAGATGGCAGCGCTGATCGCCGTCGCCGACGGCGCGCCCGTCACCGAGGTGCCACTGCTCGAGGTCGACGTCCACGACCTCGATGGGTTGGGTCGGCTGGCCGAGCTGCTCGTCCGCTGACGCCGGGACGCCCGCTCATTGGGGCGTGTGGCACACCGCCTCGACGTTGTTGCCATCCGGGTCGCGGACGAAGGCGCCGTAGTACGCCTCGTGGTACTCCGGCCATACGCGCGGCTCGTGCAACGGCGCGGCACCCGCGCCTGTCGCAGCGGCGAAGAAGGCGTCGACAGCGGCGCGCGTCGGCGCCTGGAACGCGATGTGCACCTCGCGGTTCGGCTCACCCGTGGTGAGCGGTCCGAGCCAGAAGTTGGGGAAGCCGACGCCGTATCCGACGACCGTGCCGAAGTCCATGATCCGCTTGCCGCCCACGGTCGCGAGCACGGTGTCGTAGAACTGCTTGGCCGCGTCGAGGTCCTGGCATTGGATGGAGAGATGATCGAGCATGCGGCCGACTGTAGCCACCCGCTCGCGGCCGTGTCAGCGGGTGGAGGCCGTGCGCAGGGCGTCGACGACGGCGCGGATGCTCGTGCGGCGCGCGGCGTTGGTGCGCCACACCGCGAACACGTCGCGGTGCAGCGAGGGCGTGACCTCGACCAACCTGACGCCTTTGGGCGAGGCCTCGCGCCCGAGCCTTGGCATCACCGCGACGCCGAGCCCGGCGGCGACGAACGCGAGCTGCGTCGCGTGCTCGCCGGCGGTGTGCGCGACCCGGGGCTCGTACCCGCGCGACCGGAGCGTGAACATCAACCACTCGTGACAGATCGCACCGTCGGGCCAGGTGATCCAGTCCTCGTCGGCGAGGTCCTCCAGCTTCACGGACGTGCTGCGGGCGAGGCGGTGCCGGGCGGGCAGGGCGATGTCGACGACGTCCTCGAACAGCATCTCCTTCGCCGTCCCGTCAGGCAATGCCAACGGCCGGTTGCGCCATCCCTGGGCGACGACCACGTCGACATCGCCGCGTTGCAGCAACGGCAGCGACACGTGCGGCTCCTGTTCGCAGAACTGCACCTCCAGCTGCGGGTGCAGCGTGCGCAGCGTGCGCGCGGCTGCCGGGCAGACGCCGCGCGCCGCCGTGGGAAAGGCCGAGACGAGCACCCGCCCGAAGACCTCGTTGCGCTTCTCGTCGAGCTCGCCCTCTGCTTGCTCCAACGTCGTCAGCACATCCGTGGTGCGGTGCACCAGCAGCAGCGCAGCATCGGTGAGGCGCACGCCTCGGCCGTTCTTCTCGACGAGCGCCTGGTGCACCTCGCGCTCGAGCTTGGAGATCTGCTGCGAGACAGCCGACGTCGTCACGTTCAGCGCCCGCGCCGCGTCCTGGATCGAACCGGCGGCAGCGACGGCGTGCAGCACTCGCAACCGCTCGACGTTGATCACGACGGATCGTCTGCCCGGAACATGTAAGCAATGCTAAACGATGACTCGAAGAACAATTCAGTTGTTCTGAAGTATCGGGCAGGCGATGATGGGCACCATGGCGGAGATCGATTCCAACAACATCGATTCCACGAACATCGAATCGACGAACATCGACTCGACAAACGCTGCTGACGACATCGTCGCACCCGAGGCAGACAGCGACCGACGCGTGCCGGCACCGCGCGCCCGCTGGTCCTGGCTGCTCGTCGTCGGCCCCGGCCTGATCTGGGGTTGCTCGTTCCTGTTCATCGACGAGGGCCTGCGCGCGACATCGCCCGCCGGCGTGACCTTCGCGCGCATCGCGATCGGCCTGGCGGTGATGGCGGTGATCCCGGCCGCCCGCCGACCCATCCGCCGCGACGACCGCGGGCGCGTCGCCCTGCTCGGTGTGCTGTGGATCGCGTTCCCGATGATGATGTTCCCGTTCGCCGAACAACACGTGTCGTCAGCGCTCACCGGCATGCTCAACGCCGCCACCCCACTCTTCACCGCGATCGTGGCGGCGAGCCTGGTGCGCAGGTTTCCGAGCCGTACCGTCGTGGCCGCCCTCGCCGTGGGAGTGCTCGGGACCGTGCTCGTTGCGGCACCGTCGCTCGGCCACGGATCGAGCCAGGCGACCGCGATCGCGCTCATCCTCGCCGCGCTGGTCTCGTACGGCTTTGCGATCAACCTCGCCCGTCCGCTGCAGCAGCGCAACGGGGCGCTACCCGTGATCCTGCGTGCGCTGGCGGTCGCGTTCGTGCTGACCGCGCCGTTCGGGGGATGGGGCGCGCTGCACGGCAACTGGACGATCGGCCCGGCGTTGTGCCTGGTGGCACTGGGTGGACTCGGCACCGGCATCGCCAACGTGATGGTGGCGACCGCCGCCGGACGTGGCGGCGCGACACATGCGTCGGCGATGGCCTTCATCATGCCGACGGTCTCGTTGTTGCTCGGGGTCGTCATCCGCCATGAGCACGTCGCCGCGGTATCCATCGTCGGCGGGGGCGTCTGCGTCGCCGGCGCCTACCTGTTGTCGCGCGCCAAGCACTGACGCGAGGGGAGCGTCTCGAGCGGGGACTCAGCGCTGCAGCACGGCGAGCCGTTCGCGCGTGTCGGCGCGAGCGAGGCGACGCAAAGTCGACGTGCGCGCCTCAGCGGCGATCGCCGCGCGCTTGTTGGGGTCCATCGCGTTCGGACCCATCATTGCGACATCGGCCTCCGTGGGCTGGAACGCCACGGCCGGGATGCCTCGGCGGCGCAGGCGCAGCACCTCGGTGTCGAGCAAAGCGCCCGACCAGCGCCGAACAGCCGGCCCCCATCCAGAGCGCAGCGTGCGCCGGCCGCTGATCGACATCGGCGAGCTGACGAGCACGAGATCGAGTTGCAGAGCCTTGTCGCCGAGCAGGTCGGCGTTGGTCGGCGAATGCAGACCACCGTCGACGTACGCATCGCCGTCGATGACCACGGGGCTGAAGAACCCTGGGATCGCGCACGACGCGGCAACGGCATCGGGTGCCGGCACGAAGCGTCCGTTGCGTCCGAACACGGTTCGCCGGCCATCGCGTTGGCGCACGGCGCAGATCCACATCGGCTCGCCAGGCCATTCGCCGGGCAGCATCTCGCCGACCGCGCTGGAGATGAACTCGGTGCTGATCGAGCCCTCCGGCAGCAGGCCGGCC
>Ga0075365_10000626_pt1 | contig 13933 bp, 12 predicted proteins | sample EndMetdeltDD1765_FD_71387 | JGI IMG/M metagenome (GOLD analysis project Ga0075365, IMG submission 71387) | Populus endosphere microbial communities from Tennessee, USA - Endosphere MetaG P. deltoides DD176-5 | ecosystem: Host-associated > Plants > Roots > Endosphere | place: USA: Tennessee... | reverse complement strand
TCGGTGGTCGCGTGGGACCGGTGGGCGGCGCCGAACGCGTCGTCGACGTACACGTCGGCGAGGGCGGCCAGCCCGCGGGCGAGCTCGGGATCGTCCCTGGTCTCTCCCGGCTCGAAACGGCTGTTCTCGAGCATGAGCACGTCGCCGGGCCCAAGCTCCTCGGCCGTCGCCTCCACCTCGGGGCCGACGACCCCGGGGGCCATGCGGACGTCGATCCCGGTGATCTCGCCGAGCCGCTCGGCGACCGGGGCCATGGACAGATCCGGATCGGCCCCGTCGGGCCGCCCGAGGTGGGAGACCAGGATTACCTTGGCCCCCCGCTCCCGAAGGAGCTCGATCGTCGCCAGGGCCGCCCGGATCCGGGAGTCGTCCGCGACCCTTCCGTCCGCCAGGGGGACGTTGAAGTCGACCCGCACCAGGACCCGGCGCCCCTCGACGTCCGCGTCGCGGACGCTTGCCTTCGTAAAGCTCAACTGACCGCTACGACGACGCGCTGACGCTCGACGTCAAGCGCCGTCGGCGCCCGCGAGGGCCGGCTCGAGGACCTTCTCCGCCAGCTCGACGCATCGGTTCGAGTAACCCCACTCGTTGTCGTACCAGGCGATCACCTTGACCAGGCGGCCGCCGGTGACCATCGTCTGCTGCGAGTCGAAGATGGACGAGTGCGGGTCCCTCACGATGTCGGTGGAGACGATGGGGTCCTCCGTGTAGAACAGGATGCCCTCCAGCGGCCCCTCCGCGGCCTCCTTGACGGCCGCGTTCAGGTCCTCGGCCGTCGTGTCACCGGACGCCTCGAAGGTCAGGTCGACGACCGAGCCCGTCGCCACGGGGGCGCGGACGGCCATCCCGTTGAGCTTGCCGTCCAGCTCGGGGAGGACCAGTCCGACGGCCTTGGCGGCTCCGGTCGTCGTCGGGATCAGGTTGAGGGCCGCGGCGCGGGCCCGGCGAAGGTCCTTGTGCGGCATGTCCTGTAGCCGCTGGTCGGCGGTGTAGGCATGAATCGTCGTCATCAGCCCGCGCTCGATGCCCACGGTGTCGTTCACGACCTTTGCCACCGGCGCCAGGCAGTTGGTGGTGCACGACGCGTTGGAGATGATGTGGTGCTGCTCGGCGTCGTAGGCGTCGTCGAAGTTCACACCCAGCGCCACCGTGACGTCGGGGTCCGTTGCCGGCGCCGAGATGATCACCTTCTTCGCGCCAGCCTCCAGATGCTTTGAGGCGGCGTCGCGCTTGGTGAAGAGGCCCGTCGACTCGATCACGACATCGACGCCCAGGTCCGCCCAGGGCAGGCTCGCCGGATCGCGCTCCGCGAGCACCTTGACCTCGGCGCCGTCGACGACCAGCGTGCCGTCCCCGACCTCGACGGCCCCGGGAAAGCGCCCGTACATCGAGTCGTACTTGAGCAGGTGCGCGAGCGTCCCGGCGTCGGCGATGTCGTTGATGGCGACGAACTCCAGGTCGCTGTCCGCCTCGTGGGCCGCGCGGTAGAGGTTCCGCCCGATTCTCCCGAAGCCATTGATCCCAACTCTCACTGACATCTGACCGTCGTTCCCTCCTTATTGCCTATTCCACGCCGCCGGCGCGACCACACCGGACGATACCGGGGCGGTCATGCTGCAGCCTGCGGCGTCCACTTGAAGGCGCGCAGGGCCACCAGGAATCCGGCGACCCCCCACGCGGCGACGATCGCCAGGTCGAGCCACTTGAAGCCGGCACTCCCCGCGCCACTCACCCAGGCCGCGAAGAAGGCGTCGAAGAAGTGACGGACCGGGAAGACGTTCGCGACGTGCAGCACGCCGCTTGGGATCTCGCTCTCGGGGATGAACACGCCCGAGAGGAAGTAGAGCGGGAAGATCGCGATGTTGGTGATCGGCGCCGCAGCGCTCTGGGACGGGATGAAGCCCGTGAGCGCGAGGCCGAGGCAGCAGAAGGTGAACGCCCCGACCGCGAGCGTGACGAGGACGGCCGGGATCCGGTCCCAGGGGATGCTCACCCCGTAGACGATCTTGCCGATCGCCGCGAGCAGGACGAGCATCACCAGGGAGACGACCAGCGACGTCCCGATGCGGCCCGCGAAGAAGACCCAATTCGGGAGCGGCGTGCCGCGGCCGCGCTTGAGGATCCCGAACTCGCGGTCGATCGTGACGCTCATCGCGAGGTTCTGGAAGGTGGCCGAGATGACCGCCAGCGTGATGATCGCCGGGACGTAGTAGGTGCTGACGTCGACGGCGACACCCTGGATGTGGATTCGGTTCCCGCTCCCGAAGACCAGGTCGAAGATGACCAGGAACATCACCGGAAACGCGACCGTGAAGAAGACCGACGCCGGGTTGCGCCAGAAGGTCTTCTGGTCGAACCGGAACTGGTGCATCGCGAGGGCCGCCCCGGTCATCGCGAGACCTCCTCGGGCGCGTCCTCGGTGAGCTCCAGGTAGACGTCCTCGAGGTTCGGCTGCCGCACCTCGAGCTCCCGCAGGGGGATGCCGCGGCCGATCGCCCATGCGGTCAGCTCGTGAAGCGCGCGCACCGGGTCCTCGGCGCGGATCCGGATCTCGCCGTTGACCGGCGCGGCGCCGGTGTCCGCGACGAGGCCGTCGGGAAGCTCGGTGGCGGCGACGGCGTCAGGGAGCCGGAACCGGATCATCGCCGCCCGGTCGTCACGATGGGTGAGCTCGGCCGGCGCGCCCTCGGCCACTATCCGCCCACCCGCGATGATCGCCACCCGGTCGGCGAGCTCCTGGGCCTCCTCCATGTAGTGGGTCGTCAGGAAGATCGTCTTGCCGAGGTCGCGAAGGCTGGCGATGACCTCCCACGCATGACGGCGAGCCGAGGGATCGAAGCCGGTGGTCGGCTCGTCGAGGAAGAGGAGCTCGGGATCGCCGATCAGTGCCAGCGCCACGTCCAGGCGCCGCTGCTGGCCGCCCGAGAGGCGCGCGACGCGGTCATCGGCCTTGTCCGTGAGCCCGACGAGGTCGACGGTCTCGTCGACGCCGCGCGGCGCGCGGTAGTACCCGGCGAACAGCTCGACCGACTCCCTGACGGTGAGCTCCGGGTGCATCCTGCTGTCCTGCAGGACGATGCCGATCCGCTGCCGCCAATCATGGTCGGACCGGGAGGGATCCACACCCAGGACGCTGACATCGCCGGAGGTGCGCTCCCGATAGCCCTCGAGGATCTCGACGGTGGTCGTCTTCCCGGCTCCATTCGGCCCCAGGAAAGCGAAGATCTCGCGGCCGGCAACCTCGAGATCGATTCCCCGGACGGCCTCGAGGTCCCCGTAGGATTTCCGCAGGCCCCGTACGCTGATCACGGGTTCGGGCATTTAGTCCAGGCCGTTCATCGGGTGAGTGATTTTATGGAGCGACCTCGCTCGGACCGCAGGCGCCCGGCGACGACGCCCGCTCGCCGGACGGTTCGGCATTGACATCCGGCGTGCGGCGCTCTAGCGTCAGCGCCGCTGTGCGATCGCTTACATGGATGTCGATCCACCGCCTGGGCTCCCGGCTGGCCGTCGCGCTGACGTTCGTCGTCGCGATGGCGTTCGTGCCGCCGGCACACGCCTCGCGCGGCTGGGTGGGCCCCGACTACTTCGGGATCAACTTCCAGCAGCTCCGCGAGCTCGGGCCGAGCGAACGTGCGAAGCATCTCGCCCGGATCCAAAAGCTGGGCATTCGCGACGTCAGGGTGGGCTTCGCGTGGCCCCGCATCGAGCCGCTGCCTCCCTTGAACGGCCAGCACGACTACCGCTGGGACGCGCTCGACGGGGAGATCCGCGCGCTGGCCCGCCACGGCATCCGCGCCCAGGCGAACATCACGCAGACGCCCCGATGGAACGCCGACACGAGCATCATCGGCGCCCTCAACTGCAACAAGTCGTCCAGCTGGGCGCCGCTCGACATCGGGCAGTACGGGCCGCTCGCGAAGGCAATCGCCGCGCGCTTCGGTCGTGGCGGCAGCTACTGGAGCAGCCATCCGGGCATACCCGCGAAACCGATCGTCCGTTACGAGCTCTGGAACGAGCCAAACCTTCGCGGAGGCTGGTGCCCCAACCCGCAGCCGGCTCGATACGCGGACATGTTCATGGTCGCGGCAGGCGCGATCCATGCCGTCGACCCGCACGCGCAGGTCGTGACCGGCGGAGTCGCCCCGCCCTCGAAGGCGAACAAGCATTACCTGGGCATCTCGGACTTCTTCGGCCAGGTGACGGCGAGACAGCCCGGGATCGTCAACCAGGCCGCCGGGGCCGCTGTGCACATCTATCCGCCGACCGGCGGCGGGAAGCAGCTCAAGCGCGTCGTGTGGTTCCGCGACCAGCTCCGGGCCGGTGGCATCCCGAACCGGATCCCGATGTTGATCAACGAGATTGGCTGGCCGACGGAGGGCGGCGGATCGACGATTCCCGAGGATGAGCGCGCGAAGGCCTACAGGTCTGCGACGCGGAACATCCCCCGCACCAACTGCAACGTCATGGGCATGCTCCCCCAATCCTGGACGAGCAACCAGCAGAATCCGAACAACCCGGAGGACTGGTACGGGATCGCCGGCCCGGCGACCGCCAAGCCATTCCTGTCGGCTCTGGTCTATTCGAAGACGATGAAGCTGATGCGGGGCCGGCTGTCAAAGGCGCCGCCGAGGAAGGCCCTGATGGTGTGTCCCGGAATGCCTCCGCCCAAACGGCGGTAGCGCCCGCCCGGCGCCACTAGTCCAGCTCGACGTCGCGATGCACGACCCGCAGCGAGACGTCGTCGTGATTCTCGAGGTGCCGGGCGATGCGATCGGCAACCGTCAGCGACCGGTGCTTGCCGCCGGTGCACCCGATCGCGATCGTCAGGTGTGTCTTGCCCTCGGTGACGTAGGCGGGTAGGACGAAGTCGAGCAGCGGGAACAGCCGCTCGTAGAACTCGCCGGCGATCTCGCCCGCCTCGACATAATCGACCACTCGCGGGTCACGCCCGGTGAGCGGCCGCAGATCCTCGCGGTAGTGGGGATTCGGGAGGAACCGCACGTCGAGGAGCAGGTCGGCCTCTCGTGGCGGACCGTTCTTGAAGCCGAAGGTGATGATCGTGAGCGCGAGCCGGCCGGACGCTCCCTTCGGGCCGAGCAGCTCGGTGACCACCCGGCGCCGGAGCATCGCCCCGGTGAGGTCGCTGGTGTCCATCACGACGTCGGCGTGCTCGCGGAGCAGGCCGAGCACCTCGCGCTCGGCCCGGATGCCCTCCAGGACCCGGCCGTTCGGGGCCAGCGGGTGGCGGCGGCGCGTCTCCTTGAACCGGTCGAGGAGCGTCTCCTCGTCCGCCTCTAAGAAGAGGACGGTCGGCTTCAGGCCGGCGTCCGTCAGCCCCCCGAGGACCTCGACCAGCTCCTCGAAGTACTCGCCGCCCCGCACGTCCGACACGATCGCCGCGCGACGCACGCCGCTCCCCTCGTGGCGGAAGAGCTCGCCGAGCGACCCGATCATCCGCGGCGGGAGGTTGTCGATGCAGAAGTAGCCGCCGTCCTCGAACGCGGCGATCGCCTCCGACTTCCCGGCTCCCGAGTAACCGGTGATGACGACGAGGTCGACGTTCGGCCGTCCGTCCTCGCCGGTGGACCCGGTCTTGTCGGGCGCGGCGCTCATCCGGTCTTGTGGAGCTGCCGGTGGATCTCGCGCGCGAGCTTGCCGGGGATGCCGGGCACGGCCTCGAGCTCCTCGCGGCTCGCGCCGACGAGGCGCTCCGGCGACCCGAAGTGCGTCAGGAGCGCCCGCTTCCTCACGGGGCCGACACCGGGGAGCTCGTCGAGGAGTGAGCGGGTCATCGTCTGATCGCGGCGCTGGCGGTGGAACTCGATCGCGAACCGGTGCGCCTCGTCGCGGACCCGCTGCAGGAGCCGCAACGCCTCCGAGTCCTCGGCGATCGGGACCGGCGTCGCGCGGCCCGGCACGAAGACCTCCTCGATGCGCTTGGCAAGCCCGATCACCGCGACCCCGCGTTCCGCCAGGGGACCCAACGCCCGCATGCCCGCGGAAAGCTGGCCCTTGCCGCCGTCGATCACGATCAGGTCGGGCAGCGCCGCGAAGCCCTCGTCACGCTCGGCGTCGTGCGGCGAGAGATCGGCCTGCTCGAGAAACCGGGCGGCGCGGCGCCCCAGGACCTCTTCGATTGACGAGAAATCGTCTGGACCCTCGGCGCGCTCACCGCGCACCTTGAAGCGGCGGTAGTCCGACTTCTTCGGCGCTCCGCCCTCGAAGACCACCATCGAAGCGACGGTGTGCTGCGGACCCAGGTTGGAGATGTCGAAGCCCTCGACGCGGACAGGGAGCGACTCGAGGTCGAGCGCCTCCTGCAGCGCCGCCAGCGCGTCCACCCGCTGCTGGCGCCGCCGCTCTGCACGCAGCTTGTCCTGGGCGAGGGCGAGGCCGGCGTTTCGCTCCGCCAGCTCACGCAGCTTGCGCTTGTCGCCGCGCTCTGCGACGCGGACCTCGACCGGGCCGCCCCTCCGGGTCGACAGCGCCTCCGCCAGGAGCTCCACGCGCTCGGCGAGCGCCGGACCGACCACGACGAGCCTCGGAACAGCCGGGACCGCCGAGTAGTACTGGGCGATGAACTCCTCGGTCACCTCCGCCTCGCCCCGCTCGCCCTCGTTCGCCAGGTAGAAGCCCTGGCGTTCGGCCAGCACCCCGTCGCGCACCTGGAAGACCTGGGCATTGGCGCCGGTGCCCTCCACCGCGACCGCGATCAGGTCGGCCGTCTCCAGCGACTCGCCCGCGACGCTGCGCCTCTGCATCAGCGACCGCACCGCCTCCAGCCGGTCGCGGTAGGTGGCCGCCCGCTCGTACTCCTCGGCATCCGCCGCCTCGGCCATCTTCCGCTCGAGGTCGCGCTCAACGTCCCGGTAGCGGCCTGAGAGGAAGTCCACGATCGCCTCGATGTTCCGCCGGTACTCCTCGCGGTCGATGTACCCGACGCACGGGGCCTGGCACCGCTTGATGTAGTAGTCGAGGCACGGGACGCCGGACCGCCGCCCAGGCTCGGGCCCTTCGCAGGTGCGGTACTGGAACAGCTTGCCCAGGAGATCGAGCGTCTCGCGCACCCGCCTGGCGCTCGAGAAGGGACCGAAGTAGACCCGCCCCGAACGGTGGCGTTCCCGTGTGAAGTACACGCGCGGGAACTCCTCGTCCAGGCTCACTCCGATGTAGGGATACGACTTGTCGTCGCGGAGCCGGATGTTGAACTTCGGCCGGTGGCGCTTGATGAACTGCTGCTCGGCAAGCAGCGCCTCCGCCTCCGTCTCGGTGACGAGGAAGTCGATCGACCCCACACGGCCGATGAACGCCATTCCCCCGCGGTGCGGCCCGGAGAAGTGCGAGGTGACCCGCTTGCGGATCGAGATGGCCTTGCCGACGTAGAGCACCGCGCCATCGGCGTCCTTGAACATGTACACACCGGGCGCGTCGGGCAGCGCCCTCCTCTGGGAGCCAAGGCCCGCCGCCTCCTCTGCTTCGCGTCCGGGGGCGGCGGGGTTTCCGTCTTTCCGTATTTCCGCCATCGCTGAGACAAGGTTAGGCTCCGGTCCCGCTGGCCAAATCAACACTTTGTTTACGAGGAGCCCATGACGACAACCGCAACGCCCGCCCCACCCGAGCTCGAGACGCTCAGCATCGACGTCGATGGCGACATCGGGACCCTCACCCTGAACCGCCCGAAGGTGCTGAACGCGATGAGCCCGGATCTGATCGGCGAGCTGGTCGTCGCGGCCGCGTGGCTCGCCGACCGCGCCGCCCTGCGCGGGTTGATCGTCACCGGTGCCGGCCGGGCATTCTCGGCCGGCGGCGACGTCACCTGGTTCAAGCGCGGGCTCGAGGAGTCCGGCGAGTGGCTGTCGGCCGACGTCCGCCGCGGCGCGGAGGTGCTGCATCAGGCGATCGTCGACTTCCGCCGGATCCCGTACCCGGTGATCGGCGCCATCAACGGTGTCGCGGCAGGCGCGGGCTTCTCACTCGCGCTGATGTGCGACATCAGGATCGCGTCGGAGGACGCGGCGTTCGTCTGCGCGTACGGCCGGATCGGCGCCTCGCCGGACGGCGGGATGACCTACTTCCTTCCCCGGGTCGTCGGGCCGGCGAGGGCGCTGGAGCTGCTCCTCGAGGACCCGATCCTCGGCGCTGAGGAGGCCCGCGAAGAGGGCATCGTGTCGGAGGTCGTGCCCGCCGACGGGCTACTCGAGGCCGCTCGCGAGCGTGCGACGTCCCTGGCCGCCAGGGCCCCGCACTACGTGCGGATGTCCAAGCTCCTGGTCGGGCAGAGCCTCGACAACAGCCTCGCCGAGCACCTCCAGCTCGAGCGCCACGGGATCGCCGACAGCATGGCAACCGAGGACCTGCGGGAGGGCGTCACGGCCTTCCTGGACGGCCGCCAGGCCGAGTTCCAGGGCCGCTGACGACCCGCGCAACCCGCCGCTCATCGCCCATGGATGTTTGAACCTGGCCTTGGATGGCCGGGTATACACTCACGCACGCTTACCAGCCAAGCATTGGAGGATCGATGAAGAAGCTCGCGCTGACCTTTGGCCTCGCCGCACTGGCGTCGCTCGCACTCGTCGCCTGCGGCTCGAGCAGCAGCGACACGACCAGCGCGCCCGCCACGACGCCCGCCAGCAGCGGTGGCAGCGGAGGAGGAGGGAGCAGCAGCGGGGGCAGCGCGAGCTCCAGTGTCAAGCTGGCGGCCGACCCGAGCGAGATCGCCTACGACACCGACTCCCTGTCGGCGAAGGCGGGCAACGTCACGATCGACTTCGACAACCCGAACTCGGCGCTCGGACACGACGTCTGCGTCCAGGACTCGAGCGGAAAGAAGCTGGGCTGCTCCCAGGTCGTGACCGGGAGCTCGTCCACCCTCGACCTGAGCAACCTGAAGGCCGGTGACTACACCTTCTACTGCAGCGTGGACTCGCACGAGGCCGCGGGCATGAAGGGGACGCTGAGCGTCCAGTAGCCGTCGACCGGACCGGCCTACGGGCCGGCGGAGACCTCGATTCGCGTCCGGCCCTCCCAGGCGGCGATCGCCTGGCCGCCGTCGTTGAGGGCGACCAGCGGGTCCTGAACCCTCTCGGTGTCCGAGATGACCTGGGCCGGACCCAGGTCCCCGTCCGCGGCACGCTGGACGACCCAGACGTGCTGCCTGAGGGTTCCGAGCACGTCCTCGTGCCAGGCGATGACCGAGTCGCCGGAGGAGTTCATCCCCAGCGAGGGAGCTCTGCCGATCGAATCGGAGAGCAACTGCACCGACCCGAGGGTCCCGCTAGGCGAGAGGGTGCGATCGCGCGGCACCGACTCGAACCCCCGAGTCCACACAATCAGGGCCGTCCCCGCGCCGTCGAGGCCGAAGGTGAAGTCCCCGTGGCTGATGCCGCCCACCGCCAGGGTGCCCACCCGAAGCCTTGGCCCCAGCGAGCCGACGCTGCTCAGCTGCCGCGCGGAGAGGTCGTCCCCGCGCTCGTAGACGAGCGTCGCGCTGCCGCCGGAGTCCACCGCGACGTGCGCATTGCGGGAGCCGTCGTCCACCGGGATCACGGGGCCGAGCATCCCGCCGCTCGTGCGCTGGATCGCCGCGAGCCCGGCCTTCCTGTCCCAGATGACCGTCGCGTCGCCGCTCGGGTCGATCGCGACGTCGCTGAGCGCGCTCTGCTCCGACGGATCGATCGTCTGCCTCGGCCCCGGCAGGCCGTTCGAACCGACCGATCTCACCTGGACGAACCTGAAGTAGCCGGGGCCGCTCGGGTTGCGGACCCGGAGCGTCCAGCCGACGATCGCCTGGCCCGAAGCGTTGACCGCGATTCTCGGGTCCTCCGCGTCGCCGCCCGGCGGCGACATCGGGGTCCTCGGCCCGAGCGCCCCGGCCGGCGATATCCGTCGGTAGTAGAGCCGGTCGTCCGTGCCGTCCGAGTCGCACCAGATGAAGTAGGAGCTTCCGCCGGCGTCCATGGCGAACGCCGCAAACGGCAGGGCGGATCCGTTCCCGACCGTCCTGACGAAGCCGAGCGATCCGTCCGGGCGCCGGACGCGGGCCTGGATGCGGCTGGGGTGACCCGCGGGACCACCCCCGGCCAGCCACGCGACGGTTGCCCGGCCGGTCGAGTCGATCCCGGCGCCGAAGATCCCGCCCGTTCCCTCGAACGGGGAGACGCCGACCGGATCCGTCCAGGCGAACGCGCGACCGCAGACCGCGAGCAGCAGCGCGATGGCCGTGATCGGTAGGACGAGGTAACGGGTGCGCCTCCCCGGCACGTTCGCGAGCGTAGCGCGTGGCAGGCGGGGCTACAAGGGCGGCGGTCGGAGGCGGTGGTCAGCCGATGAGCGCGCGGCCGACGCTCTCGGCCACGCATACGGGCTTGTCCTGACCCTCACCCTCGACGGTGAACTTGGTCACGACGTGCCACCAGCCGTCGCCGAGCTCCTTCACTGAGACGATCTCGGCACGCGCACGGATCCGGGAGCCGGCGGGGACCGCCGCCGGGAACCTCACCTTGTCGAACCCGTAGTTGATCCCCATCTTCACGCCGGTGTTGCGGATGAGCTGTGGCCGGAGGTGCTCGATCAGCGACAGCGTCAGGTCCCCGTGCGCGACGGTGGTCCCGTAGGGGCTCTCCGTGGCTGCGCGCTCGGTGTCCACGTGGATCCACTGATGGTCCCGAGAGACGTCGGCGAACTTGTCGATGTCGTCCTGGGTGATCTCGAGCCAGTCGGTTGGACCAAGCTCCCGACCGATCAGCTCCTGCAGCTGCTCGATCCCTTCGACCTGAACGGGTTCCATGGCGCGCAGCTTATGCGGTCGCGATGGCCAGGTCCTTCAGGGCGCGACGTGCAGGAGCGCCGCCTCGACCTCCCGCAGGCGGTCGAGGTCGCCGCGTGAGCCGAGGGCCGCGTCGTTGAAGAGGAAGGCCTCGGCGAGGCGGACGATCGCGTAGCCCAGGACGGCGGGCTCGACCGGAGGGTCGTAGGCGCCGGACGCGACCTCCTCATCGATCAGCTCGGTGATCAGGCCGACGATGCGCGGCTGGACGATGCCGTTGCGCGACGTGATGATCCGCAGCGCCGCCTCACGCTCGGCCTCGACGAACTGCCGAAGGGCCGGCGCTTCGGCGAGACTCCGATTGAACCGGTCGAAGGTCTCGAGCAGCGCCGGCCCACCGGTACCGCGCGCCTTCGCGCGGGCGTCCTCCAGCACCGGTGTCGACGCGAGCACCACCACCTCGCCGATCAACGCCTCCCGGGTGCCGAACCAGCGATGCACGGTCGCCCGCCCGAGGCCGAGCTCGGCGGCGATCGCCTGGATGTCGACGCGCTGGCCGCGCAGGTAGCGGTAGAGGGCCGCGTCGAGGACCTGCTCCCGCGTGGCCGCGGCGGGGCGTCCCGGACGCCGGGCGGCCTCGGTCTCGGCGATCGGTGATCTCGCGTCAGTTGCCACTGCGCGTGCAAGTTACAGCGGCTTCGCCCGCAGATCCGCACAATTCGGTCCTGGCCGAGCAGCCAGGACCGATAGAGTCTGCATCGTGCGACCCACGGAAGGGGTACACGGGCGGGCAGCACTTACCGCGGCCATCCTCGGAGCGGTGACCGTCGTGCTGCTGCTCGGGCCGGCCGCATTGGCGAGCGCCGCCGAGCGGGGCGTTGGCCAGGTCGACTTCAGCGCCCGCGGTAGCGCCGAGCAGGTGCAGCTCACCGGCGCCGACGCAGGCCAGAAGCTGCAGCTCGTCGACCGCAACGGCGACGTGGTTCAGACGAAGACCGCCGGATCGCTCGGTGGGATCGTCTTCCGGCGGGTCGAGCCCGGCGGCGGCTACCGCGTCCGCCAGTCGGACGGGGGCGAGTCGCCGAAGCTTCGGGTTCTCACCGACAAGCCGGCGCCCCCGAACACCGACGTCTACGACCAGAAGCTTCCAGACGGGGGCTATGGCTACCTGACGACTCGGGACGGCACCAAGCTCGCGATCGACGTCCACCTTCCCGGGCCTGCGGACGAGGGCCCCTACCCCACCCTCGTCGAGTACTCCGGTTACGGCTACGCGAATCCGAGCGGGCCCCAGAGCTCGATCCAGCCGGTCGCCCAGATCCTGGGCTTCGCGGTGGTCGACGTGAACATGCGGGGCACGGGCTGCTCGGGCGGCGCCTTCGACTACTTCGAGCGCCTCCAGTCGCTCGACGGCTACGACGTCGTCGAGACCGTCGCGCGTCAGCCCTGGGTGCTCAACGGCGAGGTGGGGATGATGGGCGTGTCCTACGGCGGAATCAGCCAGCTGTTCGTCGGCGCGACGAACCCGCCGCACCTGGCGGCGATCGCGCCGCTCTCGGTGATCGACAACACCCAGACGACGCTCTACCCGGGCGGGACCCTCAATACGGGCTTCGCGCTCCAGTGGGCCGAGGACCGCGTGCACGACGCCGAGCCCGCCTCCCCGACCGGCGGACAGTCGTGGGCCTATCAGCAGATTCAGGACGGCGACAAGGTCTGCGAGGCCAACCAGGACCTCCACCCGGAGGCCGTGAACCTGATCAAGAAGATCGAGCGCAACAACTACTACCGCGCGAAGGTCGCCGATCCGCTCTCGCCGATCACGTTCGTCCACAAGATCCATATGCCGGTCTTCCTGGCCTGTCAGTGGGAGGACGAGCAGACCGGCGGGCACTGCCCCTCCCTCCCGTCTCACTTCACCGGCACCGATCGGAAGTGGTTCACGTTCACCAACGGCGTTCACGTCGACTCGCTCGACCCGAGGACGTTCAACCGCTGGTACGACTTCCTCGAGCTCTTCGTCGCCAAGCAGAGACCCGAGCTCTCATCCGGTCAGAAGGCGGTGGCACCTGCCATCTACAAGACGGTGATGGGCGTCGACGGCGTCCACCTCCCGAACGACCCGATCCAGCAAAAGCCCGACTACGACTCGGCCCTGGCCGCGTTCGACAAGTCGCCGTCGGTGCGCGTGCTGTTCGACAATGGCGCCGGCGGCGATCAGCCCGGCGCGCCGGTCGAGGGCTTTCGGCACTCGTTCAAGCGCTTCCCGCCACCGGGCACGCACGCGGGGTCGTGGTACCTCGGCAACGATGGGGCGCTGAAGCGCGGTGGGAGCCCCAAGTCCGGCGCGGAGATCTTCAACTGGGACCCGGCGGCCAGGCCGCCGACGGACTTCACGGGCGACACCGGCTCCGGGCCGGGCGGCCTGTGGACCGCGACCCCGGACTATCAGTGGGCGCAGAGCCCGGCGGGGCACGCGCTCTCCTACGTGAGCTCGCCGCTCAAGAAGGACACGGCCGTGATCGGCGCCGGCGCGCTCAAGGCCTGGATCAAGACGGCCGCGCCGAGCGTCGACCTGCAGGTGACCGTCTCCGAGGTCCGTCCCGACGGCAAGGAGACCTTCGTCCAGGGCGGATGGCTGCGGACGAGCGAGCGCAAGCTCGACAAGAAGAAGAGCACCAAGCTCGAGCCGGTGCCGAGCTTCCGTAAGTCCGACGCCGCCCCCCTCCCGAAGGGCAAGTGGGCCAAGGTGGTCGTGCCCCTCTACTACCAGGGGCATATGTACCGGGCCGGCTCGATGATCCGCGTGACGATCGCCGCCCCGGGCGGGGACCAGCCGGTGTGGGCATTCGACGAGGTCGAGCCGTCCGCGCCCGTCGACGTGCAGCTGGCGCACTCATCCAAGATGCCATCGAAGCTCCTGTTGCCGGTGATCTCCGGGGTCTCGGCCCCGACCCCGCTGCCACCCTGCCCGGGCCTGCGCGGCGAGCCGTGCCGCGACTACGTGCCGTACACCAACCCCGAGCGCTAGCGACACTGAACGAGTCGACCCCCCTGCGCTGCTTCGGCGGCGCCGATCAGGCGACGAGCCGCACCTCGAGTGTCGGCGTGACCAGCTCTCCCGCCCCGCCCATGAGGCCGAGGATCCGCGCGACGTAGGCCTGC
>Ga0075365_10000625_pt1 | contig 13949 bp, 12 predicted proteins | sample EndMetdeltDD1765_FD_71387 | JGI IMG/M metagenome (GOLD analysis project Ga0075365, IMG submission 71387) | Populus endosphere microbial communities from Tennessee, USA - Endosphere MetaG P. deltoides DD176-5 | ecosystem: Host-associated > Plants > Roots > Endosphere | place: USA: Tennessee... | reverse complement strand
GATATAGCGTGCCCAATCGCTATCCGGTTCGATCCAGCGGGCAAGATCGAGCGGCATCAAGCCGATGGTGAACGGGCGAGTGGAGCCGTCATAGGGCGTGTGGGTCGGAAGCGTCATGACAGCACTCTATGCCGTCAACGTCCCCTGATGGAAGACCATCCGCCACTGACCGTCGGCATCATACCGCCAGACGGAACTGCGCAGCGATCTGACGGGCGGGCTGGCGGGAACGGTCCGCATCGCCCTGTAGGTGACGAGCGCCAGGTCGGGAGAGAGCAATTGCATCTCGAAATCGGTCAAAGTGCGCGCTGTACCGTCCGGTGGCTCAGCGAGTAGGGCAGATATGATGTCCTCATAGAGATACAGGCCACCGGAAGCGCCGATTTCCCGGAATTCGGGGGCAAGAAGGGATTCGAGCGCGGAACGCGAGCTGCGGACTTCCGACTCGAACAACAGCTGTTCCAAAGATTGAAGATGTTCACTGAGGTCGTTCATACCGCTGCCACGTTGGTTTGGCGTTTAGTCTTTCAGGATATCCAATCCCGCCGCCGTCGTGGTGATGGCGACCTCGGTGATCTCGTATTCGGCGATGCCATTCACCGTGAACGGGTCTTGTGCGACATAGGCATCGATTTCGGCGCGCTGTCCGATCGCAAGGACCACGCCTCCGGTGCGCGGCACTTTGCGTCCGGAGGCGAGGAACCAACCTTTTGCATAGCCTTCCCTGACCCAGGCCATATGCGGCTCCATGTGCTTGTCGGCTTCCTCGTTCGGCTTCACATAGGTTAGGGCGAGGATGAACATCGCAGAATTTCCTTTCAGGGTGTTGCGTTCCGACGCACGTGAATATTCAATTGGCGCGGAGCCATCCATACTCTTTTCAGAATTCTGCTCCAAAGTGCGAACCGTTAATGTCAGCACGCCCGGAACAATCGGATGAACCAGATATCTGAGCGGCTTGCCGAATTGCAGGAAGACAGTGCCGTCCTGATTGCCCTTTACGATCAGGAAGACCGACTGCGCTATGCAAATCCGGCTTTTCGTTCGACCTACGCCATCGAACCCGATGAAACGCCTTTGTGGTCGGAACTGATGCGGCGCAATACGCGCGCCGGCAAGGGGACGATCATTCGCACTGCCGATTTCGAGGTGTGGCTCGTTTCCGCGCAGTCGCGCCGCGGCAAGCTGCCATTTCGCGCTTTCGAGACGGACGTCGTCGACGGGCGCTGGTTCTGGATGACCGAGACAGTGCAGAAAGATGGTTGGATGCTCTGCATTGCCAGCGACATCACGCATCTGAAGCAGAGCGAACGCGATGTCAGGCAGGATCGTGATTTTGCGCTGCGGGCCTCGCAGACGGATGAGTTGACGAGTATTTCCAACCGTCGTTTCATGATGGCGGCGCTGGAAAGCCTGATTGCACGTCAGGGGTCCGCCAATGCAGGCGTCGTCGGCTGCATCTGCATCATGGACCTCGACTTCTTCAAGCGCATCAATGACATTTATGGCCACCAGTTCGGCGACGACGTACTGATCGATTTCTCGCGCCGCGTGCAGCCGGTCATCCGGCGACGCGACAGCTTCGGGCGGATCGGCGGCGAGGAATTCATGCTGATCCTGCCGGATACGACGCTGGCGCAGGCGGAACTGATTGTCGACCGTATCATCGGAATGGTGCGCGGCGCCCGCCCCATACCGACGGTGCCTTCGTTCTCTTACACATGCTCGGCGGGACTGGCCGAGTTGCGGCCGGGCGAGACGGCGCGCGAGGTTTATGCCCGGGCCGACGAGGCGTTGTACCACGCCAAACAGAGCGGCCGCGACCGGCTAAAGATCGTCGCCTAGTCGACGAGGCGGGCGTGGATCAGCCCCCGCAACGAATTGCCGACATAGAGTTTGCCTGCTGTGAGATCCTGTCGGGTAATGCGTCCGACGCGTGCCTTGCGCTGGCAGATCAGTTCGGTGCGCAGCACGCCGGCCAGCAGGCCGCAGGAAATCGGCGGCGTTCGCAGCATTCCCGACCCGTCGTCGAGGAAAATGGAGGTGATCGTGCCGTCGCAGACGTCGTCTCGCTCGTTCAGGAGCAACACTTCGTCGGCTTCCGACGCGGGATATTCGGCACGAGCCGCCTCATAGACGCCACGGCGCGTCGTCTTCAGTCGCAGCAATTTGTCAGTGGAATCAAGGCGCGCCTTTGCGAGCCGGACCTTCCATTCGGTGCCGGTGGGCGTGGGGACAAACGGTGTCGACATCACTTCGATATGCCCGTGCCGATCGAGTGTCAGCCGTATGCGCAGGGGCATATCAGCGCTCGCAACGGCCGCCTCGAGTTTGGCGGCGGTAGCCGCGGGATTGGGAAAGCCGATACGGCGGGCGGAGCGGGAGAGGCGTGCCAGATGCAGGCGTAGTCGGACGAAGCCAGTGTCCGGTTCCCAGCGCAGGGTTTCGATCAGCGAGAAGTCGTTCATCGCGCGATCTCCTGATCGCCGATCGCAAACCGCGCCTTCAGAAGGCACTCTTCGTATTCGGCCTCGGCGGTGGAATCGAAGACGATGCCGCCGCCGACGTTGAAGACCGCCTTGCCACCGGCAAACAGGCTGATGGTGCGGATCGCCACCGAAAAGCGCATGGCGCCGCCGGGCGCAATCATGCCGATCGCGCCGCAATAGGCGTCGCGTGGCGCGTCCTCCAGCGTGTGCAGGATCTGCATGGCGCTAAGCTTTGGCGCGCCGGTGATCGATCCGCAGGGAAAAAGTGCGGCGAAGATATCGCGGATCGTTAGATCGGGGAGGAGTTTCGCCTGCACATGGCTGACCATCTGGTGCACGGTGGGATAGGTCTCGATGTCGAAGAGCTTGGGAACGTCGAGCGTTCCGACCTCCGTGATGCGCGAGATATCGTTGCGCAGCAGGTCGACGATCATGCGGTTTTCGGCCTGGGTCTTGATGTCCTCACGCATCGCGGCAATGATCGCTGCATCTTCGGCTTCGCTCGCCCCGCGTTTTGCCGTGCCCTTCATCGGATGCGTTTCGATCCAGCCTTCCTCGTCCGTGCGGAAGAAGAGTTCGGGAGAGCGGGAAAGGAGGATCGGGCCGCCAAGATCGACAAGCGCGCCGTATTTCACCGGCTGCCGTTCGATCAGCGACCAGAAGGCGGCGCGCGGATCGCCGCGGCAGAGGGCGGTGATCGGCATGGTGAGGTTCGCTTGGTAGCAATCTCCCTGGCGTAGATGCCAATGCAGGCGCTCGAAGCGCTCCTTATAGGTAGAAAAATCCCAGCCGGCTTTGGGTTCGCTCAGGAATTCGTCGTTCTCGCTGCGGTGCTTGGGCTGGGCGAGGGGATGGGTCTCAGGCAGCGGGCCATCGAAGACGCCAAAGGCGAGCAGCGGCGTTTCGCGACCTTCCTGCAGGAAGGTCGCCAGCTTTTTCTCGAAGAGGTAGCCGGCTTCATAGGCCATGTAGCCCGCCAGCCATTTGCCGGCAGCCTTTGCCTCTTCCATGCGGGCAAGTCCAGCAAAGAACTCACCACCCGTCCGGGCAATGATGATCTCCGACGGGTCGGAAAAGAGCATCACTTGCCCGGTCGTGTCATCCCGGAACAGAACGTGGCGTTCAGCGTTGGTCATGCCTGCCTTTGGATCGAGAGCCTATGCGCTCTTAATCAAGCGCTTCCAATTCGTCGATCAGCCCTTCGATCATCGACAGCCCCTTGCTCCAGAACGACGGATCGGTGGCATCCAGGCCGAACGGTTTCAGGAGCTCCGAATGATGCTTGGTCCCGCCGGCCTTCAGAAGCTCGAAATACTTCTCCTGGAAGCCCTTGTCAGCCTTCTCGTAGACGGCATAGAGCGAGTTCACCAGGCAGTCGCCGAATGCGTAGGCGTAGACGTAGAAGGGCGAATGGATGAAGTGCGGGATGTAGGCCCAATAGGTCTCATAGCCCTCTGAAATCTTGATCGCCGGCCCGAGGCTCTCCGACTGCACGGAAAGCCAGAGTTCGCCGATGTCCTCCGACGTCAGTTCACCGGCCTTGCGGGCGGTGTGAATCTTGCGTTCGAATTCGTAGAAGGCGATCTGGCGCACGACTGTATTGATCATGTCCTCGACCTTCTGGGCGAGCATGGCCTTGCGCTCACGCTTGTCCTTCGTCGTGTCGAGGAGGGCGCGGAAGGTCAGCATTTCACCGAAGACGGAGGCGGTTTCCGCCAGAGTGAGGGGCGTCTGGCACATCAGGGCGCCCTGGGCACCAGCCAGAACCTGGTGGACGCCGTGACCGAGCTCATGAGCGAGTGTCATCACGTCGCGCGGCTTGCCGAGATAGTTGACGAGCACGTAGGGATGCGCCGACGGGACCGTCGGATGTGCGAAGGCGCCCGGCGCCTTGCCGGGGCGAACCGGCGCGTCGATCCACTGTTCGTCGAAGAAGCGCTTGGCGATCGCAGCCATCTCAGGCGCGAAGTTGCCGTAGGCGGAAAGGACGGTGTCCTTCGCCTCATTCCAGGAGATGATGGCGTTGGAGGTTTCCGGCAGTGGCGCGTTGCGGTCCCAGAAGTTCATCTGGTCCATGCCGAGCCACTTTGCCTTCATCTTGTAGTAGCGGTGCGAGAGGCGCGGATAGGCTTCCTTGACGGCGCCGGCCAACGCATCGACCACTTCGCGCTCGACGCGGTTCGCAAGATGCCTGCTATCGGCGATGTCATCGAAGCCGCGCCAGCGGTCGGAGATGTCCTTGTCCTTGGCGAGCGTGTTGGTGATGAGGGTAAAGGTACGCAGGTTCTCCTTGAACGTCTGCGCGAGCGCCATCGCGCCCTTGCGACGGACTTCGGGGTCCTTTTCCTGCAGCATGTTCAGGGTGACTTCCAGCGGCAGCTTTTCGCCATCGACGTCGAAGCGCAGTTCCGTCATCGTCTCGTCGAACAGGCGATTGAAGGCCGCGGCCGAGGTCATCGACTTTTCCAGGAAGAGCTGCTCCAGCTTGTCCTCGAGCTGATATGGCTTGTCCTTGCGCAGATCGACGAGCCACGGGCGATAGTGGCCGGCATCCGGGTCATCAACCATGCAGGCATCGATGACGGCGTCGTCGATGCGATTGAGTTCGAGCGAAAAAAACAAGAGATGGCTGGAGAATTCGGTGATCTTCGCCTGGGCGTCGCCATAGAGCTTGCCGTTTACCGGGTTTGATGTGTCGGAGAAATAGGTGAGGCCGGTAAAGGAGCCGAGGCGGCCGATGATGTCATCCAGCGCCTCGTACTCCTTCAGCGCCTGGCCGATGCCCTCCGTGCCCGTCTTGGTCGCGGCGTCGGCAAGCTTGCCCTTCCACTTCTCTTCGAAGGCGATCGCCTGCTTGCCGGCCTTCTCCATGTCGCCGGTGAAGGCCGTGGACGTCGCGGAAGGGTAGAGGTCCTGCAATTTCCAGGTCGGCAGGTCGCCGAGCGCGGCATCCGTCGCGGAGGCAGCAGAACTTGCCGAAAAATTAATGGCCGTGCCGGAGAGCGTGTTTTTCATCATCGGGGTCCTCTTCCTCTTTTGCGACAGGCTTGACTGTCTAGGCGCCTAAAGGCTTGGCATCAAGGGGCTTTCGGCTGCCCATAAGCTCCGTTTCGGGTCGGATTTGGCCCCACCGCAAACGTTAAAATGCAATTGTTTCTCAAAACTGGATGTTCAAGCCTTTCTGCCACAGTGCTTCTCAGGTTTCGCATGAAGTGAGGCAGCAATGACCGGTTACAATGAGCTCAAGGGTGCAGCGCAGATTCTTGTCGTCGAGGACGACCCGATCCAGCGTCGGCTGCTCAAGAACGCGATCGAGCGTCACGGCCACGTCGTCCATCAGGCGGAAAACGGCCGGATCGGACTAGAGATGGTCAAGAGAGGCAGTGGCCTCTACAACATCATCGTTCTCGACCTGATGATGCCCGAGATGACGGGCCTCGAATTCCTCGAGGCACTGCACGAATTCGGCACCCATGTTCCGGTGATTGTCCAGACGGGGCAAGGCGGCATCGAGACTGTGGTGCAGGCGATGCGTGCCGGCGCTTTTGATTTCGTCGTCAAGCCGGTTTCTCCCGAGCGGATCGCCAACTCGATCTCGAATGCCCTGAAGCTCGACCAGCGCGAGGTCAAGGCGCGCGCCGGTCGCCGGTCGCGTTCCGGCTCTGTCGGCTTTGACGACATCGTCTCGGCAAGCCCGGCGATGATCCGCGTGATTGATCTGGCACAACGCGCCGCGCAGTCGAATATTCCCGTCGTGCTCGAAGGCGAGTCCGGCGTCGGCAAGGAATTGGTGGCCCGCGCCATCCAGTCCGGCAGCGACCGGTCCGGCAAGCCATTTGTCACGGTCAATTGCGGCGCCATTCCGCACAATCTGGTCGAAAGCATCCTCTTCGGTCACGAGAAGGGCGCGTTCACGGGGGCAACCGAGCGCCACATCGGCAAGTTCATGGAAGCCGATGGCGGTACCATCTTCCTCGACGAAATCGGCGATCTGCCACTCGAGGTCCAGGTCAAGCTGCTGCGCGCGGTGCAACAGGGTGAAATCGAAACCGTTGGCGCGCGCACGGCGCACAAGGTCAATGTCCGCCTGATTTCGGCGACCAACAAGGACCTGATCGAAGAGGTCAAGAACGGCCACTTCCGCGAGGACCTCTACTATCGCCTGAACGTCTTTCCGATCACCATCCCGGCGCTGCGCAAGCGCAAGGAGGATATTCCGCACCTGGTGCGGGTCTTCGCCGAGCGCTTCTCCAGCGAGCAAAAGGGCGGCCAACGAATGTCGGTGAGCTCCGGCGCGCTGGCCCTGCTTACCGCCTACGACTGGCCGGGCAACATCCGCCAGCTCGAGAACGCGATCTTCCGCGCGGTAGTGCTGGCCGAGGGGGGCGAACTGACCGAAGCAGACTTCCCGCAGATCGCGGCGCAGCTGCCAGAATACGAGGTCGTCGATCACCTGGCGCTGGTCGCCGACAACACGCGTCTCGACCGACAAAACAACCTCTCAACCGCCGATTACCCGGCTCACCAGGCCAGCGTCGAAGAGGCGGTCGCACGAATCACGGAGGCGCCTGATAACGCGATTGCGAGCACAAACCCTGCCGGAGACGTACGAAAGCTTGCGGATGTGGAGGAGGAACTGATCCGATTCGCCCTTAAATTCTATCGGGGGCAGATGAGTCAAGTGGCCCGAAAACTGGGCATCGGACGATCCACATTGTACCGGAAACTCAAGGATTATGGCATAGATCCGGACAATCCGCAGAAAGACGCCGCATAAATCGCCTGAATTAACGCTCCGGCAATCATCTTTTGTTACCAATCATAAACCACTTGTTAGTGGCCTGTTCATTATGTAAGGAAAAGGTTGATCACGTGTGGCATTTTTGCCATCGTGTGACCGCATTTAACAGCCAACGGTGTCAAAGAGGGACCATCGGCTGTCTGACGGGGATTGAGTTTGCCGGATCTGAATGGGAATACGAGGCCTTCGCGCTTGAACGGGCGCACTAGGTACACGGACCTTTGCGGAAAGGTGTTTAGGACGGCTATGGCCGCCCTTCTCGCACTCGTTGTTTCCTCGCCGGTTCTGGTCAGCTCGCCTTCCGAGGCGGCCGGCGAAACACGCAGTCTCAAGCTCTATTTCATTCACACCGGCGAAAAGGCCGTTATCACCTACAAGCGCAACGGCCGGTACGATCCGAAGGGTCTCCAGCAGCTGAACCGATTCCTTCGCGACTGGCGCAAGAACCAGCCGACGAGAATGGACCCCCGCCTTTTCGACCTTATCTGGGAGGTCTACCGCCAGAGCGGCTCGCGCGACTACATCAACGTTGTCTGCGGCTTCCGTTCGCCGGCCACCAACGCCATGCTGAAGGGCCGCTCACGCAATTCCGGCGTTGCCGAAAAGAGCCAGCATATGCTCGGCAAGGCGATGGATTTCTTCATTCCTGACGTCAAACTCGCCACTTTGCGCGGCATTGGCATGAAAATGCAGGTCGGCGGCGTTGGATTCTATCCGAAATCCGGCTCTCCCTTCGTTCACATGGATGTCGGCGGTGTTCGCGCCTGGCCGCGCATGAGCCGCGAAGAACTGGTCCGGCTTTTCCCGAACGGCAACACGATGCACATCCCCTCGGATGGTCGTCCGCTGCCGGGTTACGAGCAGGCCGTGGCCGATTACAAGCGCCGCGTGAGCTCGTCGCAGGTACAGATGGCAAGCTCCGGCGCTTATACGGGCTCGTCATCGAGTGACCAGCCCAAGCACAAGACGCTGTTTGCAGCCCTGTTTGGGGGCGGCGCCGACGAGGCCGAAGACAGCTCCGATGATGATAGCAGCGCAGCAGTGGCGGTCGCCAAGGCGTCGCCGCCGAAGGTTGACATGCCAAACGCCGCCGATCCCGGCGAGCAAGCGCCCGCGCAGGCTACTGAAGTCGCAAGTGTAAGCGCGCCGGTTCCGCAGGTGCGTCCGGCGTTCGCCAATCAGCCAGGCGGTAGCGAGATGGCCAGCGCCCTCGTCGCTCCGCAATCCGGAAACGCAGCGCAACAAGCCCTTTCTACAGTGACCGAGCAAGGTCAGCAGCAGTTTGCGGATCTCAGCGCCTACAGCGTACCGGTTCCTTCTCTGCTCGGACCGCGCCGCGCTCCGGGCGACGCGGAAGTCGCTTCGGCCGATCCGTCTGCGATGACGGGGAATCTCGCAGCGGTTCCGACGCCGGCTGAACGACCGGCGCTTGCCGAAAAGCTTCTGGCAGCGGCGAATGCCGATGCTGAAGCAGAGGACGACGCGGCAGACCAGGAGGATACGCTTTCTCCGGCCGTTGCCGATGCCCTTGACCAGCAGAATGGTGATGGCGACCGTCAGGTCGCGTCCAACCAGCCGCCGGTCACGAGCATCGAGCAGGCTATCAACGCGGCAACGCCGCAAAAGGTTCCAAGCGAGAAGCCGCCGTTGCAGCTTGCCGCTCTTGCTCCCACCACGAAGTCCGCAAGCTTCGGCGATGGCTTCGATGCACCGAATCCGACCGACGCGAATGGGCTGTCGCAGGGCCTGCCGACCAAGGGCGCACGCCCGACGAAGCATGAGGCCGCAGAAGCCGACGCCAGCCGCGCGACGATTCGCACCGAGCCGAAGCTGACGCAGAAGATCATCTCGCAGTGGGCGCTTACCAACTCCCGCATGGAAATGGTCACCAAGCCGGTCAAGGCGCCGCGCTTCGTCAGTCAGACGCTTCGCGCCCAGCCGACTTCGGTCTATGCCGAAGGCTTCACCAAAACGGCCTCCATCGATCCGGGCCGCTTCAGAGGCAGCGCAGTCAACTTCATGGAAGTGCGGAAGTTCGACTCGAACTGAGGCGGACAAGGAAGAATTTGAAAGAGCCGCCGGAGCGATCCGGCGGCTCTTTTGCTTTGCGGACTGTGGCGGAAAGTCGCGCGGTGAGGTGCGGTTTCGGGACAGGCGTGGGGTTGAGTTTCATTTCCATATCGAGAATATGGCGCCTCCTGTATTCTCTGTAAGTGAAGATATGGATCTGTCGTCAATCGAAATTTTTAAGGCAGTCGCATCGCATTGCAGCGTCACGAAGGCTGCGGCGGCGGTAGGCCGTGTGCCGTCGAATGTCACGACGCGCATCCAGCAGCTCGAAGAGGATCTCGGAGTGGCGCTGTTTTGTCGCGACGGCAAGAAGATGTCGCTGACGCGCGAAGGCTCGATCTTCCTGTCCTATGCAACGCGTCTTGCTGACCTGGCAGAGGAAGCAAAGCAGGCTGTGCGGCCGCTGGCGGCATCGGGAATGCTGCGCGTCGGAACGATGGAAAGCACCGCCGCAAGCCGGCTTCCTGACGTCATCAGGCGGTTCGGATCGCTGTGGCCTGACGTCTCCTTGCAATTGACGATGGGTGCGACACGGGAGCTCATGCTGGGCGTGCTGGCCGAAGAGCTGGACTGCGCATTGGTCGCCCGGCCGCCACAGGCGTCGCTCGACGAGACGCGCTATGCCGATCTCGACCTCGGCAGCTTCGATGCACGGCGCATCTATGTCGAGGACCTCATTCTCGTCCTTCCTCCGAAACACCCCGACGTCAAAGCCGCGGCCGACCTGCGTGTTGGGACACTTGCCGTGATGGAGCCAGGGTGCACCTATCGCCGCATGGCCGAGGAGTGGGCACAGGACGCCGCCTCACTGCGCACGCTGGAGCTCGGTTCTTATCATGCGATCCTCGCGAGCATTGTCGCCGGCAATGCCTTTGGTGTCATGCCGCGCTCGGTGTTCGATCTGCTGCGCTGGCCCGTCGATATCGTCACCGGCGAGATCGGCGCGGTGGAAACATTTCTCGTGCGTCGAAAGGGCGACCGATCGGATTCGTTCGAGGCCTTTCACGATGTCCTTATTGCCTCGCGGGGCAGGGACGGCCCCTCACTTCCAAGCGGCTGACCTTGCATCCTTCTCTCAATCAAGACGCTTCGTTTCACAAACTGCCGGTTCGTCATGTCAAATTCCAGCAATCCCAACACCGATCCCGGAAGGCGCCTCCGTCTCCGCCTGTTTTCGCCGATCCTCGCCGGTGCCACGCTGCGCGAGCGCATGCTTGCCTGCCTTGGTGCGCTGATCGCGATCGCGCTGACTGGCATGGTCTGCGGTTACTTCGTCGGGCAGGGCTCGCACCTGCCGCTAATCGTTGCGCCGATGGGCGCTTCGGCCGTGCTGCTTTTCGCCGTGCCGGCTAGTCCGCTTGCGCAGCCGTGGTCGATCATTGGTGGCAACACGATCTCCGCCATGATGGGCATCATCGCCGCACACTTCATCCATGAGCCGATCATCGCGATCGGCGTCGGCGTCTCGCTGGCGATCGGCGCTATGTCGTTCACCCGCTGCCTGCACCCGCCCGGCGGCGCTGCGGCGCTGACCGCTGTGCTGGGTGGTCCAGCTGTTGCAAGCTGGGGCCTGCTCTTCCCCTTCGTGCCGGTAGCCCTGAATTCCTGCATCCTGGTGGCGCTCGGCATTCTCTTTCACAAGCTCGGGCGGCGAAACTATCCGCATGTCGCCGCGCCGGCGCCGGTCAATACGCATCAGACGATCGATCCGCCGTCCGCTGTGCGGATTGGTTTCCGTGAAGAAGATGTCGATGCGGCGCTGGCGAAGTTCGAGGAAACCTTCGATATCGATCGCGGCGACCTGAGCCGCTTGCTGAGGCAGGTCGAGGTTGAGGCTGCCGTTCGTTCGCACGGCACCGTCAGGTGCGCCGACATCATGTCGCGCGACGTGATCGCGGTGGGCGAGAACGCCACGGCGGAAGAGGCGCGCGCGCTGCTCCTGAAACACAATGTCCGTACGTTGCCCGTAAAGGATGGCAGCGGGCGATTGGTCGGCACGGTGGGGCTGCGGGAATTGATGCAGGCCGAGCGGCTTGCCGATCACATTGCGACGGCCGCGACCACTTCCCCGGATGCGCCCGCCATTAGCCTGTTGCCTGACCTGACCGACGGGCGCACGCACGCAGTCGTCATTGTCGATGACGGCGACCACGTGCTCGGGCTCATCTCGCAGACGGATCTGCTGAACGCCATGGCTCACCTGCTGCCGGAACAGACGACGCGAAGCGCCGCGTGAAGTGCTAGATTAGCTAGAAAATAGTGGCCAAGCCGAACTGCAGGTAGGCGGCCAGGCTGAGCGTGGACAGCGACACGGCGAGCGGCGGCGCTGGCGTCCGCACCGTCCAACCGAGAAGCGGGCCAAGCGCCGCGATCAGCATGCCGAGCCATGGCCCGTTGCCGGCGAAGGCCAATCCGAGGGCGGAGAGACTGACCGCGCTGGCGATCATGGTGAGCGGGGCGGTTGCCACGGCAGCATCCGTTCTGGGGCTGAAGATGCTGATGAAGCGCGGCCAGCTGAGGGCGATGGTGAGAACCAGGAAGACGGGAGCGATCGTCTGGAGTTGCATCAGCGCGCTCCGACGGCCAAGCGGAAATAGCCATCGAGATGGCCGGCCTCGCCGGTGCCGCTCTGGCGTGCCGCAAGGGCGCTGCCGACAGCGATCAGGACAGGATTGTCATAGCCGATTTCCGCGATCCCACAGGCGACGGTTGAGAGTGTGCCGCGCCAATCGCGTTGTGTCGACCGGCTGACGTCGCTGATGATGATGGCCGGCGTTTCAGGCGACAGGCCTTCTTCGATCAACCGATCGGCGATAAGCGGCGCCGTCCTGCCGCCCATGTAAAAGACGGTCGTCGTATGCGGATCGGCGACGGTGGCCCAATCGACATTGGCCGGCAGCCCGCCATGCCGAGAATGGCCGGTGATGAAGCGGACGGATTGCGCGTGGTCGCGGTGCGTCAGCGAGATCCCGAGGCGGGAGGCCATGGCGCTTGCGGCGGTGATGCCGGGGATGACATCGACCGGAATGTTCTCGCGATCAAGATGGGCAATTTCCTCGCCGGCGCGGCCGAAGATCATCGGATCGCCGGACTTCAGCCGCACGACACGCTTGCCTGCCTTGGCGAGCTTCACCATCATGTCGTTGATGTCTTTCTGGCGGCAGCTCGTGCGGCCGCCGCGTTTTCCCACCAGCATGCGCTTTGCCTCGCGCCGGGCAAGCTCCAACACCTCCGAAGAAACCAGATCATCGAAGAGGATCACGTCGGCTCCCTGCAGGGCGCGAACGGCCTTCAACGTCAGAAGCTCCGCATCGCCGGGGCCGGCGCCGACCAGCGTCACACGACCCTTGGAGTGGGCGGGCGCTTCCCGAAGCCTTTCGGCTTCTTTGAGAAGCTGCCCGCCGACGCCCTCCTCCGGCGTATCCGAACTTGAAAAGGCGCGATCAACGAATCTCTCCCAAAAAGCGCGGCGCAAGGGGCCGGGCGCCAGCCGCTCGTTGATCCGGTCTCGTAGCGAGTGTGCCAATTCCGCCCAGCCTTTCAACGCCCGCGGCAGTAACGTCTCGATCCGCCGGCGGATTGCCTGGGCAAGGATCGGGGCGGCACCATCCGTTGAGATGGACACGACAACAGGCGAGCGGTTGACGATCGAACCGAACTGGAACTGGCAGAAGGCGGGCTTGTCTATGACATTGACCGGCACCCCGGCCATACGGGCGGCGGCGAAGAAGGCTTCCGCCTCGTCATTCCCCTCGCAGTCGGCGATGGCGATGGCAGCGCCGGTGAAGATCGTTTCATTCCATGCTTCGGCGTGATGGATGAAACTGCTCTGAGGGTGTTCGGCGCCTCGCAGGATCAGTTTCTCGAAGGTGTCGGAAAGCTCGTGCGCATAGATATGGACTTCCGCGCCGCATGCGGCGAGAAGCTCGGCCTTCCAGGCGGCGGCATCGGATCCGCCGGCGATGATCACGCGCTTGCCTTCGAGCGCCCAGAACACCGGCAGCTTGGCAAGCGGCTCCATGCGGGCGGGTGTTTCACTCCGCGGCGGCTGCAAGACATCCATCGATGATCCCCCTGATCTCGGCGCGGCAGGAGCCGCAGTTGGTTCCGGCATTGAGTTCCTTGCCGACGGCTTCGACGCTGTGGCAGCCGCCGCGAACGGCTGCGACGATCTGGTTGACGCCGACGCCAAAGCAGGAGCAGACGGTAGCGCCCGGATCAGGCTTGTCGGCACCCGGGCGACCGGCGACGAGAGCGAAGCGCTTGCGCAGATTGGTGTGCTCGGCGGTGAGCTGGGAGATCGCCCAGTTGCGGGCGACGGCCACCGGTTCGCGCGCCAGGAACAGGGCCGCAAGCAGTCGCTTGCCGTCGAAGAAGGCGAGCCTCAGATCGCCGGATTGCTGGTCGGCGTAGCCGAGTGGCTCGACATCGTCAGGGATAGCGAAAGTGGTGCGGCACCAGGCGCACCAGTCCTCGACCGGCCGGTCGAAGGCGAGCTCCACCCGCCACCCGCCTTCGGCCTTTGCCAACGCCCAATACGCGGCATCGAGATTGTCCGGCTTGACTTGGGAGACCGCAAAGCCGTAGCG
>Ga0075365_10000624_pt1 | contig 13976 bp, 12 predicted proteins | sample EndMetdeltDD1765_FD_71387 | JGI IMG/M metagenome (GOLD analysis project Ga0075365, IMG submission 71387) | Populus endosphere microbial communities from Tennessee, USA - Endosphere MetaG P. deltoides DD176-5 | ecosystem: Host-associated > Plants > Roots > Endosphere | place: USA: Tennessee... | reverse complement strand
CGCCACCAGCCAGGCCTCGGCCGCGACGTCCTCCGCGGCCACCATGCTGTCCCCGCTCGGCCGGGTCGACAGCCACGCGACCAGACGTCCGGCGTGCGCCCGGCGCAGCGCCGCAGCAGTCGGACCCGGACCTGGATGGCTGAGCGGGACGACGCGCTCGTCGCGGCCGCGAAGGCCGGCGACCCCGAGGCCTGGCGGGCGCTGCACCGGGCGCACGCCGGACGTCTGGTCGCGTGGCTGTCGACCCGGCCGAGCGGGGACAGCATGGTGGCCGCGGAGGACGTCGCGGCCGAGGCCTGGCTGGTGGCGGCTGCGCGGATCGCCGACTTCCACGGCACGGCGGACGACTTCGCCGGCTGGCTCTTCGGCATCGCCCGCAAGATCAGCGGCGCGACGCAGCGACGCTCGCAGCGTCGTCGTACCGAGCCCCGGGAGGTGGCCGACCACCTGCCACCGGTGCCCGACCCGACGCTGGTGCTGGACGGCGGGGACTGGGTCCGGGAGGCGCTGGCGGCGCTGCCTGCGCGCGAGCGGGACGCGGTCGGCCTGGTCGACGGGCTCGGGCTCGACAACCAGGGTGCCGCGGCGGCGCTCGGGATCAGCGCGGTCGCGGTGCGGGTGGCCCGGCACCGGGGCCTGCGCCGGCTGCGTGGCCTGATCGGCTGATCGGCCGAGGCGCGCCGACCCTCCTGTCGGGGGGAGGGAGGAGGGCCGGCGGCCCGACGACCAGCCGGGGGGTCAGCTGGTCGTGGTCTCCTCGGCCGTGCAGCCGGCCAGTCGCTCCTCCGCCTTGGCGAGCCGCTGCTGCTGGGCCTTCTTGGTCTCGCGGGAGTCGGCCTTCGTGGCCTTGGCCCGGGCGAGGTCCCGCTTGGCCTGGGCGCGCTCGTCGGCGTCGTCGGCGGCCGCGACCTCCTCCCGGAGGTTCGCGACCTTCTCCTTCTGGCGCTCGAAGACGGCCGTGACCCGCGCGAGCGCGGCGGTGGCCTTGTCGACCTGGGCCTGCTGCTGGGCGCAGGCGGGCTTCTCCTCCGGGACGGCGGAGGCGGTCGCGAGCGAGCCGAGCGAGAGGGTGAGGCCGGCAACGATGCCGGCGGCCCGGGTGGTGGTGCGCATGGAAGGGTCTCCTTGCAGGTGAGAGGTCCCGCGAGCGGGTGTTCATCCCTCACCTGCCGCGGGCCGGCGGCGGTGTTACACCGGGTGGGGATCAGCCGCGGGCGGCGATGGCCAGCAGGTCGCGCACCGGGCCGGCGGGCGGCGTCGTACCGCCCACCCAGACGGCGGTGAAGCGGCGGTGCAGGTCGAGGCCGGTGGTCGGTACGGCGACCAGCTGCCCGGAGTCGAGGTCGCGCTCGACGGCGCGGCGGCTGAGGAAGGCCGGGGGGCTGCCGGCCCGCACGCTGCCGACGACGGCGGCGTTGGTGGTCAGCTCGGCCTCGGGCGCGGCCAGGCGCTCGCCGGCCCGGGCCAGGGCGTCCTCGATCACCCCGCGGGTGCCGGAGCCGCGCTCGCGGCTGGTCAGCGCCCGGGACGCCACGGCGGCCGCGTCGAGCGGGCGTCGGCGCCGCGCCCAGGGGTCGTCCGGGGCGGCGACCAGGACCAGCTCGTCGGTGCCGACGACCCGGGAGGCCAGGCCGGTCAGGTCGCCCGGTCCCTCGATGAACCCCAGGCCCGCCTCACCGGCGCGCACCGCCGCCAGCACCGCCTCGGAGTTGGTGGCGTGCAGGTTGACGGTGACCGCACGCTGCTGGCGCAGCCGCACCAGCCAGCGGGGGAGCAGGTACTCCGCGGTCGTCATGCTGGCGCACACCCGCAGCTCCTCGGTGCGCTCCTGGCGCAGCGTCCGCAGGGCGACCTCGACCTCGTCGGCCTGCTCCAGCAGCCGGGTGCTCCACTCGACCAGCAGCCGACCCGCCGAGGTCAGGCTGGAGCCGCTGGTGGTGCGCTGGACCAGGACCAGGCCGGTCTGCGCCTCCATCGCCCGCAGCCGCTCGGAGGCGGACTGCTGCGAGATGCCCGCGACCCGGCCGGCCGCGCCGATGCTGCCGTGCCGCGCGACGTCGGCCAGCAGGCGCAGGGACGGCAGGTCGGGGAGCACGTCTCGAGGGTAGTCGGGACCCCACAGGAAAATCCTGTGTCCCCACAGTGACGGGCGTCCTACCGGGTTCCGCGGGCGTCGCTCACGCTTGACGTATGAGGAACATTCGCGTTGCTGTGGTCGGCGCCGGCCCGGCGGGCATCTACGCCGCCGACATCCTGACCAAGGAGCACCCGGAGGCCAGCGTCGACGTGATCGAGCGGCTGCCCGCGCCGTACGGCCTGGTCCGCTACGGGGTCGCGCCCGACCACCCGCGCATCAAGGAGATCGTCAAGGCGCTGCGCCGGGTGCTCTCGCGCGACAACATCCGCTTCCTCGGCAACGTCGAGTACGGCACCGACCTCAAGCTCGAGGACCTGGAGCGGTTCTACGACGCCGTCATCTTCTCCACCGGCGCGATGGCCGACCGCCAGCTCGACATCCCTGGCATCGACCTGCCCGGCAGTCACGGTGCCTCCTCGTTCGTGAGCTGGTACGCCGGCCACCCGGACGCCCCGCAGGACTGGCCGCTGGAGGCCCAGCACGTCGCGGTCATCGGCGCCGGCAACGTCGCCCTCGACGTGGCCCGGATGCTGGCCAAGCCCGCCGACGAGCAGCTGACCACCGAGATCGCGGACAACGTCTACCAGGGTCTGAAGCTCAACCAGGCCACCGACGTGCACGTGTTCGCGCGGCGGGGGCCGGCCCAGATCAAGTTCACCCCGATGGAGCTGCGCGAGCTGTCGCACTCGCCGAACGTGGACGTCATCGTGCACCCGGAGGGCTTCGAGATCGACGAGGCGTCCCAGACGGCGATCTCGTCCAACAAGGGCACCCGGCTGGTCGTCGACACGCTGCTGAAGTACGTCGAGGCCGAGCCGACCGGAGCCGCGCACCGCATCCACATCCACCTGTGCCAGGCGCCGGTGGAGATCCTCGGCGACGGTCGGGTCGAGGGCCTGCGCACCGAGATCACCGAGCTGGTCGGCGACGGCACCGCCCGCGGCACCGGTGAGTACGTCGACACCCCGGTCCAGGCGGTCTACCGTGCGGTCGGCTACTTCTCCAGCCAGCTCGCGGACCTGCCCTTCGACTCCACCAACGGCGTGGTCCCGCACGCGGCCGGCCGGGTGCTGGACCTCGACGGCGAGCACCTGCCCGGCACCTACGTCACCGGCTGGGTCAAGCGCGGCCCCGTCGGCCTGATCGGGCACACCAAGTCCGACGCGGCCGAGACGGTGGCCAGCCTGCTCGCCGACCTGGACACCCTGCGCACCCCGGAGACGGCCGACCCCGCGGCGATCCTGGAGCACCTGTCCGGCCGCGGCGTCGAGGTGATCACCTGGGACGGCTGGGAGCGCCTGGACGCCCACGAGGTCGCGCTCGGCGAGGCCCAGGGCCGCGAGCGGATCAAGGTCGTGCCGCGCGAGGACATGCTGCGGGCCGCCCGCGGCTGAGGGCCGCCTCACCCGTTCGGGTAGTCTCGCTGCCCGAGATGGTCGACGGTCAGGGGGGCACCGTGGGGGCGAGCTCGCTCGAGGAGTGCTTCCGGGCCGGCGACGAGTTCGCGCGCCGGCTGCGCGAGGCCGCCGGCTCGCGCATCGCCGTTCTGTCCGTGTTCCTCGGCGAGCACCAGGTCATCCTGGGCTCCGAGGGGCTCCCGGAGGCGATGCATGGCGTCCGGGAGATCCCGGTGCTGGCGGGCTTCTGCACCTACGTCTTCACGACCGGGAACCAGCTGGTCGTCGACGACGTGGGCGCGGAGACCACGATCGCGACCCACCCGATGTTCGCCGCGCTCGGGGTCCGGGCCTACGCGGGGTGGCACGTCCCGGGCGTCGACGGACGGCCCGCGGGCGTGCTCGCGGCCCTGGAGGACCGGCCACGGGCGTGGGGCTCCGCCGAGCTCCTGCCGCTGATGGACCTGGCCCAGGAGTGCGCCCCGACCGTGCAGGCGCTGGTCGCCGCGCGGACCCCCGACGCCGCCCCGGCCTGAGGCGCCGCTGGGGTGAACGGTGGCCCAGCGGGTACCTTCGTCGCCGTACCGGGGGATGAGCCGTACCCGACTCGGCGTCCGCTCGCGGCGGACGTCGCGAGGAGACACCGTGACCTTCACCGACGACACCCAGGACGCCCAGGACGACCGGGCGCACGACCGGGCGGAGGACGGGTACGCCCGTCGGCTCCGCACGGCCCTGGGCTCGAAGCTGGCGATCCTGTCGATCTTCGTCGACGACCGCCAGATCTTCGTCGACACCGACGGTCTGCCGGCGCGCTACGTGGGCTGCCGCGAGATCCCGGTGCTGGAGGGCTTCTGCAAGTACGTGCACGACCACGGGCGCCAGCTGATCGTCGACGACGTGCGCGACGAGGACCGGATCGCCGTCCACCCGATCGTCGGCGAGCTCGGCATCGAGGCGTACGCCGGCTGGCACGTCACCGGTCAGGACGGCCGGCCGGTCGGGGTGCTGGCCGCCCTCGACGACCACCCGCGCGCGTGGAGCTCCGGAGAGCTGCTGGCCCTGATGGAGCTGGCCCACGAGTCCGGGCCGTGGGTGCGCGAGGCCGCCGCCCGCTCGCGCGGCGCCGCCGACCGGTCCGCGTCGTCCGACGCCGGGCACTAGACCCGCACCCGGTCGCCCGCTCCCAGGTCGAGCACCGCGTCGGCGAGGTCGACGCCCACGTGGTCGTGGCTGATCCAGACGACCGTCCGGCCGTCACGGGCCCCCAGCACCTCCTCGGCGAGCGCCACCGCGGTGGCGTGGTCGAGGTGGGCGGTGGGCTCGTCGAGGACCAGCACCGGCTGCTCGGCCAGGAGCGAGCGGGCCAGGGCGATCCGGGCGCGCTCGCCGCCGGAGACCTGGGCGTGCCCGTCGCCGAGCCAGGTGTGCAGGCCGTCGGGGAGGCCGTCGAGCCAGGCGCCGAGCCGGGCCTGCCGCAGGGCGGCGTCGACCTCGGCGTCGGTGGCCTCGGGCCGCGCCAGCCGCACGTTCTCGACCAGGGTCGAGGCGAAGACGTGCGGGTCGTCGTCGACCAGCCCCACGACCCGGCGCACGTCGTCGGGGTCGAGGCCCGTGGTGGGCGTCCCGCCGAGGCGTACGTCGCCCGCGACCGGGTCCAGGAAGCGCAGCAGCAGTGCGGCCAGCGTCGACTTGCCGGAGCCCGACGGCCCAACGACCGCGAGTCGCCGGCCGGGCGCGACGCTCTCGCTCAGCCCGCGCAACGCGAGCCGGTCGCGCGTCCAGCCGGCGGTGACGGCGTCGAGCACGAGGTCGTGGCGCCCGGGGAGGGGCCCGCCGACCGTCGCGCGGACGGCGGGCGGGGTCCGCTCCAGTGCGTGCAGCCGCGTCGCCGCGGCCGCGGTGCGGACCCCGAGGGCGCCCGCGTCGGCCACCGTGGTGAGGATGTCGGCCAGGGCGAGCGGCACCAGCGCGAGCAGGGCCAGGACCGGCCCGGAGACCTCACCGGTGGCGAGGGCGGCCACCGCCACGACGCCGGCCCCGCAGGTGAGCAGGACGACGGCGCGGGCGGCGCCCAGCCAGGTCACGGCTCGGGCCGCCGCGGAGCCGAGGCGGTCGCTGAGCCCGGCGACCCGCTCGACCGCGGCGGTCTCGGCCTGCCACATGACCAGCTCCGGCGCGACCTGGGAGGTCTCCACGGCCGCCTCCGAGAGGGCGGCGCGGAGCGCGACCGAGGCGCGTTCGGCGCTCCCGGCGCCGAGCCGGGCGATGGCGAACGCCAGCCCGCCGCCGACCAGGCAGACGGCGGCGACGACCGCGCCCGCCACCGGGAGCAGCGTCGCCGTGAGGACCGTCGCCGCGACCCCGACCAGCGCGCCCGACAGCAGCGGCAGCCGCACCCGCAGGGCGTCGTCGACGACCCCGTCGACATCGTCGACCACGGCCGCGAGCAGGTCGCCGCGCCGGCGGCCGAGACGCCCGGGCACCAGGGGCACGAGGGTGTCGTACACCTCGACGCGGCGGCGGGCCAGCAGCCGCAGCGCGAGGTCGTGGGAGCGCAGGCGCTCGACGTAGCGGAGCACCGGGCGGGCCAGCCCGAAGGTCCGGACGCCGACGATGGCCACCATCAGGGTCAGCACCGGCGGATGGGTCGAGGCCTGCACGATCAGCCAGCCGGCGGTCGCGGTCAGCGCGACCCCGGCGAGCGAGGCGAGGGCGCCCAGGAGGGTGCTGCCGAGCAGCCCACCGCGCAGCGGCCGGTCCGGCTGGTCCTCGGCGACCGGGCGGCGGTGAGCGGTCCACCGTTCCGCACCCGGGGACGCTGGACCGCTCACCGCTGCGCGCGGGGCCGGGGCGCTCAGGGCGATCTCGTGGTCGGCCAGGGCGACCAGCGCCGGCCGGTGCGCCACCACGACGACCCCGCTGGTGCGGCCGAGCTCGACCACGGTGTCGGCGATGACCTGCTCGGTGAGCGCGTCGAGGTGGGCGGTGGGCTCGTCGAGGAAGACCCAGGGCCGCCGGGCCAGGACCACCCGGGCCAGCGCGAGCCGGGCGCGCTCGCCGGCGGACAGCGTGACGCCGTCCTCGCCCAGCGGCTGCCGCAGCGCCCCGGGCAGGGACCGGACCCGCTCCTCGAGCGCGACCGCCCGCAGGGCCGACCAGAGGTCGTCGTCGCTCGCCTGCGGGCGGGCCAGGCGCAGGTTGTCGGCGATCGTGCCGGCCACGAACACCGGGCGCTGGGAGACCCAGGCGACCTGGCTGCGCCACGCCTCGCCCGCGACGGGTACGCCGCCGACGTGGATCTCGCCCGCGGTCGGGGTCAGCAGGCCGGCCAGGGCGCCGAGCAGGGTGGACTTGCCGCAGCCCGACGGGCCGGTCACCACCGTGACGCCGCGGGCAGGCAGGACGACGTCGACCGCGTCGAGGGCGGGGACGGTGCGGCCCGGGTGGACCACGCTCAGGCCGCTCGCGACCAGCGCGGCGCCCGCGGGTGCGGGGAACCCGGCCGGCTCCTCGGGGAAGTCGGCGAGCAGCTCGTCGACCTGCTCGAACGTCGCGACGCCCTCCGCGGCGGCGTGGAACTCCGCCCCGACCCGGCGCAGCGGCCAGTAGGCCTCGGGGGCGAGCAGCAGCACCAGCAGCGCGGTGGACAGGTCCAGGCCGCCGGCGGCGAGCCGGACGCCGACCACGACGGCGACCAGCGCGACCGACAGGGTGGCGACCAGCTCCAGCACGGCCGAGGACGCGAACGCGACCCGGAGCGTGCCCATGCTGGCTCGGCGGTAGCGGTCGGTGACCCGGCCGATGGTGGCCGACTGGGCGCGGGCCCGGCGGTGCGCGACCAGGGTCGGGAGGCCGCGGACGACGTCGAGGAAGTGGCCCGACAGCGAGGCCATCGCGCGCCACTGCTCCTCGGCCCGGTCCCGGGTCGCGAGCCCGACCAGGGCTCCGAAGACCGGCACCAGCGGCAGGGTCAGCAGGACCACCAGCCCGCTGAGCGGGTCCAGCCAGGCGATCACCGCGAGGGTGAGCAGGGGCAGCACGCCGGCCAGCACGACGGCCGGCAGGTAGCGGGTGAGGTACGGCTCCGCGGCGGTGACGCCCCGGGTGAGCAGGACGGCGTCGGCCGAGCGCACCTCGCGGCGGCGCAGCACCGCGGCCACCACCTGGCGGCGCAGGTGGGTGCCGACGACCGCCGCGGCCCGGGCCGCGCACCGGTCGCCGGCCCAGCCCGCGAGCGCCCGGCCGGCGAAGACCCCGGCGACCACGACGGCCCAGCCGAGCAGCTCCTCGCGCCGTACGGCGGCCACCAGCAGGCCGGTGACGGCCCACGCCTGGGCCACGACGAGCAGCGCCCCGAGCCCGCCCGTCACCAGCACCCCGGCCAGCGGCACCCGGGCGGGCGCCAGCTGGCGGCGCAGCCGCGGGTCCGTGGGCCTCATCCCGGCACTCACCGGGGGCCGGCCGCGAGCACCGGCTCCGGGATGTGGTGCACGGCGATCCGCTTGCGGAAGACCCAGTAGGTCCACGACTGGTAGGCCAGCACCAACGGGGTGAAGATCGCCGCCACCACCGTCATGATCTTCAGCGTGTACGCCGTGGCCGCGGCGTTGGTGGTCGTCAGCGAGGTCCCGTCGGCCAGCGTCGTGGGCATCACGTCGGGGAAGAGCGCCAGGAACAGCCCGCCCACCCCGACGGCGATCGCGACGAAGGTGCCCAGGAACGCCCAGCCCTCGCGACCGGCCGTGGCGGCCGCGATCCCGCCGACCAGCGCCAGCGCCGCGACCAGGAAGGCCAGGGCCGACCGGACGTCGCCGGTGTCGAGCTGGGTCCAGCCGAGGAACGCGACCGCGACGACCGCGGCAACGACGCCGACCTTCACCGCGAGCGCGCGGGCGGCGTACCGGATCGGGCCGTCGGTCTTCAGGGCGATGAACATCGCGCCGTGGGTGAGGAAGAGCAGCAGGGTCATCGCGCCGCCCAGCAGCGCGTAGGGGTTGAGCAGGTTGAAGAAGCCCCCGGTGTACTCCAGGTCGGCGTCGATCGCGACGCCGCGCAGGATGTTGGCGAAGGCCACGCCCCACAGCAGCGCGGGGACCAGGGAGCCGACGAAGAGCACCGTGTCCCAGCGGTCCTTCCAGCGCTCGTCCTCGCGCTTGTGGCGGTACTCGAAGGCCAGGCCGCGCACGATCAGGGCGACCAGGATCAGCAGCAGCGGCAGGTAGAAGCCGCTGAACAGGGTGGCGTACCACTCCGGGAAGGCCGCGAAGGTCGCGCCGCCGGCGACCAGCAGCCACACCTCGTTGCCGTCCCAGACGGGGCCGATGGTGTTGATGAGCACCCGGCGCTCGCGGTCGGTGCGGCCCAGGACCCGGATCAGCATCCCGACGCCGAAGTCGAAGCCCTCGAGGGCGAAGTAGCCCATCCACAGGATCGCGATCAGCGCGAACCAGACGGTGGTCAGTTCCATGTCTTCTCAGTCCTTGTCAGTACGCGAACGCGAGGGGCTGGTCGTCGTCCGCGTCGGTGCGGACCTGCGGGAGGTCGTCGTCGGTGACCGGCTCGACGCCCTTCGCGATGGCGGTGAGCAGCAGCCGGACCTCGATCACCGCGAGGACGCCGTACAGGAGGGTCAGGGTGATCAGCGAGATGAGCATCTCGGTGGCGCTGACCCCCGGGGAGACGGCCGAGGCGGTGGTCATCAGGCCGAAGACGGCCCACGGCTGGCGGCCCATCTCGGTGAAGATCCAGCCGGCCGAGTTGGCCAGCAGGGGCAGGAACGGCAGCAGGACGACGGCGGCGTACAGCAGCCGGCCGGTGGGGATCCGCTGCCGCCGGGTCGCCCACAGCAGCCACAGGGCGATCCCCATCGCGGCGAAGCCGAGGCCCATCATGAACCGGAAGCTCCAGTAGGTGATCGGGATGTACGGCGTGTAGTCGCCGGCCGAGTAGTACGCCGCGCCCGGGTCCTGCCCGTAGGTCTGCTGGTACTGCTCGCGCAGCTGGTTGATGCCCTGCACCTCGCCGTCGAGGTCGCCGGTGGCCAGGAACGAGAGCAGGTTCGGGACCACGATCGAGAACTTCTCGCTCTTCCCGTCGGGCGTGCCGACGGTGATCAGCGAGAACGGCGCGGGCTGCTCGGTCTCGTAGAGCGCCTCCGCGGCCGCCATCTTCATCGGCTGGACCTCGGTCATCACCTTGCCCTGGAAGTCGCCCACGACGACCACCGCGAGCCCGGTGACCAGCACGAACGCCGCGCCGCCGCGGACCGCCCGGCGCCACATCCCGGCGTCCTCGGAGGTGGCGTCACGCTGCTTGCGGTAGTGCCAGAACGCGATCCCGACGACGAACGCCGCGGCCGTCATGTACGCCGCCATCACCACGTGCGGGAAGGTCACGAGCTGGACCTTGTTGAACATCACCGCCGCGAAGTCGTTCATCTCCGCGCGGCCGGTCTCGGGGTTGAAGACGAAGCCCACCGGGTGCTGCATCCACGAGTTGGCGGCCAGGATGAACCAGGCCGAGAACAGGGTGCCGAGGTGCACCAGCCACATGCAGCCCGCGTGCAGCCGGCCCGGGAGCCGGTCCCAGCCGAAGATCCACAGGCCCAGGAAGGTCGACTCGAGGAAGAACGCGAGCAGGCCCTCGATGGCCAGCGGGGCGCCGAAGACGTCGCCGACGAAGCGGGAGTAGTCGCTCCAGTTCATCCCGAACTGGAACTCCTGCACGATGCCGGTCACCACGCCGATCGCGAAGTTGATCAGGAACAGCTTGCCGAAGAACCGCGTCAGCCGCAGGTACGCCGTGTTCCGCGACCGCAGCCACCGGGTCTCGTAGTAGGCCACCATCCCCGACAGGCCGATGCTGATCGGGACGAACATGAAGTGGTAGACGGTGGTGATGCCGAACTGCCACCGGGCGATGTCGAGCGGGTCCACGAGCTCTCCTGAGCGATCGGTCTGGCTGGTACGCCCACGCTAGGAACCCACCTCCGCTCCCCGGACCGGCCGGACGACCCCGCTCCCGGGGACCAACGTCCCGAGCTGTCCCGGGCTCCACGCCCCGGAAAGTCCGTCACGTTCGGCGAGATTAAGAGCGCTCTTACCCGTCAAACGTGACGGACTTTCCCGGGGCCGGCCTCAGCGCGGCACGGGCGCGTCGGCGCGGGGCCCGTCCAGGAGTACGTCGGCGAGAGGGCGGCGGGGGGTGGCGGGGAGGTCGCTGCGGCCGATCTCCTGCCAGCCCAGCCGCAGCACCACCTGCGGGTGCACCAGCCCGCCGAGCACCTCGTGGTGCAGGACGCGGCGGGTCTCCTCGACCTCCACGACCTGGCTCAGCGGCACGACCGACAGGCCGTCGCGGGCCGCGCGCAGCCACAGCTCGCTCATCGCCTCGCCGGCGGCGACCCAGGCCGCGGGGCCGTCGTCGGCGGTGCACACGGCGATCACGCCGTCGGGGGCGGCGAGCAGGTTCGAGCGGAGCCGGCTGCTCCAGTGGCGCTCCTCGGCGGCGTAGCGGGGGTCCTCGTCCTGCAGGGCCGCGGCCCGGCCGACCAGGACGCCGGCGCGCAGCCGCTCGGCGGTGCCGGTGAGCGGCACGGCCTGGACGTCGCGTCCGCCGACCCCGCGGGCCAGCGCCTGCAGGTGCTCCTCGGCGACCGGCCAGGAGGTGAACCGCCGCCGGTCGGTACGACGCGCCAGCAGCAGGTGCAGCTCGCCGCTGATCGTCGGCTCCCGGTCGGTTCCCACCAGGTCGAGGGTGGCCAGCAGGTCCGGTCGTGCCGGGTCCAGGTGGCGCTCGACGACCGCGTCGTAGCCCAGCGAGGTCGCGGCCACCCGCGCGTGGTGCAGCGCCGCCCCGCAGCTCAGCAGCAGGTTGCGCCCATGGGGGTCGGCGACCTCCAGCTGGCGGGTCCGGTCGGCGTGCAGCTCGACCCGGTGGCCGTCGACGCGCCAGCGCCAGGGCTGGGTGTTGTGCACGCTGGGCGCCCGGCAGGCCAGCTCCACGAGGCGCGCGGGGGAGGGGTCGGACGGCGGCATGAGGTCAACGGTGCGGCCGGGCGAGCCGCCGGAACAGGGACCAAGGTCCCGCGCTGGCCGGGCCTCGGGCCGTCGACCTACGGGCCCCCGGCTCGCTAGATTCGGGCCATGACGACGAGCGAGCCGATCAAGGTCTTCCTCCTCGACGACCACGAGCTGGTCCGCCGGGGGATCCGTGAGCTCCTCGAGGGCGAGGGCGACATCGTGGTCGTGGGGGAGTCGGGGCTGGCCGAGGAGGCCACGCGCCGGATCCCCGCGCTGCGCCCCGACGTCGCCATCCTCGACGGCCGGCTGCCCGACGGCTCCGGCATCGACGTGTGCCGCGAGATCCGCTCGCGCGACCCGCAGATCAAGGCACTGATCCTCACCTCGTACGACGACGACGACGCGCTCTTCTCCGCGATCATGGCCGGGGCCGCGGGCTACGTGCTCAAGCAGGTGCGCGGCACCGACTTCGTCGACACGGTACGCCGGGTCGCGGCCGGCCAGTCGATGCTCGACCCGGCCGTCACCCAGCAGGTGCTCGACCGGCTCCGGGAGGGTCCGAAGAAGGACCCGGCCCTCGACCAGCTCACCGGCCAGGAGCTGAAGATCCTCGAGCAGATCGGTCAGGGCCGCACCAACCGCCAGATCGCCGAGACGATGTTCCTGGCCGAGAAGACCATCAAGAACTACGTGTCCTCGCTGCTCGCCAAGCTGGGCCTCGAGAGCCGCACCCAGGCCGCGATCTTCGCGACCAAGCACCTGGACCAGTGACGGGACCCGTGCCCGACTCCGCTCGGTGGAAGCTGCTGCTCGAGGCCGTCGTCGGCATCGGCGCCGACCTGTCCCTCGACGGCGTCCTGGCGCGGATCGTGCGGGTGGGCAGCGAGCTCGTCGAGGCCAGGTACGCCGCGCTCGGGGTGCTCGGCGCGGGGCCGGGCAAGCGGCTGCGCACCTTCGTGCACCACGGCATGGGCGAGGACGCCGTGCTGCGGATCGGCGACCTCCCGACCGGTCACGGCCTGCTCGGGCTGATCATCGACCGGCCCGAGCCGCTGCGGCTGCACGACATCGCCGAGCACCCGGCGTCGTACGGCTTCCCGGCGGGGCACCCGCCGATGAGCTCGTTCCTGGGCGTGCCGGTGCGGATCCGCGACCAGGTCTTCGGCAACCTCTACCTCACCGAGAAGGCCGGGGGCGGGGACTTCACCGAGCAGGACGAGGACATCGTGGTCGCGCTGGCGGCGGCGGCGGGCGTGGCCATCGAGAACGCCCGGCTCTACGAGGAGGCCGCGCGCCGCGAGCGCTGGCTCTCCGCGACCGCCGAGATCACCCGGCTGCTGGCGGGCACCACCCTCGGCTCCGACGCCCTGCAGGCGGTCGCCGACCGGGCGCGCGAGGTCGCGGGCGCCGACGTGGCCTGGATCCTGGCCGGGGAGGCCGACGGCGAGATGGCGCTCGAAGTGGTGTCGGGGCACCGGGTCGACGCCGCGCTGCTGGAGGTCCTGGCCCGCCAGGACGCGCTGGCCGAGGAGGTGGCGCGCACCGGCGTCCCGACCTCCCTGCCCGATCTCGAGGCGGACCTGCTCGGACCGGCGGTCGTCGTCCCGCTCCGCAACGCGGCGGGGATCGAGGGGGTGCTGGCCATCGCGTGGGAGGCGGTGAACGTCGACGCCTTCCACGCCGTCGACGCCGCGCTCCCGGCCGCGTTCGCCGAGCAGGCCGCGCTGGCCCTGCAGGTCGCCCGGCACCGTGAGGACCAGCAGAAGCTGGCCGTCCTGGAGGACCGGGACCGGATCGGCCGGGACCTGCACGACCTGGTCATCCAGCGCCTGTTCGCGATCGGGCTCGGGCTGCAGGGCGCCAGCCGCCGCGTCGACCACCCGCAGGTGGTGGCCAAGCTCGACACGGCCGTCGACGACCTGGACGCGACGATCCGCGACATCCGGCGCTCGATCTTCGCGCTCAGCTCCGCCGACGAGTCGACCGACCTGCAGTCGGAGATGACCCGGATCGTCGAGCGGGCCGCGGCCAACCTGGAGCAGCGGCCCTCGCTGACCTTCCGCGGCCCGGTCCGCACCCGGATCTCGCCGCGGGTCGCGCCGCACCTGCTCGCGGTGCTGGGGGAGGCGCTCTCCAACGCCGTACGCCACGCCGGCCCGGCCGCGATCGCCGTGACCCTCACCGTCGGCGACGAGGTCGAGCTGCTGGTGCGCGACGACGGCGTCGGGATGGGCGCGGAGGTGGCCGAGAGCGGGCTGCGCAACATGCGCGACCGCGCCGAGCGGCTGGGCGGGACCTGTCGCATCGAGTCGGCGCCCGGCGCCGGGACCACCGTGCACTGGACCGTGCCCACCGGCTGAGGCGGGTGGGTGGCATGCTCGCCCGGTGCTCCTGGTCCTGCTCGCCGCACTGCCCATC
>Ga0075365_10000623_pt1 | contig 13983 bp, 11 predicted proteins | sample EndMetdeltDD1765_FD_71387 | JGI IMG/M metagenome (GOLD analysis project Ga0075365, IMG submission 71387) | Populus endosphere microbial communities from Tennessee, USA - Endosphere MetaG P. deltoides DD176-5 | ecosystem: Host-associated > Plants > Roots > Endosphere | place: USA: Tennessee... | reverse complement strand
GACGAGGTGCGCGCGCTGCGCGCGCGCGGCGACCTGCACGCCGAACTGCCGGCGATGCGCTGCGTCGGCTATCGCCAGGTCTGGCAGGCGCTCGATGCGGGGCTCGAGGGCGGCGCGCTCGTCGACGCGGTGCGCGAGACCGGCCGCGCCGCGACGCGCCAGCTCGCCAAGCGGCAGATCACCTGGCTGCGCGGCATGCCGCAGCGCGAGGTGATCGCGTGCGACGCAGCCGGTGCGCTCGAATCGGCGGTCGCTGCCGCACTCGCGCAGGCGCGCCGAATCTGACGATGGCACTGCTGGAAGTCCGCACGCTCGCCAAGCGCTACGCCGACAGCACGGTGTTCGAGGGCGTGGACCTGGACGTCGAACGCGGCGAGTTCGTCGCGATCCTCGGCGAGTCGGGTGTCGGCAAGTCGACGCTGCTGAACTGCATCGCCGGGCTAGACACCGTCGATGCCGGCAGCATCGCGATCGACGGCGTGCGGGTCGACACGCTGCCCGAACCCGAGCAGGCGCTGCTGCGCCGCAACCAGCTCGGCTTCGTGTTCCAGGCCTTTCACGTGCTCCCGCACCTGGACGTCGCGCACAACGTCGGGCTGCCGCTGCTGCTGCAAGGGCGGCGCGAGCCGGCACGCATCGCGAAGGCACTTGCCGCCGTCGGCATCGATGCGCTCGGCGCACGGCTGCCGCAGACCCTGTCGGGCGGGCAGCTGCAGCGGGTCGCGATCGCACGTGCGCTGGTGCACGAGCCGAAGCTGATCCTCGCCGACGAGCCGACCGGCAACCTCGACCCCGGCACCGCCGAGCGTGTGATGGATGTGTTCGCAGCGCAGGTGCGCGATCACGGCGCCGCCTGCGTGCTCGTCACGCATTCGCGCGCGGCGGCTGCGCGTGCCGATCGCGTGCTGATGCTCACCGCGAGCGGCATGCATCAGGTGCCGTGATGAAGCTCGCGTGGCTGCGCCAGCTCTCGTGGCCGGAGCTGCGCCATCACCCGTGGCGGCACCTGGCGGCGCTGCTCGCCATCACGCTCGGCGTCGCACTCGCGTTTTCGGTGCAGCTGATCAACCAGTCTGCGCTCGGCGAGTTCAGCGCCGCGGTGCGCGCGGTCAACGGCGAGCCCGACTTCGAGCTGCGCGGGCAGCGCGGCGGGCTCGACGAAACGCTGTACGAACGTGTCGCCCGCCACCCGCAGGTCGACATCGCGAGCCCGGTGATCGAGCTCGACACCCAGGCCTTCGATGCGAAGGGCGGGCGCGTGCCGCTGAAGATCGTCGGCATCGACGCGCTGGTCGCCGCGCCGATCGCGCCGGCCCTGGTGCCGAAGCCGGATGCAGGCGCGCCGGCGATGGCGATGCTCGAGCCGGATGCCGTGTTCCTCAACGCACGCGCCCGTGAACGGCTGGGCATCGCTGCCGGCGCCGACAAGCTGCGGGTGCAGACACCCACCGGCAGCACCGAGCTGACATTGCGCGGCAGCATCGCGGCAGCCGGCGCGGCGCTCGCGGTGATGGACATCGCCGGCGCGCAGGCGCATTTCGGCGCGCTCGGCCGCGTCACGCGCATCGATGTGCGGCTCGTGCCCGGCGCCGACCGCGCCACGGTCTTGCGCGAGCTCGCGCTGCCGGCCGGCGTGCGCGCGGCGGCACCTGACGAAGCGGCACAGCGGGTCTCGAACGTCTCGCGCGCGTACCGAGTGAACCTGACCGTGCTCGCACTCGTCGCGCTGTTCACCGGCGCGTTCCTGGTGTTCTCGATCCTTGCGCTGTCGGTCGCGAAGCGCCAGGTCTCGCTCGCGCTGCTCGGCGTGCTCGGGCTCGGCGCGCGCGAGCGGCTGCTGCTCGTGCTGTGCGAATCGGCGCTGCTCGGCGCAGTCGGCAGCGCGCTCGGCCTCGCACTCGGAACGGCACTCGCTGCGCTGGCGTTGCGCCTGCTCGCCGGCGACCTGGGCGGAGGCTATTTCCCTGGCGTGGCGCCGTCGCTGCAGTTCGATCCGCTGGCGGCGCTCGTGTACGGCGCGTTCGGCATCGTCGCGGCGCTGTTCGGCGCGTGGCTGCCGGCGCGCGATGCGCAACGCCTCGCGCCGGCGCAGGCCCTGAAAGGCCTCGATACCGGCACGCAGCGCGGCCGCGCCGGCTGGCTGGCGCCGGTGCTGCTCGCCGCCGGTGGCGCGCTCGCCCTTCTGCCGCCGATCGCCGAGATCCCGTGGGCCGCGTACGCGTCGGTGGCCTGCCTGCTGCTCGGCGGCATCGCGTGCGTGCCGGCCGGCATCGCGCTGCTGCTGCGCGCGATCGCGCCGCCGGCGAATGCGCTCGCGCTGCTCGGTGTCGAGCGCGCACGGCGCCAGAGGCACACCGCGACGATCGCGGTGGCCGGCGTCGTCGCGAGCCTGAGCCTTGCGGTCGCGCTGACCGTGATGGTCGCGAGCTTTCGCGATGCGGTCACACGCTGGCTCGACGTCGTGCTGCCGGCCGATCTGTACGTGCGGCTTGCGTCGCCCGGCATCGCGGTCGAGACGATCACCTTGCCGCCCGAGTTCGCCGCCCGCTGTGCGGCCTTGCCGGGCGTGCAGCGCGTTTCGGCGCAGCGCGTGCTGCCGTTGCAGCTCGCGCCCAGCCGACCGCCGGTGGTGTTGCTGGCGCGCGCCGGCCTCGATCCCGAGCAGTCGCTGCCGCTGCTCGGCGAACTGCTGCCGGCGCGTGCGGGTGTGGTGTCGGCCTACGTCAGCGAGGCGATGGTCGGGCTGTACGACGCGAAGCCGGGTTCGCTGCTGCGCCTGCCGCTGTCGGATGCATCCGGCGCACAGGCGACGACCGAGGTGTTCGTGCGCGGCGTCTGGCGCGACTATGCACGCCAGTTCGGTGCCGTCGCGATCGCGGGCGACGACTATCGCCAGCGCACCGGCGACACGCGCGTGAACGACGTCGCGCTGTGGCTCGCGCCGGGCGCCGATGCGAATGCGCTGCAGGCCGCGGTCCGCGCCGCCGCGAGCGCGGTCGGCATCGATGGTGCGCTGCTCGAGTTCGCGAGCGTCACCGAGCTGCGTCGCATCTCGCTGCGCATCTTCGATCGCAGCTTCGCGGTGACCTACTGGCTGCAGGCGGTGGCGATCGCGATCGGGCTGTTCGGCATCGCGGCGAGTTTCTCGGCGCAGGTGCTCGCGCGCCGCAAGGAGTTCGGGCTGCTCGCCCACCTCGGGCTCACGCGGCGCCAGGTGCTCGGCGTGGTCGCGCTCGAGGGCGCAGTGTGGACGGCCGCCGGCGCGCTGGTCGGGCTGCTGCTCGGGCTCGCGGTCAGCGTGGTGCTCGTGAAGGTCGTGAACCCGCAGAGCTTTCACTGGAGCATGGAGCTGCTCGTGCCGTGGTGGCGCCTCGCGCTGCTGTGCGCGGCGGTCGTCGTGTCGGGCACCTTGACCGCGTGGCTCGCCGCGCGCGGCGCAGCGACGCGCCAGATGGCGCTTGCCGTGAAGGAAGACTGGTAGAGCGCGGTCAGCGCGCCGGCGGCGGTGCGACGCCGGGTCGGCCCTGCCGCTCACCCGGCGGGCGCGGCCTGGCCAGCGGCGCTTGTTGCTGCACCGGCGGCGGGCGCACGCTGGGCGGCTCGAGCCGCGGCGGCTGGACCGACGGTGGCCGAGGGCGCGGCGGTGGCGGCGGGCGCCAGTTCGGCGGGCGCGACGGCGGTGGGCGCCAACCCGGCGAGGGGTAGTCGTGCCAGTAGTGCATGTTGCCGTACCACGGGCGGTGCCGGTAATAGTCGCCCCAGTAGCTGCCTATCACGAAGGTCACGATCGGGATGCCGATGACGGGCCCGTACTGGATCACCGGCACATAACCCGATTGGTACGGATAGACGATCTTGCCGGCGTAGATCCAGCCGCGTTCGCCGGCCGGCCCGATCACATCGCACCAGCTGTAGCCGGCGATGCAGCCCTGCACCGTGATCGCCACGCCGGGCGGCAACGAGACGACGAGGGGGTAGTCGCGCCCCGGGCCGGCGCGCAGGTTGACCCAGCTGGCGGTCTGCGCGTACTGCGCCTGCGCGGCGACGGGTATCGCGAGCAATGCCACCGTTGCGATCGCAGCGAGCCGAACGGTCCATGAACGAGCGATCACTCGAGGCCTCCTGGTGCGGGCAGCATAATCCTTCGCCACCCAACAACATCAACGGCCGCTGAGAGGCCCTGGAGGACACATGCTCGCCAACGTGCTCGTCGGACTGGTTGCAGCCATCCACGTCTACATCCTGATCCTCGAGATGTTCCTGTGGACGACGCCGCGCGGCCGAAAGGCATTCGGCACCACGCCCGAATTCGCCGCCGCCTCGAAGACGCTCGCGGCGAACCAGGGCCTGTACAACGGCTTTCTCGCCGCGGGCCTGATCTGGGGCCTGCTGCTTGGCCCGATGGCAGGCAAGCCGGTGCAGCTGTTCTTCCTCGGCTGCGTGATCGTCGCCGGCATCTATGGCGCCGCCACAGCCTCGCGCAAGATCCTGTTCATCCAGGCGCTGCCGGCGGCAGTGGCGATGGCAGCGGTGCTGTTCGCCGCCTGATCAGACGATGGGTCGCCGCGCACGCGGCGACCCGTGCGTGCTCGCGGCTGTCAGTTCGCCGCGAAGCAGTAGAACAGGCCGGCGCCGCCGGTCCCCTTCAGCGCGTCCTGGCTGCAGCCGCGCGTCTGGTGCGACGAGTTCCACGACTTGGCCGGCGCGCTCTCGTCGAGGCCGCTGCGATCGTGGTGGCCGACCATCGCCGCGCCGTCGCCGCTTTGCGTCCAGTTGCCGCAGGTCGTGTTCGCGGGGCCGGCGATGAACGTACCGTCGGGCTGCGAGCCGGTCAGGATGTCGTGCATGTTCGGCGCGTCGCCGCGGCCGTTGATGCCGTCGCCGCGCTCGGTCAGCGCGGTCAGCTTGTTCAGGTTGTTGGTCGCGCTGTGCAGGTTCGCGACGTCGGTCGCAACGACCACGCCCTTCGCGTTCTTCCACGGGCCCTTGCCGATCCGGTCGCGCGCGTTGACACCCACCGCGCTGCCGGCCGGCTGGGTGCTGAGGTAGGCGCGCCAGGTCTTGTCGCCGGCACCGACCTTGCTCGCGAGCATCTGGCACTGCGCGTCGGCACCGGCCAGTCCGCCGAGGTCGGCACCCTTGCCCGGGCCGGAGCTCGTGATGAAGAAGCCGAGGTCGCTCTTGCCGCCCACGCTGCCCATCGTGCCGCAGGCAGCCAGCACGACTGCCGCTGCCGAGCCCAGCAGGCTCCATTGAATCGATCGCCGCATCTGTCGTCTCCTTCGTGGTTGTTGGTCGGAATGATCGGTGTACGGTGTACGCCGGAGCGCGTGGGGCTATTCCATCCCTTCCCGTTCGCGCGCCCGCGACGAGTCTAGGGCCTGCAGTGCGTAACGGCCCGCAGAACCGGGCCGCGCCCAGGGTCTACGCGCTGTGCGATGCTTGCGGGCCATGCTGCGCCGATCCTGTCTGTTGGCCCTCGGCGCTTGCGCCGCGCTGCCGCACCTCGCACCCGCGGCGCGCGCCGCGGCGCCGGCGCTGCGCTTCCCGGCCGACTTCGGCGCTCATCCGCAGACCCGCACCGAGTGGTGGTACATCACCGGCAGCCTGCTGCATGGCGAGCGGCTGTTCGGCTTCCAGATCACGTTCTTCCGCTCGGCAACGGGCATCCCGGCCGATCACCCGAGCCGCTTTGCGGCCTCGCAGCTGGTGTTCGCCCACGCGGCGCTGAGCGACATCGATGGCAAGCGCCTGCGCCACGACCAGCGCATCGCACGCGCCGGCTTCGGCGTGGCCGATGCGGCGCTCGGCGACACCCGATTGCGGCTGCGCGACTGGTGGCTCGAACGCGAGCCCACGGCCGATGCGGCACCCAGCCGCTACCGCGCCGGCATGACGAGCCGCAGCGCCGGCTTCGGCTTCGAGCTGGCGCTCGCGACCGACACCGCGCCGCTGCTGCAAGGCGACGCCGGCCTGTCGCACAAGGGCCCGCTGCCCGGCCAGACGAGCCGCTACTACAGCCGGCCGCAGCTCGAGGCGCACGGCACGGTGCAGCTCGACGGGAAGACGCTCGCGGTGGCCGGCCGCGCCTGGCTCGACCATGAATGGAGCGACTCGTTCCTTCCGGCCGGCTCGGTCGGCTGGGACTGGATCGGCATCAACCTCGACGACGGCGGCGCGCTCACCGCATTCCGGCTGCGGCGTGCCGACGGCAGCAGCCTGTACGCCGGCGGCAGCCATCGCAGCGCGGCCGGTGCGCTGCGTGTGTTCGCGAGCGACGAGGTGCGGTTCGAGGCGCAACGCCGCTGGCACAGCGCTGCCTCGGGGGCGAGCTACCCGGTGGAGTGGCTGGTCGAGACGCCGGCGGGCCGGCACCGCGTCCACGCGCTGCTCGATGCGCAGGAGCTCGACAGCCGCTCCGGCACCGGCGCCGTCTACTGGGAGGGGCTGAGCGACCTGCTGGATGCGAACGGCAGCCGCGTCGGCCGCGGCTACCTCGAGATGACCGGCTACGCGGGCACGCTGCGAATCTGAGGCCCAGCCTCGAATCGGGCCGTGTTTGTGCCTCACTTCGAACAATCGCGACACCGCTCAGCCACGACAATCGTCACACGTCTGAAACCGCGCGCGGCCGAGCCGCTGCATTGATGCCCCTGCGCCCTCTCCACTCCTGGTCGTTCCGAAGCTGGCCGCTGCGCTGGCAGGCGCGCGCCAGCGTGTGCCTGCTGATCGCAGTGCTCGCGATCGCGGTGGCCGAGATGTGGGTGCTGCGGGCGAGCGCGCAGCTGCGCCAGGACGCGGGCGGCCTGATGCTGCAGACCGCACGCGAGATGGCCGACCGGCTGTCGCACGAGATGGCCGCCCGCGTTCGCGAGGTGCAGTTGCTGAGCCGCATCGAGCCGCTGCGCGACGCGAGCGACACGGAAGCCGTCCGCGCCGCGCTCGATCGGCTGCGCTCCAGCCTGCCGGCCTACGCGTGGATCGGCGTGACCGATACGGACGGCAAGGTGATCGCCGCGACCGACAACGTGCTCGTCGGCGAGTCGATCGCCACGCGGGCGGTCTTCCGCAACGGCCGCCAGGGCCCGTGGACCGGCGACGTGCACGAGGCGCTGATGCTCGCGGAACTCGCCCCGCACCGCCAGGGCGAAGCCGTCAGGTTCGTCGACGCCGCGGCGCCGATCCGCGCTGCCGACGGCTCACTCCACGGGGTGCTCGCGCTGCACATCAGCTGGCAGTGGGCCGCCGAGATGCGCGATGCGCTGCTGAAACCGCGCGGCGCCCGCTCGTCGCTGCAGTTGATGGTGTACGGCGCAGACGGCCGGCTGCTGCTCGCGCCGACGGCCGGCGGCACGCCGACCCTGCCGACCGCGACGCTGGCCGCGCTCGAGGAACACTGGAACGTCGAGCACTGGAGCGACGACATCGTGGCGATCTCAGCGAGCGCCGAGAGCCGCTCGAGCGGCGAGTTCCAGGGCTTCGGCTGGCGGGTCGTCGCGCGCGATCCGCAGGCCGTGTCGCCGGCCGACATCGCCCGGCTGCGGCGCGATGCCTGGACCTGGAGTGCCGTGATCGGTGCGGCCTGCGCGCTCGTCGCCTGGTGGCTGATCGGCTGGATGGTGGCGCCGCTCGACCGGCCCACGCGAAACCTCGCACGCGCAGGCAACGAGTCTGCGCCGGCGCCGTTCGGCGCGACGACCACCCGCCCGGGCGGCGGCGCCGTGAGCGTCGTGCACAGCCAGCGCCGCAACGAGGTGCAGCGCATCACCGCGGCCGTGGCCAGACTGCAGACCACGTTGAAGGACCGCGAGCTCGCGGGCAAGACGCTCGAAGAGCGCGCCCACCACGATCCGCTGACCGGCCTGCTGAACCGCGCCTACCTCGCCACGCTGAGCGAGCGGCTCGAGCAGCGCGAAGCCGACGCACCGGCGATGGAGTTCTGCGTGCTGTGCCTGGGCCTCGACGACTTCAAGCCGATCAACGACCGGCACGGCCACGCCGCCGGCGACCAGGTGCTCGCGCAGATCGGTGCCCGGCTGCGCCACAACGCGCGCGAGCAGGACTTCGTGTTCCGCCTCGGCGGCGACGAGTTCATGCTGCTGCTGCCCTGCCCGCCCGGCGAAGGAACCGCCCTGGCGCGCGGCGTCGCGGCCCGCGTGCTGACCGATCTGCGAAGGCCTGTCAGCTACCTGACACTCTCGGGGCTGCGGGTCGGCGGCAGCATCGGGGGCGCCATCTGGCAGCCCGGTTCGGCGCCGCTCGCCGATGCGATGCGTTGTGCCGACGAAGCCCTGCACGCTGCCAAACGGGCCGGCCGCGATCAGTTCCGGCAGGCGCTGCCTGTGCCTCAGAGAGGCGCCGAAGCCCCGTCGGGCGAAACGCTGCGCGCCTGAACGCAGCGCTTCGCGGCGCGGCTCAGTGCGCGCCGCCCCCGCCCGCGGCGACCCCGCGCTGCGGCTTGGTCATCCAGACCAGCGCGATCAGCACGAAGAACAGCATCGACGACATCCAGAACACGTCGTTCACCGCGAGCGTGAAAGCCTGCTGGTCGATCAGCCGGTTGACGCTGGCGAGCGCCTGCTCGTTGCTGTAGCCGCTCGCGCCGAACTGGTTCAGCGTCTGCATCGCGGTGCTGTTGCCGTTGTTGATGCTCTCGGCGAGCTGCGCATGGTGCAGGCTCGCGCGGTTCTCCCACAGCGTGGTGAACAGCGAGGTACCGACCGCGCCTGCCGTGATGCGCACGAAGTTCGAGAGGCCCGCCGCCGACGGCATGCGATCGGGCGTGAGCCCCGAGAACAGGATGGCCTGCAGCGGGATGAAGAAGAACGCCATCGCCGCGCCCTGCAGCACGGTCGGGATCAGGATCGTCGTGAAATCGGCCTGCGTGTTGAAGTGCGAACGCATCCACAGCACGAGGCCGAAGCCGATGAACGCGACCGTCGCCAGCCGGCGCGGATCGAGCTTGCCGACGTTCTTGCCGACCCATGGCGAGAGCAGGATCGCGAGGATGCCGACCGGCGCCGTCGCGAGGCCCGCCCACGTGGCGGTGTAGCCCATGTACTGCTGCAGCCACAGCGGCAGCAGCACCACGTTGCCGAAGAACAGGCCGTACGCGATCGACAGCGACAGCGTGCCCATCAGGAAGTTGCGCCTCGCGAACAGGCGCAGGTCGACGATCGGATGCTTGTCGGTGAGCTCCCAGGCGAGGAAGAACATGAAGCTCACCACCGAGACGACCGCGAGCGTGACGATCTGGCCCGAGTTGAACCAGTCGAGCTCCTTGCCCTTGTCGATCATGATCTGCATCGTGCCGACGAACAGCACGAGCAGGAACAGCCCGATCACGTCGAGCGGCACGCGCCGCGGCCCCGGGTCGCGCTTGCGGTAGATCGACCAGGTCAATGCCGCCGCGAGGATGCCGACCGGGATGTTGATGTAGAAGATCCACGGCCAGGAGATGTTGTCGGTGATCCAGCCGCCGAGCAGCGGCCCGGCCACCGGCGCGACCAGCACGGTCATCGCCCACATCGCCATCGCGGTGCCGGCCTTCGCGGCCGGATAGCTCGCGAGCAGCAGCGTCTGCGAGAGCGGGATCATCGGCCCGGCGACGAAGCCCTGCACGACGCGGAAGAAGATCAGCATGCCCATGCTCGGCGCCAGCCCGCACAGCCATGACGCGATCACGAACAGGATCACGCTCGCCGTGAACAGCCGCACCTGGCCGAAACGCTGCGTGAGCCAGCCGGTCAGCGGCACCGAGATCGCGTTGGCGACCGCGAACGACGTGATCACCCAGGTGCCCTGGTTCGGGCTGACGCCGAGGTCGCCCGAGATCGCCGGGATCGACACGTTCGCGATCGAGGTGTCGAGCACGTTCATGAAGGTCGCGAGCGACAGCGCGATCGTGCCCAGCACGAGCTGGCCGCCGGTGAGCGGCGGATAGGCCGGCGGGCGCGCGGCGGCAGGTGCCGGTGCCGGCGCGGGAGGCGCGGACGCCGGCGCGTCGCCGGGCAGCGCGGCTGTGGTGGAAGACATGGTGGTCGCCTCCGGCGATTACTTCAGCAGGCGCGAGTTGGTGGCGTTGACCTTGCCGATCGCGAGCTTCGCGGCGCCGCCGCCGGCCAACGCCGTCGCAGCAGCCGGGACGACAGCCGACTGTGCTGCACTCGCCTGCGTGGCCGTCGAGGCAGCCGGCGTGCTCGCGCCGGCACTCCTGGCAAGCGCGGGCCCGCCGTTCGCGGCGATGATGCGGCGCACGTCGCCGTCGGCTGCGCTGTTGATCTCGTCGAACACCTTGGTCTGGTTGATCACGGAGGCGCGCGAGCCGTCGGCCAGCATGCGGCCGTCGGTGTTGCTGATGTCGACCTTCGCATCCATCGACAGGCCCACACGCAGCGGGTGCTCGGCGAGCTCCTTCGCGTCGAGCCTGATGCGCACCGGCACGCGCTGCACCACCTTGATCCAGTTGCCGGTCGCGTTCTGCGCCGGCAGCAGCGCAAACGCCGCGCCGGTGCCCGCACCCAGGCCTTCGATCGTGCCGCGGTACTCAACCTTCTTGCCGTAGACATCGGCCTGCAGCTCAACCGGCTGGCCGATGCGCAGGTTCTTCAGCTGGCTTTCCTTGAAGTTCGCCTCGACCCACACGTCGTTCAGCGCGATCACCGACATCAGCGGCGCACCGGCCGCGATGCGCTGGCCGAGCTGCACGCTGCGCTTCGCGACGAAGCCATCGACCGGCGCGATCAGGTCGGCACGCCTGAGCGCCAGATAGGCTTCGCGAACCCGCGCCGCGGCGCGCAGCACGTTCGGGTGCTGGTCGACCGCGACGCCGTCGGTCAGCGTCTGGTTCGAGCTCAACTGTTCGCGCGCAGCGACCACGGCTGACTGCGCGGCGGCGACGCTGCTCTTCGCAGCGGCGAGCTGCGCCGTCGAGTGGTTGAACTCTTCCTTGCCGACGGCGCCGGTCACGACCAGCGGCGAGCGGCGGTTCACGTCGTCCTGCGCGCGCACGAGTTCGCTCTGTGCACGGGCCAGGTCGGCCTCGCGCAGTGCGATCTGCGCCTTCAGGGTGCTGTTGTTCGCGAACAGCGTGCGCACTTCGCGCACGGTCTGCGCGAGCTGCGCCTCGGCCTGCTCGAGCGCGACCTGCGCATCGGCCGGGTCGAGCCTGACCAGCAGCTGCCCGGCCTTCACATGATCGGTGTCGTCGGCGTTGATCGCGACGACGGTGCCGCCGACCTGCGGTGTCAGCTGCACGACATTGCCCTGCACGTAGGCGTTGTCGGTCGACTCGAAGTGGTTCAGCACGAGCGCCCAGTAGGCGCCGTAGGCGACACCCGCGAGCACGACCGCGGCGGCGACGCCGCCGAGCGCCTTCTTGCGCGTGCCGTTGGGCGGCACGGCAGGCGTGGCGGCAGCGGGAGGAGTGCTCTCGGGGGACTTGTTGTTGTCGGTAGCGGACATGGTTGGCTCCGGAATCTGTTCGATGTGTCTTGTGTCTTGGACCAGGCGGCGATCAGTCGCCGCTGCGCGCGACCTCGGTGTCGCGATAACCGCCGCCGAGCGCGCGGATCAGTGCAACCTGGCTGTCGATCGCGCGGGCCTTCAGGTCGGCCGCGAGGCGGCGCTGCGCGAGCACGCTCGACTCGGCATTCAGGACAGTCAGGTAGCTGCCGAGCCCGGCCCTGTAGCGCTGCGTCGCGAGGTCGTAGGCCGATTCGGCGGCGCTTTGCGCGCGCTCCTGCTCGGCCTGCTGGCGCCCGATCGACTGGATCGAGCTGATCTGGTCGGCCACGTCGTGGACCGCGTCGATCACGGCGGCGTTGTACGACTCGACCGCCGCATCGACATCCGCCGTCTTGCCGCGCAGGTTCGCACGCAGGCGGCCCGAGTCGAAGATCGGCAGGCGCAGCGCCGGGCCGGCGCCGTACTGCTCGCTGCCCGACTTGACGAGCTGGTCGAGGCCGATGCTCGACAGGCCGATGAACGCGGTCAGGTTGATGTTCGGATAGAACTGGGCCTTCGCGCTCTTGGCGTCGCTGCTCGCCGCTTCGACGCGCCAGCGCGCGGCGCTGATGTCGGCGCGGCGGCCGAGCAGGTCGGCGGGCACGGCGGCCGGCAGCGGCACTGCGCGCACCGTCTGCAGCGGCGGCGTCAGCGCATCGAGCGCGTTCGGCGGCTGCGCCGTCAGCGCGGCGAGCGCGTGGCGCGTGAGCGCGATCTGCTCGTCGAGTTGTTCGATCTGCTGACGCGTCTCGGGCAGTGCGCCCTCGCCCTGGCGCAGCTCGACGTTCGTATCGAGCCCGCCCTGCACACGCTGCTTGATCAGCGCGAGCATGTCGTCGCGCTGCTTCAGCGAACGCACCGCCACCTCGCGCTGCTCGACCAGGCGCGCGAGCTGCACGTAGCTGCGCGCGACGTTGCTCGCAAGCAGCACGCGCGCCGCCTGCACGTCGGCCTGCGCGGCGCGTTCGGCGCCGACCGCGGCTTCGATCGCGGCACGGTTGCGGCCGAAGAAATCGAGCTCCCACGACGCGTTGATCTGCGCGGTGCCGATCGTCTGGATCGAGCCGCCCAGCGGCGGCGGGTAGATGTAGTTCTCGCTGAAGCGCTGGCGCGTGATGTCGAGCGCACCGTTGACCTGCGGGCCGTCGTTCGCCTTCGCGCCCCCCACCGCCGCCTGCGCGCGCGCGAGGCGCGCCTGCGCGATCTTCAGGCTCGGGTTGCCAGCCAATGCACGCTCGACCAGCTCGCTCAGGCGCGCATCGCCGAAGCCCTTCCACCAGTCGGCGGCGACATCGGGCGTGCTGGCCTGCGTGTCGAGCCCGACCGCGGCCGGCGCGATCGTCGTCGCGACCGGCGCGATCCCGGCGCTGCTTGCGCAGCCGGCGAGCGTCAACACCAGCGTCGAGGCGAGCGCGACGATGACCGCCGTCAGCGTCGGCAGGGTGTTCAGCGCGCGGGTTGAAACGGCCCGGCGGCCCTGGGAACGTCCGGCCGCCTGGTTCGCCTGGGCTTCAGGGCAGCCCGCGCCCTGCATACATAGTTGTCTTGGCTTCATTTGCTTAGGCAGTTATTTGGGTGAGAGGGACCCGGCGGATGTGATCTCCGCTCAGTCGGCGTCGCGCAGTGCTTCGCCGGTCTCGTACATGCGCTTCAGGTAACCCTTCAGCGCCAGCCATTCGGTCTTCGAGAAGCCGGCCAAGTGCGCGTTCATCACCTCGCACAGAACCGCCGGCACGCCGGTGATCGCGGCTTCCCCATCGGGAGTCAATTCGACCTGCACGACGCGGCGGTCTTCGGTCGACCGCACCCGCTTGCACAGGCCCTTCTTTTCGAGCCGATCCAGCAGGCGAGTCATCGCCCCGGCATCGACCTGCGACCAGCGCGACAGCTCAGCCACCGTGGCGCTCCCACCCGACTTCTTGATCTGCAGCAACGGGCCCCACTGGGCGCTCGTCAGGTCATGCCGTTCGAGGCGTTTGTCGACCTGCTGGATGACCGACATCATGATTCGCTTCATCAGATAGCCGACGCTCTCCTCGGCGCGATAGCCGTCGACAACGTAGAAGTCGGCAGGAGGAGGAGTACGGGCCACGGTGGAGGTCGATCTGCTGTTGGAGCCCATAATGTACTTGCCTAGGCATTAATTGTCAAGGCGATTGTTGCGCAGGCTCAGACCACGGGTGCCGCCGTACACTGCGCGCCATGCCCTCTCCCGAGTCCGGCGCCGTCGCCGCTTCACCCGCTGTCTCACCGCCTGTGCCGCAGGCCGGCCGCTCGGTGCGTTCGTTGTCCGGCCTGCTGCCGTTCCTGACGCCCTACCGCGGACGCATCGCCAGCGCGGTCGTCTTCCTCGTGCTGGCGGCCGTCAGCACGCTGATCTTCCCCGTCGCGTTGCGTTCGCTGATCGACCAGGGCTTCGAAGCCCTGGTCGATCAGCGAACGCAACGCGACGGGGAAGATCAGCGTGCTGACGGCCGC
>Ga0075365_10000622_pt1 | contig 13985 bp, 14 predicted proteins | sample EndMetdeltDD1765_FD_71387 | JGI IMG/M metagenome (GOLD analysis project Ga0075365, IMG submission 71387) | Populus endosphere microbial communities from Tennessee, USA - Endosphere MetaG P. deltoides DD176-5 | ecosystem: Host-associated > Plants > Roots > Endosphere | place: USA: Tennessee... | reverse complement strand
GGTCATCGTGGGCTCGATCGTGGCGGTGTGGACGGTGGTCCTGGTCTGGCCCGGGGACGCGCCCTTCGCCGTCCTGGTGGTGCTGGCGCTGGTGATCGGCGTGGGCGGGCCGGGCTCGGTGATCGGCTTCGACGTCGGGCGCACCTCCAACCCGGCCGAGCGGCTGGCCAGCGCCACCGGGCTGATCAACGTGGCCGGCTTCTTCGCCAGCCTGTTCCTGGTGGTCTCGATCGGGCTGATCCTCGACTGGCGGACCCCGGGCGGCGGCAACGACTACTCGTCCTCGGCCTTCCGCTGGGCGATGAGCATCCAGTACGTCGTGTGGGCGCTCGGCATCGCCCAGATCCTGCGCTTCCGGTTCCGGGCCCGGCGGGTCATCGACCGCGCCGCGCTGGAGGCGGGCGCGAGCGGATGAACGACGGTCCCGAGCACACCCCGGACGGCCGGTACGTCGTGATCGAGGGCCGCCGGTGGCGCGCGACGGACCCGGCGATCCCCGACGAGCGCCGAGCCGAGCTCCAGCGGGTGCTGATGGCCTGGCGGCGCGACGTCCGCCGGACGCGGGGCACCGACGAGGAGCGCGCCTCGCGCGACGGCGTCCAGGCGGCCAAGGTGGCACTCGGCGAGCGCGGCACGCCTTGGTGGGAGCAGACCGACGCCGAGCGCCGGGCACGCTGGGAGGCCGACGTGCCGGGGCCTGGTCAGGCGACGTAGCCGGCCAGCAGGTCGGCCAGCCCGTCCGGGTCGGCCAGGTGCGGGCAGTGTCCGGCGCCGATCACGTCGGCCGCGGTGAGGCCGAGCCGGTCCTCGGCGACCCGGCGCTGGAGCGAGGGTGGGAGGAACCGGTCGCGGGAGGTCACGACGTACCGGGCGGGGATCGCCGGCAGGGCGGCCAGCGGCCAGGGCTCGGACCCGAGCCGCTCGCTGGTCGGCCGCTCGCGGTCCCGGGCCTCGCGGGCCAGCGGCTCCGCGACGTCGTGGAAGAACGTCGTGGCGACGTCGGCGCAGGCCGGTCCGGACCAGCCCACGTGCTCGAACCAGTCCGCCGCGCTCTCGCCCGGCGACGGCACCAGCGCGGCGACGTACACCTGCAGACGCGCGCCGAGCCGCTCCGCCGCCAGCGGTACGACGAAGCCACCGGCCGACTGGCCGACCACGACCACGTCGCAGACGTCCCCGACGGCCGCGGCCACCACCGTGGCGCAGTCGTCCCACGTCGCGTCGTCGCGGTCGGTCGGCAGGTCGGGCGCGACGGCGTCGTGCCCGCGGGCACGCAGCGCCGACACGACCAGGTGCCAGGCCCACCCGCCGTCGCCCGAGCCGTGCACCAGCGCGAAGGTCGTCATACGGGCTTCGACCCGGGTCGCGGACCGAAGTCATCGCGCCCCGCCGTCCCGGGCTCAGGCTTAGGCTCCCGGCATGGACGTCGCGACGCTGCAGGCGCACTGCCTGACCAGACCGGGGGCCTGGGCCGACAACCCGTGGGACCACGAGCATCCGGTGATCAAGGTCGGGCCGGCGCAGCGCGGCCGGATCTTCGCCTTCCTCGGCGCCGACCGGGTCGGCGTCAAGGGCGGCCCGAGCCGGGAGGCGGCCGACGAGTGGCTGGAGCGCTACCCGGACGACGCGAGCGTGATGGCCTACCTCGGCCGCTCCGGCTGGAACGACCTGGCCTGCGACGGTGCGATCCCCGACGACGAGCTGCTCGAGGCGGTCGACGAGTCCTATCGCCTCGTGGTCGCCGGGCTGCCCCGCAAGCACCGGCCGCCGGGGTGGGACCTCTAGCGCGGGATCACCGAGAACAGGAACTTCTTCTTCACCATCAGCCAGATCAGCAGGATCTCCACGGTGTGGATCACCGTGCCCTGCCAGAAGCTGCCCCGGTCCAGACCCGGGATGTTCGCGATGGCGAGCACGAAGAACACGTGCACGATGAACACGTAGAGGCTGGCGGCGCCGAGCGGGGTCCAGAACCAGCCGACGATCGCGTTCACCGGCTTCCAGCAGGTGGTCAGGAAGGCGAACGCGACCACGATCATCAGCACCAGGTCCAGCAGCCGCCCCGGCTGCAGGAAGATCCGGGTGTAGGCGTGCTCGTAGAGGTAGGTGTACGTCGTGTCCGGGAACGGCGTGGCCACGAAGCCGTAGGCGTGACCGAGCCAGAGGTAGACCAGCGACCCGGCGTAGCCGAGCACGAAGATCGTGCAGCCGACCTTGCCCCAGCGCGAGGTCAGGGCCGCCGTGAGCTGGCGCCGGTAGTGCCCGATCACCAGCCCGTGGGTGAACGCGATCTGCCAGGTCAGCAGGGGGAAGACGTCCTCGAACTGCGAGGGCAGCCAGTGCGGCGCGGAGGTCGCGGAGTAGACGAACGCGGCCCACGAGATCGCCAGCAGCACCCACCACAGGCCGCGCCGTACCAGCCACATCATCGGCGGCAGCAGCAGGCTGAGCACGACGAACAGGCCCATGATGTTGAAGACCCAGGGCCCCATCTCGAGCAGCAGCAGCTGCTTCACGGCGTACCAGGGCGTGGGGTAGTCGAAGAGTCGCGGACCGTTGGCGTAGAGGTCGTAGACCTGGCCCTGCACCTGCTGGCCGTTCTCGCCGGTGCCGCGGTCGGTGAAGGTGGTGATCGCGGTGGCGTCGACGAACGGCAGCAGGCCGACCAGGAAGATGATCAGCACCACGGCGATCGCGACCAGGTACTGCTTGCGGGCCCGCTTCCACATCACCACCGCGGTGCGCCACTCGCCGAGCTTGCGCACCGTCGGTGCGTAGATCATGCCGAGCACGATGCCGCTGAGCAGGACGAACATCTCGGCGCCGGTGATGGCGCCGATGGCGTTCAGGCTGATGTAGGAGTACGGGCTGGTGAGCTCGGTGTGGGTGAGCACCACGGTGAGGATGATCCAGCCGCGGAACAGGTCGAGCCGCTGGTCGCGCGGGTCGTGCTCGTTGGGGTAGCGCCACGACGGGATGAACCGGCCCGCGAACCCGGCGAACACGAACGCCACCGCGAGCAGGGCGGCGCAGAAGACGATCCAGCCCATCTCGCCGCCGTCGTCGGCGTCGGGGAGCCGGCCCTGGGCGGTGGCCTCGTTGGCGGCCTCCTGGTCCAGCACCCGGGTCACCGGGCCGATGTCGACGCCGGAGCGGTCGAGGTCGGCGCGCAGGGCCTCGGCGAGCCGCTCGGTGCGGGTCGCACGCCAGTCGACCTCGTCGTTCTGCACCTCCGCCTCCGGCCGCTCCTGCTCCAGCCAGGAGACGCCCGCGATCAGCGGGTGCTCGTCGGCGGCGGCGAAGACCTGGCGCCACCAGCCGCGCTTGATCGAGATCTCGGAGTCGCCCTCGCCGTCGGGGCGCCACAGGGCCCCGGTCTCCAGCAGGAGCGGCTTGTCGTAGCGCTCGGCGAAGCGGTCGTAGAACGGCTCGCGACCGGCGCCCGCGTCGCCGTACCCGTAGGTCTCGTCGAGGCGGGCCTCCAGGTCGCCGGGCTCGGGCGCCACGTCGGGCTCGAAGCCCTCGCTGATCTCGTCGTCACCGGTCTGACCGCCGGTGGTCGGGTCGAGGTCGTTGTCCTCGCGACCCCGGTCGACGCCGAAGTGGTAGAGCGTGATGCCGACCCAGTCGACGGCGTCCTTGCCCGGCCAGTACGGCCCGTAGGGGTCGTCGTTGCCGTCCAGGAGGCCGTTGTCGTCGGTGTCCAGGGCGGTGGTGTCGCCCTCGCGGTCCGGGTCGACGTCGCCGTACGCCGCGCCGAAGGGGTAGCCCGCGCCGTAGACGGGCGACCAGACCATCGCCGCGGCCGGCGTCGCCGCGTGCACGGCGTCGGCGACGGTGCGGAAGGCCTCGACGTACTGGGTCGGCTGCTGGCCCCACAGGTACCAGGTGCCGTTCATCTCGGGGGCGAAGCGGACCAGCAGGACCTGGTCCAGCTCGTCGTGCAGGGTGACCAGCTCGTCGGCGAACGCCTCGGCGTCGGCCTCGGTGAGCTGGCTGAGCGGGACGGTCGGCTCCAGGGTGACGGCCGCGACCGCGCCCTGGGTGGCGGCCTGGCCGGCGAACTGGCGCAGGTAGGTGGTGTCGTCCTCGGTGAGCGGGTAGTTCACCCGCTGGCTGTAGAGCGAGGGCGTCTCGCCGAGCCGCTCGGCGTACGCCGCCGCGCTGTCCTCGGTCCAGTCCAGGCCCGGGCCGTACCAGGGCGCGCCCGGCTCGGGGGTCGGGACCTCGTCGGCCGCCGACGCCGGGGCACCCCCGAGCAGCAGGATCCCGACCAGGGCCGCCAGCACGGCGACCGGCCGAGCAACCAGCCGAGCGACCGGCCGAGCGGTCAGCCGGTCGAGCGGTCGCACCGGATCCTCCAGACGTTGCGGCCACCGTCGCGCGCGTAGTCGAGGGCGTCGACGGCCGCGAGCGTCAGGGCCAGGCCGCGCCCGGACTCGGCGTCCTCGTCCGGCATGGTCGCGGCGCTCAGGTCGATCGAGGCCGGGATGCCGTTGTCGCCCAGCACGGCCTCGAGGCGGTCGCGGGTCAGGATCAGCTCCAGGGACAGCCGCCGGGCGGAGGGGTGCCCCTCGTCGGCCCGCCAGGCGTGCTCGACGATGTTGCCGAGGATCTCGATGACGGCGAGCTCGAAGCGCATCCGGTCCGTGGGAGACACCCCGGGGTCGGCCGCCCACAGCTCCTCGAGCTGCTCGTGGGCCAGGTCCAGGGCGTCGGGCGTGGTCGGCAGGACCCGCTCGAGGTGGGCCTCAGACATCGAACGCGCTCTCGACGTCGTCGCGGGGCCGCAGGACCTTGTCCATGTTGGTGAGCTGGAAGACGGTCAGCACCTCGGGGGTGGGCCGGGCGATGCGAAGGTCGCCGCCGGCCTGCCGGGCGCTCTTCAGCCCGCCGATCAGCGCGCCGAGGCCGGAGGAGTCGAGGAACGTGGTGCGCTCCAGGTCGACCACGATGCGCGAGGACCCCTCGCCGACGAGGATCGCCAGGAGCTCCTTCATCTGCCGTGCGGCGACCATGTTGAGCCGGCCCTGGGGCACCACGACGGCGATGCCGTCGGGCCGTCGGAAGACGTCGATCTCGATCATGTGGATGCTCCTGGATGGGGCGTCTCGGGCGAGACGCCGGGGTCGAAGCCGCGGTAGAGCGCGGCGCGGATGATGACGGAGAAGATGGCCAGGTCGAAGACGACCCAGACGATGTTGAACAGCGTCCCGAAGACGGCGGCCTGGCCGACGGCGAGGCGCACCAGCCCGACCACGACGCCGGCCGTGAGCGCCGCCATGGCGATCAGCTGCGGCTTGATCAGGTCCCAGCGCGGGCCCTCGTCGAGGGCACCGGTCTTGCGGGTGACCGCGAAGTCGAGGTCCCGGCCCAGGAAGACGTTGCCGAAGGCCGAGGTGAACGACTTGATCCAGACCGGGAACAGGGCCAGCGAGTACTGCTGGCCGCGCCAGGTCGGCCGGCCGGCGGCCACCACGAAGAACAACAGCTGGTTGACCACGAGGAACGGCACCAGCCGGATGAAGAAGTCGGTGCTGAGCGCCTGCACCGGCAGGATCCCCATGGTCAGGTAGGCCACCGGCGCGGCGATGTAGACCAGGGCGGCGAAGCCGGACAGGTAGCTCCACATCGTGCCGAAGTACATGAGCCGCTGGGCCCAGCTGAGCCGGCGCTGGACGAGCGGGTTCTCCCGGAACATCACCTGCACCGTGCCCTGGGCCCACCGCAGCCGCTGGGTGAGCATGGTCGGCAGGTCCTCCGGGGCGAGGCCGTGCGCGAGCACCTCGTCGTGGTACGCCGACTTCCACCCCAGGCCGTGCAGCCGCATGCAGGTCGCCATGTCCTCGGTGACCGAGATGGTCGCCAGCGGCATGATCGGCTGCGCCTCGCCGGACCGGTCGACGTCGACCGCGTCGACCAGCGCCTGCACGGTCTCGACGGCGCCGAGGGGCGACCAGTCGCGCTGCGCCATCTGGTCGAGGGCGACGGGGTTGAGCGTGGCCAGACCCTCGCCGGGCTCGCCGGTCATCGCCTCCAGCTCGGCGATCACGGCCAGGTCGGCCTGCAGGGCGGTCAGGTCGGCCTCCACCAGGTCGCGCCGGATGGCCGCCACCCGCTGCTGGAACTTGTAGGTGACGTCGAAGAGCGCGACGCCGCGACGCAGCTCGCGCTTGGCCCGGCCGATGTCGTACTCGATCTGGTCCAGGGCGCGTACGACGCCCTCGTCACCGGGGCCGAGCTGCGCCCGGGCCTCCGTGATCACGGTGCCGGCGGTCTTCAGGGCCCGCCGCACGCCGACCTCGACCTCGCCGGCGTACCGGGACACGCCGAGCTGCATCAGCGCCTCACGCCGGATCACGGCGTTGGAGCCGCAGAAGAACGCGGCGTTCCAGCCGTCCTTGCCCTGCTGGATCGGCCCGTAGAACAGCGGCGCCTGGCTGCCGAGCGGGTCGCTGTCCGGCACGTTGACGAACCACTGGGGCGTCTGGACCAGGGCCATCTCCTCGTCGTCGAAGAAGCCGAGGGTGCGGTCGAGGATCTCCGGGAGCGGCACCTGGTCGGCGTCCAGGATGAGCAGGAACTCGCCCTCGGTGGCCAGCAGCGCGTTGTTGAGGTTGCCGGCCTTGGCGTGCCGGGGCATGTTCGCCCAGTCGGCCGAGCGGGTGATGTAGCCGACGCCCTCGGCCTGCGCGGCCGCCTTCATCTCCGGCCGGTTGCCGTCGTCGAGGATCCAGGTCTCGTGCGGGTAGGTGATCGCCTTGGCCGCTCGGGCGGTGGCGACGACCAGCTCGACGGGCTCGTTGTAGGTCGCGATGAACACGTCGACCGTGCGCTCCGGTGGCGCCGGCGGCGGGTCGCCGCGCTCCTTGAGCCGCCACATGGCGAGCCCGAAGAGCAGCGAGTCGATGAGGCTGTAGGTCTCCGCGATCACCAGGGGCACCGCGATCCACCACGCGGCCCAGTGCACGGAGAACAGCCAGCGCCAGAGCACGTAGTTGAGACCGAGGATGGCGGTGAGGACGACGATGGTGCGGATGAGCAGCAGGCGCCGGCTCACAGCTCGCGCTCCCGGACCACCACGACCGCGGTGACGTCGTCGAGGGGGGTCCGCGCGTGGCCGAGGGCCAGCACCGCGGCGAGCACGCCGGGGCCGTCCTCGGCGTCGTGCAGCAGCGCGCCCACCTCCGGCGACCAGTCCACGGGGTCGTCGAGCAGGTCGAGGAGCCCGTCGCTGAACAGCAGCAGCCGGTCACCGGGCTCGAGGGTGAGCTGATGCTCGGACCAGTGGTCGTCGGGGAGGACGCCGAAGGGCCGGTCCTCGCTGCGCAGCCGCTCCACGCCGCCGTCGGCCCGGGTGACCAGCGCGAGCCCGGAGCCGGCGTCGATGTAGCGCACGAAGCCGTCCTCGAGGTCGATGGCGGCCTCCAGCATCGTCACGAACGACTCGGCGCGCTCGAGGTCCGGCAGCAGGCTGCGCGCGACCTGGGTCGCGGTGATCCCGAGGTCCACCCCGGCGATCACCGCCTCCTGGGTGCCCCGCAGCGCGGCGCGCACCCCGGCGCCGAGCAGGGCCGCGCCGGTGCCCTTGCCCATCACGTCGCCCAGGCCGAGGTGGGCGACGCCGTTGCTCACGGCGTAGTCGTAGAAGTCGCCCCCGACGGCGAGCGCCGGCAGGCACAGCCCGTCGACGGTCCAGCCGGGCAGCCGCACCGGACGCGCCGGCAGCAGCGAGGCCTGCACCCGGCCGGCCTGGGTCATCTCGTTCGAGGCGGTGAGCTCCTGCTCGGCCCAGGCCGCGAGGTCGACGAAGGTGGTCCGCTGCTCGTCGTCCAGGGTGCGGGGGCGGGTGTCGTAGAGGCAGAGCGTCCCCACCACGTTGCCCATCGGGTCGCGCAGCGGCTGGCCGGCGTAGAAGCGCAGGCCCTCGTCGGCGACCGACGGCAGGTCGGCGAAGCGGGGGTCCGCCGCCGCGTCCTCGACGACGAGCAGGGCGCCGACGGCCTCCGCGCGGTCGCTGAACGTCTCGTGCCGCGCCAGCCCGTGCAGGTCGCTGCCCTGGATGCTGGCGAACCAGGCCCGGTCGTTGTCGAGCACGGTGATGGAGGTGAACGGGACGTCGAAGATGACGCGCGCCAGCCTGGTGATGCGGTCGAAGCGCTCGACCGGTTGGCCCTCGGGGAGGGCAAGGCTCTCGACCGCGCGTTGGCGGCGGTCCTCCTCGGTGACGGCGGCAGGCGTCGTCGTGGTGGTGCCGGTGGTCCCCATGTGTGCTGCTACGACCCTTCTCCGGTCACCCGGTGTCAGAGCCCCCCATGTACATCAGTGCCGCGGGGAGTACCCGCAGTGGCATCATGGCAAAACCCGGGGGGGATCGACCAGGTTCAGGAGGCTCGGTGCAATCTCGGCAGACCGCAGTGGTGGTGGACGACGACGCCGACGTCCGGATGCTGCTCTCGCACGTCCTGTCGAAGCTCGACCTCGACGTCTCGTCGGCGGCCACGGGCGAGGAGGGGATCGCCCTGATGCGGGACCTCGACGCCGACCTGGTCACCCTCGACCTCACCCTGCCCGACCTCGACGGCGTGGAGGTGTGCCGCCGGATCCGCGAGTTCAGCGACGCCTACGTCGTGATGATCACCGGCCGCGACGAGGAGTCCGACCGGCTGGTCGGGCTCGACGTCGGGGCCGACGACTACATGACCAAGCCGGTCTCGCCGCGCGAGGTCCGGGCCCGGGCGGCCGCCCTGCTGCGCCGGCCCCGGCAGCGGCGCGACCCGCTGGCCGAGGCGCCGCCCGCCCCGACCGGGATGGCGGTGGCCCCCGCCGGGCCCGACGACCGGGTCGTCGACGCCGGCGGCGGCCTGGTGCTGGTGCCGGTGCGCCACGTCGCCCTGCTCGACGGCGATCCGCTGCCCCTGACGCCGACCGAGGTCGACCTGCTCTCGGCCCTCTCCAGCCGGCCCGGCGCCACCTGGGAGCGCGGCGACCTGGTCCGCGAGGTCTGGGCCGGTGACTTCATCGAGTCCGACTTCCTCGTCGACGTCCACGTCGCGAGCCTGCGCCGCAAGCTGCGCAAGGCCGGCACCCGCCGGGAGTGGATCAGCACCGTGGCCGGCACCGGCTACCGCTTCGACCGGGTCGTGGCCTGAGCCGCTCGCTCAGCGGTTCGCGCGGCTGACGGTGAGCCCGACCAGGCGGGCGACGACCAGCGCGACGTACAGGACGCCGGCGAGCATCTCCACCATCACCAGCGACCGGGCGTGCGGCTCGACCGGCACCACGTCGGAGAGCCCGACGCTGGTCAGGGTGGAGAACGACAGGTAGAGCAGCTCGAACCACTCCCGCTGGTCCGACTGCCCGGAGCCGATGAACGAGCCCGGCCAGATCACCTGGGCGGCGGTGAAGACGTAGGCGAAGCCCCACGCCACGACGGTGAAGGCCGCGCCGGTGGCGTACAGCTCGTCGGTGGTGACCCGGTCGTCGTGGAAGAGGTAGCGGATCATCCCGTAGGAGATGTAGAAGTACAGCGGCGCGTGCAGCAGGGCGGAGACCAGCACCACCCAGTCGGCGTCCGAGAGCGCCTCGGCCATCGTGAACGCCATCGCCGGCACGCCGATGCCCAGCGCCACCCACGAGAGCGCGGGCGTGCGGCGCACCGCCCACAGCGCGGTGCCGACGATCCCCAGCTGCACGACCCCGAAGAGGGCCGAGCCGAGCCGGTTGTCGTCCAGGTAGGGGTAGGCCAGCACCCCGAGCAGCTGAGCCGCGAGCAGCACCGCCGAGGGGTTCTTGCCGAGCACCCGGCGGACCCGGTGCCGCTCGGCGTGCGGGTCGTCGTGCGGGCCGTAGACGGTCTCCTGTCCGCTCACGACGGCCCCAGCTCCCGCTTGCGCTGCTCGGCGGCCTGCTTCTTCTCCAGGCTCCGGCGGTGCTTGTCGACGATCTCGCCCCGGCGCAGCGCCGTCTGCAGGAGGTTGATGCCGGTGCCGAGCATCACCCAGATCGGCCACGGGTGGCCCGACGGGGCGGTCGTCGCGAGCCAGACCACCCAGCAGATGATGCTCGGCACCAGCAGGGCGCCGAGGGCCTCGCGCAGGTCCGTGCGCCAGGCCCGCTCGGCCCGGGCCTGCAGGTCGGCCGGGGTCGCCCGGAGCAGCTCCGAGCCCGGCTTCCGCGCCGCCACGGCGGGCAGCAGGTCCTCCACGAGCGCGGGCAGCTCGCCCAGGGTCTTCGCCTCGACGGCGCTCGCGGTCCGCTCGTCGTGCTCCTCGCGATCGAGGCGGCCCTCGGCGTACGCCTCGCCCAGGACGCGCTGCACGACCTCGCGATCACGGTCGGAGGCCCGCAGCGCGGCGTACGACGGATCACGGGGGTCGTGCGGGAACGACGACCAGTTCGACGGGCTGTCCACGGCCGAAACTTAACGTGCTCGCAGGTGTGGCGGCGGTCACCCCTGGGTAGGGATGCGTGCGTTGCCCAAAACGAGAACACGTTCTACTGTGGCCGGGCCGCTCGGCGACTTGATGGGGAGGAGACCGATGGCGTTCAGTGCTGTGTCGGTCATCCGGGGACCCGGTGAGATCGCAGCCATGGTCGTCGAGGTCGTCAAACGGATCTTCACCCGGCCCTTCCAGTTCCGCGAGTTCGTCGAGCAGGCGTGGTTCATCACCAGCGTGACCCTGATGCCCACCATCCTGGTCTCGATCCCGTTCGGGGCGGTCATCTCGCTGCAGGTCGGCAACCTGACCGGCCAGCTGGGCGCCCAGTCCTTCGCCGGCGCGACCGCGGTGCTCGCGGTGGTGCGCGAGGCCGCGCCCATCGCCGCGGCGCTGATCATCGCCGGCGCGGCGGGCTCGGCGATCTGCTCCGACCTGGGGGCGCGCAAGATCCGCGAGGAGATCGACGCCATGGAGGTCCTGGGCGTCGACCCGCTCGAGCGGCTGGTCGCACCGCGGGTGCTGGCGACCATGTTCGTGGCCCTGATGATCATCGGCATCGTGATCGGCGCCGGCATCGGCGGCGGCTACTTCTTCACCGTCATCGTGCAGGGCGGCTCGGCGGGCGCGTTCCTCTCCTCGTTCACCGCCCTGGCCAGCCTGACCGACCTCTACATCGCCATCATCAAGGCGGTCATCTTCGGCGGGATGGCCGCGATCGTCGGCGCCTACAAGGGCCTCAACGCCGGCGGCGGCCCCAGCGGCGTGGGGCGCGCCGTCAACGAGTCGGTGATCGTCGCGTTCATGCTGCTGTTCTTCATCAACGCCGTCATCACCGCCATCTACTTCCAAGTCGTCCCGCCGCCGGGGTTGTGATGGCGAGCATCGGAGCGCTCGGGGGCGCCTTCCTCCGCGGCCGGCGCGGCGCCCTGGAGCAGTACGGCGACCAGCTGCTGTTCTACGTCAAGGCACTGGCCTGGACGCCGCGGGCGATCCGCCGCTACCCCCGCGAGATCACCAACACCCTGGCCGAGGTGACCTTCGGCGCGGGCGGCCTGACCCTGATCGCCGGCACGGTCGGGGTGATCGCCTTCCTGGCGTTCTTCGCCGGCACCGAGGTCGGCATCCAGGGCTACGCCTCGCTGAGCCAGATCGGCGTCGCGAAGTTCAGCGCCTTCATCTCCGCCTACTTCAACACCCGCGAGGTGGCGCCGCTGATCTCCTCGATCGCGCTCGCCGCGACCGTCGGGTGCGGCTACACCGCCCGGCTCGGCGCGATGCGGATCTCGGAGGAGATCGACGCCCTCGAGGTGATGGGGATCCCCTCGCTGCCGTTCCTGGTGACCACCCGGATGATCGCGGCGTTCATCGCCGTGATCCCGCTGTACGTCGTCGCGCTGAGCGCGTCGTACCTCTCGCCGCGGCTGATCACGACCTACATCTACGGGCAGTCGCCGGGCACCTACGACCACTACTTCCTGCAGTTCCTGCCGCCCATCGACATGCTCTGGTCCTTCGGGAAGCTGCTGTTCCTGGCCTCCGCGGTGATCCTCATCCACTGCTACTACGGCTACACCGCCAGCGGCGGCCCCGCCGGCGTCGGTACGGCGGTCGGCCGCGCGATCCGGACCAGCATCGTGACCATCGTGGTCGCCGACTTCTTCCTCAGCTTCGCCATCTGGGGCTCCACGACGACCGTGCGGATCACGGGCTGATCCGGCGTGCTGGTCAACATCCACCACGACAGCCGGCGGGAGCACACCCGCCTGCAGGTGGCCGGCGTGCTCTTCCTGGCCCTGGTGCTGGGCCTGACCGGTCTGTCGATCGCGATCTACAACAAGACCTTCGACACGGTCACCACGGTGACCATCAAGGCCGACCGGGCCGGCCTGCAGCTGGCCAAGTTCGGCGACGTGCGGATCAACGGCGTGCTCGTCGGGCAGGTCCGCGAGGTCGCGCAGGACGGGGAGGAGGCCTCGATCCGGGTCGCCCTGGAGCCGGACGCCGCCGAGCAGATCCCCGCCAACGTGGGGGTCGAGATCCTGCCCACCACGCTGTTCGGGCAGAAGTTCATCTCCTTCGTCCGCCCCGAGGACCCCGCGGCCGACGCGATCACCGACGGTGCGGTCATCCCCGCGGACCGGGTCGAGACCAACGTCGAGCTCAGCCGGATCCTGGCCGACCTGTTCCCGCTGCTGCGCTCGGTCCGCCCGGCCGACCTGAACGCCACCCTCAACGCGCTGGCCACCGCCCTCGGCGGCCGGGGCGCGCAGCTGGGGGAGACCCTCGACCAGCTCGACGGCTACCTGACGGCGATCAGCCCGCACCTGCCGACCCTGCAGCAGGACCTGGTCAAGCTCGCCGACGTCGCCGACACCTACGACCTCGCGGCGCCCGACCTGATCGACCTGCTCGGCAACCTGACCGTGACCAGCAAGACCGTGATCGAGAAGGAGCAGGACCTCGACGTGTTCTTCTCCGACGTCCAGGGTCTCGCGACCACCTCGACGCGGGTCCTCGGTGACAACGAGGCCGGCCTGATCCGGGTCGGCGAGGTCACCGAGCCGGTGCTGAAGCTGCTGGCCACCTACTCGCCGGAGTTCCCGTGCCTGATCCAGGGCGCTGCGGCCTACGCCCCCCGGCTGGCTGAGACCTTCGAGGGCAACCAGGTCAAGCAGTACCTGGAGCTGCTGACCCCCCAGTACCGCAGCTACGACGAGCGCGACCTGCCCGAGTACGGCGAGGTGGGCCACGGGCCGTGGTGCTCGGGCCTGCCGGACGCGCCGGTGCCGATCGGGCCGAACGCCTTCGACGACGGCACCGACCTCGACGACGACCCGCCGACCGGCGTCCTGCCCAACCCGGCGGCCCGCGAGGGCGCCGGACGCGCCACCACCGCCAGCGGGTACGCCGGCAGCGCCGGCGAGCAGGCCATCGTCAACGCCCTGCTGGCCGAGCGCAGCGGACGCCCGGCCGACAGCTACGGCTCGCTCGGCTCGCTGCTCTACGGCCCCGTGGTCCGAGGCGGTGGGGACGCATGAGCACGGGCACCGAGGCCCGCGGCACGCGCCTGACCAACCGCCGCAACGCCGTCACCGTCGCCGCCGGCATCAAGCTGGCGATCTTCACCGTCGTCTCGGTGCTGGTCACGGGGCTGCTGGCCGCGATCATGGGCAACGTCGGGTTCGGGGCCGGGACCGAGTACCAGGCGGTCTTCACCAGCGCCTCGATGCTGGAGAAGGGCGACGACGTCCGGGTCGCGGGGGTCAGTGTCGGCGAGGTGAAGCAGGTCGAGCACCACGACCGGACCGGCGCGATCGTCACCTTCCGGGTCAAGGCCGACGTGCCGCTGACGACCGCGTCGCGGGCCGAGATCCGGTTCCTCAACCTGGTCGGCGACCGCTACCTCGCCCTCGAGGAGGGCGACGCCGAGGCGGCCGCCTCGGCGGAGCCGCTGGAGGCCGAGGGCGTGCTCCCGGTCGAGCAGACCGCGCCGGCCCTCGACCTGACGGTCCTCTTCAACGGCTTCCAGCCGCTCTTCCAGGC
>Ga0075365_10000621_pt1 | contig 13993 bp, 8 predicted proteins | sample EndMetdeltDD1765_FD_71387 | JGI IMG/M metagenome (GOLD analysis project Ga0075365, IMG submission 71387) | Populus endosphere microbial communities from Tennessee, USA - Endosphere MetaG P. deltoides DD176-5 | ecosystem: Host-associated > Plants > Roots > Endosphere | place: USA: Tennessee... | reverse complement strand
CTCGAACGTGTCCGGCGGGCAACGGCAGCGACTCGCCATCGCGCGGGCGCTGGTGCGCAAACCGGAGATCTATCTCTTCGACGATTCGTTCTCGGCACTCGACCTGTCGACCGATGCGCGCTTGCGGGCCGCGCTCGCGCCGCGGACGGCGAACTCGACGGTGATCATCGTCGCCCAGCGGGTCTCGACGATCTCGCGTGCCGATCAGATCCTCGTCATCGAAGACGGTGAGACAGTCGGCCTCGGCACGCACGAGTACCTGCTCGAAACCTGCCCGACGTACAAGGAGATCGTCGACTCCCAGATCGCCGAGGAGGCAGCAGCATGAGCGTCTTCGGAAACGGCAACGGGCACTCGCCGAACGGCGACGGGCATTCGGGCCAGGGCAGTTCCGGCAACGGCGCACCCATGAACCTGTTCGAGCAGGTGGTCGACGGCGACGACGAGATCAAGCTCGACCGCTCGGACATGCGCGCGCCACCGGGGCCGGGTCGAATGGGCGCAGCTGGCATGCCGGCGGAGAAGTCGAAGGACTTCGGCGCATCGACCAGGCGGCTCCTGAATCGGATGCGTGAGGAGCGGCTCGGCTTCATCGCGGTGATCGTGCTGGCCGTGACCAGTGTGTTCTTCGCAGTCCTCGGCCCGAAGATCCTCGGCCACGGCACCGACTTGATCTTCAAGGGGATCCGGTCCGGCAAAGGCATCAACTTCCACTCGCTGCACAACACATTGCTGTTGGTGCTGGCGATGTACCTCTGCTCGTCGGTGCTGCAGTACATCCAGTCGTTCGTGCTCGCCGGCATCGTCCAGCGCACGATGCAACGCCTGCGCCGCGACGTGGAGGACAAGCTCAACCTGGTGCCACTCAGCTACATCGACCGCCAACCGCGCGGCGATCTGCTCAGCCGAGTCACCAACGACATCGACAACATCTCCCAGAGCCTGCAGCAGACGCTGAGCCAACTGCTGACATCGATGCTGACGCTCGTCGGCGTGCTCGTCATGATGCTCATCATCTCGCCGATCCTCGCGCTCGTCGCGATCGTGACGATCCCGCTCTCGCTGTTGACCGTCAAGCAGATCGCCAAGCGCTCGCGGGCGCGATTCATCGCCCAGTGGAAGCACACCGGCATGCTCAACGCGCAGGTCGAGGAGGCCTTCACCGGTCATTCGATCGTGAAGGCGTTCGGCCGTCAGCGCGAAGTCGAGGCTCGCTTCCAGGCCAAGAACGAGGAGCTGTTCGAGGCCAGCTTCGGGGCCCAGTTCGTGTCCGGCATCATCCAGCCGGCGATGATGTTCCTCAGCAACTTGAACTTCGTTGCGATCGCGGTCATCGGCGGGCTGCGCGTGTCGTCCGGTGCGATCTCGCTCGGCGATGTGCAGGCCTTCATCCAGTACTCGCGACAGTTCACCCAGCCGCTGACGCAGGTGGCGTCGATGATGAACGTACTGCAATCCGGCGTGGCCTCGGCCGAGCGGATCTTCGAGTTGCTCGATGCCGACGAGCAGTCGCCCGAGGAAGCAACGGCTGCGACCGTGGCACTGCGCGGTCGGGTCGAGTTCGAGCACGTCTCGTTCTCGTACGACAAGAAGCGGCCGTTGATCAAGGACCTGTCGCTGGTCGCCGAGCCCGGCCGGACCGTCGCGATCGTCGGCCCGACGGGAGCGGGCAAGACGACCTTGGTCAACCTGATCATGCGCTTCTACGAAGTCGACGGAGGGCGGATCACGCTCGACGGCGAAGACATCGCCAAGATGCCCCGGCGCGCGCTGCGGGCCAACGTCGGCATGGTGCTGCAGGACACATGGCTGTTCGGCGGCACGATCCGCGAGAACATCGCCTACGGCAACCTCGATGCCACCGAGGAGCAGATCCGTGCTGCGGCCAAGGCGACGTACGTCGACCGCTTCGTGCACTCGCTGCCCGACGGATACGACACGATCGTCGACGACGAAGGCGGCAGCGTCAGCGCCGGCGAGAAGCAGTTGCTGACGATTGCGCGGGCGTTCCTCGCCGACCCCGCGATCCTGATCCTCGACGAGGCGACGAGCTCGGTCGACACCCGCACCGAGGTCCTGATCCAACATGCGATGGCCGCGCTGCGCTCCGAGCGCACCAGTTTCGTGATCGCCCACCGCCTGTCCACCATCCGCGACGCCGACACGATCCTCGTCATGGACGCCGGCCAGATCGTGGAGCAGGGCAACCACGAGGAACTGCTGCACAAGGGCGGCGCCTACTTCACCCTCTACAACGCCCAATTTGCCGCCCCCGCCGCCCCCGTCAGCTGAGATGCGCCGCCGAAATCCCGATTCCCAGCAGGTTCTCGCCCCCGATGCGGGCCGTCCGACCACAAAGTCCAGCAAGCGGTGTGGGAGATCTGGCAAGCACCACCCGTCGATCGGCTGGTCGGTGGGGCGGTGCGAACTCCAGCAAGCACAGTGCTTGCTGTTGCTTGTGGGTGATCGACCCGCATACCGGGCGGGAACCTGCTGGGAATCGTAAGCTCGGGCGCCGAGCAGCAACATGATGAGAGCACGCTTCAGAGAGACCCTCGCGAGACTGATGCGCCGCCTGCTTGCGGTCGTGTTGCTGATCGGTGGGCTGCAGTTGGCCCGGACACCACCCGTCCTCGCCGCACCGGCGGCCGGTGATCCGTCCGCCTTCGAAGCGCTGGGGCCGACCCGGTTCGCCGATACGCGGCTGACTCCGTGCGGGTGCGAGCGGATCGACGAGCACACCATACGAGTTGCCATCGCCGGCCGCGATGGAGCCGCGCCGAACCTCTCGGCCGTCGCGGTCACCCTCACGGCGACAGGCAGCGTAGGCGCCGGCTTCGTCACCGTGTTCCCCGCCGGCCAGGCACGACCCGAGACATCGACGCTCAACCTCGTCGCGGGCGAAGACGCGTCGAACTCGACCATCGTCTCGGTCGGGACGATGGGTTCGATCGACGTCTACGCGTCCGTCGACACCGACGTGATCGTCGACGTCACCGGCGTCTTCGTGCCGACCCCAGTCGCGACCGCTGGCCGCTTTCAGCAGACGGTGCCAACGCGCCTGCTCGACACCCGCAACAACGCGGCCGCAGGCCTCGAACCGGGCGCGAGTGTGACGCTGCCGCTTCCCGCAGGCGTTGCCGCCGACGCCCGCGCCGTCGTCGTCAACGTCACCAGCGTGGGCGCCGCCCAGCGTGGCTTCCTCACCGGCTACGCAGCGGGCACGGCACCGCCGGCGACATCGTTCCTGAACCCGGATGGCAGCGGGGCCGCTCGGGCCGCGTCGGTCATCCTGCCGGTCTCGGCCAGCGGTCTGACGATCGCGTCGTCCGCCGGCGGACACGTGATCGTCGACCTCGTCGGCTGGTTCACCGGTGCGTCGGCACCATCGTCGAACAACGGCCTGCTGGTCGCCGTCGCGCCGACCCGGTTGCTCGACACTCGCGCCGACCTGCCCCGCGTGTGGCCGGGCGGTACGCGGGAAGTCGCCTCGCCGATCGCCGATGCAGCGGCTGTCGTCACCAACGTGACCTCGGTCGATGCCGACGGCATCGGGTTCGTCACCGCCTACCCCGCCGGCACCGCGCTGCCGCCGACGTCATCGCTGAATGCAGCGCATCGCAACGCGACGACACCCAACCTCGCCATCACGGCGATCTCGGCGCGGGGAACGGCCTACTACTCGAGTCGGGGCACCGACCTGATCGTCGACATCACCGGGTACTTCACGGGAACGCCGATCGCGGCAACTGGCGCCGTCCCAGCCAATGTCGCGCCCGTGCCGCGCGTGCTGATGATCGGCGACTCGACCCTCGGCGGATTGGTCGCGATCAAATCTGCTCAGTCGGCGTTGCGCGGGTTCACCCCCGTCCTCGACGCGAGAGGATGCCGGCTGCTGGTACATCCGTCGTGCACGAGCCCGTTGACGCCCGTCGCACCGAACACCGCGCTCGACGCGATCAACACCGCGCAGGGCTCGTTCGACATCGTCGTCATCAAGACCGGTTACAACGACGCCGCCCGCGACTTCGCGTGGTCGGCGGGCATCATCATCGATGCCGCGCGAGCCAAGGGCGCGCAGGAGATCATCTGGCTGACGTACAGCGAGAGCACGACGGCCGGCAGCTACAACGTCCGCAACGCGTACCTGAAGAGCCTCGTCGGCACCCCCGAGTTCCCGGACCTCGCTGTCGCCGATTGGCGCACGTACGCGGCGGCCTCGAGCGGCTGGTACGCGGACGATCGGGTGCACCTCGCGACGCTGGGCGTCTGGGCGACGGCCGACTACATCTCCCGCTGGGTCGCCCACGTCAGCCATCTTCCCTGTCCGGTTCCGTGGACCGTCGGCGCGCCGCTGGACGACCCGTGCCCCAGCCCGGACGACGTCGCCGGGGCGACGGCGACCACTCCGAACCTGCGGGGCCTCTTCGGCCTGTGAGCGAGGACGTCAGCCGCCGGGGAGACGGGTGTCGCTGCGCCGGGTCGGCGCGGTGGGCATGAACCGCAGTTCGCCCGACGGCGAGAACGTGCCCTGGAGATCGACGATGACGTGCATCGGTGCCGAGACACGGACGCAGATTGTGCCGTCTGGATCGACCGTGACGACCGCGAGGTTGGCCGCGACACCGCCGACGCTGGCGTTGCCGTTCGACTGGCCGGTTGCACCTTCGGCCGACGAGCAGGGCACGGCCGTCGCATAGCCGTTGGCGACGGCATCGGTGAGCGTCAGGTTGATCAACACGGCCGAAGCGCCGCTGGGCGCCTTCAGCCGGACGATGGATCCTGTGTCGTTGATCTGCCCGCACCGCTGCGTGCCGGTCGCGGGATCGGTCCAGCACGACCGCGTGTCCACGAGTCGTTGCGTCGGCACAGCGGAGTAGCCCCAACCAGACGGGGACACCGGAGCGAAGTAGCCCTGCACATCGACGATGGTCTGTGTCTGGGCCGTGGCATACGTGCAGAACTGCGGACCAGCCGTTCCGGCCTCGACAGGGACGACCGCGAGGTTCGCCAACGTCTGGCCGGCTCCGAAGTTGGCGTTCGAATGCGTCTGCGGCCCGGGTGTGAGCGCCGAGCAGGCGTCGGCCGTCATGTAGCCGGCCTCGGCAGGCTCGGTGACGGTGAGGTTGGCCAGCGCAGCGACGGCGTTGGCCGGCAGCATCGATGTCGTCACCGCCATCTCGTCGCCGCCGCGCACCGGTCCGAGATCGTTGCAGCGTCCGTCCGACGCACAGAACGAGCTCACCCTCGTGTCCATCACCCGTTGGGGCGGGACGGCGTTGTACAACGCGGCCTTGGTGCCGGCTGACCTCGCCGGAGCGAAGTAGCCCTGGACGTCGACGATGGTGTGCATCGGCTGTGAGCGGTAGAGGCAGAACCGACCGCTCGAGTCGATCGGCACGATGGCGAGGTTGGCAACGTTCTGCCCCGGTGTCGCGTTGCCGTTCGACGACGAGCGCGATCCGGCCGGCGCCGCGCCACACGGCTCGGCCGTCACGTATCCCGGCGCGAGCGCCTCCGTCATCGTGATGTTGACCAGTGCCGCCGTCGCGCCGGTCGGGGCCTTGGTGTCGACGACCACCCGCCAACCCTGGCCCGGCACAGCGCCGGGGGCGAGGCACCGTGGCCCGATCGTTCCTGCGTCGTTGGCCGTGCTCAGACATGCACCGCCATAGTTGACCGCAACGATCGCGCGGGCCTGCTCCGGGCTGCCGCGGAACTCGAAGTGGGTCGCGTCGCGGGTGGCGGTCGGCTTGACCTCGTCGGGGGATGTGCACCCGTTGTTCCACCCGTAGCCGCCCCAGTACAGCCCCCACTTCTCGGCGGTCTGGATCACCCAGTGCGGCAGGTCGGTCTTGACCGGTGTGGCGCACGCCGACGCGCCGTCGATGCCGGCGTACGTCATCTCCGGGTTGGCTCCGCTGTTCATGTCCATCGCCAACCCCCACGAGTGGTTGGACAACGAGTCGCGTGTCTGGCCGGCGCAGCTCTTCCCAGAGCCAGACGTGCAACGGAACGAGTACATCCCGGCGTCGGTGATCCGGTAGCCGCCGGCGACGATGTCGCGCAGGAAGCCCTCGAACAACGGCAGCGCATCCGGCATGGACCGCAGGGTGTTGGGTCTCAGCGGTCCGATCGACGTCTGGTTGCCGATCAACATCGCCTCCCACTCGGCCAGCGCGGGTGAGCCGTTGTAGCCGAAGCCCCCGAACCTCCAGCCCGGCATCGGAACGACGGCCACGTCGCTGCCGCTGGCAGGATCGCTCGGGAAGGGCGGTGCCGGCCAACCGCTCGAGTCCGGTTCGTCATGGCCGGAGACGAGACAGGTCGCAACCGTGCCGGCCGACATCTGTTTCGAGGAGCACCGCGGCGGGCGAGTCGGGTAGATCCACGGCGTGTTGTCGTTGCCCGCGGCGTGCGCGGCTGACGACTCGACGAGCAACGGCGCCCCAAGGCCGAGGACGCTCGCGCTGCAGGCAGCGACCGCAGCAAAACGAAGCGCGCGAGGGCGACGGGTGGTCATGCAGAGGGTTGTCGACACCTCGCCGACCGGCCTTGACCGAGTTCACCGACAAATGATCCATTCTTGAGGTCCCGTGACTGCTGAGGGCACAGTGCTTCGGTGCGCTGCCTGCGCGCAGAAATGCAACACGACGAGCGCACAATCGTCACCTCGGCGGTGGAACATCGGCTCACTCAGCGAGAGGGAACCGCTGAGCGAAAGGGACAGCACTGGGCGCGCAACTGCCGCGGGCGGAGGGCCCGCGGACGACAAACGAGACGACGAACAAGGCAACGACTCGCCGGTCGTTCCTCGCGATCGCGGCCGGGACCTTCTTGCTGCGCGGCCGCTCGTGGGAGGAGTCTGTCGCGGCGGCTGAGGGGCAACGTCGACTGGGTTGCACCGGGAACCCACCGCCGACGCGAACGTTCGAGACCCGCCGGTACGGACCGCTCGTCATCGCATCGGACGTTCGGCAGGTGAAGGATCCGTGTCCCGTGTTCGACGGCCGATCGTGGCACCTGTTCGGCTCGGTGTGGACGACGGGCGTCGACGGGTGCGCCATCCTTCATGCCCAGGCGGATTCGATCGAAGGTCCGTACGTGCAGCCCGAGGCGGTCATCCTCGTCGGGGTCTCGGGGCCGCAAGTTGCTGCACCGGGCGTCATCCACGACGGCGCCCTGTTCCACATGTTCGTCCAAACCGCGTTCTCCAAGTTCGGCGGGACCATCGAGCACCTCGTGTCCGTCGACGGCGTCCGCTTCGATCGGGCCGACACGGCGCTGACGAGTGATCCGGCTGCGGGCGAGTCGTGCATCTACGATCCGCAACCCGCGATCATCAACGGCGACCTCTACCTCGCGTTCGCGGCGGCGACCACGCTCGGGCAACCGGAGTTGCATGTCTGTCGGTCGTCGTCCGGCACCTGGAACGGTCCGTGGGAACGGCTCGGACCGATTGTGCGCCAGACAGATGTGCCGTTCCACAACAAGGTTGGTTGCTGGAGGTACGAATGGGGGCTGGAGGGACCGCAACTGGTGCAGCTGCCCACTGGTGATGTCTTGTTGCTCGGTGTCTGCTTTCTCGGCGATGGACGCGTCGGCACTCGGCAGCGCGTCTTCGTCGCGGTCGCCGAATCGCTCCTCGGCCCGTACCGAATGCTCGGTACAATGCTCGACCCCGGACCTGATCAATGGGAGCGAGGCGAGAACGGTCACGCGGGCGCTGCCATGGTCGACGGGCGGTTGATGGTCGTCTACCAGGCTCGCGCCGGAGCAGGAAAGGCCTGGTCATGTGGCGTGGCCGAACTGGTGCTGCCGCCTCAGTGACGTCCAACCATCCGTACGACCTTTGGTGCGCCTGCCCTTGACATCGGCGCGCGGGTCGCCAAAGATGGGGGTCGGAAATACCACCTCGGAGTCATCCAGATACGGAGGTATTCGCATGAGGTTTGGTTCCAACCAGAGGTCACCGCCTGACTGACGCACGGCGCAACGCCGCGAAATCTTCGTGCTTGGCAACGAGGTTTTCGACCGGCCGTTCCCCGGAATGGCGCGTACCCAGTATCCGCACGTAGAGGTGCTTTGCAGGTCGCACGGGAAGGTCCCGGCACCTCCGTCGGAACGGTGTCCACCGCATTTTCCTCGACCAATACGGCGCGCTCGAAGCCCGATCCAAGCCGCTACAACAGAAACCCACACGTGCTACGGGGTCCGTGACGGACCCCGTAGTCGCGTCCGGACGCGGTTTGCTAGAACTTGTCGACGGCGGCGGCGATCGCACTGGCGAATCGGAACGCGCCAGAGGAGTACTCGGGACACGGTCCTGCGGGTGGCGACCCGGGGCAGAAGTGCAGCCCGTCGTCGCTGCGCACGACGTTGTTCCCGGACGGATCGCACTCGGCTTCACCCGCCAGGCACGGCAGGGAGTGGGCGAACGTGCCGTCGGGGAGTTCAACGGCGGCGCCGGCGTCGACGAACCGGACGTTCTTGTTGTCCTTGCTCAGCTCTGAGTAGAAGGCGTTGATACCGTCGACGATCTCGGTGCTCGCCGCGTCCTCGTGCACCGGCTGGCCGACGAGCAGGGCGCGTGCTCCGGCGCCGCGCGCTTGGTCCACGAGCGCTTTGACGTCTGTCCGATACTTGTCGACGATGGCCTGACCCGCGAGTTGACCGCCGGCGCCGTCGGCCATGCACGGCGACAGGGAGTCGCCGGTGAACGAGATCACGACAACGCTGCCGCTGTTGATCTGCAGATCCTTGTCGAGCCAGTCGCACGGTGCGGTGCCACCGAAGAACTGCGGAACGAGGGCTTTGGTGCCGAGCAGCGGGGCCAGATACGGCGCGGCCTGTTCGGCCAACGAATCGCCGACGAAGACGACGTTCGTCGGCGCCGGAGCCTTGGCGGACGACGAGCACGCGGTCATCGCGGCGATCGTGACGAGAACCGTCAACGACGCGGGGTGCACCGCAAGCCGCCGCTCGACGCCTCGGCGATGCTTCATGTCGATGCGGTACCCAGCGCATGCGTTATCGAGACGCACTTACCTCGACTGCCGAGAAGTGCAAGAGTTGCAGTACCGATGACTGAGCACACCGAAGACACGGGCGGCCAACCGCTCCGCTTGCGCATCCCTGAGCCGATTGCCCGGCCCGGCGACCCACCCGCGTTTCGCGACTTGCTGATCGACCGCGCCGGCGAGGTCCGCCGACCGCCGATCGACGTCGCCCCCGCAGACATCGTCGACCTCGGCGCCGACATGATCCGCGTCCTCGACATCCGCGGTGATGCTGTGGGGCCGTGGGCCGGCACGCTCGACGCGGACCAGCTTCGCCTGGGCCTGCGCGACATGCTCACCGTGCGCGCCTTCGACGCGCGCATGCTGCGGGCCCATCGTCAGGGGAACACGTCGTTCTACATGCAGTCGCTGGGCGAAGAAGCGGTGTCGTGTGCGCACCGCCGCGCCCTGCACCCCGACGACATGTGCTTCCCGACGTACCGCCAGCAGGGTTTGCTGATCACCAGCGGCTATCCCCTCGTCAACATGATCAACCAGATCTACTCGAACAGCCACGACCCGCTGAAGGGGCGCCAACTGCCGGTGATGTACTCGTCGAAGGCCCACGGGTTCTTCTCGATCTCCGGCAACCTCGGCACGCAGTTCATCCAAGCCGTTGGTTGGGCGATGGGCTCGGCATTGTCGGGTGACACGCGCATCGCCTCGGCGTGGATCGGCGATGGGGCGACGGCCGAATCCGATTTTCACTCGGCAATGGTCTTCGCCTCGACGTACCACGCGCCGGTGATCCTCAACATCGTCAACAACCAGTGGGCGATCTCGACGTTCCAGGGCTTCGCCCGTGGTGACTCGGCCACTTTCGCGACGCGAGGACATGGGTTCGGGATCGCCTCGCTCCGCGTCGACGGCAACGACTACCTCGCGGTGCACGCGGTCTCTGCGTGGGCGGCGGAACGGGCGCGGGCGAACCTCGGGCCGACCCTGATCGAGTGGGTGACGTACCGAGTTGGTGCACACTCCACATCCGACGACCCATCGGCATACCGGCCCAAGGACGAGCCGTCCACCTGGCCGCTGGGCGATCCGGTCGAGCGGCTGAAGAACCACCTGATCCGCAGCGGTGAGTGGGACGACGACCGGCATCAGCAATGCGTCGCCGAAATCGAAGCGACCATCAGCGCCGCGGCCGAGGAGGCCGAACGCCACGGGACGCTGCGCAGCGAGCACACATCACCGGCCTCGATGTTCGACGACGTCTTCGCGACGATGCCCGACCACCTCCGCCGCCAACGCGAACAGGCTGGGTTCTGACATGAGCGGGATGAAGCGATGAGTCGGATGACAATGGTCGAGGCGATCCGCGACGCGCACATCGTCACGATGGAGCGCGACGAGCGGGTGGTCGTGTTCGGCCAGGACGTCGGCTACTTCGGTGGCGTGTTCCGCTGCACGCACGGCTTGCAGCAACGCTTCGGCAAGGACCGGTGCTTCGACGCGCCGATCAACGAGAGCGGCATCGTGGGCGCCGCGATCGGCATGGCCGCGTACGGTCTGCGGCCCTGCGTCGAGATCCAGTTCGCCGACTACGTGTATCCGGCCTACGACCAGATCGTCTCCGAGGCGGCCCGGCTCCGCCATCGCTCCGCCGGCGATTTCACCGCGCCGATCACGATCCGCATGCCGACCGGGGGAGGCATCTTCGGAGGGCAGACACACTCGCAGAGCCCGGAGGCGATCTTCACCCACGTCTCCGGTCTGACGACGGTCATCCCGTCCAACCCGTACGACGCCAAGGGGTTGCTGATCGCTTCGATCAACGACGACGACCCGGTGATCTTTCTCGAGCCGAAGCGTCTGTACAACGGCCCGTTCGACGGACATCACGAGCGGGCGATCGTGCCATGGTCGGCGCATCCGCTGGGCGAGGTGCCCGAGGGCGAGTACACGGTTCCGCTCGGTGTCGCGCGGATCCATCGAGTGGGGAGCGAGGTGACCGTGTTGACGTACGGCACGCTCGTGCATGTCGCCGAGGCGGCCGCCGCGGAAACCGGCATCGATGCGGAGATCATCGACCTGCGCAGCCTGGTGCCCCTCGATGTCGAGACCATCGTCGAGTCCGTGCGCAAGACGGGGCGATGCGTCGTCGCCCACGAGGCGACGCTCACGTCGGGCTTCGGCGCCGAGCTCTGCGCCATCGTGCAAGAGCACGTGCTGTGGTCGCTCGAAGCACCGATCGCCCGCGTCACCGGATGGGACACGCCGTATCCGCATGCCCACGAATGGGACTACTTCCCCGGGCCGGCCCGAGTCGGCGCGGCGATGCGAGCGACCCTGGCCGAGCGATGAGGAACGAGACGACGATGGAGAGACGCGCATGACCGTTCGAACCGTCCGCCTTCCCGATGTGGGCGAAGGCATCGCCGAGGCGGAGTTGGTCTCCTGGTTGGTGTCGGTCGGCGATGCCGTCACCTCCGACACCGTGATCGCCGAGGTGCTGACCGACAAGGCGACGGTCGAGATCTATGCCCCCGTCGCCGGCACGGTGGCCTTCGTACATGGTGCCCCCGGCGACGTCCTGGCCGTTGGCAGCGACTTCTTCGGCATCGACGTGGGCGGTGCGGCCGTGACCGACGAGGAACCACCGCCGGCCGCAACGGATGTAGCGGACGTTCCGGATGCGCCGGATGGGTCGGATGAGCCGGATGAGCCGGATGAGCCGGCGCCTCCCGTCGCATCAACCGCGCCGGCCACCTCGATCGACTCGCCTCCCGTCGCACCGCCTGCGCTGTCGCCCGACGACGAGCCCGACGAGAACGAAGAACCACCTGACACCCGGCGCTCGGCGGTCACCGCGGCCCCCGCAGTGCGCGAGCGGGCGCGCACACTCGGCATCGATCTCGGACGGGTTGCACCATCCGGCCCCGACGGTCGGGTGACACACGCCGACCTCGATCGCCACATCACATCGCGAGGATCACTTCGGCCGTCGGAGGCATCGAACTCGACGGAGCAGGTCACGTTGATCGGGTTGCGCCGGCGGATCGCAACGCGCATGACGACCGCGTGGCGGATCCCGCACATCACCTACGTCGACGAGATCGACATGACCCAACTCGAGCACCTCCGCGGATCGCTGGCAACCGCACATCCCGAGCGGCCGCGAGTGACGGTGCTTCCGTTCGTCATGCGCGCGATCGTGATCGCTGTCGGCGAGCAACCGAACCTCAACGCAACCTTCGACGACGAGGCCCAGCCACAGGTGCTCACGACCCACGCAGCCGTCCACATCGGCATCGCCACGCAGACACCGAACGGGCTGATCGTCCCGGTCGTTCGCGACGCGCAGGCATTGGATCTGTGGGAAGCGGCCGACGAGCTGGCGCGCGTCACCACAGCCGCACGCGACGGAACGATGACCCGCGACGAGTCGACAGGGTCCACGATCACGATCACGTCGCTCGGGGCGATGGGTGGTGTCGCCACAACTCCGATCATCAATCATCCCGAGGTCGCGATCGTCGGCATCAACAAGATGCAGACCCGACCTGTCTGGGACGGCGGAACCTTCGCGCCGCGGACGATGATGAACATGTCGTCCAGCTTCGACCACCGTGTCATCGACGGCTGGGACGCGGCAACCTTCATCCAACGGATCAAGACGTTGCTCGAGGAACCGGCGCTGTTGTTCGTCTGACGGTCGCGTCGGTGGCGCGCCCGACAGCGCACTCGCTCAGTTGGCCCACAGCGTCGCGGTGTAGTCCGTGCTGGCGGTGGCGATCAACCGTCCGTCCGGGCTGAACACGGCGGCGGTGATCGCCGAGCCGTTGTTCAGCGTTGCGATCTCGGTTCCGATCGGCGTGCCGGGCGAGACGTCCCAGACCCTGGCCGTGCCATCGGCGCTGGCCGTCACGACTTCGTTGTCATCGGGGCTGAACTCGGCGTTGAACACGATGTCGTTCTGCCGGAGGTCACCGAGGAAGTCTCCGGTGGCGACATCCCAGATCGCGGCGGTGTCGTCGTTGCCGGTCGACATCACCCGCGTCCCGTCGTGACTGAAGGTGGTCCATCTGGTGCCGCCCTCGTTGAAGCCGAGGTCGTAGATGAGGGCTCCGCTCACCGGATCCCAGACTTTGGTCGTCTCGTCGTCGCTGCCGGAGGCGACGAGCGTTCCGTCGGGGCTGAAGCGGCCCGACCGGACGGGGCCGGTGTGCCCCTCGAGCAGCACCGGTTGGTCGGCCGCGAACACGCTCCAGACGCGGACGATGCCGTCCTCCCCGCCGGCCACGACATACCGGCTGTTGGGGCTGAACTCGGCGAAGTAGACCTCGCCGGTCGGGCCCGCGAAGTCTGCAGACTGACGGCGGGAGGCGATGTCCCACAGACGAACGGTGTGGTCGGCGCCCGCGCTGAGCAACGAGCCACCATCCGGGCTGTAACGCACCTGGTACACCGGTCCGTCATGACCGGTGAAGACGTACAGCGGCTTGCCAGACTTGGCTTCCCACAGGCGCACGGTCCCGTCCGCGCCGGCGGTGGCGATCGTGCTGCCGTCGGGACTGAAGACGGCCGAGTAGACCTCGCCGGAGTGTCCGGCCAGCACGGCATCCTCCTCACCGTTGCCGACGTTCCAGATGATGGCCAGACCATCGAGGCCGGCCGTCACGAGCGAGCTGCTATCGGGGCTGAACTGCGCCGAGACGACCTCGGCCTTGTGGCCGGCGAGCGCTGTCAGCTCTGTCCCGACGGCCAGTTCGTCAACGCTGTCGGGAGTCGTGGAGTTCGACGCACCGGTGCTGTCGGTCGCGGTGTCATCCGTCGTCGTCTCGTCGGTCGTGGTGTCGTCGGTCGTGGTGTCGTCGGTCGTGGTGTCGTCGCTGGCTGTGTTGGCTGTGGCGGTGTCGGAGGAACCGTCGGTGGTGAGAACGGACGACGACTCGACGCCGGTCGACTCGGTTGGCTCAGTGAGTGTGGAG
>Ga0075365_10000620_pt1 | contig 13999 bp, 11 predicted proteins | sample EndMetdeltDD1765_FD_71387 | JGI IMG/M metagenome (GOLD analysis project Ga0075365, IMG submission 71387) | Populus endosphere microbial communities from Tennessee, USA - Endosphere MetaG P. deltoides DD176-5 | ecosystem: Host-associated > Plants > Roots > Endosphere | place: USA: Tennessee... | reverse complement strand
ACGGCTGTGCCGATGCCGAGATAGATGGCCGCGTAGGCAAGCATCGCCAGCAGCGTGTGGGCAAGGTGGGGAATGGGCTGCTTCAGCCACAAGGCGGTTGCCGCGACCAGCGTGAGCAGCACACAGATGACCAGTGACGACAGCAATCGACCGGTGGCGGTCCGGAAGGCGCCGAGCCCTGCCCGAGCCAAGCGTCGATCAGCGTCTCGTGACGACGCCGTCTGGAAGTAACCGAGGGCTCCGGCGAGGAAGGCGACGGCCCAGCCGGCACCGAGGGCGCTGGCTTGCTGACCGGCGACGTTGCCACCGAGCGCTGTGGCAAACGGGCTGAGGACAGCTGAGGCGGCGATGACGAAGATCGGCGGCAGGGTGATCAGGAGCGCCAGCGTCAGCGCGCTGCGCAGGTGCTCGCGGGCAAACAGCAGCGCCGGCCGGCGAGACAGTGTTAGCTCTCGATGCATCGCCCATCCTTCAGGGTGTAGAGCCGGGACAAACGAGACTGCTCACCGATCAGGTGCGACACGATCAGGATCGCCATGCTCTTGTCTCGACGGGCTTCGCTCATCTCCCAGAAGCGAAGGTAGGTCTCCCAGTCGAAGCCGGCGTAGGGCTCATCGAGCAGCAGCAGGTCGGGATCATGAAGCAGGCTGAGGGCCAGGTTCAGCTTTTGCCTCGTGCCGCCGGAGAGGTTGACGGTCAAGTACTCGAGGTAGCGGCCGAAATTGAGCTCGTCAAGCAGGGCGGCCTCGCGTTCCTCGGCGACCGCCGGCTCCAGGTTGTAGGCAGCTGCGAACAGTTGAAAGTGCTCGCGTACCGTCAGCTTGTCCCAGAGCTCGGGTACCTGTGGGCAGTAGCCCAGGCGTCCGGACAAGTCCACGCTGCCGCTGTCGCTGTGCATCATGCCCGCCACGATCTTCATCAGCGTGCTCTTGCCTGAGCCGTTCTCGCCAACGAGTCCGACGATCTCACCCGGACGAACGATGAGCGAGGCACCGTTGAGTACCGCAACGCGTTGGGTGAAGCGCTTGCGGAACGACTTGCGGAGCTGATCCACCACCAGCACCGGAGCCGCAGGAGGAGCCCCGTCCGACTGAGCCGTCGCTTGCGGCTGGCGCTTCGCCATGTCCGTTCCCCGTTATCTACCAGGCGTCATACGCTTCCTGTTTGCAATTGTTCAACGATTGGGAGGCCCGGCGCCACGGGCCTTGGTCGCAGGCGTGTTGGGACCTTTGACCCTACCCCACGGGGGTATATGGCGGCATCATGAGGTTCAGCGAAAGGAGCCGCCATGAACAAGCGACATCTCACGTACTGCCTGATCGGCTTGGCCATTGTCCTGGCCGTCGTTGTTGGCTTTGGCTCGGCGAACGCCCTGCCGTGGGCATTCTTCTTGCTGGTCTGCCCGCTGATGATGGGCGCCATGATGTGGATGATGATGCGGGGCATGGACCACCGCGAAGACGATCATCAACACACCGTCGGTCACCACTGAGGAGGCCGGGAAGGGCGACACGGCGGAATCACGCTCGCCGAGCGTTCAGTCGTTGCAGGTGTTCCAGTACACGTCGTCCGGAAGCGCTCCGGCTTGCACGGCGTGCACCGCATCGCCCAACGTGCCGAGCTCGTTCCGCGGCGTCGCGTCACGTATGAGACTGCCGTACGGATGAATTGCCTGCGCGTTCGCTGACACCGACTCGCCGACGCAGCCGTGCGAAGCCGGCGGGCCGGCGAATGCCGGTCCCGCAGCAAGCGCGATGAAGCCTGCACTGGCGAGCGCTGACGCGAGAATGATCCTCTTCACGTCCAGTCCCCTCTCCCGAGCCACCATCCCCAGTAACTCGTGGCATCAAGAGTAAGACGAGTTCGCCAACAGGGCAATGGGCCAGGCGCACCTGCGATCGGGCGATCGATCGCCCCTCGGCCGTCAGGCCGTCGGCGGCGTGATCGCGACGATGGTGGCGATGTCCTGCCGGTACTTGTCGAGGATGATGTACAGGTTGCCGTCGGCATCCGTCGTGGTCCTCACCCCGATCTTGTCGCCGACCGTGAGCTTCCACAGGACGGCACCGGAACGCAGATCGCGAAGCTCGACCACGTCATCGATCTGCGTCAGCACCGTGCCGCTCGGCTCGAGGACCGTGCGGACGAACCCATCGGCCAGGGTCCAGAGCTTGTCGCCGGTTGCCAGGTCGTATGCCGTCGGGTCGTGCGTCAATGAGTTGCCGAGGACGACGTCGCCGACGACGTGCAGATCCTCTGAGGTCTGGTACCTGCCGGTGCCCCACGCGCGCTCACCGGTGGTGAGGTCGAAGACGCTCAGCCCGTCGGTGACGGCGAAGTTCCCGCTGGTGGCCACGATCGACGACCCGTCGCCATAGTTGTTCCAATGCAGTGACCCGCTGGCGATGTCGAACGCGTTCCACGTGCCGTCGGAATCACCCTTCACGAGCACGTCGTCGCCGTTGACCACGAACCTGTTGTCGTAGGTGTCCTGCGACCACGCGAGCTCGCCGGTCCGGATGCTCACAGCCGCGACGCGGTGTTGAAGGTCGGTGTCGTTCGCCCCCGTCGTGAGAACCACGACACGGTCTTTGGCCTCGATCGGCCTCACCTCGAGAACGGGCCGCCCGGCGTCGTACTCGAAGGCGACTGTGCCCGCGCGCAGATCGATGCCGGCCAACGACGTGCCCGTGCCGGTTCGCACGGTCAACGTGCTTCCGTCGACGGCCAGCAGGGGCGCGCTGCGATCGTGATCATTCGATTCGGGCTTGGCAACGGGTGCGATCGACAGGGGAGTGCTCCACCGCTCGGCGCCGTCGGCGAGGGCGTACAGATGGACGTGACCGGTGCTCGCTCCCTGGTCGTGGTTGGCGATGACCACCGCATCGCCGACGATCACCGGCAAGGGGTCGTTGAGATCGAGGGGCGCCGACCAGAGCTTTGTTCCGGCGGTGGCGTCGAAGGCATCGACGCGGCCGTTCACTCCGCCGTCGCCGCTTGCGCCGACGAGCAGTCGCCCGCCGCCGAACGCGAGGACGCCGTCGAGGTCGCGTGGGAGGGCGTCGACGCGATCGTCGAACAGGGTTGCCCCGCTGGTTGCATCGAGGGCGGTGATCCCGCTGATGCCGAGGAACTCGGACGTGACGACGAACGTGCCGGAATCGACGGCAAGGTTGTCCACCTTGTGGTCGAGATGGGCCTGCCACGCGACCCGAGACGGCACACCGGGTTGCGGCTTGCCAGCGAAGTCGAAGCCGATCTTGTCGGGCGAATCGTCGCCGCACGCCGTTGCCAACAACGTGAGCGACAGCATGACGAGTCCGACGATTCCGGGACGAATCGTCCGCCGCGAGCCGAACCTCATGGCCGGCGCAGTTTGATGTCGGTGTCCATACGCATTTCAGTCATCACAGTCGACCAGCGTGTTACAAGCAATGGTCACATCCGACGGACCGCTACCGTCACGGTCATGTCGGCCGACCTCGAACTCTGCTTCGCGTCCACCCCCGAGCAGGCGCACTTCGTTGCGACCGGCGATCTGTCTCCGGTCGAGCTGGTCGACAACGCACTCGAGCGAATCGCCGCGGTCCAGCCGCAGTTGAACTGCTTCGCCCACATCTGGGCGGACGACGCGCGTGCCGAGGCCGTGCGGGCCACGGCCGCGGTGGCCGCCGGGGAACCGCTCGGTGCGCTGTTCGGGGTGCCGATCGCCGTCAAGGAGACGACGCAGGTGTCGGGTCGGGCCTTCACGCTCGGGTCGTTCACGCATCAGCATGTCGTTGCCGATCGCGACGCTGCGATCGTGCGTGCCCTGCGCCGAGCCGGAGCGATCATCGTCGGCGCGACGACGTCGCCCGAGTTCGCACACACGCTGCAGACCGACAGTCCGATGTGGGGTCCCACGCGCAACGCGTGGAATCCGGCATGCACGCCGGGTGGCTCGTCGGGCGGCAGCGCGTCAGCAGTGGCGTCGGGATGCGTGTCGGTTGCCGAGGGCAGCGACATGGGTGGCTCGGTGAGGATCCCTGCGGCGTGGAGCGGCGTGGTCGGGCTGAAGCCGGGCATCGGTCGGATCCCGATGGACGTGCTGCCCGGGCTGTTCGATTCGATCAGCCATCACGGTCCGTTGGCACGCGACATCAACAGCGCACGCCTGTTCCTGGCCTGCGCGCAGGGTCCCGACGACGCCGACATCCAGTCGGTCACCACCCCGTTGGTGCTCGACGGTCCGGCGCCGTTCGACGTGCGCGGCTTGCGCATCGGTCTCAGCGTCGACCTCGGCGCGTGGGCCGTTCATCCGGACATCGCCGCCGCGGTGACTGCTGCTGCCGATGCGCTGGCTGACGCCGGTGCGATCATCGAACCCGTCGATCCTCAGCTCGGGGAAGCCGACGAAGCGATGTGGTTCAAGCTGTGGGGCGTGTTCATGTCGGCCTACTTCGGTGACCTCGTCGACGAGTGGGCGGACAGGATGGACCCGGACGTGCTCGGTCTGATCGAGCTCGGCAACTCGCTCAGCGCGACGGACTACAAGCGGCTCGAGATCGACCGCACCGACGTCTGGCGACGCGTCTCCGGCGTGCTCCAGGGGAGAGCCGCGCTGCTGTGCCCGACCATGGCGACGCCACCCCTGCCGGCCGCCAAGACCGATTTGGTGCGCGCCGAACCGGCCAACGACGGGCGGTATCACTCTGCGGACATGACCTCGGTCTTCAACCTCGTGGCGCCGTGCCCGGCGCTGTCAGTGCCGGTCGGTACGCACACCGAGCCTCCGTACGCGGGCATGCCGATCGGCGCACAGATCGTCGGCCATCGCTGGCGCGAAGACAGCGTGCTCCAGATCGGTCGCGCCCTGGAGGTCGCGCTGCCGCACACCGTTGGGCGTCGACCGCCGCTCTGACCGACAGACCCCCGCCGGGCATCAACCCCTACAGCGAGTCGGCGAAGCTCTTGATGTCGCGAATGGTCGAGAAGTACACGTCGGGCATGGCCGTGCGGAAGAGGCAGTCGCCCGCGTGGCAGGTGCCGTTGATCGTGCGGCTGACGGCGCTGACGCCGGCGGCGACGAGCATCCGGTAGTAGGCGACGCCCTCGTCGCGCAGGGGGTCGAGCTGGTTCACGGAGATGACATGCGGCGGCAGGCCTTCCAGGTCGGCCGGTGCTGCGTGGCAGGGCCACGCCAGCGGGTTGGTGGCGTTCTCGCCGGACGGGTCGTACACCTTGGCCAACACGCCGAGCTGATCGCAGGCGAGGAAGTAGCCGTCGTTCTCGTACAGCGACGCCAGTTCGGGCAACGGCGTCGCGTACGCACCGGAGATGTATGGGCACTGCGCGTACACGCCGTCGATCGCGCCGATGTCGCCGTCGCGCTTGGCCCGCAACGTCGTCGCCAGCGTCAGGTTGCCGCCGCCCGACTCGCCCGACACGACGATCTTGGAGACACCGAGTTGGGACTTGTTGGCCGCCATCCAGCGCAGAGCGGAGGTGCAGTCGTTCAGCCCGGCCGGGAACGGATAGGGGCCGTGCTTGCCGCCGCCGTTGCGAAACTCGACGCCGACGACGACGAACCCGGCAGCCGCGAGGTCGTCGCGCCATGTGGCGTACCCCACACCGGCCGCCTCGAGCACCACCATTCCGCCGCCGTGCAGATGCAGCACGCCGGGCAATGGCCCGCTCGCATCAGTCGGCCGGTGGACGAAGAGGGTGATGTCGTTGCCGTCGATGCCGCGGATGATCTCGATCGTGCGGGTGACGCCCTGCACGGGCGCTTGGTCCGCCGCGAGCATCCCGAACAGCATCTCGAAGCCGGCCTCGGCCTCGCCGACGTACTCGAGCAGCGCGTCGATGGGTGTGTCGGCGTTGACCGGCGTCGGGCCGGGGTTGAGGCCGAGTCCGTACGGCTCCATTGCCGCGACCATGCGTGAGTCGGCGCGCGGATCGTCTTTCAACTGCATCCCGGGATCGCCGAGACGGCCGGGAAGGATCGGCGACTGATCAACGCTCATGAGTGGTGCCCCCTTGGCGAACGGCGAGCCGACGCCGTCCGTCCTCACGACGATAGTTCCTCGGTGCCAACGCGGTGAACGGGCTCAGCGCGGCGCAACGCCGCCCACGCCGGCACGCGCCGCCGTAGCGGCTGGAGGGCCGACCAAGCCACAACGATGCCGAGGGAGACGACGAACGGATCGGTCATCGTGCGAAACCGTGCCTGTTCTCCGAGCTCGCCGGCGACGCCGATGACGAAGGTCCAGGCGAGGATGAACGACGCGACGATCATGACGTTGGCGCGACGGCCACCCCCTCGTCGGCGCAGGCGCCGGAAGAGATGACGCGCGCCGGCGGCGAGGAGGAGCACCGTCAGCCCGACGACGAGCCACGAGACATCGTCGTTGCCGAGGGCGACCAGGAAGGCGTCGGTCTGCCAACCGTGCGTGGACACGGCCGGTGCGGGGAGATCGACCCTGGCAACGCCGAAGAGATCGTCGAGTGCGCGCAGCAGAACGGACGCGGACCGTTCGTTCGCCGATCCGCTGCTGAACCACACCCGCGACGACCACAGTCGCGCCTGCACCCACCGGCCCGGATAGTGCAGGGCGAGGTACATGGCATCATTGCCGGCGATGTTGTAGATCGGGATGTAGCACTCGTCGTTGAAGTTCGGGTTGAAGAAGTCCCGCCCGTCGAGGCCGATCGATGCCTCGCTCGATCGCTCCGCCGACACGGCCGGATCGTCGTGGGTGGGCGTACACGGCGCCACCGCGCCGACGTAGTTGGCATACGGCTGGAACGGCCCGATGACTGCGACCTCGGAGACATTGCCGCGATTGGCGAGCCGTTCGAGTTCGACGGTCGTGAACGTCGGCGACACGGACTTCAACTGGTTCATGCCGGACCAGGTCGTCAACGTCGCCTCCCCGAACAGGATCTCGTTCTTCAACGTCCATCCGCCGATCGTGACCAACGGAACGAGGAAGATCATGGCGATCGCGCGCGCGGAGACCTGCTTGCGGGCAACGTTGGCGATGGGTACGAGCAGCAGCAACAGCCACGGCAACTGGTAGATGCTGCGGGTCATGACGATGGTGGTGGCGACCGCGGAGATGGTCATGAAGCGATGCGCGGGTGTCGTGGTCGGGGGAGCGGCCACGGCCCACAGCAGGACGACGACGAGCACGGCGACGAACAGCTCGTATTGGGCGTCGAAGGCGAGGCGCAGCACCGGCGGGTTGATCGTCGCGAGCAACGCGATCACGATGGCCGGGCGGGAAGCGATGTCGATCCGTGTCAACAGCGCGGCAATCGTTCCGGCGAGGATCGCTCCGAGTGCAACCGAGAGGAGCTGCAACGTGAGCGCGATCGGCATCGGCGACCAGCGTCCGAGGCACCCCAGGATGAGGTTCCACACGGGCGGTTGGATGTGCAGGTACCAGACCGAGGAGAGAGGATGGCTGCGCAGGGTCGGCCACGGCACGATCTGCCAGCCGTACTTCAGGAAGTTCGTCGAGAAACCCTGTCCGGTCATCCAGATCGCGACATAGACGGCCGTCCAGATCGCGGCTGCGCGGGCCGAGGGACGGCGGAGCCAAGACGGGCGCCACCAGCGAGCTGAGATGAGCGGCAACTGTAGTCGGGGCAGGAGTGGTCGAGCCGAAGGTGAACTCGCGGTGAACGCTCGCGCGGATTCGGTGATCCTTCCGCCAGACTTCTTGGCATGACTGCGCCGCCGACGCCGTACTACCTGATCGACGAGGCGCGCTTGTCGCGGAACCTACGGATCATCGACGACGTCCGCACGTCGAGCGGGGCCAAAGCGGTGCTGGCGTTGAAGTGCTTCTCGACGTGGTCGGTGTTCGACCTGATCGCCGAGCACATGGACGGCACGACGAGCAGCTCGGTCTTCGAGGCGCGGCTCGGCCATGAGACCTTCGCCGGGGAGGTCCATGCCTACAGCGTCGCCTTCTCGGCCGACGACATCGCGGCCGTCACTGAGTTCGCCGACAAGGTCATCTTCAACTCGGCATCGCAGCTGCGTGCCTTCCACGATCAGGTTGCCCACCTCGACGTCGGTGTGCGGGTCAACCCGGGCATCAGCCACTCGCACTTCGATCTCGCCGATCCGGCGCGGCGGTTCTCGCGCCTTGGCATCACCGACGACGCCGAGCTGGCCGACGTCGCCGGCCTCGTCGACGGATTGATGTTTCACTTCAACTGCGAGAACGATGATGTCTCCAGCATCGAGGCTGCGCTGGCCAAGATCGGTGGGCGCTACGGGGCGGTGCTCGCCGGCGTCGATTGGGTCAGCCTCGGCGGAGGCATCGCGTTCACCAACGACGGCTACCCCGTCGAGCGGCTGTGCCGCGCCCTGCGCGAGTTCAGTGACGAGCATCGCGTTCAGGTGTATCTGGAGCCGGGCGAGGCCGCGATCACGGGCAGCGCCGAGCTGGTCACCACCGTCCTCGATGTCGTCCACAACGAGGTCGACATCGCGATCGTCGATGCGTCGGTCGAGGCCCACATGCTCGATCATCTGATCTACGCCACGACACCGCGGATCAGTGATCCGCAGGCGGGGGACCATCGCACCATCGTCGCCGGTCGGACCTGTCTCGCCGGCGACCTGTTCGGTGAACACGGCTTCGCGGCACCGCTGCGCATCGGCGACGAGGTCCGGATCGCCGACGCGGCGGGGTACACGATGGTCAAGAAGAACTGGTTCAACGGCGTCGCCATGCCGGCGATCGCGGTCCGCCGCCTCGACGGCACGATCGATGTCGCGCGCCAGTTCACCTACGACGATTTCAAGAGCAGCCTCTCGTGACAAACCCAGCATTGGAGAACAGAACGTTGGACTCGACCGGAACGAAGCAGAACGTGTTGATCATCGGCGCCGGCGGCGTCGCCCATGTTGCCGCGCACAAAGCCGCGATGGCCAACGACATCCTCGGCGACATCTGCATCGCGTCGCGGACGTTGGCGAAGTGCGACGCCATTGTTGAGAGCGTGCACCGCAAGGGCCATCTGCGCGACAGCTCGAAGCGCCTCTACACCCGCCAGCTCGATGCGCTCGACATCGCCGCCACGGTCGACTTGATCCGCGAGACGGGGTCGGAAATCGTGATCAACCTCGGGTCCGCGTTCCTCAACATGTCCATTCTCGAAGCGTGCCTGCAGGCCGGCGTCGCCTACATCGACACCGCGATCCACGAAGACCCGAACATCGTCTGCGAGGACCCGCCGTGGTACGAGAACTACGAGTGGAAGCGCAAGGATCGTTGCGCCGAGCTGGGCGTGACGGCGATCCTCGGCGCCGGCTTCGATCCTGGTGTCGTCAACGCGTACTGCGCGCTCGCGGCGAAGAAGTACTTCGACGAGATCGACACGATCGACATCCTCGACGTCAACATCGGCAGCCATGGCCGATACTTCGCGACGAACTTCGATCCCGAGATCAACTTCCGCGAGTTCGTCAAGGTCTGGACGTGGATCGATCGCGAGTGGAAGGAATATCCGACCCACGCGGTCAAGCGGATGTTCGAGTTCCCGGTCGTCGGCGAGCAGCCGGTCTACCTGTGCGGCCACGATGAACTCCACTCGTTGTCGAAGAACATCGACGCCAAGAGCATCCGCTTCTGGATGGGCTTCGGCGACCACTACATCAATGTCTTCACCGTCCTGCGCACCCTCGGGCTGCTCTCACATCTGCCGGTGACGATGCCCGACGGCCAACAGGTCGTTCCCCTCAAGCTGGTGAAGGCGTTGCTGCCCGATCCGCAGACGCTCGCCGAGGGTTACACCGGCAAGACGTGCATCGGCAATGTGATCAAGGGCCGCAAGGACGGCGCGGAGCGCGAGTTGTTCATCTACCAGGTCTCGGATCACGAAGAAGCGTTCAAGGAGGTCGAGGCCCAGGGCATCAGCTACACAGCCGGTGTCCCGCCGGTCGCCGCGGCGATCCTCGTCGCCAAGGGCACCTGGGACGCGCACACGATGGTGAACGTCGAAGAGCTCGATCCGGAGCCCTTCATCGCGCTGCTCGACGAGATCGGGCTCCCGACCGACTACCTCGAGCTGCCGCCAGGCGCGATGTCGTTCGACGGAGACGTGCGCGACCTCGCCGACGAGATCAAGCGCGCCACCGCGACGGTCACCGTGTCGGCCGCCGACCCGATGATCGCGGTTGCCGCCCGGGACTGAACCCGCGTCGGCTCAGCGGTCGATGAGACCTCGGCCACTGCTGCGGATGCGATGGGGGATGCGGCAGGTGCGGCGGTTCATGGGCGTGACGTAGACGACCGGATGGGGCTCGCGCTCCGCGATGATGACCTGTCTGACCAGGGCGTTCACGGTCGGGTCGTACTTGGTGTGCCGAACTGCCCGCCGGTTCAGGTCGTTGTGGGCGGCACGGAGGAGGCGCAACTCGAGGTCGGCTTCGTTGTGCATACCTGCCTCAAGTCGCGTCGGGTTCGACGATGACGCGCCGATCCGACATTTCTCGAGCTTTTCATCAAGAACCTGCGCGCAGAGCCGAATCGAGGTCAGCCCACAAGTCCTCGACATCCTCGATGCCCACGCTCAGGCGCAACAGGCCCGGATCCACGTGGGCGTCGCCGGCGTACTTCTGACGGCGCTCGATGGTGGTCTCCACGCCGCCGAGACTGGTCGCCGGAACGATCACCTGCACGCCGGCGCAGACTGCGTCGGCGGGGGTGGCTCCACCGCGGACGATGATGGCGATCATCGCGCCGCGGCCGGGATAGCGGACCTCGGCGACAGCCGGATGGCTGCGCAGTCGTTCGACGAGGGTCGTCGCGTTGCGCTGCATCTGCGCGATCCGGATCGGGAGCGTGCGCAGGCCGCGCAGCGCCAAGAACGCCTCCAAGGAACCTGGCGTGGCGCCCTGATAGGTCCTGGCCTGGAACAGGCGCTCGTGAACGTGGTCGTCGGCGGTCACGCACAGCCCGATCAGCAGGTCGCTGTGCCCGCCGATGAACTTGGTGCCACTGTGCAGCACGATTGCCGCGCCGTCATCGAGCGGCCGCTGCAGCAGCGGTGTCGCAAACGTCGAGTCGACGACGAATCGGATCCCACGGTCGGCGGCGATCGTGGCGATCGCGGGAAGATCGGCCTCGTCGAGCGTCGGATTGGTCGGGGTCTCGACCCAGATCAGGTCGGCCCCGCCGGCCGCCCGTGCGATCGCCTCGGCGTCGGTGATGTCGACCGGACGCAACTCGACGCGACCCTGCGCGCTGTGCTCGGCGAACAGCGCCCGGACTCCCATGTAGCTGAAGCTGGGGATCACGATGACGCGGGGTGCCAACGCGTACAGGATCGCCGACGCTGCGGCCATCCCACTCGCGAACGCAATGGCACGGCCACCCTCCAGGGCACCGACAGCCTCCTCCAGCGCAGCCCACGTCTCGGTGCCGTGGGTGCGGGTGTACTCGCCGCCGTCACGGAAGTTCGAGGCAAGAACGAGCGGATGGTTCAGCGGCGCGCCCGGCGCGGTCGGCCTGCCCGCCGTGACTGCGATCGTGTTGGGCGAGAGGTGGGCTCGTGGGTTCGCTGCGGAATGCACTCGCTCATGTTCACACACGAATCTCCGCAGCCGGTCGGCACTTTCAGCTGACAAGCTGGACGCCGCCACCATGACCGACTCCGACATCTCCACTTCTCTTCCTGGCGACTCTTCTCCTGCACCGACGCGCCACGAGCTGCGCCTCGAGCGGCGCCGCGCGAGCGTGCCCGCGATCACCTATCCACCGTCGCTGCCGATCACGGACCGGCGCGACGACCTGCTCGCCGCGATTCGCGACCACCAGGTCGTCATCGTCGCCGGCGAGACCGGCTCGGGCAAGAGCACGCAGCTGCCGAAGTTCTGCCTCGAGCTCGGCCGTGGCGTCGCCGGGCTGATCGGTCACACCCAACCGCGTCGGGTCGCGGCGCGCACGATCGCCGAACGCGTCGCCGAAGAGCTGGGCACCGAGCTGGGATCGACGGTTGGGTACACGGTCCGGTTCACCGATCGCGTGGGCGAGGACACCTTGGTCAAGGTCATGACCGACGGCATCCTGCTCGCCGAGATCCAGCGCGACCGGATGCTGTCGCGCTACGACACGTTGATCATCGACGAGGCCCACGAGCGCAGCTTGAACATCGACTTCCTGCTCGGCTACCTGAAGCAGCTGCTGCCCCGCCGGCCGGATCTCAAACTGATCGTGACGTCGGCGACCATCGACACGGTGCGCTTCTCCGAACACTTCGCCAACGCGCCGATCATCGAAGTGACGGGGCGCACCTACCCGGTGGAGATGCGCTATCGGCCGTTCGGCACCGGCTTGCCGATGGACGAGGACTCGAGCGGGGAAACCGTCGACGAGCGCGATCAGGTGCAGGCCGTGTGCGACGCGGTCGACGAGCTGAGCGCGGAGGGACCGGGCGACGTGCTCGTTTTCCTCAGCGGTGAGCGCGAAATCCACGACACCGCCGACGCGCTGCGCAGCCTCGACCGACCCCACGTCGACGTGCTCGCGCTGTACGCGCGGCTGTCCTCGGCCGAGCAGCACCGCGTGTTCCAGCCGCACACCGGCCGCCGGATCGTCCTCGCGACGAACGTCGCCGAGACCTCGCTCACGGTGCCGGGCGTGCGCTACGTCGTCGACGCCGGCGCAGCCCGTATGTCGCGCTACAGCCATCGATTGAAGGTCCAGCGGCTGCCGATCGAGCCGATCTCGCAAGCCTCGGCCAACCAGCGCGCCGGTCGCTGCGGCAGAGTCGCGCCTGGTATCTGCATCCGCCTGTACGACGAGGACTCGTTCGAGTCGCGGCCGGAGTTCACCGAGCCGGAGATCCTGCGCACCAACCTCGCGTCGGTCATCCTGCAGATGACGGCGATCGGGCTCGGCGATGTCGCCGCGTTCCCGTTCCTCGATCCGCCAGACGGACGAGCGATCCGCGACGGCATCGCCCTGCTCGAAGAGCTCGGCGCGCTCGACCCCGATCAGCCCGACGATCAGCGTCGGCTGACGCCGCTCGGCCGGCGGCTCGCTCAGCTGCCGATCGATCCGCGGCTGGCGCGGATGGTGGTCGAAGCCGATCGTCACGGCTGTGTGCGCGAGGTGATGATCATCGCGTCCGCGCTGTCGATCCAAGACCCTCGCGAGCGACCGACCGACAAGCAGCAGGCAGCCGATGAATCACATCGCCGGTTTGCGGTCGAGGGCTCGGACTTCCTCTCCTTCGTGAGGCTCTGGGACCACCTCAAGGAGCGCCAGGGTGCGCTGTCGTCGAGCCAGTTCCGCAAGCTGTGTCGCGCCGAGTTCCTCAACTACCTCCGTGTCCGCGAGTGGCAGGATCTCTACCGCCAGCTGCGTCAGGCCACTGCCGCCATCGGCATCAACGGTGCCGCCGGCAACAGCAACCGCGCCGGCAGCATCGAGGCCGGCCATCCCGACCGCGTGCACCAGGCGCTGCTCGCCGGACTGCTGTCGCACCTCGGTATGCGCGACGGTGACTCCCGCGAGTTCAAGGGCGCGCGGGGTTCGAAGTTCCTGCTCGGTCACGGCTCGACGCTGGCGAAGAAGCCGCCGAAGTGGGTGATGGCCGCCGAGTTGGTGGAGACCAATCGGTTGTGGGGCCGCGTCGCAGCTGCTGTGCAGCCCGAGTGGGCCGAGCGGCTCGCAGGCCCGCTGGCCAAGCGTTCGTACGGCGAACCACGGTGGGATGAACGCGCCGGGCGAGCGGTCACGACCGAGCGGGTGATGCTGTACGGGTTGCCGCTGGTCGCAGCGCGCACGATCGGGTTCGACCGGGTCGACAAGACGGCCGCCCGCGAGCTGTTCATTCGCAACGCGTTGATCGCCGGCGAGTGGACGACCCGGCATTCGTTTGCGGAGCGCAATCGCGACTTCGTCGAGAACGTGCGGAGGATGGGCGAGCGCGTCCGTCGCTGGCACCTCGTCGATGAAGAAGCAATGTTCGCGTTCTACGACAAACGCGTCGG
>Ga0075365_10000619_pt1 | contig 14001 bp, 15 predicted proteins | sample EndMetdeltDD1765_FD_71387 | JGI IMG/M metagenome (GOLD analysis project Ga0075365, IMG submission 71387) | Populus endosphere microbial communities from Tennessee, USA - Endosphere MetaG P. deltoides DD176-5 | ecosystem: Host-associated > Plants > Roots > Endosphere | place: USA: Tennessee... | reverse complement strand
GATCGTCGGGACGTCCCTCGGCTACGGGCGGCGCATCACCGGGCTGATCGGCGGGCGCCCGCCGGCGGCGTACCCGCACGGGGGCGAGGAGGGACCACGATGACGGGCACCGAACCGGCCGTGCCGGAGACGATGCGCGCACTCCGGGTGCGCTCGTGGAGCGACGGACTCGCCGGCGCGCCGGACCTCGCCGTCGACCGGGTCGCCGTTCCGACTCTCCGGGCGGGCGAGACCCTGGTCCGCATCGACGCCGCGGCCCTGACCCATCTCGACCTCACGGTGGCGACCGGCGGGTTCGCGCACGTCCCCGACCTGCCGTACACCGGCGGCGTCGAGGGCGTCGGCACCGTGCTGGTGTCGTCGTCGTCGACGCCCGGCACCCGCGTGGTCATCAAGGGTGGGGGCGTCGGCCTGTCCAGGTCCGGCACCTGGGCGGAGTACGTCGCCGTCCCGGACGAGGTCCTGACCCCGGTGCCGCACGAGCTGCCGGTTGAGCTCGCGGCGTCGTTCCTGACCCCGGCGACGACCGCCCACGCGGCTCTCACGACGGTCGCCCGCCTGGGCGACTGGCCCCGGGTGGGCGCGTCCCGGGTGCAGGACGAGGTCGTCGTGGTCACCGGCGCCGCCGGCGCGGTGGGCTCCCTCGCCGTCCAGCTCGCCACGGCAGCGGGCGCCACGGTCGTCGGCCTGGTCGCAACGGCCGACCGGGCGGTCGCCGTGCCCCCTTGCGCCGAGGTCGTGGCGGCCGACGATGCGGACCGGGTCGCCCGGCTGGCCCGCGAGCGCGGCGCCACGCTGCTCATCGACACCGTCGGCGGACCTGAGCTGCTGCCCCGCAGCAGGTGGGTGCGGCCGGGCGGCCGCGCGGTCGTGATCGGCTACCTGGCGGGGACCCACGTCGAGGTGGACCTCCCGCACTGGCTGGCCGCCAATGTCGCGCTGCTGCCGGTCAGCATGCTCGACGCCGGGGCGCTGACCCGCGTCTGGGCGCCGGACCTGGCCGGGCGGCTGCTCACCGGTGACCTCACTCTGGCCACCGTGGCCTTCCCCCTCGCGGAGGCGGCCCGCGCCGTCGCACGGCTGCGAACGGGACGCAGCGGCCGGGTGGTGCTGCTGCCATGAGCCGCGCCGGCGCACTGCGTCTCGGCTACGCCGACACGCACCTCGGGCAGCTGCACCACGCCGACGCCGGCGAGGGCCCCCCGATCCTGCTGCTCCACCAGACGCCCCGCTCGCTGGACGAGTTCGCCGAGGTGCAGCCCCTCCTCGCCACGGACCGCCGGGTGATCGCCATGGACATGTACGGCTTCGGCATGTCGGCGAAGCCGTCCGGACCCCAGAGCATCGAGCAGTACGCCGAGGGCGCGCTCGCCCTGCTCGACGCGCTCGGGATCACCTCCTTCGACGTTCTCGGGCACCACACGGGCGCGTACGTCGCCGCCGAGCTCGCCGCCGCAGTCCCGCATCGCGTCCGGTCCCTGATCCAGTCCGGCGCCGGGTTCGCGTCCGCGGACTACCGCGCCCGGCCCCCGCACGCCGTCGACGTCGCTGCGACCGCGGCGGACGGCAGCCACCTGGCGGTGCTGTGGTCCCAGCGCCGACCGGTCTACCCGGCAGGGCGCCCGGACCTGCTCGACCGCTTCATCCGCGACGCACTGGCGCCGGGGGTCGACCCGCACGAGGGGCACGTCGCGTGCCGTCGCTACGTGCAGGAGGACCGGATCGCTCTCGTGACCTGTCCCGTGCTCGTGCTGGCGCAGACCGCGGACCCGCACTCCTACCCGAGGACCGAGACGTTGGCGGGTGCGTTCGTGCACGCCACCGCCGTCGAGGTGGTCCTGATCGAGGGCGGGAGCGTCGCGGCCATGGAGCAGCGTCCCGTCGAGGTCGTCGCCGCCGTCCGGTCCTTCCTGGACCGGCACTTCCCGTCCTCCGAACCGTCGTCCGAATCCCGCCAGGAGCAGCCATGACCACCGAGTACCTCGACGCCCCCGCCGTCCCCCTCACCGACGCCACGGAGATGGGGATCCCGTCCCGCCGGGCGTCCACCACCGTCGAGGAGGAGCGGCACCGCCGGAAGGTCGCCCTCGTCGGCGGCTACCGGATCCTGTCCCAGTTCGGTCTGGACGAGGGCATCTCGGGCCACATCACCGCCCGTGACCCGGAGGACCCGCACCGCTTCTGGACGGGCCGTTGGGGCCGCAACTTCGGCGCCATGACCATCGACGACCTGATCCTGGTCGACCGCGCCGGCACGATCGTGGAGGGGGAGGGGCCGCTGAACCTCGCCGCCTTCGCGATCCACTCGGCGATCCACGACGCGCGCCCCGAGGTGGTCGGCGCGGTCCACTCGCACGGCCTGCACGGCAAGTCGTTCGCGTCGCTGCGCCGGATGCTCGCGCCCTTGACGCAGGACGCGTGCGCGTTCTACGGCGACCACGTGCTCTACGACAAGTACGAGGGAGTCGTGCTGGCCGAACAGGAGGGCCGCGGCATCGCGGCCGAGCTGGGTTCGTGCAAGGCCGCGATCCTGGCCAACCACGGGACCCTCACCGTCGGGACGACCGTGGAGTCCGCCGTCTGGTGGTTCCTGGCCTTCGAGCGCTCGATCCAGGCCGAGCTCCTGGCCCGGGCGGCCGGTGCCGCCGTCGAGCTGGACCACGAGACCGCGTCGCTCACCGCCGAGCAGACCGGCAACGAGCAGGTGGGCTGGTTCGCCTACCACGCGGTCATCCAGAAGGTCCTGCGAGCCCAGGACGACTTCCGGGGGCTCTGGGGCGCCGGCATCTGATGCCGGGGCGACTCCGGGTGCTCTTCCTGCCCGGACAGGCACCCGCCGCCATGATCAGGTCCGTGTCCTCGCCGGGTGGCGAGGACACGGACCTGGTGCTGTTGCCGGAGCGGACGACGGCGGCCCTGCGCGAGGCGCTCCCCCATGTCGACGTCGTGGTCGGGGACTGGTCCGGCCAGCTGACCCTCGGTGAGCGCGAGGCCGAGCTGGGCGCCCGCCTGCGGCTGGTCCAGCAGCCGGGCACCGGAGTGGAGACCATCGATCTCGCGGCCTTCGCGCGACGGGGCGTGCCGGTGGCCAACACCGGCTCGGTCAACGCCTCGGCTGTCGTGGAGTGGTGCCTCGGCGCGGCGCTGGCGCTGCTGCGGCCCTTCGCGCGCGCCGACGCCGGGATCCGGGCCGGGCGCTGGCCCCAGGCGGAGATCGTCGACGCGGCCCCCGGTGAGCTCGCCGGTCGCCGGGTCGGGGTGGTCGGCGGCGGGGAGATCGCTCGCCGCCTGACCGCGATGCTGACCGCCCTCGGGTGCGAGGTCGCGTACTGGTCCCCGCGGAGCCGGGTCGAGGGCGCCGAGCGGCAGGAGCTGCCCGACCTCTTCGCGCGCAGCTCGCTGATCGTCGTCGCGATCGCCCGTGGTCCCCGAACGCTCGGTCTGGTCGATGACGACCTTCTGGCGGCGCTCGGTCCCCGCGACGCGCTGATCGACGTCAGCCGGGGTGGGATCGTGGACCAGCAGGCGGTCGTGGACCGGCTGCACCGACGAGCGCTGGGAGCGGCCGCCCTGGACGTGTTCGTCCACGAGCCCTTCGACGTCCCGGCCGACTGGGCGACGGCCCCGGGGCTGCTGCTGAGCCCGCACGTGGCCGGCGTGACCGGCGAGGCCATGGACCGCACCTGCGCGGTCATCGAGCGCAACCTCGCGGCCGCGGTTCGCTGCGGCCCGTTCATCCACGTCGTCAACGGCGAGCCCTCCGGCCGCTGACGACGCGAAGGGGCGGGGCCGGTCGATCCGGCCCCGCCCCTTCGTTGGCGCCCGCTCGGGCGCGCCCGTCCTAGAACTTGACCTTGTAGCGGGCCAGCGGGCGGGTGACCAGGCGCAGGAGCCGGTCGATGGTGAACCCGAGCACGCCGAGCAGGATGATCGCGACGAAGGTCCAGTCGATCCGCCCGAAGTTCCGTGACGTCCAGATCAGGGCACCGAGCCCGTGCTCGGCCCCCACCATCTCGGCCGCGACGATGGTGAGGAAGCTGTTGCCCATGGCGAGCCGGGCGCCGGTGACGATGTAGGGGACCGTCGAGGGGAGGACCACGGAGGTCAGCACCTGCAGGCGGTTCGCCCCGAGGCTGGACGCCGCGCGGAGCTTGTTCTCGTCGGTCGCGATCGCGCCGCTCATGGTGTTGATGGTGACGATGAAGACCGAGGTGTAGAAGATCAGCACGATCTTCGACGTGTCGCCGAGACCGAACCAGATCACGGCGAGGGTCACGAACGCGATCGGCGGGATGAACCGGAAGAACTCGATGTAGGGCTCGAAGAACATGCGGATCAGGCGCACGCGGCCCATCAGCAGCCCCAGGGGCGCCCCGACCGCCAGCCCGAGCGCCCAACCCACCATGATCCGGTACGTCGAGGCGCCGATGGCCTCCCAGATCATGCCGTCGCGGACCAGCTGCACGGCCCCGTCCCAGGTCTCCCTCGGGGACGCGACCAGGCTCGGGCCGAAGTGCCGGGCCACCAGCTCCCACACGACGAGCCCGGTGAGGACCGAGAGCAGGAACACTCCCGCCCGCGAGGCGGACCCGGCGATCGCTGCGCCCGACGGAGCGCGGCGTTGGCGCCCGGGTCGTACGGGCGGGTCGCCGGCTCCGGTCCGCGCGACGGGCCGCTCCTGAAGTGCGCTCATCGGTCCTCCTCCGTGATCAGGCCCTGACCGCGCAGGGCCTTGTGGACCTCTTCGCCGATGTCAGCGCGGAGGCGTCGGTGCAGCGCGATGGCTTGCGGGTCGCTCTCGTCGCGGGGCCGGGGCAGGTCGACGTCGTAGCTGCTCTTGATCCTCGCTGCCGGACCCGCGGTCATGACGTGGATCCGGTCCCCGAGGATGATGGCCTCGTCGATGTCGTGGGTCACGAAGACCACGGTCGCCCCGCTGTCGCGCCAGATCCGGTCGAGCTCGCGCTGCATCACCTGGCGCGTCTGGGCGTCGAGGGCGCCGAACGGCTCGTCCATGAGGATCAGCTGGGGCTCGTTCGCCAGCACCCGGGCGATCTGCGCCCGCTGGCGCATGCCGCCCGAGAGCTGGGCGGGGAACTTCGACGCCGCGTGGCCGAGTCCGACCAGGTCCAGGAAGCGGTCCGAGATCCGCCGGCGCTCGGCACGACCGGCACCGCGCATCCGCGGCCCGTACTCGATGTTCTGCCGAATGGTCAGCCAGTCGAAGAGCGCCTCGCTGCTCTGGAAGACCATGCCCGTGTCCGGGCCGGGCCCGCTCACCGTGTGCCCGTTGACCTGCAATGTCCCGGCGGTGGTCGCCTCGAAGCCCGCGACCGCACTGATCAGTGTCGACTTGCCGCAGCCGCTCGGACCCAGCAGGCAGACGAACTCCCCGCTGCGCACGGTCAGGTCGATGTCGCGCACCGCGACGAAGTCGCCGAAGCTGATCTGCACGCCGTCGGCGGCCAGGGCGACGTCGCTGCGGCTGCCGAGCGCGCCCGGCGCCGGTGCGACCACCGAAGGAGCCTCACTCGACATGCTGCGCCGTCCAACCGGTCAGCATGGCCGACCGCATGTCGGGAGCCGACTCCATGGTGCCGAGCGACACGAAGTAGTCGGCGACGTCCTCGACCGAGGCCACGTCCTCGTCGGTGAGGTCCGTGACACCGAAGTCGATCTTCTCGAGCGCGGCCAGGGCGTCCTCGGTGGCGATGGCGGGGGCCTCGGAGTTGGTGGCCGTGGCCCCGGCCTCCTTGTCCTCCTGGACGTCCTCGGCGGCGTCTCGGAGCACCTCGGCGACGAGCGCCATCTCCTCCTCGTGCCCCTCGAGCCAGGTGGCGTCCGCGGTCACGACCTGCTCGGCCGGCTGGCCGAAGGAGCCGGTGGAGGCCAGCAGCTGCAGGCCGAGCCCCACGCCGTTGGTGACCCACGGCTCCCACAGCACGTACGCGTCCAGGTCGCCCTTCTGCGTGAGCGGCGGCAGGGTGCTGGGGTCCTGGACGACCTCGAACTTGACCCCCTCGGGGTCGACCCCCTCGGACTGCAGGTACTTGTAGGCGTCGTACTGGCTGACGCCCGGCATCACGCCGAAGGTCTCGATGTCGGCGGCGTCGGAGACGTCCTCGTTGCCGACCACGCCGATGGTGGCGTCCGAGGTGAAGTACTTGAACAGTGAGCGCAGCTCGGCGTTCGAGGCCTGCTTGGCGACCATCGTGGCCGGGCTCGCCGCGGCGATCTGGACCTCCTTGCCCGCGATCGCGTCGACGGCGAGGCCACCGGCGGAGAACTGCTGCAGCGTGACGTCGAGACCCGCGTCCTCGAACATGCCCTCGCTCTCCGCGAGGAAGAACGGGGCGTACGTCGCGTCCACGCCGACACCGATGACGATCGGGTCGTAGTCCGACGCGACCGCGGCGCTGTCGTCGGAGCCGCAGGCGGTCAGCGTGGTCGCGGCCAGCAGACCGAGGACCGCGGCAGCGGACCGGGTGCCATTGAAGAGCTTCATTTTCACCTCGGGGATGGTGGGACGGGACGACCCTCCGCGACCATGGCGACGTCGGCAGGAACTGCGGGGATCCGTTCGGTCAGGATGGACGAGCCTCGAATGCTCCGCCGACTCGCCGGTCTGCTCAGCAGACCGGTGAGGCGAGGGGCACGTCGGCGTCGCCCCGGTGCCAAGTCCGGTCACCGGACCGGGGCGTCGCGCTTGCGAGGACCGGCGCCGCAGAGTCCCCCCATGGACAACTCAGCACCCGATCCCGTCGACCTCGCCCGTCTGGTCGCCCGTCTCGAGGTCCTCGAGGCCGAGGCCGACATCCGCCGTCTCCAGGCCCGGTACATGTTCCTGTGCGACACCCCCGAGCCGGAGTACGGCGTCACCGACCGTCTCGAGCGCATCGACCTGGTCCTGGACCTCTACACCGAGGACGCGATCTGGGAGGGCGTCGGTGAGTACTACGACGGCCAGTTCGGCCGGTGCGTGGGTCAGGACCAGCTGCGCGCGCACTTCGAGCGGTTCTGGCCCGAGGAGGCCGACCCGGCGCTCGTCTCCAACACCCACTACCTCACCTCCGAGCAGATCCACGTGCACCCGGGCGGCGGCACCGCCGACGGTCAGTGGATCCACTTCCAGCCGTGGCTCTTCGCCGACGGCACCGGGCTGCTGCGCGGCAGCCGGCTCAACAACCTGTTCCGCCGGGTCGACGGCGTCTGGAAGGTCGCTCGCACGCGCACCGAGAACGTCTTCATCGTCGACCTGCCGGACAACTGGGCCAGCTCCTACCCGACCGTGTCGGTGCTCATGAAGCCCTGAGGGCCCGCTCCACCCAGCACCCGGCGGCGAGCGCGCGCGTCTCGCCGCCGGCCGGGCCGACGACCTGCAGGCCGAGCGGCAGACCCTGGTCGTCGCGCAGGCCGGGGACGGCCACCGCTGGTAGGCCCATGGCCTGCCACGGCCGGCTGAGCAGGGGATCCCCGGTCGCCGCCAGGCCGGCGGGGGCCGCGCCGAGCGCCGCCGGGCCGATCACGGCGTCGTGGCCCTCAAGCAGGTCGAGCACCCGGTCGCGGGCCGCGGACACCAGCGCGCGTGCGGCGTCGTACTCCTGCACCGGTGTCGCTGCTCCGGCGCGCAGGAGTCCCGCCAGCGGGTCGCTCAGCTGCTCGGCGAGCGACAGCTCCTCCGCCCGTTCCCGCGCGGCCTCGTAGCGCATCACGCTGACCTGGGCACCTGCGGCGCCCGCCACGAGCTCCTCGACAGGAAGTAGGTCGACGGTGGCGCCGCTCGACCGCAGCCGTTCCACGGTGCCGGCGAGGGCGGTCTCCATCGCGGGATCGAGGTCGCCGAGCCCCCGCGCGGTCCACAGCAGCAGGCGCGGCGGCGCTCCGCGCTCCCGGCCCGCGTCCGGCTCACCCGTCAGAGCCGACCAGGCGAGCGCCAGGTCGTCGACCGTCGCCGCGTAGCAGCCGTGGCTGTCGAGGCTGGGGCTGAGGCCGACGACCCCGTCGAGCGGGAGCCGGCCGTGGGTCATCACCAGTGACGCCACCCCGCAGTACGCCGCCGGGCGGGTCACGGAGCCCGCTGTCTGCGAGCCGATGGCGAGGGGCAGCTGCCCGGAGGCGACCGCGGCGGCGGAGCCGCTCGACGACCCGCCCGGCGTGTGGTCAGGCGCGGCCGGGTTGCGGGTGGGGCCGGGTGCGAAGAAGGCGAACTCGGTGGTCACGGTCTTGCCCAGCGCCGTGGCGCCGGCCGCACGCCAGGACGTGACGATCGCCGCGTCGGCGGCCGCGGGCGCCGCGTCGGCCCGAAGCCGCGATCCGCAGCGGGTCGGGAAGCCGGCCAGGTCGATGATGTCCTTCACGCCGAGCGGCACTCCCTGCAGCGGTCCCGTCCCGGACGCGCGCGCCGCCTCGTCCACCTCGACCCAGGCGCGGAGCGTCGGCTCGGTGGCGCCGATCCGGTCAAACGCGCGGGCCAGGACGTCGTCGGGTGTGGTGCGGCCCGCACTCAGGTCGTTCACGGTGCCGCGCAGCGACCACGGCCGCCATGTCGTCGATGGCGTCACCGGCCCGCGCCGTCCGGCTCGTCGGCCCAGCGCGCGTCGGCCTCCCAGTAGTCCATGCCGCTCGCGCTGACCGCGTGGCGCCAGGCGGAGGTGCGCACCAGCGTGGGCTCGACGTCCGCGGTGACCCGGTCGGCGGCCTCCGGACCGTCCTCGGGCACGCCCCAGTGCACCCAGTTCAGCTCCCGGCCGTCCTCGTCGCGCAGGAACAGGTCGATGTGCTTCCAGCCGTAGCCGTAGGTGTCGTCGTAACAGGTGAGGGTCATCTGAGGTCCACGTTCGCCCATGGCGGCATTCAATCCGCGCGGAGGCGCGAAGGACTCTCGTCGGTTCGCTCATCGGACCGAGCGGTGGGCCGGACCGGCGTGGTCCCGCAGGATCGGCCCATGACCGCGACCCCCGCCATCGCCGGATCCCGCGACGACCTGTGGGAGGAGCTCCTCGCCGAGCTCGCCGAGCGCCGTACGGAGTTCCACGAGCAGGGCTTCGTCCCCCGAGACTTCATCGAGAGGACGTTCCCGCTCGGGATCTACCGGCACGCCACCCCCGCCCGGTTCGGCGGTGAGGTCGTCTCGCCCCGCGAGTTCCTCACCACCATCGAGCGCTTTGGCCGGATCGACGGGTCGGCGGCGTGGGTGCTCGGGTTCGCCTCCGGCAACACCTACCTCGGCGCCCTGCCGCTGGAGACCCAGGCGGCCATCTACGCGAACGGCCCGGACGTGGTCCACGCGGGCGGGCTGCACCCTGCGCAGCACGCCGAGCGGACCCCGACCGGCTTCCGGGTCACGGGCCGGTGGAAGTTCGCCTCCGGCTGCATGGCGGCCGACTACATCAGCGTCGGCCTGCTCGACGAGTCCGCCGGTGGACTGCCCCGGGCCGCCGTCCTGCCGCGCGCGCTCGTCACCATCGTCGACGACGGCTGGGACGTCAGCGGGATGCGGGCGTCGGGGTCGTTCGACACCGTGGTCGAGGACGTGGAGGTCCCGCTGGAGTGGACCTTCGTGCGCGGCGGCTCCGCGCTCGTTGACGAGCCGCTCTTCCGCTACCCGCTGATCGGCTACCAGGCCCAGTGCCACGCCGCCATCGGCCTGGGCGTCGCCCGGGGCGCGCTCGACCACGCCCAGGGCCACGGCTCCTACCGTGGGATCACCGGCGCCCCTCCGATCGGCGAGCGTGCCTACTTCCGCACCGAGTTCGCCCGCGCCTACGCCGCGCTCCACTCCGCGCGCTCCTGGTTCCTCGACGTCGCCGACGAGGTCTGGGAGACCGTCAACGCCGGCGAGGAGGTGACCGCGGACCAGAGGGCCCGCATCCGGCTGAGCGCCGTCAACGTCTCGGACGTGGCCGGGCAGGTGGTCCACGACATCGTCAAGGTCGCCGGTGCCCGGACCATCGAGAGCGCCCACCCCCTGAACCAGATCCGGCTCGACGCGCAGGTGCCGCAGCTGCACGCCACCTTGAGCCAGCACATGTACGACGACGCGGGCGCGGTCCTCCTCGGGCTCCGGCCCACCACGCCCGGCTTCCTGTGATCACCACGATCCCCCCGATCCCGACGATGAAGGCGCGACCATGACACTCGACTTCGACGCAGCGACCATCCACGACCTTCCGCCGGCGGACCTGGTGAAGGACGACCGGGTCGCCGGTCGCGTCTACACCGACCCCGCGATCTTCGAGCAGGAGATGCGCGACATCTTCGAGAAGACCTGGGTCTGGGTCGCCCACGAGAGCGAGCTGCCGAAGCCCGGCAGCTTCAAGTCGACCCACGTCGGCGCCAATCCGGTCATCGTCTCGCGCGACCGCAAGGGCGCCGTGCACACCCTGGTCAACCGCTGCCGGCACCGCGGCGCCAGCCTGTGCGAGCAGCGGACCGGCCAGGCCAACGGGTTCACCTGTCCCTACCACGCCTGGTCCTACGGCCTGGACGGGAAGCTGCGCGGGATCCCCTACCCCGACGGCTACGAGTCGGTCATCGAGAAGTCCGAGCTCGGACTGAAGAAGCTGCGGACCGAGTCCTACCGCGGCCTGATCTTCGCCACCTGCGACGACGACGCCGAGCCGCTGGTGGACTTCCTCGGCGACGCGACGCTGTGGATCGACCGCTTCCTCCAGCAGGGTGGCGGCTACCCGATCAAGGTGATCGGGACCCACCGGTTCAGCTTCCGGGGCAACTGGAAGATCCAGCTCGAGAACACCACGGACGGCTACCACTTCCCGATCGTGCACCGGTCCTGGATGGCCTCGGTCGACGCCGAGACGGCCGACATGCTCAGCTTCATGACCGACCCGGCGTCCACCTGCCACGACCTCGGCGGGGGCCACAGCGTCATGCACATGGTCCCCGAGCACCTCGACCTCGACGACGACGACGGCTCGGAGCCGCTCCAGCAGCGCTTCAACGCGCTGGTGAGCGACCTGCAGGCCGCCGGTCTCGACGAGGCCGCCGTACGCCGGGTGGTGCGCGCCCTGCACGGGACCGGATCGAACCTCAACCTGTTCCCCAACCTCGGCTGCTCCTCGGCGTTCTTCCGGGTGATCCGGCCGATCAGCGTCGACGAGACGGTGATCGAGCACCTGGCCCTCGGCATCGACGCGCCGCCGGAGGTGGCCGGGCCGGTCAATCGCGAGCGCCTGCGCATCCACGAGCACTTCCAGGGCCCGTTCGGCTTCGGCACCCCCGACGACGCGGAGGGCTGGGACCGGGTGCAGCGCGGCGCCCAGGCGGCCCCCGAGATGCCGATCATGGTCAACCGCGGCATCAAGCGTGAGGTGATCAGCCCCGAGGGGTGGACGACCTCGCACAGCACCGACGAGACCGGCATGCGTGCCGCGTACCAGATGTGGAAGAAGCTGATGAGCGATGCCTGAGACCCTGGCCGCCCCCACCTCGCTGACCGACGTCCGGGTGAGCCGGGCCATCGCGCTGATCTGGCGCGAGGCGGAGCTGCTCGACCGCAAGGACTACGAGGTCTGGGAGACGCTGTACGCCGAGGACGGCATCTACGTCATCCCGATCGATCCCCGCATCGACGACTTCGACGACGCGCTGAACATGGTCTACGACGACGCGCGGATGCGTCGGATGCGGGTGACCCGCATGACCGAGGGGTTCGCCCTCGCGGCGGTCGACGCCGCGACCACGGTCCGCACGGTCTCGCGCTTCGTGCCGCACGCGGTCACCGACGAGTCGGTCCACCTGCGGGCCGCCCAGGTGGTGGTGGCCTACAAGCGCGGCACGCACCACCTCTGGGCGGCCGACGTCGAGTACGTCGTCCGACTGGGCGCGGACAGCGAGGCGGACCGGCTGGTGCGCAAGGTGGTGCGCCTGGTCGACGCGGAGGACCTGGTGCCCGCCGCCGGGTTCCTGCTGTGAGCGCAGGAGTGGTCGTGGCGGTCACGGCCGTGACCGAGGAGGCGCCCGGGATCCGCGCACTGCACCTGCAGCACCTCGACGGCCGCCCCTTCACTCCGTTCCGTGCCGGGGCCCACGTCGACGTGCTCGGCCCGACCGGTGTGCTGCGCCAGTACTCGCTCGCGAGCGACCCGCACGACCCGTCCGCGCTGGTGATCGCGGTGAAGCTCGAACCGGAGTCCCGGGGCAGCTCGGCCGCACTGCACCGGGTCGCGGTCGGCGACCGCCTCGAGATCGGCGAACCGCGCAATCTGATCGGGATCGTCGACGGCGCCGACCGTCACCTGCTGGTCGCGGGCGGGGTCGGCGTCACGCCGCTGCTGGCGATGGCCTACGACCTGGACCGGCGTGGGGAGGACTTCCACCTGCACTACGTCGCCCGCTCGCGCGAGAGCGCCGCCTTCGTCCGGCTGCTGGAGAGCGACGTCGCCTTCACCGACCGTGTCTCGTTCCACTTCGGGATCCCGCGGGACGAGCATCCCGGGCTCTTCGCGTCGATCCTGACGCCGCTGAGCCGCGACAGCCACGTCTACACCTGCGGCCCGGACGGCTTCATGAGCACCGTGGCCGAGGCGGCCGGACCGGTCGTCGGCGAGGACCACGTCCACATCGAGCACTTCACCGCGATCGAGGTCGACACCACCGGGGACACGCCCTTCACCGTTGAACTCGACACCGGCGAGGTCTTCGAGGTCCCGGCAGACAGGTCCGTTCTTGAGGTGCTGGAGGAGAATGGCGTCGAGGTGTTCAAGTCGTGCACCGAGGGCATCTGCGGCTCGTGCGTGTCCGGGGTCCTCGACGGGACCCCGGACCACCGTGATCAGTGCCTGTCGGCGGCCGACAAGGCAGCCAACAAGGAGATGGCGCTGTGTGTCTCCCGTGCGCTCACCGAACGCCTGGTCATCGAGCTCTACTGATGGGCCGGCGGCCCCACCCCGGCTGCGTCCCCGAGGCGCTCTCGAGACGGCGCGGCGACGACTGCTTCTCCAGTCCGCGGCTGATGTCGGCCGAGGCGGCCCAGAGCACGCGGACGACCCGCTGGTCGTCCTTGCGGTTCATCGGGAGGCTGACCGACAGTGCCGCGATGACGTGGTCCGTGCGCGGATACATGACCGGCACGGCGATGCCCTTGACGCCTCGGAGCACCGTCGAGGACTCCACCGCGTAGCGGCGCTCCCGGATGTCGAGGAGGTGCTGGGTGGGGTCCGCGGACGGCGGCAGCCCGAGCGCGGCGAGTGTCGCGTCGTCGAGGCGGGCCAGGGTGGCGTCGTCGGCGAACGCCAGGAAGACCCGACCGGACGCCGTCGTGTGCTGCGGCACCCTCTCCCCGAGGACCTCCACGGTCGCCAGATCGCCCCGACCGGCGACGCGGTCCAGGTAGACGCACTCGTCGCCCTGGCGCACCGAGAGGTGCACGATCGCGCCCGTCGCCGTCCGGACGTCCTGCATGATCGGGCGGGCGACGTCGCGGAGGGCGGCGGGACCCGGGACGAGCATGCCGAACTCGTAGATGCGCCAGCCGAGCTGGTAGCCGTCGGGGGTGCGGCTCAGGTAGCCCAGCTCCACCAGCTCCACGGCCAGGCGGTGCGCGCTGCTCTTCGAGACCCCGGAGCGGCGGCTGAGCTCGGTGAGCCCCAGGGTCGAGTGGCCACGCGCGAAGGCGCCGAGGATCTGGTCGGTCTTCCTCAGCACCGAGTCGTTGGTGGACGACTGCTTCTCCGCTGACGACTCCGATGGCACGGCCCTGAGTTCTGGCACGGTATCGCTCCCTCATCGGTGTCCGAGGACACGACAACTGCTTGCTCCGCCACGTTCGCCCGTCGTTGTGTCGGTTCCTCGCGCCCTTTGTTAAGGCACCGCAAAATGTCCTGGCCGCGTTCGGTGTGCTCGCCCCGTCCCGGGTGACGACGCGCCGATCCGCTACTCAGCCGGACGTCGTGACCCGCACGTGCGCCCGCTCGCCCTGCCGCCCGACCAGGCTGAGGAACTCGACGGGCCCGGCGCTGGTGGCGCCGAACCAGTGCGGCG
>Ga0075365_10000618_pt1 | contig 14004 bp, 12 predicted proteins | sample EndMetdeltDD1765_FD_71387 | JGI IMG/M metagenome (GOLD analysis project Ga0075365, IMG submission 71387) | Populus endosphere microbial communities from Tennessee, USA - Endosphere MetaG P. deltoides DD176-5 | ecosystem: Host-associated > Plants > Roots > Endosphere | place: USA: Tennessee... | reverse complement strand
CACCCCGCACGGCTACCGCCTCGGCGCCGTCGACAGCGACGTCGCGGCCCTGCGCCGCGCGGTGAGCGAGGCCCACGACGCCGAGCGCCGCTCCGACGCCGCGGCCGCGGCCGCGGCCGCGCGCACGGTCGTCGCGCAGCCGATCGCCGATGCCGGCGACGGCGAGGTCGGGGTGCTGCGCGCCGCCGCCCGCGGTGCCCGGTCCGCGATGGCCGCGCTGCTGGGCCGCGCGCTCTCCGCGCTGGGCGAGCACGAGGAGGCGCTGGTCCTGCTCGAGGGCGCCGAACCCGACGAGCCCACGCTGCTGGCCCTGCTGCGCAGCGAGGCGGCGGTGCGCGGCGTGCCCGCCGCGCTCGAGCGCTACGAGCAGGTGCGCCACCAGTACGCCGACCGCCTCGGCGTCGATCCGGGCCCCGAGCTGCAGCGGCTGCACGCCGACCTGCTGGCCCGCGACCACCCGGTCCGCGAGGGCATCCGGTACGACGCGTCGCGGCTGATCGGCCGTGACGACGACGTGGCGGCGCTGGCCGCGATGACGCGCACCTCCCGCCTGGTCTCCATCGTCGGTCCCGGCGGGCTGGGGAAGACCCGGCTCGCGCATCTGCTGGGCCGGCTGGCCGAGCAGTCCACCGTGCACTTCGTCGAGCTGGTCGGCGTCACCTCGCCGGACGGTGTCGCGGCCGAGGTCGGCGACACCCTCGGCGTCCGCGACTCCTATGCCACCCGCGGCCACGAGGTCGTGCGCCGCACCGACCTCCTCGCCCGGATCGTCGACCGGATCGGCACCGCGCCGTCGCTGCTGATCCTCGACAACTGCGAGCACGTCGTCGACGCGGTCGCCGACCTGGTGGCGATGCTGCTGGTGCGCACCCCGCAGCTGAGCGTCGTCACCACCACGCGGGCCCCGCTGGGTCTGGCCGCCGAGCGCGTCTACCTGCTGCCCCAGCTCGGCACCGACGACGCGGTGGAGCTCTTCCGCGAGCGGGCCACCGCGGCGCGGCCCGGCGTACGGCTGGTGGAGGAGGAGGTCCGCGCGCTGGTCGAGCGCCTGGACGGGCTGCCGCTGGCCGTCGAGCTGGCCGCGGCCCGGGTCCGGGTGATGTCGGTGGCCGAGATCGCGCGTCGCCTCGACGACCGGTTCGTGCTGCTGCGCGGCGGGGGCCGCGACACCCCGGAGCGGCACCAGACGCTGCTCGCGGTCATCGACTGGTCCTGGAACCTGCTCCCCGACGACGAGCGCGCCGCGCTGCGCCGGCTGTCGGTCTTCCGGGACGGCTTCGCCGCCGACGGCGCCGCGGCCGTCGTGGGCGCGCCCGACACCCTCGAGCTGCTCGAGCGGCTGGTGGAGCAGTCCCTGGTGACGGTGCACGAGGACGGCGAGGAGCTGCGCTACCGGCTGCTGGAGACGGTCCGCGAGTTCGGTCGGCTGCGCCTCGCGGAGGCGGGGGAGGAGGAGCTGGCCTCGGCGGCCCTGCGCGGCTGGGCGGCCGAGCTCGCCGGCGAGCTCGCGCCCCGCCTGTTCTCCCGCGACCAGGTCGCGGTGATCCGCGCGGTCCGCGCGGAGGAGGGCAACCTGGTCGACGTGCTGCGCCAGGCGCTGGCCGGCGCCGACGCCGCGACGGCCGTCCGGCTCTCGGGCGCCCTGATGGGCCTGTGGTCGATCGAGGGCGCGCACCTGAAGGTGGTCGCGATGGCCGGAGCCGTCGAGGACGTGGTGCACGACGCCGAGCTGCCGGACGAGCTCGGCTCGATGCTGCGGGCCGTGCTGGGCGCGGTGGTGGTGAACGCCATGATCTTCGCGAACGAGACCTCCGAGCGGGCCCTGGGCCGGCTGCGCGAGCTGGGGCCCGGTCCCGAGCCGCGGATCGCGGGCATGGTGCGCGGGCTGCTGGTCAGCGACGGGGCGGGGGACGACCCGGAGGTGCTGGAGGCGCTCTGCGACGACCCGGACCCGTTCGTGGCCCGGATCGCGCTGCAGTGGGCCTGCCAGATCTACGAGAACGCCGGGGAGCTGGTGCTGGCCCGCGAGCACGGCGAGCGGGCCCTGCTGCTGTGGGACGACGAGGACGGCCCGTGGGGACGGGCCCTGACCACCGCCGCCCTGGCCGGCCTGGCCCTGGCGGCCGGTGACATCGCCGAGGCCGAGCGGCTGGCCCGCGCGGCGCTGCCGGCGCTGGAGGCCCTCGGGGCCGCCGAGGACGCGGGGCAGACCCGGTCGGTCTTCGCGATCGCGGCGCTGCGCGCGGGCCGCCTCGACGAGGCCGAGCGGATCTTCGAGGAGATCGCGGGCACCGACGGCGGCCAGTCGCTGCTGGGCGGGGCGATCAGCGTGATCTGCGGACGGGCCGAGGTGGCGCTGGTCCGCGGGCAGGTGGCGGAGGGGCTGGCGGCCTACCGCAGCGGCATCGCGGAGCTCGAGCATCGCGTCCTGCCCGGCCCGGCCCTGCCCACGGGCTTCTCGCCGTGGGTGCTCTACCCGAGCGCCGCCGCGCTGTGCGCCCACGTCCGCACCGGCGAGCGGGCCGCGGGCGGCCCGCTCCGGGACGCCCTGGCGGCCCAGGCCCTCGCCGCCTTCGACGTCGCGGCGCCGTTCCTGGACTACCCGGTGATCGGGTCGGTCGTCTTCGCGCTCGGTCTGTGGGAGCTGACCCGCCCGGAGGGCCCGGGACCGCAGGCGGCGCCCCTGCTGGCCGCGGCCGACCGGTTCGCCTACAACCGGATGCTGCCGAGCCTGGACTGGGAGTGGGCGCGCCAGCGCGCCGAGGACCTGGTCCCCGGCGCGCTGGCGGTCGCCGCCGACGCCGTCGGCGCGCGCCGGCCCGTCCAGCTGCGTGACGACGTACGGCGCCTCGTCGCGCAGCTGTGAGGCTCACATCTTGCGCGAGTAGCTCCGCACGGCGAGTGGCGCGAAGACCGCGACGACGACCGCGCAGCCCAGCAGGGCGAACCCGACCTCGGCGCTGACCCGGCCCTCGTTGAGCAGGTCGCGGACCGCGGTGACCACGTGGGAGACGGGGTTGACGTCGACGAACGCGCGCAGGCCGCTCGGCAGGGTGTCGGCCGGGACGAAGGCGTTCGACAGGAACGTCAGCGGGAACATGATCATCATCGAGATCGCCTGCACGCTGCGGGCGTTGCTCGCCACCGTGCCGAGCCAGGTGAAGATCCAGGCCAGCGACCAGCCGGCGACGATCGTGAGCAGGGCGCCCGCGAGCACGCCGACCACCCCGCCGCCGGGCCGGTAGCCCATCACCAGGCCGGTGAGGATGGTGAGCCCGGTGGCGATCGTGTAGCGCGAGAGGTCGGCGACCATCGGGCCGGCCAGCGGCGCGATCCGGGCCATCGGCAGCGACTTGAACCGGTCGAAGACGCCCTTGTCCATGTCCTCGCGCAGCGCGATGCCCGTCGCCATGCAGACCGTCAGCGTGGTCTGGGCCAGGATGCCGGGGATCAGCAGCGGCAGGTAGCTGCCCACGTCGCCCGAGATCGCGCCGCCGAAGACGTAGGCGAACATGGCCGTGAACAGCAGCGGCTGGATGATCACGTCGAAGAACTGCTCGGGGTTGCGCAGCATCTTGGTCCAGGATCGCCAGGCCATCGCCCGGGTCTGGCTCACGGTCTCGGCGAGGGAGACCCGGGAGACGAGCTCGCGCTCGCCGACGTCGTACGACGCGGTGGTGGGGTCGGGGAGCAGGGTGGTCATCGCACGGCCTCCAGGGTCTGGTCGGTCGACGGCGCGCTCGCGCCGTCGGCGTCGGTGGCGTGGCCGGTGAGGGCCAGGAACACCTCGTCGAGGGTCGGCTTCTGCACGGTCGCGCCGTCGATGGCCAACCCGGCCTCGCGCAGCCCGATCAGCACGTCGGCGGCCCGGTTGGCGTCGGTCAGCGGCACGTGCAGCCCCCCGGCCTCCGGCGTGGGTACGGCGTCCTCGCCGACGATCCGCCGGACGACCTCGCGCGCCGCGCCGATCAGGGCCGGGTCGGAGAGCCGCAGCTGCAGGGTGGAGGAGCCCACCTGCTGCTTGAGCTGGTCGGGGGTGCCCTCGGCGACCTTGCGGCCGCGGTCGATGACCGCGATCCGGCCGGCCAGCTGGTCGGCCTCGTCGAGGTACTGCGTGGTGAGGAGCACCGTGCACCCGTCGGCGACGAGCGCCCGGATGGTGTCCCACATCTGGCCGCGGGTGCGGGGGTCGAGGCCGGTGGTCGGCTCGTCGAGGAAGATCAGCGGCGGCCGGGTGATCAGCGAGGCCGCGAGGTCGAGCCGGCGTCGCATGCCGCCGGAGAAGTGCTTGAGGGGCTTGTCGGCGGCGTCCTCCAGCCCGAACCTGCCCAGCAGGTCGTCGGCGGTGCTGCGCGACGCCTTCGAGGCCAGGCCCTGGAGGCGGCCGAAGAGCCAGAGGTTCTCCCGGGCGGTCAGGTCCTCGTCGACCGAGGCGTACTGCCCGGTCACGCCGACCAGCTGGCGGACCATGTGCGGCTGCCGCCGTACGTCGACGCCGAAGATGCTGGCCTCGCCCCCGTCCAGCGGCAGCAGGGTGGCGAGCATCTTCAAGGTGGTGGTCTTCCCGGCGCCGTTGGGGCCGAGGACCCCGAACACCTCGCCGCGACGGACCTCGAGGTCGACACCGTCGACGGCGCGCTGGGAGCCGAACGTCCTGACCAGGCCGGTCGCGCTGACCGCCAGGTCGGTGGGGAGTGAAGTCATGCTCCCACCCTGCGGCGGCCCGCTTTCACCTCGCCTTCACGCCACTTTCACGCCGGTGGGGGTGGCGAGCCTCAGTCCAGCGGCTGGTCGACCGCCGCTCGGAACGCGTCGTACGCCGTCGGGTCGCCACTGACCGTGATCCCCGCGTCGTCGCGGCGCCGCCACAGCCAGGCGTCGAGGTCGCCGGCGGGGCCGGCGACGACCGCGTCCGCGGGGACTCCGGGGTCGGGCACGGCCAGCACGTGCGGGCCGTCGTAGACCTTCCCCGACTCGGGATGGGTGCCGACGAACGTCGCGGGCCGGGCCCAGATCGCGGTGCCGACGTCGGTGAGGTCGATCCGCACGACCTGGGCGGACGCCTCGACCCGGCCCCAGGACGGGGCCTGGCCGCCGTACATCACGTCGACCAGCTCCAGCACGCCGTCGGCGGCGAGGATCGGGTCGAGCGGGGTCACGGCGCCCGCGGTCTGCTCGGCGTCGAGGCGGTGGATCAGCGCCTCGTGGGCCTGGCGGCGGAAGCTGGTGCCGACGGTCTGCACCGGCGACCAGTGCCACGCCTCGGCCTCCGGGCCGGCCGCCTCCAGCTCGTGGACCAGCGCCGCCGTGTGCTCGTCGAAGGCCGCGAGCAGCCCGTCGTACGACGTGGCCCGCGCCGGTCGGGCCAGGTCCTCGGCGGGGGGCGCGGGGCGGGTGCGCACGACGTGCGCCCAGAACCACTGCACCTCACACAGGTGCCACAGCAGGTCGGCCGCGTCCCAGTCGGGGCAGGCGGGCACCCGCGCCGCGGGGTCGCAGCCCGCGAGCACGTCGCGGAAGCGCTGCGACTCGGTGCGGATGTGCTGGAGCAGGGCTGGGTACGAGAGGTCCGACATGGCGCGACCGTAGTGCCGGTCGCCGACACCCGCGACGGGGTTTCGACCCCCTTGCACATGGCCATGCAGCGGGGTGTATGGTCATGCACATGTCAACGAGGACACGGATCGCCGTCGCCGGCGCCAGCGGGTACGCCGGGGGCGAGCTGCTCCGGCTGCTGCTGGGCCACCCCGAGGTCGAGATCGGCGCCCTGACCGGCGCCTCCAACGCCGGCCAGCCGCTGGGCGCCCTCCAGCCGCACCTGCTGCCGCTGGCCGAGCGGATCCTCGAGCCGACCGAGATCGGCGTCCTCCAGGGCCACGACGTGGTCTTCCTCGCCCTCCCGCACGGCCAGTCCGGCGAGGTCGCCGCCCAGCTAGGGGACGGTGTGGTGGTCATCGACTGCGGCGCGGACTTCCGGCTGCAGGACGCGGCGGAGTGGGAGCGCTTCTACGGCGGCGCCCACGCCGGCACCTGGCCCTACGGCCTGCCCGAGCTCCCCGGCCAGCGCGCGCTGCTCACCGGCGCGACCCGGGTCGCGGTGCCGGGGTGCTACCCGACCGTCTCGACGCTCACCCTCGCCCCGGCCGTCGCGGCCGGCCTGGTCGAGCCGCAGGTCGTCGTGGTCGCCGCCTCCGGCACCAGCGGCGCGGGCAAGGCGGCCAAGCCGCACCTGCTCGGATCCGAGATCATGGGCAACGCCAGCGCCTACGGCGTCGGCGGCACCCACCGGCACACCCCCGAGATCACCCAGAACCTCTCGCAGCTCGTCGCCGGCACCGTCACGGTCAGCTTCACCCCGATGCTGGTCCCGATGTCGCGCGGCATCCTCGCGACCTGCTCGGCGCCGCTGCGGGACGGCGTCACCGCCGACGACCTCCGCGACGCCTACGCGACGGCGTACGCCGACGAGCGGTTCGTGCACCTGCTCCCCGAGGGCCAGTGGCCGCAGACCAAGTCGGTGATCGGCTCGAACGCCCTGCACGTCCAGGTCACCGCCGACGAGACGGCGGGCCGGATGGTCGCGGTCGGCGCGGTCGACAACCTCGCCAAGGGCACCGCCGGCGCCGCCGTGCAGTGCATGAACCTCGCCCTGGGCCTCGACGAGGGCCTGGGCCTGACGACGGTAGGCATCGCCCCATGACCGAGAACCAGCCCGAGCAGCCCACGTTCACCCTCCAGGAGTTCCCGGAGAAGCTCGCCGTCGTGCGGCTGCCGGCGGGCTCCGAGATCCCGACCTGGGCCGAGTCGTCGTCGCTGTTCTCCATCACCGCGACGGCCACGGAGACCTCGCTGGTGTGCGCGGGTCGCAACGTGCCCACCAAGCAGGTCGCCCAGAAGGGCCTGACCGCGTTCGCCGTCCAGGGCCCGCTCGACTTCGAGCTCGTGGGGGTGCTGGCGGGCCTGCTGGTGCCGCTGGCCGACGAGCAGATCAGCGTCTTCACGATCTCGACCTACGACACCGACTGGATCCTGGTCCCGCTCAAGGACGCCGAGCGCGCGGCCGAGGCGTGGCGACGACGGGGGCACACCGTCGTCGCCGCCGTCCCCGCCAAGCCCGTGAAGTCCACGCCCAGGAAGCAGAAGCCCAAGAAATGACCGTCACCACCCCCGCCGGGTTCACCGCCGCCGGCGTCGCCGCCGGCCTGAAGTCGACCGGCGCCAAGGACGTCGCGCTGGTCGTCAACAGCGGCCCGACGTACGACTCCGCGACCGTGTTCACCGCCAACCGCTGCAAGGCCAACCCCGTCCTGTGGAGCCAGGAGGTCGTCAAGGACGGCACCGTCCGCGCGGTCGTCCTCAACTCCGGCGGCGCCAACTGCTACACCGGCCCCGACGGCTTCCAGACCACCCACGCGGTCGCCGAGCGGGTCGCCGGCCACCTGGGCATCGGCGCGATCGACGTCGTCGTCTGCTCGACGGGCCTGATCGGCCTGGCCAACGACCGCGACCAGCTGCTCGCCGGCGTCGACGCGGCGTACGCCGGGCTCGCGGCCGACGGCGGCCCCCAGGCCGCCGAGGCCATCATGACCACCGACTCGGTGAGCAAGCAGGTCGTCGTCGAGGGCGCCGGCTGGAGCATCGGCGCGATGGCCAAGGGCGCGGGCATGCTCGCGCCCCAGCTGGCCACCATGCTGGTCGTGCTGACCACCGACGCGGTGGTCCCGGCCGCCGACCTCGACGTGGCGCTGCGCGCCGCGACCCGGGTCTCCTTCGACCGCCTCGACTCCGACGGCTGCATGTCGACCAACGACACGGTCACGGTGATGGCCAGCGGCGCCAGCGGCATCACCCCGTCGCTGCCGGACTTCACCGAGGCGCTCACCCAGGCCTGCACCGACCTGGCCATGCAGCTGCTGAAGGACGCCGAGGGCGCCGACCACGAGATCGCGATCACCGTGCTCAACGCCGTGAGCGAGGACGAGGCCGTCGAGGCCGCCCGCAGCGTGGCCCGCTCCAACCTGTTCAAGGCCGCGGTCTTCGGCAACGACCCCAACTGGGGCCGGGTGCTGGCCAGCATCGGCACCACGCAGGCGCAGTTCGACCCGGCCGACCTCGACGTCGCCATGAACGGCGTCTGGGTGTGCAAGCGGTCCACCCCGCACGCCGACCCCGCCGAGGTCGATCTGTCGCCGCGCGAGGTCAGCGTGACCGTCGACCTCAAGGCCGGCACCGAGCGGGCCACGGTCTGGACCAACGACCTGACCCACGCCTACGTCCACGAGAACAGCGCGTACTCCTCATGAACGACTCGACGACCGGCCAGTTCGACACCAGCAAGCCCGACCAGGCCAAGGCCCGCACGCTGGCCGCGGCGCTGCCGTGGCTGAAGCAGTACCACGGCAAGATCGTGGTCGTGAAGTACGGCGGCAACGCCATGACCGACGACACCCTCAAGCGCGCCTTCGCCGAGGACATCGCCTTCCTGCGCTTCGCCGGCTTCAAGCCGGTCGTCGTGCACGGCGGCGGTCCGCAGATCTCCACGATGCTGGCCAAGCTGGGCATCGAGTCGGAGTTCCGCGGCGGCCTGCGGGTGACCACGCCCGAGGCGATGGACGTGGTGCGGATGGTGCTGGTCGGTCAGGTCCAGCGCGAGCTGGTCGGCCTGATCAACGAGCACGGGCCGCTCGCGGTCGGCTGCTCCGGTGAGGACGCCGGCCTGTTCACCGCCGAGCCGACCAACACCATCGTGGACGGCGAGGAGGTCGACCTCGGCCTGGTCGGCGAGGTCAGCCGGGTGCGCCCCGAGTCGGTCCTCGACCTGATCGAGGCCGGCCGGATCCCGGTGGTCTCCAGCGTCGCCCCCGACGTCCACGGCGTGGTCCACAACGTGAACGCCGACACCGCCGCGGCCGCCCTGGCGGTGGCGCTGAAGGCCGAGAAGCTGCTGGTGCTGACCGACGTCGAGGGCCTCTACCTCGACTGGCCGGACCCGACCGACGTGGTCGGCGAGATCAGCCCGGAGTCGCTGGCCGAGATCATGCCGAGCCTGGCCAGCGGGATGGTCCCCAAGATGGGCGCCTGCCTGAAGGCCGTCCAGGGGGGCGTCCCGCGCGCGACCGTCGTCGACGGCCGCGAGCCGCACGCCGTCATCCTGGAGCTCTTCACCAACGAGGGCGTCGGCACGCAGGTGCTGCCCGGCGTCGAGACCAAGACCCGGAAGGTGAGGGACACCCCGTGAGCGATCTCCAGGAGCGCTACCCGCAGGCCTTGATGAACACCTTCGGCCCGCCCAAGCTCGCGCTGGTGCGCGGCGCGGGCGCGCACGTGTGGGACGAGGACGGCCGGGAGTACGTCGACCTGCTCGGCGGCATCGCCGTGAACGCCCTCGGCCACGCCCACCCGGCGCTGGTCGAGGCGGTGACCACCCAGCTGCAGACCCTCGGGCACGTCTCCAACTTCTTCACCTCCGCCCCTCAGGTCGAGCTGGCCGAGAAGCTGCTGTCGCTGGTCGCGGCGAGCGGGCACGTCTTCCTCACCAACTCCGGCACCGAGGCCAACGAGGCCGCCTTCAAGCTGACCCGCCGCACCGGCCGCACCCACGTGGTGGTCGCCGAGGGCGGGTTCCACGGGCGCACCATGGGCGCGCTCGCGCTGACCTCCAAGGAGGCCTACCGGGCGCCCTTCGAGCCGCTGCCGGGCCAGGTCACCTTCGTCCCGTACGGCGACGCGGACGCGCTGGCCGCCGCGGTCACCGGCGAGACCGCCGCGATCCTGCTGGAGCCGATCCAGGGAGAGGCGGGCGTCGTCGTCCCCCCGGCGGGCTATCTGGCCGCCGCCCGCGCCGTCGCCGACGAGCACGGCGCGCTGCTGTGGTTCGACGAGGTGCAGACCGGCATGGGGCGGGTCGGTCGCTGGCTGGCGTCCGAGGGCGTGACGCCCGACATCATCACCCTGGCCAAGGGCCTGGCGGGCGGCTTCCCGATCGGGGCCTGCCTCGGCCTCGGCGCGGCCGGCGAGCTCTTCGAGCCCGGCAACCACGGCACCACCTTCGGCGGCAACCCGGTCGCCTGCGCGGCCGCGCTCGCGGTCATCCGCACCATCGAGGACGACGGCCTGCTGGAGCACGTCACCGTGCTCGGCCAGAAGATCCGCGACGGCCTGGCCGCCGACCGGCGGGTCACCGAGGTGCGGGGAGAGGGCCTGCTGATCGGCCTCGACCTGAGCGCCGCGGTGTCCGGGGAGGTGTTCACGGCCGCGATGGAGCACGGCTTCATCGTCAACAACCCGACGCCGCAGCGGATCCGGCTGGCCCCGCCGCTGGTGCTGACCACCGACGACGCCGAGGCGTTCCTGGCCGCGTGGCCGGCGATCCTGGACGCGGCGTACGCGAAGGCCGGTGCCTGATGCGCCACTTCCTGGCCGACGACGACTTCTCGCCCGCCGAGCAGGCCCAGGTCCTCGAGCTCGCGGCCACGCTCAAGGCGGCCCCGTACGACGCCCGCCCGCTGGCGGGTCCGCAGTCGGTGGCGATGGTCTTCGACAAGCCGACGCTGCGCACCCAGGTCTCCTTCGGCGCCGGCATCGCCGAGCTGGGCGGCAACCCGATGCTGGTCGAGGGCCGGCTGGCCGGGATCGGCGTCCGCGAGTCGGTCGAGGACGTGGCCCGGGTGCTGGGCCGTCAGGTCTCGGCCATCGTGTGGCGCACCTTCGCGCAGTCCGACCTGGAGCTGATGGCCGACCACGCGGGCGTCCCCGTCGTGAACGCGCTGACCGACGAGTTCCACCCCTGCCAGCTGGTCGCCGACCTGCTGACCGTGCGCGAGCGGAAGGGCACCCTGGCCGGGCTGACGGTCGCGTTCGTCGGCGACGGTGCCTGCAACATGGGCAACTCCTGGCTGCTGGCCGGCGCCACCGCCGGCATGCACGTGCGGGTCAGCGCGCCGGAGGGCTACGTCCCGAGCGAGGCGATGTTCGCGCGGGCCAACGCGATCGGGGCCGGCACCGGCGGCTCGGCCGCGGCGGTGTCCGACCCGGTCGCGGCCGTCACCGGCGCCGACGTGGTCGTCACCGACACCTGGGTCTCGATGGGCAAGGAGGAGGAGTCGGCGGCGCGCGAGGTGGTCTTCGGTCCCTGGTCGTTGACCGCCGGGCTGCTGGCCCACGCGAGCCCGGAGGCGATCGTGCTGCACTGCCTGCCGGCGTACCGCGGCAAGGAGATCGCCGCCGAGGTCATCGACGGCCCGCAGAGCGCGGTCTGGGACGAGGCCGAGAACCGTCGCCACGCCCAGAAGGCCGTGCTGGCGTTCCTCCTGGAGCACGCGTGAGCGAGTCCGCCCTCCGCCCGGCGACCAAGAACGCCCGGCACCAGCAGATCGTCGAGCTGGTCACCCACCGCGAGATCCGCTCGCAGACCGAGCTCGCCGACCTGCTGTCCGAGAGCGGCGTCCGGGTCACCCAGGCCACGCTCTCGCGCGACCTGGTCGAGCTCGACGCGATCAAGGTCCGCTCGTCCTCCGGCGCCCTGGTGTACGCCGTCCCCGCCGAGGGCGGCGACCGCCGTCCGGCCGCGCCGGGGGAGACCGCGGCCGCCGCGGCCCGGCTGGCCCGGCTCTGCGGCGAGCTCCTGGTCAGCGCCGAGAGCAGCGCCAACCTGGTCGTGCTGCGCACCCCGCCGGGTGCGGCGCAGTTCCTGGCCTCCGCCTTCGACAAGTCGGAGTTCCCCGAGATCCTCGGCACCATCGCCGGCGACGACACCGTCCTGGTGATCGGCCGCGAACCGAGCGGCGGCGATGCTCTCGCCCGCCGGTTCCTCGCCCTCGCCGACACCCACCACCAGAAGGAAGAAACTCCGTGAGCAAGGTCCTGACGTCCCTCCCGGTCGGCCAGCGGGTCGGCATCGCGTTCTCCGGGGGCCTGGACACCTCCGTCGCCGTCGCCTGGATGCGCGACAAGGGCGCCGTCCCGTGCACCTACACCGCCGACATCGGCCAGTACGACGAGCCCGACATCTCCGGTGTCCCCGGCCGGGCCAAGGAGTACGGCGCCGAGATCGCCCGCTCGGTCGACTGCCGCACCCAGCTGGTCGAGGAGGGCCTGGCCGCGATGGCCTGCGGCGCCTTCCACATCCGCTCGGGCGGGCGCACCTACTTCAACACCACGCCGCTGGGCCGCGCCGTCACCGGCACCCTGCTGGTGCGCGCCATGCACGAGGACGGCGTCGACATCTGGGGCGACGGCTCGACGTTCAAGGGCAACGACATCGAGCGGTTCTACCGCTACGGCCTGCTGGCCAACCCGCAGCTGCGCATCTACAAGCCGTGGCTGGACGCCGACTTCGTGCACGAGCTGGGCGGCCGGGCCGAGATGAGCCAGTGGCTGCTGGACCACCAGCTGCCCTACCGCGACTCCAAGGAGAAGGCGTACTCCACCGACGCCAACATCTGGGGCGCCACCCACGAGGCCAAGACCCTCGAGCACCTCGACGTCTCCCTGGAGACCGTCGAGCCGATCATGGGGGTGAAGTTCTGGGACCCGGCGGTCGAGATCCCCACCGAGGACGTGACCCTGCGCTTCGAGCAGGGCCGCCCGGTCGCCATCAACGGCGTCCGCTACGCCGACCCCGTCGCGCTGGTCATGGAGGCCAACGCGATCGGTGGCCGGCACGGGCTCGGCATGTCGGACCAGATCGAGAACCGGATCATCGAGGCCAAGTCCCGCGGCATCTACGAGGCGCCGGGCATGGCGCTGCTGTGGACGGCCTACGAGCGGCTGCTCAACGCGATCCACAACGAGGACACGATCGCCAACTACACCGCCCAGGGCCGTCAGCTCGGCCGGCTGCTCTACGAGGGCCGGTGGCTGGACCCGCAGGCGCTGATGATGCGCGAGTCCATCCAGCGCTGGATCGCCTCCCTGGTCACCGGCGAGGTGACGCTGCGCCTGCGCCGCGGCGAGGACTACACGGTGCTGCGCACCGACGGCCCGGCCTTCTCCTACCACCCCGACAAGCTGTCGATGGAGCGCACCGAGAACGCCGCCTTCGGCCCGACCGACCGGATCGGCCAGCTCACGATGCGCAACCTCGACATCGCCGACTCGCGCTGGAAGCTGGAGATGTACGCCGAGCAGCCGGTCGAGCAGGGCCAGGTGCTCGTCGAGCACGGCACCCTGTTCGGCGAGCTGCCCGCGGGCGGCTACGACCGGATCGCCAGCCGCGCGGGCGAGGACGAGCTCAGCGACGAGGCGCTCGACGCCGCGGCGATGGAGTTCGGCACCGACTGATGCGCGAGACCGTCCACCGCACCTGCGCCCGGGTGCTCCCGGTCAACGCGGCCGGTGAGGTGCTGCTTCTGCACGGCTGGGACCCGGCCGAGCCGGGGTCGCCGTACTGGTTCAGCTTCGGGGGCGGCATCGATGCGGGGGAGTCCCTGGTCGAGGCCGCGGTGCGGGAGCTGCACGAGGAGACCGGGGTGAGCATCACCGGCGACCAGCTCAGCGCCCCGATCGGTCGCGAGGACGTGTCCTTCGACTGGGGCCAGTGGCATCTCGTGCAGGACCAGACCTACTTCGCCCTGGCGCTCGACGGCGCCGAGGTGCACCTCGGGGGGCTCGAGCCGCTGGAGGTGGGGACCATCGACGGGTGGGCCTGGTGGACCCCCGACGCGCTGGACGCGGACGGGTCGGCCGCCAGTCCCGCCCTCACCGACATGATGAGGGCGGCCGTGAGCGTCGTCGTCGAAGGAGAGCAGTGAGCACCACCAACACCGGCAAGCTGTGGGGCGGACGCTTCGAGGGCGGTCCCTCCCCGGAGCTGGACGCGCTGTCCCGCTCGACGCACTTCGACTGGCGGCTCACGCCGTACGACCTGGCCGGCAGCCGGGCGCACGCGAACGCGCTGCACCGCGCCGGGCTGCTCTCGGACGCCGACCACGCCGAGCTGCTGCGCGGGCTCGCCGTCCTGGGGGAGCGGTACGCCGCCGGCACGCTCGCCCCGGACGTCTCCGA
>Ga0075365_10000616_pt1 | contig 14010 bp, 12 predicted proteins | sample EndMetdeltDD1765_FD_71387 | JGI IMG/M metagenome (GOLD analysis project Ga0075365, IMG submission 71387) | Populus endosphere microbial communities from Tennessee, USA - Endosphere MetaG P. deltoides DD176-5 | ecosystem: Host-associated > Plants > Roots > Endosphere | place: USA: Tennessee... | reverse complement strand
GAAGACAAAACCATGGACAACGATCTGGATCAGGCCAAAGGGCGCATCAAGCAGGCGGCCGGCGATCTCACTGACAACCCCGACCTGAAGCGGGAAGGCAAGGCCGACGAGAAGGCCGGCAAGGTCAAGGAGTTCTTCGACGACGTCAAGGACAAGCTCGATGAGGGCGTCGACAAAGTCAAAGACAGGTTCCACAAGGACTGACCGATTCGCGGACCGCGTCCGCAGACAATCTTGCAGGAGCTGATTTGCCTCAGCTCCGACGACGGCTCGAGGGCTGCTCGCCTCCGCCAGGGCGAGCAGCCCTCGACGCCATTTTCGGCCTCAGGGACAGATCGGCACATGTATCCAGCTGTATCCAGCGCGTCACACCCCTTCAGTACGGTCAGGTGTGGGCGCGAAGCCGAGAAGTATCCAACTGTATTCAGACAATCCGTTCAACCCCGGTTTCGGGGTGCCGCCACCGATGATGGCCGGGCGCGAGGCGCTGCTGCATGCGGCCATATCAGCCCTGCAGCGTGGGCCGCGCCGCCACGACTTCCACACGATGCTGGTCGGGGCGCGTGGCACCGGCAAGACCGTGCTGCTCGCCGAGATCGAGCGGACCGCATCAGCCGAGAACCAGATGCTGGCGATGCATTGGTCGGGCACCGAGCCGCTGCACCAGCGGCTCGCCGAGCAGCGCACGATGATCGAACAACACCTGCGCACCTTCGCCCGCCGCGGGATGCGCCGGCTCAACGGCACCGAGGTGACGTTGAAGGCGGCACCCGGCGGTGTTGGCGCCGAGGCCACGATCGCAGGAAGCCGCGCCGAGCCGACAGTGCTGTCGACGCATGGGCTGCTCGAGACGATCGCCCGCCAGGCCGCTGAGCGTCGTCGCACGATCGTCTTGTTCGCAGACGAGATGCAGGCCGCGAACCCCGACGATCTGCGCGACCTCGGGGTGTCGTTGCAGCAGCTGGCCAACGTGCAAGGTCTACCGCTCGCCCTCGTCGGTGCGGGCCTGCCGCACACCCGCCAAACGCTGCTCGACGCGAAGGTGACGTTTCTCGAACGCCTTCACCTCACGCCGATCGGGCTCCTCGACGACGCCGCCACACGCGACGCGATCGAGGTGCCCTTCGTTCACGCCGGACGACGCCTCGATCCCAAGGCGCTCGATCTTCTGGCCGGTGCGTCGGGCGGGTACCCGTATGCGATCCAGCTCATCGGGTCTCGCTGTTGGGACGCGGCCGGCGCGCTCACGGACGTGAACGTCGTCCATGCCCGCACAGCCGTCAAGCAGACGCGGCAGTACCTGGAGGAGAACGTGTTCGAAGGCACGTGGCGGCGGATCTCGCCGGCCGACCGCTATGTGCTGTACGTCGCCGCCCAGCAATCCGACTCGAACGACACCGCCGAGACCAGCGCGATCGCACGCGCGATGAACCGCCCGATCGCCAGCATCACCGCACCCCGCGACCGGCTGATCAACCGCCACGGCGTTCTGTACGCGCCCGAGCGTGGTGCCGTGCGGTTCATCCTCCCGGGCTTCGCAGCCTGGGTGCACCGCCACGGTCAGCAACCAGACCGACAGCGCGCCTGATCAGTGCGCTGTGGGATTCTCCTGGACGAGCTCGATCAGCGTGCCGAAGCTGCCCTTCGGGTGGATGAAGGCGACGGTCGTGCCGCGGCTTCCGGGGCGGGGGGCCTTGTCGATCGGCGTCGCACCGGCGGCGACCATCGACTCCAACGCCTCGCCGCAGTCGTTGACGCGGTATCCGATGTGGTGCAGGCCCTCGCCCCGCTTCTCGATCGCCTTGGCCACCGGCGACGAATCACTGGTCGGCGTGAGCAACTGGATGTAGCTCTCGGCAACCTTGAGCAACGCCTCCTCGACGCCGTCGGACTCGACGACCTCGCGGTGCTCGACCGTTGCGCCGAAGGCCCGCTCGTAGTAGTCGATCGCGGCCTCGAGGTCGCGGACTGCGATGGCAACGTGGTCGATCTCCGTGAGCAACATGGTGCCGAGCCTACGTGTGCCTCGTCGGGCCCTTCCATTCCGCACCGGGTTGGCTACTCCTCGACCGGACCGAGCTTGACGGTGCCGTCGTCGGCGACGCTCCACCCAGGGTTGTGACAGATCTCCCAGATGATGCCGGTCGGGTCGATGACGTGCGCGTGGAACCCACCGAACGCGGCGCACTGCGGCTCCTTCAACGACGTTGCACCGGCAGCGATCGCGGCATCGAACGTCGCTCGAACGGCGTCCGGTCCGTCGAGGTTGTGCGACAGCGTCACACCGGAGATCGGCACCGCGTCCTCGGTCCGACCCAAGTCGGCCGAGAACTTGGCGACGTCGAACAGACCCAGCGTCAATCCATGGCCGACCTGGTAGAACACGATCTCACCGGGCACATCGAGCAGTGGCGACCAGCCGAAGCCGTCGCTGTAGAAGGCCCGAACGGCGTCGAGATCTCGGGTGGCGAAGGTGATGAAGTCAACTCGTGGTCTCATACTGGAAGCGTGACAGAGCCGTCGACTCGTGTATTGAACGAAACGGCCATGACCTCCACCTACCGCGAGTTGCCGCCGGCTCGGTTCCCCGAGATCGTCCTCTGCCGTTGGGAACACACCGTCCCGTCCGGTTGCGGCGCGCTGCGACCGCGGATCATCCCCGATGCGTGCGCAGACATCATCGTGTCTGCCGATGGCGAGGCCGTGTTGGTCGGTCCGACAATGCACGCGGACTTTCCGTTGCTGGCGGGCGGCGCGCACATTCGCGGCATTCGGTTCCGAACCGAAGCGTTGGCGGCGGCGCTCGGCGTTCCCGGCTCGGAGATCCGAGACGCACAGGTGTCGCTCGATACGGTGCTGCCGCGCCGCGCCGTCGCCGAGATCGCCGACGCGGTTTGGGAAGGTCGTCACCCGATGTCGTTGCGGCCGGCGCAGGTCGACGGTCGAGTCCTGCGCGCCGTGCACCGACTGGCAACCGAGCCGTTGGTCGACATGGCCGCGTTGAGCCACGAGGTGAACGTCTCGACGCGGCATCTGCGCCGGCTGCTGATCGAGCACTCCGGTCTCGAGCCGCGGGCGATCAACCGAGTCGCACGTCTGCAACGTTTCGTACGAGAGGGCCAACACGCGTGGCCGTCGGTCAGCCTGTCAACCCTCGCCGCCACAGCCGGCTACTCCGACCAAGCACACATGACACGCGAGGTTCGCGAGCTGACGGGAACAACCCCGATGAACCTGCTCCGCGAACGTCGCGTCGCGTAGAAGCGGCTCGAGAAGCGAGTTGTACACTGCGCCGACCGGGGCAGGGAAAGGTGCCGGGAGATGAGTGACGACATATCCGGCATCGGGCGACCTCCGTCGTGGCAGCCGCCGACCCCGGGCGGCGAGCAACCTTCATTGCCGGACCCGCGTGCAGATGCTCACGGCGAATCGTCGGCACAGGGCGCATCCAAGCACCAACCCGACACCCAGCGTGCCGACTCCCACCATCCCGACACACAGCGGGCCGACACCCACTCGCCCCAGCCAGATGCACAGCGAGGTCTGCCGCGGACGCATGCGCGACGGTTGGGTCGTCGTGGGCCGGATCTGCAGCGGACGCGATCCGTCGAGCACGTCGCGAGGGGGACCCACACCGTTGTCAAGATCGCGGTCGGCGCTGCCGCAGTGGCGTTCATTGCGGCGCTCGTGTTGTTCGTCACCCGCGACGACACGCCGCGCGAAGCGGATCGCACCACAGGAGGAGCCTCGGCGCCGACTGCCGCGCCGAATACCGGAACGGCGGCCGGGGAAGCGTTGACCGGGGCCGTCGCCCTCAACAGCTCGACGACGATCCCGTTCACCGTCGACGCCGGCACGGTGTCCTACTTCGCCGCCGGTCCCGACTGCTCGGCCACCGGACTGCAGTGGATCGTCGAGGACTCCGCCGGCATCGCGCTCGCGAGCCCGGCTGTCATCTGTGGCGACATCGGCCGCGTCGAATTCCCCGCCTCTGGCGACTACCAGGTGCGCGTCTACTCGGATGGCACCGGCGACGGCGGCGAGTTCTCCGTCGTCCGGGAGGACTCACGTCCGGACCGCATACTCTCGATCGCCAGTGGGGAATCGGCCGACGGAGACATCGACCTGCCCGGCGCGCAAGACATCTACGAGTTCGAACCGGCCGCCGGAACCGTTGCCTACTTCGCGTCCGGTGACTGCGCGAGCAGCGGCCTGCAATGGGTCGTGGAGGACGAGAACGGTGCACCGGCCTCTGGGGCCGCGGTCGTGTGCAACGACGTCGGTCGCATCGACTTCCCGGCGTCGGGTCGCTACCGGATCCGTGTCTATTCCGTCGATGGTTCGACCGGCAAGTACCAGGTGGACTGGAAGCCGTCGCGTCCGGACCGGGCGCTCACGATCGGCAGCGGGGAGACAGCCTCGGGCGACATCGACCTGCCGGGGGCGCAGGATGTGTACGGGTTCGACGTCGATGCCGGCACCGTTGCCTATTTCGCGGCCGCACCGGATTGCTCGGAGAGCGACCGCTACTGGCTCGTCGAGGACGAAGCCGGCGCCGCTTTCACCAGTACGAGCGTGATCTGCGGTGACATCGGTCGTGTCGCGTTCCCTACCGGAGGTCACTTCCGCCTCCGCGTCTATTCCGTCGGCGGCGGGACCGGACGCTACGACGTCACGTGGATGACCAGTCGGCCGGACAAGCAACGCCCGTTGGTTGGCTCGGACGCCTCCGGCACGATCGATCTGCCAGGAAGCCGAGACATCTGGACGTTCACGGCCGCACCGGGGCAATCGGTGACGCTGACAGCCGACCCTGACTGCGACGCCCAAGATCTGCGGTGGGTGTTGGAGGCGGCCGATGGCACGGCCGTCTCTCCACCGAGCCTGATGTGCAACGACATCGGCACCGTTGCGCTGCCGAGCGCCGGCGACTACCAGGTCGTCGTCTATTCGGACGGACCCCTCACCGACGACTACAGCTTCCACGCCGCCGCGGGCTGACGGCTGCCGCTCGAGGTGTCAGCCGCCGTGGCGCCTGAAGATGGTGATCTTGTCCTCGCCGATCGCGGCGCGCTTGCCGGGGTCGTCGATGCCGAGCCCTTCGGTGGGCGCGAGGCAGAGGATGCCGATCTTGCCCTCGTGCTCGTTGCGGTGGATCTTCAGCGCGGCCTCGCCGACGTCATCGAGCCCGTAGACCGCTGACAGGAGCGGCTGGATCTTGCCCTGGCTGACGAGCTTGTTCGCCGCCCACGCCTCTGCGTAGTTGGCGAAGTGGGAGGCGATCAACCGCTTCAGCTTCATCCAGAAATGACGGTTGTCGAACTCGACCATGTAGCCGCTCGTGGCCGCGCATGTGACGACAGTGCCGCCGCGCTTGCAGGCGAAGATCGACGCGCCCATCGTCTGCCGGCCGACGTGCTCGAACACGATGTCGGGGTCGTCGCCCGCCAGGGCGCGGACCTGCTTGCCGAAGCGGCGCCACTCGCTCTCGTCCTGTGTGTGTTCGTCGGACCAGAAGCGGTAGTTCTCGGCCTTGCGGTCGATCACCGCTTCCACGCCGAGCTCGTTGAGCAGCGCGGCCTTCTCCGGCGAGCTGACGATGCCGACGGGCGTGCCGCCCCCGTTGAGCACGTACTGCGTCGCGTAGCCGCCGATGCCGCCGGTCGCGCCCCAGATCAGAACCGTGTCGCCCTGCTTCATCCGCGCCGCGTTCTTGCCGACCAGCATCCGGTAGCTGGTGCTATTGCACAGTGCGTTGACCGCGGACTCCTCCCAGGTGAGATGAGTCGGCTTCGGCATCAGCTGGTTGGCCTTCACGATCGTCAGCTCGCCGAGGCCACCAAAGTTGGTCTCGAAGCCCCAGATCCGCTGGTTGTTGGCGAGCATGGAATCGTCGTGGGCTGACGGGTCTTGATCGTCGACGTGGTTGCAGTGCACGGTGACACGGTCGCCCGGCTTCCAGTTGCGCACCGCCGACCCGACCCGCAACACGACACCGGCCGCGTCGGACCCGACGACGTGGTACGGCAGCGCATGGCGGGCACCCCACTCGCTCTCCTTGCCGAGCCGGTCGAGGAACCCGAACGTCGGCAGCGGCTCGAAGATGCTCGTCCACACCGTGTTGAAGTTGATGCTGCTCGCCATCACCGCGACCACGGCCTCATCCGGCGCAATGTTCGGCAACGCGACCTCGCCGACGTGCAGGCTCTTGCGCGGATCTTTGTCTGCCGAGGCGATCCCCTCGAACATGGTCGCATCCTCGCGTCGCACGAACGCGGCGCGGTAGGACTCGGAGAGTGGCAGGCTCGCCAACTCGTCGCCGCCGGCACCCGCCTGGATCGCTTCGAGGATCTTCTGCATCCCGCCAATGTTACCGAACGGTAGGGACGGCGATCCAGGTGGCATCGGCACACGAGCCTGCCTTTGTCACGTATTCGACAAATTGCTCAACCCCCGCGGTTGTGGCACCGATACCGACAAATGGTGAAGCAGCGGACGTTGGGACGAACTGACCTGAGCGGTGAACGTGCTGCGCGACATCGCAGGCGGAGTGTGCTGTACGTCGATCAACCGACGGGCCATTCCGCGACTCCCTCAGGCAGCGCTGACCGAGGTCTGTCGCTGGTTGAGGTCCTCGTCACCATCGTACTGTTGGGGATCGGTGGCGTTGCCGTTCTGGGGGCGATGGCCGCAGCGGCGCACGGCTCCGCGGTGAACAAGTCGCAAGCCGGCGCGATCGTCTGGCTGCAGTCCGCAGCGGACTACATGGCCACGACGGCGTGGGCGTCGTGCACCGCTGGAACTGAGGCGTCGGTCACGGCCGCGTACGATGCACAACTCCATCTGGCCGCCGCGCCGCAGAGCCAGACCGGTTCTGACTCGACCATCAGCGTCGTCGCGCCCGTGCAGTTCTGGAACGGCACGGCCTTCAGCACGACGTGCACGCTGAACACCAAGCTGGAGCAGATCACATTGCAGGTGACACGCGGCGCCTACACGCACTCCCTTGTGATCGTGAAGAGCAATGTCTGAAAAGCGTCTAGATGTCGAGTGTTCTCGACACCGCGCAAATCGGGGCTTCACGCTCATCGAGCTCGTCGTTGTCATCACCATTGTCGGGGTCCTCGCCGTCGCGGCGTCCAACGCGATCATCGTGATTCTGCGAAACAATGTGTCGGTCAGCACACGAGTCGACGACAACCGGGACCTCATCGCCCTTGCAACATGGTTTCCTCAAGACGTCAACTCGACGCCCACGGCAAGCGCGTTGACTACCGCCGATGGCGACATTTCGTCACAGTGCACTGGTGGCACCGTCGGCACGCCGTTGGTCCGACTGACGTGGTCGGAGAAGCCAGGGACCAATACAACCGACACGTATCAAGTCAGCTATCAGGCGGTCAACTCGGGCGGGTCGACGACCATCAAGCGCGTCAGTTGCACGAACTTCGGGGTGGCGTCAATCGCGACGGCCTCAAAAGCCCTCCCACTCAAATCGGACGGAACGCTGCCACTCGCGGTCGACAAGTCTGGTTCGACCGTGACCTTGTCGGTCATCCAGCATCCGGGCGCGGCAAACCAGAACGTGGTCAAGATCAACGCTGTCAGCAAGAACCCGGCGACCGCCACCGTCGATACGCTTCCGCCCCCGCCACCTCCGCCAGCGATGGGTCTGAGCCTTGCCGTCGTCGACGCGGGATCCTCGGTTTCGGCCACGCTGTCCAACTTCCCTCCCGGCGAGCCGATCACGTTCTATATCGACAACCCGACCGCCAACAACCTGCTCACGCCCCCGGCAGCCGTCACAACGGACGGGGCCGGAGCGGCCACGTCTGGCGCAATGGTCATTCCGCTGAGCGCAACGAGGGGTGACCACAAGATCTGGGCCTACGGCTCGGACACCACAGCCAGTTACGCGGTCCAGTCGATCTACGTCAACAACGGCACCGTCATCCTCGCCGGCGGTGTCTCGAATCCGTCGATACTCGTGGGTGGGACCATCGACGTCGACCTCAGCGGGTTCGACATCAACGATTTGGTCACGCTGAAGGTCGACAACCTCACGGTCATCGGCGATCCTGCGGGAATTCTGATCAAGCAGAACACCAAGACGGAGACGATCACGATTCCCCAGGAATCGACGACCGGCGGTTTCCACACCATCTGGGCGATTGGTTCGACAGGCCGCCAGGCGTTCGCCCAGTTCTTCGTTCAGTCGACCTTTGCGCTGGCAAAGCCGACTGCTTACGAGAGCCGTCAAGACGACGTCTCCACACTGGCCTATGGACTTGCCAAGAACGAGACCGTCACCTACAGGCTTGACGCCAATGGCCCCACGCTCGGGGTGCACACCGCCGACGACAATGGCTTCGACACGGTGAAGCTGACCATTCCAGCGTTCACGACGCTCGGAGCACACGACATCTACGCGCTGCGTGCTGACGGCACGATCCTGACGACCCCTGTGCAGGTCATCGCGTCACCCCGCGAGTACGACGTGATCCCACTGACCTCGACGGTGACGGCCGGTTCCGCTGTGAGCCTGCAGCTGCAGGCGAAGCTGAACGGCGTAAACGACCCCTCGCTCGGCGGCGACACCAACGGCGACGGAATGCCGGATCCGGTGACGGTCACTATCACCATCACGGGTGCGGCCAACTCACCCAACGGAACAGCCCCGACCGGCCTCCCGACGACCGCCATCTTCACCAATGGCGTCGCCGTGATCTCGGTGCCTTTGGTGAACGCATCCCCGACGACGGTGGTGGTATCGAACACCGACATCAACTTCCCCCAGACCGGCACGAGCACGGCGGTGATTGTCAATGCTGCCGCCCCGCGTTCGCTGGCCTTTGCGACAGCCTGCCCTTCTCCGACGATCACCACCAAGTGGACGTCGGGTGTCGACGTGCTGGACGTGTACGGCAACCTCGCCAACGGTGTGCAGGTGACGCTGACGTTCTCGCCGGCAGTCGGCTCGTCGTCGAGCGTCAGCGCTCTCGACTTCTCAGGTTGGACAACCGTGACAGCAAACGCGTCGTACACGGCTGTCACCGACGCCAACGGTCGCACTCCCAGTTTCACGGCGACGGGACCAAAGGGCAACGCTCACAAACCGTCCACAAACGTGACTGCGGCCGCGAACGGCTACAGCGTGACCTGCGTGGTGAACTCATGACATCTCCCATTCGGCAGTTCTTGGTACGACGGGCGGTTCGGAAGGGCACTCGTCCGTCCAACTCGTCGGACAACGACTCCGGCTTGATCCTCCCCATGGCGTTGGTACTGACGACCGTGCTCGGCGGCGTGGTGGTTGCGATCGCGTCGTACACGACGGCTTCAACGCGCTACGGCCGCGCCGTCCAGGACAAGACCGATCGACTCGCTGCATCGGATGCCGGCATGCGGGTCGCACTCGAGAAGCTTCGAACCAGGACTGGGCCGACCTGCAGTTCGAGCCCGAGCACGTACTACACAACGACGGTCAATTCGAAAGCGGTGACGGTCAGCTGCCAGCGGACGCTGATGCTCGCCGACGAGGCTGCCCCGTTCGCGCTCGTGGTCACCGCGATTGGAGTCCCAGCCGGCACCTCCTCGTTGATCGCTCAAGGCACCAACGTCGCTTCGAACCCTCGCAAGATCGGCGGGAACATCTACCTGAACGTGCCCCCCGCCTCCCTCGACAAGCCCGTGCAAATCAAGGATGGAGACATCTGGTATCCAGCAATGTCGTGTCCGTCCACCGATCCGGTGTACAACAACCTGACGTTCGTCCCTGCCGACGAGCGGGGATTCAACTGCACGACCAGCAGCTGGCAGACGATACTCACTCCCACTGGCACCACCCCGGGCCCAGGAACCGAGGTACCACCGCTGCCCGCGGTCGCGAACGGCAATCCGAAAGTGGGCGGGAACCAGAACACCGACGGCTGTGTCGTTTTCGACCCGGGCACGTACACGAGCCCGCCAATCATCGGTGCCGGCACCGAGAACTTCTTCAAACCCGGCACGTACTACTTCAACTTCACCGGTGCCATCACCATCAAGAACGCGACGGTCATCGGCGGCGTGTCCGGCGCGGACGGCAGCGGTTCTTCGCCGGTTGCCCGCGAGCCTTCGTCGCTGACGTCGACTCGATGTCAGAGCGCAATCAATACCGCTTCTGCCGCCAACAAGGCACCGAACTACGGAGTTACATGGATCTTCGGCGGGAACAGCCGAATCTCGATCGACCCGAATGGCCTTCTCGAGCTGTTCAGGCCGCCGATGCTGACCGCAACGCAGAAGATGGTTCCGAGCATCGTTGCGCTGCAGAGCTCGGCAAGCGGATATAGCGCGAACACACTCGGAGCGATGGGATCTCCGTTGATCGACATGCAGGAGGGGTCCAACGACGGCATCGTGATTCACGGCGGCGTGTGGGCGCCGACAGCCTCAGTCATGCTCGGCAACGTCGCCCAGAGGGCGAACGGCCAGTTCATGGGAGGGCTCGTTGCCGCGATGCTGAACTTCCAGGCGGCTGCAAGCGCGGGCAACTTGAACATGAGCGTGCTGACGTATCCAGCGACGCGCAAGTACGTGGTCTCGTCCGTCGCGGACAACCTCACGACCACCAAGGTCGTCGCGACCGTGCGGGCTTCCACCGGATCGCTGGCGATCAACTCCTGGCGTGTGCAGTGACGGACTTCTGAGCCGTCCAACAGCTGATCAGTCGCGACCCTCGGCGACGACCTCACACTCCGCACCGAGGATCGCGTAGGTCGACAGGGCACGACGGTCTCTGGTCAAGAGCGGAACGCTCGCGTCGTGCGCCGCGAGAGCAACCAGCGGCCCAGCAAATCGAGCCTCGATCAGAGATGCGGCGTCGGATGGGTCGAGCCGTGCGTCGGCTGGCAGCCGCGTCAGAACGGAATACGTCTCCGCCAGCGAGTGACTCGTGAGGGTCAACTCTCGCTCGCGGACGTGTTCCCGCACGGCGTCGTGCGCTGGATGCGATTGCACCAGGAGAGGGACCGCTGCGCTCTATCGAGTCACCGACGACCGGAATCGATCAAGCCGAACAGCACATCATCAGTCACAACGGTGTCGGACTGCGCAACGAGCGCACCGTCCTCCATCACCAGCCGTGCCGTGCGCCCGCCTGGTACGAGGTGGAGAGCTCCGCCGTACACACTGACGTCGAGTGACATCCCAGCCTTCAGGCCGAGCGCGTCGCGTAAAGGCTTGGGCACGACAATTCGTCCTACAGAGTCGATCGTTGCCTCCACCGGGAGAGTTCTACCATTTGATTCCCAGTCATGGAACGGCATCCGCGCAGCGCGCCCCGTTACGGTGAGGCGAATGCGCCTGCGGACGATGCTGCTCACGATGCTCCTTCTCGGATCTGTCGCCCTCAGTGGGTGCGGATCATCGTCCGATGTCGAGATCGGCCGGTCGGACAACGAGGAGACCTCCGTGAATCCACCGACGACCGAGGCGGTGACGACGGAGGTGGACACGACCGAAGTTGAAACGACCGAGGTGGAGACCACGGTCGCGGAGACGGATCCAACCATCCCGTTGACGACGGACGTCGCCAACGAGGTCGTGTGCCCGAACGAGGACGGGTCGTCCTCGCCCGAAGAACAGTTCCCCGCCCCGCCACCGATGTGCATCGACCCGACCCGGACCTACACGGCGACGCTGACCACCAACATCGGCGTGATGACGCTGGCGCTCGACCCGGCAGCGGCGCCCCTCACCGTCAACAACTTCGTCTTCCTCGCCGACTACCACTACTACGACAACACGACATGCCACCGGATCATCCCCGGCTTCGTGATGCAGTGCGGCGACCCGACCGCGTCCGGCACCGGCGGGCCCGGGTACGAGTTTCCCGACGAGCTCCCTCAACCAGGGCAGTACCAGATCGGGTCGTTGGCGATGGCCAACGCCGGACCCGACACCAACGGCAGCCAGTTCTTCATCATCACCGGCGCTGACGGCGCGTCGCTGCAACCCGACTACAGCCTGTTCGGTCAAGTCACCGCCGGGCTCGATGTGCTCGCCGCGATCGACGCGCTCGGCAGCGAGTCGGGCGATCCGATCTCACCCGTCGACATCCAGAGCATCACGATCACCGTCAGCTGACCCCACCCCATTACCCACGGGTAGCAAGGTGGGCGTACGCTTGACGCGTTGGTGACCGCGTGGCGGTCTCGAGGGAAAGGCTGGCCATGGCTGGTTCATACATCGTTGCTGGAGCCCGTACGCCGATCGGGAAGATGAGCGGCGCGCTCGCCGGGTTCAGCGCCGCCGAACTGGGTGGCATCGCGATCAAGGCCGCGCTCGAGCGCGCCGGCGTCTCACCCGAAGAGGTCGAGCACGTGCTGATGGGCCAGGTGCTGATGGCCGGCCAGGGTCAAGTGCCGGCACGCCAGGCCGCGGCCAAGGCGGGCATCCCGATGAGCGTGCCGAGCGTGAACATCAACAAGGTCTGCTTGTCGGGCTTGAACACGATCTACCTCGCCGACCAGATGATCGCGGCCGGTGAGGCCGACATCGTCGTCGCCGGCGGCATGGAGAGCATGACCAACGCGCCGTACATCGCGGCCGGCGCTCGCGGCGGGTTCCGCTACGGCAACACCGAGCTCGCCGACGCGATCATCAAGGACGGCCTGTGGTGCGCGTTCGACCAGGTCCTCATGGGGCTCGGCACCGAGCGCTACACGAACGGCGAGATCAGCCGCGAGCAGCAGGACGACCTCGCGATGAAGAGCAACGTCCGCGCCGCGGCAGCGATCGAGGCCGGCCGCTTCGACGACGAGATCGTCGAGGTCACCATCCCCCAGCGCAAGGGCGATCCAGTGGTCGTCAAGCACGACGAGGGCGTGCGCGGCAACACGACGATGGAATCGCTCGCTGGTCTCAAGCCGGCGTTCGACAAGGAGGGCACGATCACCGCCGCCAATGCCTCGCAGATCAGCGACGGCGGCTCGGCAGTGATCGTCATGTCCGAGCGAGCCGTGCAGGCGCGTGGGGTGCAGCCACTCGGCCAGGTCGTCAGCTACGGCATGGTGGCCGGCCCGGACAACGCATCGCTGCTGCATCAGCCGAGCCGGGCGATCCTGAAAGCGCTCAAGCGCACCGACATCGGCGTCCACGACATCGACCTGTTCGAACTGAACGAGGCCTTCGCCGCGGTCGGCATCGCCTCGATGGCTGAACTCGGGATCACCGACGAGATCACGAACGTCAACGGCGGGGCGATCGCGCTCGGCCACCCGATCGGCATGAGCGGCAACCGTCTCGCCCTGACGGTGCTGCACGAGCTGAAGCGTCGCGGCGGCGGAATCGGAGCGGCAGCGCTGTGCGGCGGCGGCGGTCAGGGCGACGCGCTGATCGTTCGCACCGTCTGACACCGCGCACAGAAATCGCCGATGGTGTCTGACCTGGACTTCAGGCGGGAATGGGGTTTGGCAGGTGTCCTCCGAGCAGCCCTATCGCCGAATGACATGGCCGATATGTGTCGTTTTGATGTCGGAAAGGGTTGACATCTGCTCGCAATGATCGTAATGTAACTGCAACAAGTCAACGCCGCCGGGAACGGGCCTCCTACCCACCCGATGGCATCAAGAACTGAGGCACCACCTTTGTAGCTGGCCCGTCCGCCCGCTACCAGCTACAGGGGTGGTGCCTCAGCATTTTTCCTGTCGGTCGCCCGTGGCGGGGCGCTCACGAATTGAGAGCCACCATGGCCGCGGCGGTCGCGGCGACAGCCAGCCGGACGGACTTCGGTGCCAGCACCTCGACTTCGGCGCCGAGCGCCAGCAGCTGGTGTTGGGCGATCGCTTCGGACTCGACGGGAACATCGACGACCACCCAGCCCTGCGCATCGGGCGCTGACGCGGCGGCGAGCGCGTCGGGGACAGCTTCCGACAGGAGCACGCCGGGGAGGGCGCGACACCCACGGGGACTGAGGCGGAGCGTCACCGACGCGCGGAGGATCGCCCGGTCGAAGTCGCTGCTCGA